>Ga0179593_1598578_pt1 | contig 15553 bp, 14 predicted proteins | sample CZODoug2_1_08_16_FD_185931 | JGI IMG/M metagenome (GOLD analysis project Ga0179593, IMG submission 185931) | Vadose zone soil fungal communities from Angelo Coast Range Reserve, California, USA - CZODoug2_1_08_16fungal (PacBio error correction) | ecosystem: Environmental > Terrestrial > Soil >... | reverse complement strand
TGGCAGTAGATACTCTATCCGGTCATGTAATTCCTCCCTTTGGATTCAGGCGGAAGTTCTGAGGTCGCTTTTCTTGACAAGATCGAAGATGTTATTCTTCCTCCCGTAGAGATTCTGTCACCTCCTTTTGCGTCGGGTATTCCGCCCTCTCATCGCGCCCTCGAACATTTTCGATTCCCCCCTCTCCCTAGTCGTACACCTCTTTAAATATCGACTCAGCATGACTGTTCCCCGTGACTCCTTCGGACACCACTTAATGTGGTAGAGATCCCCCCCTCCCCCTGACTCACCTTAGAAAGCTATCTTTTTCAATTGAGGCCCTTCGAATCTGTGCTTCCACTCGACAACTCAGCCCTTCAGAGTAATGTGAGTAGGCTCTTATAGTACCTCCTCTCCCCCAGACCAGGCTGACCCAAAGTTTCCCCCAGAACGGTACCTTTCGACGTAGGAATTTTTCAGATTCCTTTTTGAGCAGTGCCACCTTTCTCCCCCGTTCGACTGGGTGATATGCCAATCCCTCCTCTTTCTTCTCATTGCAAGTGCTTAAAGACTTGGTCCCCCTTCCCCAATTCCCTTCCCCCTTGAAGGTTCGGAAGAACCTGCTCTCCGTTCTGCTGTTCCCCTCTTGACGATAGAGCGGTGAGACGCTCCCCTCAGATTTGATGGTGACGGTGACTCCCCCCCCCTCCCTCCTCTCGTTCGCGGACTGTTTTTGGATGATGACTGGATCTTTCCCTCGCCGGAGGAACATCGTGGGCAGTATGGTCACCTTTGACTCATAGGAATTTTCCACCTAGCGCTTCACTCAGCCAAGAGCTGTTTTTCCCTCTACCCATGACCGGAGACAGTCCTTTTTCCTAAGATGATTCCTCCCCTAGTGACTTATCTAAAAGGGCTCTTGATTTAGGAGACTCTCCCGTAGGGTGGCAATCCTTCGCCCCTGGCACAATCCCCCCTTATAAAACCCGGGTTTTTCTTTTTTTCTCCAAGAAGTTGTCTTTTCTTTCCCCCCCCCTCTTGGAAGATTGTTGGATGGTGGTTGTATTTAACCTTTTAGTGTGGGAAAACCTTTCAGGCTAACTGAGATTGTAGAGAGTCTTTTTTTCCACCTTTCGAGTGAGCCCAAGACCCTTTTGTTAAAAGCCCCACCATCCGCGACGACCCCCAGGTAGATGATAGACCCTCTCACCCAAATGATGATACTGAAATTCTACCCTAATTTTCATGAGGCCTCCTTAGCGCCCTTTTTTTTTTTCGAGATATTCTGGAGGGACTTCCTTCCCACCGTGGAAATGCTCTTCCTCACCCCCTCTGTCGAATTGTTCCGCTCAGCGGAGATTGCTCTCTGGTGAGAACCGCTCTCCCTCCCCTTTTCCTTGCGCGGCGCCGTCGGTCTCACTAACTTACCCCCCTCCACGTAGTCCGGAAGTCCTTCGATGCGGGGGGAATCGACTTTTAGAAATATTCCGCATTCCTCCCCCCCTGAAGAAACTTCAGCTGCTTTTGAGCCCCCTGAGTCCCATTTGGAATTTTTTCTATTCCATCAATATCTCCCGGCTCTTCCCGGAACAGCATCTCTACATTACATCCTCCCCCCCTTTTTTTCGGAAATGGGGAGCCTTCTGCTCCTCTTCGTCCACAAATTATGTTCCCATCACGGTAAATGTCCTTCACCTTCAAGATCAGCCCCTCCGAGTGCTTTTTCTCCCAGTGTAGGGCCCCCCCCCTCCAAACCCTCCTTTTGCCCTAGGGTCCGGTTTTTTCTTCCATGCTCTCTTACGAGGATTTTCTCTTGACGTTTCGATTTTCTTGCACATCTTTGCCGGCCTTCCATCTTTTTCCTAGCCTTTCTTTCGAGGGGCTTCTTAAAGAAGAGTCACCACGGCTGTCCCCCTTCCTACTCAATTTTTTACGTTTCACTTTCACTGAAGAACTTTTAATTCTTCCCCCCTTTTTCCTTCCCTCAATGTGATTTTCTTCCCCCCCGGAGTAACCGCACGAGATTAAAGAGTGCCCGTACCCCCTCTTTCCCCGAAGTGACAGGCTTCTTCTCCTTCCTATGGCACTCTCTTCTTTTATCTTCTTTAACAAGCCGCTCACATTCATGTGTAAGCCTACTCTTTCAAAACCAAGTTGGTGTGACTTCCCCCTGTAATCCTTCTTCCACCCTTGAATCCCCAAGGGCCGTATAAGTCAATCGTCGAGATGTATTCCCTTAGCCCCAGTTTTTCTATTTTCGAGGATTTTGAGAAGCGGGGTTCCCCCTACGTCCCCTTGCAGCCGTGCTGTTAGGCAATCTGGCCCTTTCGGTCACGCCCCTTGCGCGCCTTTATTCTTGAGCCTTAGACCTTTCCCCCACGCCCTTCTAGACGCCTACCTGCAGAAACTTCACGCCTTAGATTTTGCCCCTCCTTTCCTACCTGCTCTCCCGACCTGGTACCGCACCTACTTATCTTTTCTGACACTCGGTTCTTCCTCTCTTTGTTCTACGTCTGGGCTCGTAGAGGAGGTTTTACCTTCCGACTTCCTCTTTTTCTTTACCACTACTTCTCGTGAAGTTCGTTTCTTTTTCCCTCACTAGATGGGAATAGCGCCTTTTTTTCTCCTCTATGCACTTCCCCTCTGAGGGATTTGTTTTTCCTTCAGATGAGGGACTCTGCCGATGGAGGAGTTTGATTCCCCCCGTAAAAAGGTGGGTTTGCCCTCCGCCCTTGGTTTTTTTTCGCACAGATGATATCCTTCACCCCTTCCTCTGTTTTTTTTTGACTCCAGACCCGCGAAACCCCCCCTGTTCATCCTTTCAAAAAAATTTTATTTCCTCCCCTCCATCCGCAGTACCGCCTTCTTCGTCGAGAGAGCCACCCCTCTTCGCTTTGATTAAGATAACGAAACAGCGTCATCGTCCCACGAATTCTGATTCGACCCCGTGGAACTTCAATTTTTTCCCCTGATATTGACAGAATGATTCCCCTTTTTTTTCCCATCGCCTCCTCAATCAGTGGACTCAAAAGGACGTCGGCTTTCTTTTTGTACCACTCTTTTTTCGGGACCTCCTGTGGAAGGAATCTCTTTTTATGAATTTTTGGAATATAGCGGTAGGTTCATTTGAACCAGCCCCGATCGTATAATTGGAACCGCGCTTCCTCCGGATGGCGGATGGCTAAGGTTCCTTACCTTTCCCGCTTATTGCATACCTCCCCGATGTTAAGACAGATTTTTTCGGAGGAAGACTACCGGCCGGATTGCCACATCAGGACCCTTCCTTCCCTAGCCACCTTATTAACGCCCGATAGCGGCGGTCTGAAATACGTTCGCCCCCCGTGCATTTTTGCCCCCTTTCCTGCAAAGGGTCCCCATTTCTCCCCCAACCCTTTCGTAGCGTTCCCTATGACCTTTCCTAAAGCCCTTCTTTTTTCACCTCCGCGTAGCCGCGACAGATAGTGTCCCCCTCCTTCCCCCAGTGTAGGCCGTCCTCTTAGGGACCTGCTTTAACTTTCTTTAAGTCCGCCTGGCTTTTGTCTTGTAGAAGTCAGGATTTTCTCTTTTTTTTCCCTTCTAGGGAAGTTCGTACCGTTATCCCCACTTCTTCCCGTGTAGTATTCCGCGCAATGGATTCCCTTGTGTCACCCCCTTTGGTAGAGGTTTTAGAGACTCCCCTCGAATTCTCGAAGTTTTTCATGTCAGGCCTTCTCGGCCTCTCTCCCAACTAGCTCCTTTCCCACTTCCTCGGTCCCGCTAGCAGATGACCAGGAAATTACCTCCTGCTCAGTTTTTGATTGTGGAATGGAGGTGTTTCCCCAATATGTTTCCCTTTCCACGCCACTTTTGAGTTTCGCGGGAGGGATTGCAGATTCCAAGCATTTTAGGACCTTTTTGTTTTTCCATTGAGCCTTTCCCCCCAGTCCTTCGCCCGGCACAGACTGTACTGAGAGGATTTCATTGTCAGAAGATGGGTCCCTTACTGACGGTGCATTATTGGTATCCTAACAGCAATGCCCTCCCCCTCTTTTTGTACCCTCTCGGTTTCTGCAGGTAGTTCATTTAGCCCGCTTTTTAACCAGTCGATGCGTCAAAGGAGAATCTTTTTTCCCCCCCTTCCGGAGACCCTGTTTCGGGGTATTTCCTGTAGACGAAGGAGATGACTCTGCCTCGGAAGAGCGGCCTCCACCAAGAGAGAACCCCCTCTTCAAGGCTCATTCCCTTCGCCCTTGATGAAGAAACCCCTTATTTTTTTTTAAGTTGTCGCCCACCCCTCGCGACCCTTTTCCGATACTTCTCCTCATCTGATGGACTATGGTATCATATGTTGAGAATGCGCGTTCCACGGCGGACTTGTTTTTTTCTCCCCGTCGCTTCAGTGTTTCTTCCGCAGGCTATAGGAACTCGACTCCCATAAAAGATTAGTAATGCTCCGGGGGTTGCCTATTTAGATGTCCCCCTCCCCTCGGTGACTCTTTGGAACTGCTTGAATAACCCAACTGCAAAAAATATCCCCCACGATTTTCGAGTTTGGAGTGAAAATTTTGGCTCCCTTCCCCCCTTGTGTTGAGATGTGGTGTTTTGGGGTATTGTTCTCCAATTTCGCGCTTTTTACTGTCCCCTAAATCGGGTCCAGTTTCATTCGCCTGCCCTCTCCTCCCGAGGCCCTTGAAGACACTAAGAGATTTACGTTTTCCAGTTTATCGCACTCTACTTCTGTTCACTTTTGAAGAAATTCTCCCCCTTACTTTCTCTAGAGCAGTCGTTCTCCCCCTAACTTGTAGCCTTTCAGTAAGTTTGAGCTAACCATGTTTCAAGGGACTTGCCTCTTAGTGACTCTCCCCCTTTTTTCCCCCTCTGCACGAGACGTCCCCTCAGGAAGAGTCCGTCCTACCTCTATGAAAGTGTTGACGGTACCCCCCCCCCCCCCCCCCCCCCAGATTCTTATAGAAAGGAGTGACACCTCCTTGAATAGATTCTTCCCCCCCTTTTCTCCCAAAAAGCCCCCTTCTCAAAGGTATTCGCTCCTCCTCCCCGTGGGGTCTCTGGGGTTGTTGGGCCGGTCCCCTCTTTGTGAAGATGGTCATCTTTTTCCCCCGTGTTTGATTGACCATTCTCTTCTACCCCGATTATCGAAGGCTAGTCCGTTCTTTTGAAAGGAAAAATGCCCTCCCCCTTCTATGAACTCACCACGTCGCTTGCCATTTTCCAAGGTTACTTTTTCTTTTGTTCGACCTATGATGGTCCCCCCCTATTACTTTCTAAATGAAGGGCCCTTACAGATGTCAACCTCCCCCTTTCCGCGCGTTTTCCTGGTGGGACCTTCCCCCCGGACACTTTTCGCCTCCCATTTTATGACCGTTCTGCTTAAACCTTCGAGTGGGGGGGCGAGATCTCCCTTTTTTCTTTGTCCGCCCCTCCCCTTCTCGATTTCGAGATCAGGTTTGCTGTTCTTCTACGAGTCTCCGGACTGCGGGGTTTTGCCCAAGAGGAGGCCGATGCATGATCGTTAAGGCGTTGCGACTAATTCTCTCTTCCCTCTCACTATCTCACAGATGTTCGCGAGGAGAGCGCCTTCCCCCGGTTCCAATCGGACTGACCCCAATGTACCTTAAGGGAACTGAGCTGCTTAGCGCCAGGCATTTCCTATTTCCTCCCCAGTCCTTTCTTCTCTTCATCATAATTCCTTTTTAGATAATGATGGATCCTCCTCTCGGCTATGGTCATGGTAATTCCCCCTATGAGGGGAGGCGTTTATGTTTTCTTCCCCCCCCCACCGAGTACGGCTCCCCCGCGGGGACTCCGCGAGAAGGAGCGTGCGGTCTTGCCTTCACCCCTTAGCAGTTTCCCTCCTACAAAGTGGAACCACGCCCCCCCTTTCCCTTTCTTTTAAAGTAACTCAACGGAAACACTTTTCAATATTCCGAGAGAGCTTTTCCTTCATTTTGATGCCCTTGTGGTCTGAGATATCCCCTCCCGATAAAAGTTTTACTCCCAACAATCACTTTCCGATTTTGTCCGGTTGCCGTAACCCTCTCCCCCGCAAGACTACTTCTGACTCCTCTTTTTACTGGAGACACGGCTATCCCCTCATAGACACACCCCCCTAATAAAGTTCGAACAAAAGTAAACCTCGCATGTTCAATTTTTCCGTATTCAGTTAATAGTTGTTTTTTTCTTAGTGAATGTCGGCTCCCCTCCTCCAGCTTGTTTTTCACGCGAGAATCGCACGCGAAGGGGTACGCTCCTGAATCAGTCCAAGATTTTTTTCCCCTACCAACCTTCCTGTAACGATAAGGCAATTTCACTTGAAAGACCTACCTGGAGGAATGTTCATCCTCCAGGGAAGGCTTTTAAATTGGGGCTGGTTTTCTAACTACGATGATGTTCTTGTGCCCCCTGGAAGCCGACTTTATCCCCGGGAGCGTGGATTTCTCGTGTAGATGAAGTATTCGTTGTTAGGGTCAATTTATTCCCTTTGCCCTTTTTCAAACCATGGACGACATCTCTCATCCTCAACAGGTCCCACTCTCTCCCACCCAGACGATGAGAAGGGAGCTGTTCTTGCCTTTAAGGCCTTTTACATTTCTCGAAGATGTTCGACAGTACCTCGGCTTCCTGAAGGGTGCGGAGGGAGAATCTGAGCTTTTTGCAATTCCTGCGAAAAGGTGGTTTTTCACCTTTTTTTTCACCAAAACCAACCCTCCCCCCCAGGGGAGTTTTAGCCCCCTTTTTTTTGAAAAAAATCATCCCTCGGGAGAGGTTGGGTTTTTGTGAGGACAATTCAGTGGCGGCACAAGAAGTTTTCACCTCTCCCTTTCCACCAGTCCTTTCTGGCATGCTCGAAATGCAGGAGACTTGTAGGTAACCTCCCCACAAAAATCCAAGCTACTCCCGTAAAATGCTCGCCACAGCGTTTCCTGGGTTGAAACTAAGTTTTTCCTCCAAATTTTAATATTCTTCGCTTCTTATAGATGGGTAGTGGGGAGGGGTAAACCCCCTAGCCCCCTTCTTTTCCCCAATTGTTCTTCCTCGCTGAGCCCCCGCCTTTGCAGAGAAATTGTTCTCTTCGACTTTCCATTTTTTGACCTTCTCTTCAGATGATGATGAGATTTCCAGCCCTTGGCCCCCCCTACACGACCCCCCACCCTCTTCAATTTCTTGTCGAGAGCCCCCTTGGCGTGAATGGTCTCCGCCTCTGCCCTGAACTACCTTCCCTTTCAGTGAAATCTATGTTCGGTAGCGACACTTTTTTCCCTTTTCTGCCGACCCCAATCCCCCCGCCGCCCCTCTCTACCCACCGTCCCCACCCATTCTTCTCTCTTCACCCCCCTCATCCCTCACCTCCAGACTCACACTTTCTCCTACCCCTCCTCCCACCTCTGACAACCGACCCCCCCCCTAACACCCTCCTCCCTACCCCCTCATCAACCCCACAGCCCCCATCTTCCCCCCCACCCCCCCGCCCCTTTACCCTCTATCCTCGCCTCCCTCCTCCCCTATCCCTCTCCCAGCCCTGCTACCCCTCCCTCCACTACTCCCCCCCACCTCCCCCCCCCGCATCACCTCCTCTCTCCCCTTCCCTCCTCCTCCGCCCCACCTGCCTTAACCCTCTTCTCCCCCCCTATTCTTCTCCCTGCCCCCTCTCACTTCTCCTCCTCGCTCCTTTCCCCCCCCCTCCCCCATTATTTTCCCACTCCCCTTTCCTTTTACTCCCTTCTTCCCCACACCCCCCTTCTTATTCCCCCTCCTCTTTACATCCCCCCTCTTTTCTCTCTACTCTCTCCTCATCCCTTTTTCCCGTTTCTTCCCTTCACAACACTTTTCCCTTATCCTCCTCTTTCCCACTAAACTCCCCCCCCAAACCACCTTCTCACCTTTTCCTACTCTCCCCCTTTAGCGTCTGGAACCTCCCCCGCAAAACCTATCCTCTCCCCCACTACTTTTCATGGAGACTCTTAGAACCTTTCCCCCCCCCTGCGAACTTTTTTGACTCAAAGTACATTGAAGGAACTATTACAAGTGCCCTACTCCGTCCTCGCTTTTTGCCCCCATTCTCCTAGAGTAGTTCCCTGTACACTCCCCCCCCAACCCCCCCAAATGGACGGGGTCAGGTAGCGGTCTTTTAAGTTGAGGTCCGTGGAAGTCGTAGGATCTTTCCCTCTTTCTCCTCGAAGGCGACAAACATCCAGATTTGCTCTCCCTCTCAGAGGTTCTGTTTTCCCCAGCCTACCCCACGTTTAAGAGAATCATAAGGGACTTGCCCCCATGTTCCTGTTCTCAGTCCCAACTCCCCCTGAGTTAATCTTATCGCCCCCCCCCCCCCTTCTTTATAACTCAACTAGATGTTAGTTAAAGTAAACGAAAATATTAAAGCCGTGCCCATTCATCAGGTCCCAGTCACGGGACTTAGATTTTTCGTAAGAGGCGGACTTTCCCCCATCTATTCGCGTTCTCGGCTAAGAAGAATAGCCAGGGTTGTTCGACATTCCTTTCATGCCCACGGCCACACCCTGCTCCCGGAGACTTGTTTCAGGCAGCTGTAAGATGTAGTACCTAGCCAGGTGAGTACGATATTGATGTGTTCGGGGAAGCCTTTTGGTTCCTATCTTCCTGGCAGATCTTTCTTCGAGGAAGCGTTTAGGCATAGATTGGACGGTACTTCCAAGAATTCCCTCCTGAGCTTCTGGGAACCCCCCCCCCCCCCCCCCCCCCCCCCCCCCCCCCCCCCCCCCCCCCCCCCCACCCCCCCCCCCCCCCCCCCCCCCCCCCCCCCCCCCCCCCCCCCCCCACCCCACCCCCCCCCCCCCCCCCCCACCCCCCCCCCCCCCCCCCCCCCCCCCCCCCCCCCCCCCCCCCCCCAGGCGGCATCTCAAGGACACCGTCAAATCTTTTACATTCACTGATATAAAAGACTTCCCCCCCGGGGCTAACGTCAAGCTAAATTAGGAAAAGAGATGACCCCCCCTGAGGTGTTTTCCACTTTTCTTGAGAGAGTCGAGGATGTCATCGAAAATACTCCCGGGAACTAAGATTCTCTTCCCACCTGCTTGGTATGATGTAGAGACGACCCTTCCTTGCTTTCAGCGACTCTGTTACCCCTCGGACCTTAAAGCCGCCTTCCTGCTTGGTGGACCCGGCTCGCTGAACACTACCGCGGACGCTTCATGCTGCGGCGGACAAAAAAAGCAATTTTTCTTTTAGTATATTGGGTCGGGTGATTTCCTTTAACTGAGGATCCTATCCTTTTCCCCGTGTTTGTCCGAATCCCTAGTTCACCCGTATTTAAACCCCCCGTGATGTCTCCAAAAAACTGTGTAGGGCCTCTAAAGAATTTGATTACGCTGCGGTCCCCCGTACCCCAGCAGCAACACCCCCCCCCCCAACATATGACGCTTTTTTTAACCCCTTCCCTATCGAACCAAGCGTTCCTTTTGTTTAAACAGAAGTGCGGGATCAGAACCCACCCCGTAGTCCCCCAGTCTTAGTTGACGCGTACGATGTCTCTGGCCACACACCTCTGCGCGTCCCCTAAATGCCTTTTTCCCCCTTCCCGTCGGGTGGTAAGCGAGCCGTTACTACTTCGTCTGGCTTTTCTTCTTAGGGTTTTGAAGTCCGCGAGGGCTAGTCCGGAAGAGGGCAACCCCGGTCTTTCCTTTATTCAACCCCTAGGGAAAGTCGGCTTCTCTTTCAGTAGAGGAATGGTTTCCCTTCAGTTCGGCCGGTGAGTTTGGAGAACCTCGTTCCCCCGCTCCCGGCTTTTTCATGCTCCCTTTTCACGAGATTGCCCCTATCGGACATCCCTCCGGTGCGGCCCCAGCAGGCCAATCCCGACCACTAATTGGAACTATTGAACTCTCCCCCTCGCTTCCCGTACAGAACGTTAGTGCGTTGTTTTTGAGTATTCAAGGCCATGCCTCCCAAAAAATTGCTCTTTCTCACTTGACCATATTTTCGACTTCTAAGCAGTATTTCAAATTTTCCGACTATCCCAAGATATCTTCTTCCCTCTTACGGACGACTTCCCTGTGGAAGACATGGGAATGATGTAACCGATGGTTATTTGTTAGCCGCGGTCATAGTTGAGGTCCCTCCAGTTAATTCTCTGGTTCCTCCGTCCGATCTCTTACCATTCAGTCCTTAATCCTAAAAGCGTGTCAGTCTTCCCTTAGTGAAAGTCCCTGTACGGTAGCGCTGACCCTACCTGTCGGATCAAGAGTGTAAGAGAAGTCACCCTTAGAGACTTCTTTTTTCTTTTGGTTGTAAGCTTTTGACCCTGTACAATAGAAGACATCTACCGCACTAAACGCCGGAGATAGCATTTAATCCGAGAAATGAACCTCCGAGTAGTGCGTGTGTCTTTTATGGGAAGGCCTACCTGATCCGTTCTCCAAGCACTTTGGAGGGAGAGTAGGGCCTCGTTCGTCCCGGGAATTATTGACTCAACTTGGATGCATTTTTCGCTACCTAACTCAACTTTTCCTCCAGGCCGACTCGTAGGAGATTCTCTTGTCTCGATTTTCGGGTACAAGGACTAGAAGTTGTAGCATGATGGAGTCCCCCGCACCTTGAATTCTTTGCGGACGCCAACTTTTTCCAAGCGAATCGGCAGGTAGTTCCTTGAGTCCTATATCAGGTCGCTTCCCTCCCCCTTCCCTATACTTCCCTTCTTTCTGACGACTTTTTTTTCTTTGTTGTTCTTGTGTTTATTTCGTGTTCTTTCCTGCTTGAATGAGTCCGCCTAGTCTTTTTGAAGAGATGTCCTTCAAACGTGACCCCTAGAAATTATCTGACCGGCGACCTTCTCGTCTTCGTTTCCTTCGTGTAGTATGGTGCACCGTCCCCCCCCCCCCCACCTTTTTCCTAAGAGATCCCCCGGCCGCTCAGTTGAAGAATGTTTGGCGATGCGGAGGCTGTTTTCTTTAGTCTGTAGCTGAGCGAGACCTTTTTCATCCCTCTTTTTAATTTTTTTGTGGGGTCCCCAGGCCTCGGCTCTCCCCCCAGGCGTTTCCCCGCCTAGGTGCCGACTTCGAGGTCCAAGGTCGCTGTAGCTTGGCAATGATTTTCTTTTTACCCCCTAAAACGGGCTTCGGTTCTGGCTAGCCCACCCTTATTGACCCTCTACACCTTGTCCCTTGGGTTGTTGAGGAGCCGAAACGGGTATCCTCTCATTACCCAGCCCCCACCCTAAGCCAGCATTCCAGAGGGAATTTGAATAACCCTAGTGTACGTCAGAGATTAGTCCCCCCTGACTGCCGGCTGGACCGACACAGCTCAGGCGTCTCTTAAGCTTTTCTAGTTCCTGTCCTATCTTCCCCATTTGTTGACCTGGACTTTTTTCCTTTAGCGATTGACCGCTAGCATCCTGGGACCCCTCTTGCAGCTACCCGCATTCCCTCGTTCCCTCGACCTGCAATCCTCCCCCCTGGCGGCACCTCACCATCATCGGATTAGACCGTTTTATCACCGCCCCCGTGAACGTCTTCGTAACTTCGGATGCCCTCCCTGACATTGAGAGCAGTTCGACCCCGGTCGTAGGTTAGAAGGGGGTTGCCTGGCTCCGTCGTGACGCGGTTTTAGCGCCCGGTCGATGGCTCTTTGAGAAACAAGTTCGGCTTCCCCCTTTTTCGCCGATCGTCGAAATGCCACCAGATTCTTCTGACCTACTGCCTGACCTTTCTAGGTGACCTTTTTTTTTTTGTCCCCCTGGCTTTGTTGGGGGACCTCTATGAAGTCAGATTTAGCCTATCAAAGATTCACCTCGGATTTTCTTTGCAGTTAGAGTATCTTTGTGGGCTCAGTCCCTACGCCCTCCTTCGGATTAGTTCTTTCTCCTGCACAGTGTCTCTCCTGTTTGTCGATATCGAACCTTCTTTTGGCATCATCTTCCAAAGGGACAAACTTTTCTCCTTCACAGATGGGCCTCTGTTAGTGCGTGTTCTCCCCCCCCGTTCTAACCCTTTCGCCGTGCCCATTTCCCCCCGAGTCTCTCGAGGAAGAATGTTTTCGATTTTCCTGAGGTGACGGCCTTCCCCCTGCTCGATTTCGAGTGAGATTGCCGCCGGACGCGGCTGTCTCAGCCGGCCTCTCCAAATCCCCCTCCTGACAGGAACTTGATAGCCGTTCTATTCCCTTTCTTCCCCGCAATAAGGCAGGCCCACTTTTTTTTTTCATCTTTGTTGTTGTTTTTTATCAGATGATTTTCATGGCTCGTTTATTTTTCCTTACTGGTAGTCGTAGGCGGGGCATTCCCCGAGTTTTCTCGGACAAACGCGGCCTCTTCCTGCCTTTTCGAAGCCGGGCTTTCTTTTTTCCGACCTTGGCTTATTATCACGCGTCTCGTGGCCCTCCCTAGGACCCTTCCGACTCCCTCATCGTCTCACTCCCCCCCCCCCTCAACAATTTCCCCCCGTCTAGACTGTAGAGGGGCACCAGAAGTTGGTCAACCCCCCCCCTGCTCTCTTTACGTCGCCCCTCTCCTCTTCGGCGATTGTGGTCGTTCCCCCCCCCCTCGAACACTCCTGCGACGGCCGAGTTCCTCTTTTCATGGCAACTGCGAGGTTTCTCCTTTCGAGTTCAACCCCCCTATCAGTTCCCCCACCACAGTTTTTTTTTTTCAGGTACCCCCTGCATCGACGTCGTTTGTATCTAATGGTGGGAAGGGCTCTTTCCCGCTCGTTACCGTTTCGACTGGGTTCATAAGACCCCAATAAGGGGACTCCTCCGCATTTCCTGTCACCCCCCCCTACGGGACCCGGCCACCAAAACCCCATTCCTGCTCAGACCGGCAAGGTGTTTTCCCTCCCCTACATATCACGGGAGGCCTTTTTCCTTATAAGAAGGACCCGGTTATTTCCTATTCCCTTTTTCAGCTCGATGGGGTGACTTTGAATTGACTGAGAGTTCGCGTCGCTTGCTTTTTTATGGCGGTCCCCCTCGACCATATCCTTTTTCCTTTTTTTTTCGTCCCCCAGACGAACGTGCGCGTAAACTGTACGCATCCGGACTTCCCCCTCCTCCCACGCGTCTTAATCGACGACCTCCAGGAGTGTTCTCTTCCCCGCGCCGGAGGACGGGAGTTTCCCCGATCGTCATCGCTTTTCCTGTGAGTAGGTCCGCTTTCTCCTGGCGACGCTGCCCCGCTGAGCCATTCCCTCCTCAACCTTCTTTGAGATCCCCCCCCCAACACAAACCCCTTTTGGAGCCCCTGGGTTTCTTCCCCCCTCTCCCCTCGTTTTTGAGAAAGTGGCCTGGCTTACACTAGGTGCCCCTTCCGCCCCCCCCCCCCAATTTCAGCGCACCGGAAAAGAGATCTAAGTGGATGTACAGCCCCTTGACTGAGGTCCCCCCTGAAACAACCTTATCTACACCCAACCAGTCGCTGATCTCCTTTACTGCCGCACACATCTAAGTGCCATCTCCCCTAATATTCTTTCCTACAAGATTCACGTTATCGTGGAGATTTTTTAGTGACACTTCCTTCTTTCATAAGACTTTTCTTAGAAGGGCCTTGCGCTGAAGCTAAGTGTCTAACCCCCTGCTTCAGCTGCCTTCTCCGCCCTCTCCCGTCGGACCCTCCCAGAAAGTCTTCAGGCCTCCAGGATCGAGACTGCTTTGCACGACCTGTTCCGCCCTCGAAGGACCAACTCGACCCTTACTCTAATAGAGTCTTCCCCCGCGACAGGGACTGATTTTTCTCTTTTTTCTTCCGGTCACACCGGCGCTTTCATGGAAAGACCTGCGCGACAAGTCCCAGTAATGGCCTGGCGAAGGTTGGAGAGCGCGTTCCCAAAGTGCGTCTCCCCCCTAATCCCGGGCGCCTCTGCCCTCCCCCTAAAGAAAGAGATGGTGAGTTGCATTCGCCATAGTCCCTCTGCCAAAACACCCCTACTCTCCAGGAGGTCCTTTCTCTTCTTACTCGGAATCGATTTTTTTGGACTCGGAGATTGCCCCTAGATGGACCTATTGACGTCCTGACGAAGCATTGAGCTAGTTTTGAGGGGCTGCGCTTAACCGGCCTCTTCTCCCTTTTTTCGCACTCCATGCATTTGTTTGCATCTACCTCTAAGGACTTGCGCCGTTCCTTCCTGAACTTCCGAAAGGGCCATATAAGCTCCCCCCCCCAACAAAATCGTTCTCCTGACAACATTGCACTGCGGCCCAGTCCCGACCTCTGCTCGTCTCTCCCCTGCCTCGACTTTGGAGACCTTGTGCTACGCCCCTTGAGTTTGACGCTGCCTACATCTCCCTTGACCGGACGCCCAATTGGGCGACACTTGTCATTTTCGGAACAAACCCTGACTCCTTTGCAATTGTTGGGGTCTTTTTTCCCCTTCGCGCTTTAGTTTCCCCAATAGTCGGTTTTTAGAGCCTTGGCCTCCCCTGGCGAGGCCCTATCAGCTTGGCAGAGTCGTGCTTCTCGGACCTGCTTCGGGCTCCCGGCGACCCTCGACTCCTTTCAGAATGAGGGAAAGGCGACTATTTCCAGAAGGCACGGCCTCCGAAACCTCTCTTAGAGTTCCAGCTCACCTGAGCCCGGCTCTTCCCCAAAACAAGACCTTGCTTAGCACGAGAGTTTTCTTCCCCCTTGGTCCCAGTTTTTAGAGAGCGCCCCCGAGGAGGTTTTCATAGCTCCTCGCAACCGTTTGATTTTGACGTTCCGACGGTTGGCGCGCAGTCGATTGTGCATTCCTTTTTCGACTGACCGTCCCAGATACGTTTTGGGCAAGCTCACCTTCCCTCCAATTTCCGCGGAGTACCCCAGGTTCAAAGGTTTTTCGCACAATGACGGTTTTTTTTTTCCTCCTCTGGTGAACGAGTTTCTTAGATTTTTCCCCAACCTCTTGTTGTTCGTCGCTATCGTGTTTAACAAAGGACGCCCAACCCCCCCCCCCCAAAAAGGCCCCGAAACCCGACAAAAACTTTTGGTGTGTTAAGATAGCCCAACTAATTACCTGCTGATTTATAAGACACTAGGTTCCCCCCCCACAAGCAGAGGGCCGTTTGAAGCCCGTAGAAGAACATCGTCAGCGCCCCCTAAGTGCGGCCTTACAAAGCATTTGAACCTTAACGATCATCGTATTTGACAGACTCTATTTCATGGAACACTTCTCTTATCCATTTTGGCCAGAACAACGGCCCTCGAAGACCGCCTTGTTCTCCTTTCTGGTGGACAATTTTGGAAGGCCCGCCGAGCGTTACGAAGTTTTATTTCAATCTAGAGGCTTGACGTTTTTTGTCTAAGCCTTCTCGTCGCGTCGAATGGCATGGCAGAATTTATGAAGGCTTCCTGCTGGCGATGCCTTCCCTTGAAGGGTCCTCTAACGCCCCCTCTGGTTAAGTTGCAGCTTCTACGCTTTATTTTTCCCAAGACGCCTAGTCTCCGGCTCTCCCACCTCATTCGCCTATTGGAAAACCCCCAGAGGAAACAACCCCCCAGACCCCCTTTTTTCCCAAGTCAAGTGCCTTTCTCAATTTACCATCTTTTTTAGGTCATTCAAACGACTTCGCCGCTCCTTTTTGTCGCTTATAACACAGTCCACAGTATTCGAAGGGGTACCTTTTTAGCCCCCTT
>Ga0179593_1513180_pt1 | contig 15553 bp, 10 predicted proteins | sample CZODoug2_1_08_16_FD_185931 | JGI IMG/M metagenome (GOLD analysis project Ga0179593, IMG submission 185931) | Vadose zone soil fungal communities from Angelo Coast Range Reserve, California, USA - CZODoug2_1_08_16fungal (PacBio error correction) | ecosystem: Environmental > Terrestrial > Soil >... | reverse complement strand
TCCGACAACCGGAGTTTCCTTCCGTCCTTCTTTTATGCGTAGGCCCGCTACCCCGACCTGTCCAAGACAAACGTCCTCCTTTAATAAGTCCCTTCTTCCATACTGACTTTAACCTTTCAGCCCTCCATGGACATTTTCCCGACGGTATTCGCCATGAGACAGAAGTAATTTTATGCGCAAGTCTGCTTCTTCTTTACCCAGATTCTGCTCACTTATCGTCCGCCTCTTTATCATCCCCTGATTTTCTACCACTGCACCCTAGAAATTTTTCCTATTCTCGGTCCCTGTTGGGTTGCCACTTCCTTTCGCGGGGGTTTTTAAAGTGTTCGGGTTTCGTTCACTTTGGGGTCTCACCCCTTTTTCGGTGTTTCGCTCATTGAGAATGTAAGTCCCCCTTCTGGTTTCATTACGAGTGCCCACGTCCCCTCCGTCAATCCCCCAGCTCCGATTAAACTAGATGTGATTCACTTTTTTGCTTCACACTTCCTATCTTGCAAATTCCCTCCCGACCACCTTTCCTTACCACTTCTGTTCCCTGCCCCCACCCCTTCTGGCACTCTGCCCCCACTAACTCCGGTTCTTTTCCCCGATGTAACCATCGTCATCCCCTCCCCTCCCTTTATTTTCAGGTCCGAACCACCTTTTTGTGTTTTCCATTTCTTTAAACACTTCGGGGACCCTGGGACGTCTAAATCAGTTTTGTATAACCATGTTCCCACTACTGTTGTGTTACGCCCCTGATAACCTTCCGTCTTTTTCCCCTTATCGTCCAACTCACAAATAAGCCCGAATGAAAGCTCTACCCTGTCCCTCCTCCCCCCTTATATACTTCCACTTTTCATTCCTTCTCTCTAGCCCCTACTTGTTCGCCAAGCCCACTCGATCTAATCCAAAAATGTCCCCATTGTTTTCGCGCTCGGACATCCCTTCACAAGTAAGACCACTCCTGCCCTTTCCTTTCTCTAAATTTCTCCCCTTTATGCTTCATGCTGAGCGGGGCAGCGCACGCAGGCGAACCGACTCCCGAGAGCATAATCTTTCCCAGACCGATCTCGTCCAGTATGAGCCCCTTCTGCTGAAAGTCTTTTTTTTCTGCGACCTGGACACCAAGGACTTTCCGTTCCCGTTCAATTTGTTCTTGCCCCCCCCCGGACGTTTGTAGTTCAAGAAGAAGAGTATAAGCCCCCCCCCCCACATCTGTTTTTCCGGGAGTTTGTCTTCCAATACTATGTCCTTCGCAAAGTTACGTCTTTTTCCCTCCAGTTGTGACCCTTCGCGCAGTTCACACCCCACGAAGTAAAAGTCTTTTAAAGGTCTCCCGTAACCTTTCAAGGGGAATCGAATCAGTCGCTTCCGTACTCGACCCACCGACCCTCTGCCTTCTCCCGCATATCCAGCCTTTTTTCCCCACATTTTTGACCCCCCCTCTTTTTTCTGGGGGTTGGGAACCCACCCACAATCCTTTTGACCTCCACGCGTTTTCCCCTATTGTTCAAAGATTTATAGACTGTTTAGCCGGGTTAGCCTGTTTTTTTTTGGCTCTAACTCCCCTTCTCTCCCCAACACGGCCATTATGTTTTTTCTGGCCTTGTCCATAGCAATTTTACGCCCTATTGTAACACCGAAGAATGTCCCTCCGCCCATGGCCCCCCCTTGGTCCCTCCTCCATCGATTTTACTCAAGGCCCTGAACCCAGCCTCCATTTTCTTACCTCCCACATGAGGGGGTACCATTTCCCCTCTTTGAAGAGTCTTCCCTCTTCAATTTCACTGATGTCAAACCCTTCTAGAGCCCCCCTTTTCACGTTATTTGGAAGTAATCTCACGGCCATCACAACGCCGACGGACACGTAACCTATCTCCCTCCGGTCCGAGAAATGCTTCCAACCTCCCCCACCGTCATTCATGTACAGAGCCTCTTTTGACCCCTTTGCCCCTTGTTCCACCTATCTCACCAGCCTTCTTTATGTTCCTCGTGAGGAGCCTCCCTCCCTCACAGGGTTTCGACCAATACCACCTGTCCGTGATATTATGCTGTTGTGACCGGCCCCGTGCCTGGGCAGAGTCCCCCCTCCTGCCAGCGTGGTCTTCTTTTTTCTTGCCCCACTCTCTGAACCCGGATGGACGTTTCATCCTATTGAACAAAAGAAAATGCCCCTTTAACACGCGACCTGGACGTTCCCCAGTTGCATCGTTCTTCCTTCGCGAGCATTTTCCCCCCGTCCAATACGCACGGATGACGTTTATTTTTTTTCGTGTTTTTCCTTTCCTGATGATTTTCCGATGCTTGGTTCAAAAGATCTCTCTCTTTTCCCGTGTTGTTGTTGGCGATCTTTGTTTTTACCAAGCCTCGTCCAGAGCTTGATTCAGTTGTCCAGTGGCGGACACACCTTCATTCCCGCGGGATGTTCCCATGCTGCTATAGTGTCCCTTCCCCGGGCGTTTTCCTTTCGAGTTTCGTTTCGTTTTCACGATCGTGAACATTCGCCAGTTGACTCAGATGCTCTCGCGTAATCGACTTCGCATTGCATTCCTTTTTCCCCGGCGGTCTTAACTTCCCCCGCAGCGGTCACGACAAAGGCTCCGGCACTTGATGGTCGGAGTGCAGTGTTTTGCTCCTTTCCAATTAGGGATGGGTTTACTCGCCCCACGACGAATCCTTTAAGGAGTTTTTTCGTTTTTGGTAAGATTTTTCGAAACCCCCTTGGAAAATCCCCCCGGCGTCCTTTGACTTTTTGAGTCTTGCCGGCTGCTCGTGGATCGTTCTTTTCCCCTTCATTGCCGTGTGGGTGATCTGCGGGCCGGCCCCACTCCCTAAGCTGATTTCGATCTGAGCCGTGACCCAGTGCATTCGAAAAAAGCGGCCTTTCGTTTTCCCCAGATATGCAAAAACCCGTTCACATAAACCCCCACCCTTTCGTGTTCAGTAAAGTGTCGCATTGTTTCCCCCTTTTTGCACTTTGTACAGGCAATCGTCCTGGTAGACTTTTTTCCCTGTTTGTGCATGCCAGGGGAGTTTGCTTTTCCTTTCACCGGTCCTTTTCTGGCCAAAACCCATTGTCTGCCCCAACTTTTCCGTCCTTTCCCCCATGAGGGGGCCGTGTTGTCGACCGGCGTTGATTTTTTTCACCCATCCCTTTCCTTGCAAGCCAGCATCCGGGCTTGAACATCTGTCCTTCTTTTTCCCACCGCGGTTTAGTTTGGGTTCCCCCCCCCCCTTCCTACAAAGCTTTTTTTTTTTGCACGGATATAATGCGTCGTAGCTCAGCTTGATGAAGCCTTCGAAGCGAGTTTTTTTTTTTCGAGCTTCCGGGTTAGTTCCTTCGATTCCCTTTGTGTTTAGGTTCATCTGACACTTGAGCAATGAACTCGAATTGTTTTTGAAATGCGAATTTTTCTTTTTGGCACCTCTCTTTTTTCCCCGTCGCCTCGTTTCGAAGCAGCCCCACTTCTTTGCACTCACGGAGAGAAGATTAAGTCCGGAGGTTTTGTTTTTGCCTTCTGACTTTTTTCCGTTACTTTGTCAAACGGCGCACCAAAATTTTCTTTTTCTCTTGTTCCTCGCCAGAACTTGACTAGCTTTTTTCGCTCATGAGGTTGCTGACAGACGCCGGCTCTCGTCCTAGCATGCTCGGTGCCTCGTGACCTTGTTCTCCCTTGGGCTTTTTTCGGGCCTTTCGACCCGCAGCGAATTCTTTTCTTTTTCGATAGTTCATATGAGGTTTTACTTGGTGCCTGCGGTTTATGAGCAAGGATCTCCCCCCGGGGTATGGATCTTGCTTGGTCTTTCTCTTCTTTTCATGAAGGCAGTTCTGGTTTCCGGTGTCATTGACGTCGGGAGTTCGTGTTTCTGAGCGTTCTTTTGAGTCTGTGATTGCGTAAGGTTCAACCTAACGCTCGGACCTTTTTTGACCACTGATGTGTTTTTATGTACCCTTTTTTTCTCTACGGTTTCCATTCCCGGGGTCGAAGTTTGAATGGGAGACTACCCCCATCCCGGTCTCGTAAATGGACCCCAGGCTGTTGCGGTCATCCATTCGGAAGACGGTATTCTACTCCCCTGGATCCAGAACCTCGGTTCTTCCCATTCGCTGACCTACGATTTGGGGGCGTGAGAAGGCGTTTGAACCCAATGTTGGTCGGTGTGACAGCGTCTTTTTTATTCCTGGCCCAGCAGGACTCCCCAATTCATCATTTACATTCTCTGTCCGAGGGATAGGTGACGTGCCCGGTAGTCCCAACAACTTCTGAGATTTTTTTTACGTCTCTAGTCTTCTTCCCCCCCCCCTTTCTAAACAAACCCCCCCCGTTTTCAACCCTTTTTTTCCACCTTATCATTAAGCCCCAATGATCCGGGGGGTGCGTCTTCCCCCCTGGACCCCAGCTACCTCTCCACTGGGACGAGATCGTTTTTTTTTTCCCGGATGTCATAGTTCACTTAGACCCTTACCACTGGTGTTCCGTTGCCCCTGACCCTCCTCTTTTTTCGTCAGAACATTAACGGCTTCCGTGTATTTTGGATGGACTTAAGAATTCCTTGCAGGGATGGATGTCAAGGTTCCGACTGTAATTATTGCCCGCCCTTCTTCCCCGATTCTTTGGTTGTATGTTCCCCCCCCTCTGTCTGAGAAACAGCGAGAAGAATGGCGCGTCCTCCACACTGGTGGCCCCTCTTGTTTTCTATCTTATCTTCTCTATAGCTAGGGACTGAATTAACCCTACTAAGCTCCCCCACTGCTTTCCCCCCCTCTTAAACGTTCGACGAATCGAGCGGGGGGTGCATCCCCCCGTGTCGGGATAGTTTTACGGTTCCCCCCCTGCTCGCGACCCTGTGGGACGGAACCCGAACTATTCTTTTTTTTTTTCCTGAATTCTTCTTAATCCCCCATAGTCCTTCTGATATTGTCTTCTCCGGTTTTCCGTTCCTGTTCTTTTTATGTCGGAGGGGATTTGGACTTGTTGTCGCATGGGGTTGGCCCTGAGGGACTTCCACCTAATATCCCCTCATTGCTTCTCCCATGGCCCTAGCGTCCTGGAAGCCCCGAATTTGCGATGAGCCCCCCCCTTCTGATGCCAAAATGAAGCACCGGTCTCTGCCGAGATCTGTATATAACAGGTTCTGCCTCGTTGTGGGGCTTTTTTCACGCTTCGTTGCCGGGACAGGGGCCGCGTGTTTTGTGTCTGTTGAGCGACCCCCGAGGCCGGACTGTGGTAAGATTTTTCCTCTCCATCCATCCCCCTTCTCCTTTCCTCCACCCTGCAGCCTGAAAGAGGCCCGCGAAAATAACCCCGCGCGAGTTGTTATAGCTGCTTCCCCCCTCCCCCCAATGCGGAAATGACCGTCTTCCGTCTATGGCTCAAGTCACGTTTGTCCTGTTCACCGGTATCGCGGTGACCTATCACCCGTTCTTGCGGAGAAAGCGTTCGCCGCAATTCCGCGTTATGGGTGGCGCTCATTCTGGCATTTTTATCCCGGGCGGGCTGTTTCCCCCCACGCAAACCTCGTTTTTTTTTTCAACGGTTTGTTTTTTTGCGTGAATCTTGACGTTAGATTCGGTTCATTACTTTGCATTTATGCGGCAATTATGTCCCAGCTCTTTTCTTTCTTCCCGCTTTGTTTTTTGGGGTAACCTCACTTTGCCCCTCTTCCTGTTCCCCCGAGCCCCGTGGAAATTTTCACTCGACTCAGTGCCCCTGACTTCGCGGACCCCCGCTTCCCCGGTGACCCGAGATTGGTCTTTTTTTTTTTCCGCAGTCCTTGCCCTCAAAGAATTCGCCCCCCCTTCTTTAGTCGCGCACGCCACCGCTTTTCCCATTTGCGCAGCTCCGTCCTTTGCAGCAAAAGAACTGCTTAGGTTGCATTCCAGGTAATCCAATACCCTGCACGGTGTTTTGTTGATACATCGCTTTCCGGGTCGTCTCCGGCATGTGAGTAATAACATTCCCCACTCTCTTCTTTTTTTATTGACTGCCTCCGGGGACTGTTGGCATTTCCAGTTGATAAAGTTCCTAGCTGGATGGAGATTTCTTTTTGATCCTGCCCGCTCCTCTTTTTCAATAAAATAACAACCGAAAGCGTGAACCCATGCCTTTTTCCACTCTCCCCTCTGACCCTCCCTGCCTTTCCCTCCCATGAAAGACCGTTTTATCCCGATCCAGCGTTCTGCGGTTCCCCTTTGCGGTTTGTATCATCGCCAATTTTCATTGATACTGCTAGTTCCCTCTTCCCCATTTGAGTTCTTCCCACAGTTTTCTCTTTCATTTTTCTTCCTGAGCGAAGCGCCCACCATGCATACACCCTTATAGGAAAAGGTTTCTACATACCAGACTCCCTCTTTACGACTTTCTTCTCCCACCCAGCATGCCGTTGGTGGTTCCCCTTTTTAAATCCAGTGTTGAAGAATTCACACCCTGCGGCACTTAGTTCTGGTACCGTAATCATTCGCTCGCGCTTCGCGTCCAATTACAGCTTTTCATCCCCCCTGATTGGCACCCAGGTCCTCTTGTTCGGCCCTTGTATAGAGCTCCTGAGCGTTCTGCTGCCGCTTATTTGACTCTCCTCTCCTCACTTTCAATTTGACTCCCCCCCACCCCTCGCCCGTAGTTCGTACAGAGTCCATCTTTCCATCCCCGGAGGGACTTTCCTTTGAATTCCCCATACCAAAGAATCGGTCTCCCTTTTAAGCAAGTAAGGAACCTTTCTATTTCGGCCGTAAGCCCCCCTCTATTCGCAAACGGTCAGCTGCAATCCTTATGTTTCTTTTCATGCTCAGCCTCTATCCTTCCTTCGAACCCGAAGGGCTAAATCTTTTTTTAATTCCGTGCCTCTCACACTCCTCTAATTTTCGACCCCCGTGCTTTGTCTGTCTGTGGTGCCCGGTTTGCCGGCCGATGGGGAAGCTAATTTTATTACGGTTTCCCGCATACATGGTGTTTTCCCCCACGGGTGCGGTCCAAACTTCATTTTGAGCCTTAAGCCCCACCCTTCTCCTTAGATTTTTTTTTTTCATGCCGTCCACTCGTTCCCATAAAAAGATCCTGATAAAACACCCCATAGCTGTCTGATTCTCTGTGATTCCCTCTCCCCCCTTACTCCTTGCCCCCACATCCCCCTACCCCCACTTCGCGTACCAATTTTTTTCACGCTCCCCCTAGGGAAGGAATAAGCGCCGTAACCCTCTCTATTCTCGTCCGGCGTAACAAGTTTTCTGTTCTCCCCTCCCCACCCTTTCCTGTTTAAGTTCCCATCCCCTTTGCTTTTTGGTCTTCCAATTCGGCACACGTGGCCCCGGCCATTCCATAAAGCACTCATTCCACCCCTTACACGCCTTCCTCAATCTTTGGGTTACCCCTACCAATCCACTATTCCCTCATACTACCACGCTCTCCCCTTCACGCCTCGCATCTGACCACCAGCAAAATCGACTTTCTATCCCCCGTTCATGACTCTGACTCAGACTCCCGGCAGCTGACAATCTTCTCTTCCCTCCCCCTTTTCCGTCCGTGATCTTAAATCTTCTTTCCCACAGACACCGCCTTCAGGAGCTTTTCCCCTTTCATCGCCGAAGAATCTAGCCGCTGCTGCTGGGCCGAAACGACGCTCCCTTCCTCCACTTCATACACCTCACTTCATCCTTTCCCCGTCCAAGAATTTTAGCGCGGTGCCCTCACTTTCAGCACCATGAATCCTTGCCCCCCACTAGTCCAAGTTTTCAGCGCCTGGCACCAGGACCCTCCGAGACCTTTGTTGGCCTCCTCCCCCTTCCCTCCTCTCGCCAAGCCACACCCACCCCCTCTGGAAACTTTTTCCGCGATGCTTTGCTCGCGTCGTCCACGAGATTTTTTCAAGCTCTTTGGCCTACCTCCATTCGCGCCTTTTTTTCCAAACAAATTCGAGGAAATGGAGTTTCATCTGAACGCGGTCCTTTTTCTCCCAGTGTTTTTTTGATCCACCCCACGTCTCATGCGAAGGAAGACGCTCTTCCTTACTGGGCGCCCCTCACTTAGATATTCTCTTTTTTTTTTTTTTTTTTTTTTTTTTTTTTTTTTTTTTTTTTTTCCTTTGGTTGAAACACTCCTCCTTCCCCTTGTAAACCGCTTGTTTGTCCCGGCTTCCTTATTGGGTAAAGTATAGGCTGCTTTTGCTGGCCTTCTCTCCGGGCGGGTTTTTCCCCCGCTTTCAACGCCGCTCACGGTCCCCTCTCTTTTCTTTCTTCCGGTCCCAATCCGACCCGAGGCTGTTTGTTTGAACACAGGCCGTTCCCCCCCCCCAAGCTACTCCCCCCCCTTCCCCCCCCTTTCCTATCCCCTTCCCCCGTTCCCCCCCCCGACCCCCCATTCTCCACCCATGTCTTTTTGGTTAGGGGGTCTCCCGTGGAATATCTTTGACCCGGCCTCTTTTCATTCCTTGCCTGGTAAACCCTGGCTCCTAGGCAATACATTGATCAGAGGAGTGGTCCTCGATAGGCTCCTCATCCCCCCCTCCCCGTCACCTTTTCGCCCCCCCACCCTATGCGGGGTAGAGCACTGCTGTCCCCCGAACCAAGCTCCAAGTAATTCAGACTCCCCTTCTTCGTTCTGACGCGCACAGTCACAAAACTTCCTATTCTGTCCCGTGTGGGCCACGACTTGGAAAGGGTGCGTCTTCGCCAACTCCTCCCCCAATCAAACCCGGTTGCAGGGATTTTTGCTGCTCACGGCCCTTTTCAATTGTCATTACGTTTTCCTTGAGGTTGATTCTTTCACTAGATCCTCGTCTCTGCGATGGCCGTTCGCAGTCTTGCCAGACCAACTGTTGAATGTACCTGAACTCCCTTTGACTGCCCCCTCCTTACGAAGTATTGAGTAATTGTCGTTCCCCCCTTTTTACGAACCTAGGCTCCTCTTCAGTTCTTTGTCCCAATCATGCTGGGTGATGACACTCGGCTGTTTACGCAAAACAGATTCCCTTATTATATTTGGCTCCAGTTGTGGTTTTTTCTCGGCTCTTTTTTTGATCCTTAACCGCTCTTCTTTCCCCTTTCCGGCTTGATCGCACCTTCGTAACCGGTCTTGTCGACCATCGCTGAGAGACGTGCCTTGCAGGCCTTTGGGCTTACACTTAGCCGCGAGTTTCCTCCAAGGACTCGGCGAAGGCCATATGAAAGATGCTTCCCCCTCTTTCCAACTCTCACTCTTCCTTCCACTGTTGCACGGCGGACTTACATGGCACGCGGTCACGAACAGCATTTTATCTAACCTCTTAGAGTTGAAGAGGCCTTCGCCCCCCCTTCCATTCGGTTTTGGCCTCGCCCATCCTCCCCTTCTGTGATCGGAGTTTTTTTGATGACGTGCGTAAGAACGACCTTTTTTTTCCCTTCCTTGTCTTTTCTTGCGCATTTCCCCGCCTCGGTGGAAGCCCTTCCCGCGGTTGTTCTCTTCTGGGAGCCGTGCTCTCATGCCCACTCCGTCCGTCTCTCTCAAGGTTTTGTGACATCAGTGCCCTGTCCGAAAACCCCGGAGCAGTATTTCAAAGTTTTTACCCCAAAGGCACTGCCCATACACCCACCTCCGGTAATGGATTCTGTCCAATTTTCACTGTTTTTCGTATCCGTCTCAGTTGTTTCCCAGGGTTTCTCAATTCTTTGGATTTTCGGCCACTGGTTGGGGTTCAAACCACCAACCTCCAGGCGGGCGTCCTGAGACGTAACCCCCTTCGGGGTCAGATCCTTCCTTTATTTTTCCCCCCCCCTCCCTTTGGTTCCCCGTCAAGGGAGAAAGATTTCCTAATGGCCCCTCTTCTTTTCCCCGCGTGTTCTTTACAAGGTCTTTTCATTGGGGTTCCAACCCTTCAAAATCGGTGGGACTGAATCCTAATTTCGCGCCTACTTGCTAGTAGTGTTACGAATGAAGAGGGTCGGGGTTTATATCCCTCCGGGCGAGCCTTCAGTTCCCCTCGGTTCGGTTACAACCCCTCCTTTCCCGATTTTTTTTTCGAATTTTGAAACTTCGTGATTGTGCCTGCTCTTTTTTTAACAATCCGTTCCTTTTTGAAGATGCGCGACTTCTTTGTCCATCGAGAGCCGTCCGTCCCGAGTTGCTTGCCGTAACTTCTACCTTGGCTGGACAGGGCTCAACGTTCCCCTCCCGACCCCAAAACGATTCCGGTTTTCCATTGCCTGATGCGGTGGCTGACGCTTCTTGTTGGTGTTAGACTGATGCCCCCTTCTTTTTCTTTCTCCCCTTGTTTCGTAGTGCGACGTGCGGAGGTCGCCTGGGCTTTTTTTTCCTGCCAGGACGCCGCTCCTTTTCGATTTGTCTAAAGTTCATGAAGGCGGTGTTCTTTGTGACGCGCGTCCGCGCCACGGAGCACAGGCTTGGACGTTTCTCTTCGTGAAAGTTCTTTCGTGAAGGAGGATTCTTGTCGCAGTCTCTGTCTCGCTGGCCTCCTTCATTGAGGGCCCGTTCAGTCGAGGGTAGTAGGTTTAGTGATTTTTCCTGGGCCGCCCAAGACTTGAAGACCAAGTTGTCCTTTGGGTCTTAAGATTCCACGGCTATAGCGTTCCAGTCAGGCCGGGCCCCCATAGTGTTTTCCGGGATGCTACCCAACAGTTGATTTTCGTAACTGGCAACTAGGATAATCACTTTTTCCTCGTCCGGGACTCGGAGCCTTCTTTCGGCCTTTTGCGCTTCCATTTCGTCAAGCAGAGGTGGGGCGGGCGTAACAGATTTGCCTGGACAGGTGGTATGGGTTTTGGACTAGCCGGTCTATGTCTGGGCCCAGTCATAACACCAACCCATCCCTCGGCTGACCCCCACCTGGAGTCACCGGGGGTGTACTCTCATCCCCCCTTTCCTGTAGTTGGGGCGGGTGGTCCCGTTGCCCTGAAAAAGCTCATGCTTACCATATCACCTTTCGTGTAAAAAAAAAAACCCCCGCCTAAAACCAACCCCCTTTTTTTTTTTTTTATAGGCCCCCTCACCTTACTCTGTCCTCCATCGGCCTTTTGCCCACCGGTGCACCCCACCGGTCAAGCGGCCCATGAGAGAACTTTGTTGTAGGCGGCTGAATGACTCCTTCCTCATAGCCCCCACCAGTACCTTTTAGTCGGGAGGGTTCGAGGCAGTCCAAACACTTTTAGTAACCCCCCCGTTGTCGGCGTCCGTGGTCTAATAGTCTGGATTTCCTACGTCAAGAAATACCTTTTCCTTCATTATCCTCCATATTCCGATTACTGGTTTTCGGGGACTTCGTGTATTCGTTCCCTGCGGTTATGCGTCCCACTCGAGCCGTCTGTCCCTTGCGTACGAAATTTGTTTTGCGAGTTTTTTTTCCTTTCATTGGACTGCGTTTGACTCTCTCTGACTCCATACAGTTAAGCAGCCCGCCAGGCTGTGAGGGCCAGCGTTAGCGTGGATGGTGACCAAACGGAGGGGTTAGGAACGGTCTTTTCTTCTGCGATATTTTCCTCCAACCGGCCGCGCGGTTAGCCTTCTTCCCACTTTTCGGGCTCACCCTGAAATGGACTTGTTTCCCCTGTTTTCCCATTTCCGGTCGTTTCGACATTTTGCTGCTTTAATTTTCCTGTTTATCAACTTTTTTCTGAATGGTGGTCTGCAGTTGTATTCTCTCACTTTGGATTACCCAATTAAATATGCCTCACATGTTATGCCTTTCTTTCAATCCCCCCCTACTGCTTTGTTCCGTCTTCGGCAACTCCATGCAGACAGAACCACCGTTACGTGAGCTCGAGTTAGAAAGGCTTCAGGCAGAGATTTTCATTTTTTCCCGTTTGCCGGCAGTGGCACTCTGTTTTGATGTTGAGGAGTCAGTTTTCCGGACGGACTCTGCCAGTAACAAGAGACAAGGAGCCAATCTATTTCCCCTCCGTTCATTCCCCCCGATTGAAGATGCTTCTAAATAAACCCTCCTTTGAGACATATCTTGCTCCCCCCATGGTACTATACCGGAAAGCGATTGAGCCCGTCACCTTCGTTCAGGGGAGTGCACGTCTTTCTTAACCTAAGGCATTTCGGCTCCTCCCATGTCTGTGAGGCTCCGATCACACTTTGTGCCTTATGTGGCTCCCTTCGGCTGTGTCCCATCCCAAACGGGTCCGGGTGGACGCTTTCTTTTTTTCCTCGGACGGTCCGTGCGGGATCAGTGCCGATTTCGGGTGCTTGGAAAGAGAGGCCCCACGCAACGGATATTTTCATAATCCTCAGTTGTTTTTTTTCTTAGATTTATCCAAAGCTTTCATTGCCGTCTTTCCAGTAACGAAAGCGAAATGTGTTCACTAGACCCCCCTTTAATTCCCCGCGCCATTTCATTTTTTTCCTCCTCCGTTTTTTCCCATCGCGCCGTCAGGAGGCCAAAAAGAATGGAATTATTGTTGAGCACCCTTCCCCCCCGCATGGACGGATTCCTTTTCGGCCTCAAAGCATTTTACCCCGCGCTCCGGTCCTCAAGTACGCATGGTGACCTTGCTCGATGAGTATTCGTTCCGGCATGATGAGTCCTCTCCCCTTCGCCCCCCTTATTGGTTATTTCTAGGCCCTATGTGCAGCGGTTTGTGCTCCCCGTTTTCTCCCTTTATTAAAGGTTGGCATCTGGTCGTTCCTCTTATGAATCAGCGGCCAGTGTCGGATAAGTTATCCTACGCAACATCAAGACAAAAAGGTTTTTTTTGCATTCCCGGTTTCCCAAGAAAGAGGTGAACTAATGCTAAACTGTGCCACCTTTTGATACCAGAACGTTAATGAGCAGCGTATTTTTAATGTCATATGCGTGTTTCAGGGTTTGTTTAAGACCCCCTTAAGCCGGCCCATCCATCCGCTCTTCTCGATACCATGGGAGGACATTTTCTTCTTCGCAATTTTTGTCAGACCCCCTGAAGAACCAACAGACAACAAGTCTTAATTTTTGGACCTCTCATACCTCAGCCACGTCGAACGAACGACCTCCAATAAGCAAGGCCATTCTCTGGTTGTAAGCAGTTTTTTCCTCTTTTTCTTCCAATTCTTTCCTCTCTGTCGGATAAATCGCTCAGTCGGCGGCGGACCTCGTTGATCTCAACTGTTGTTCCCAGCCGCTGCTTACTTTCTTTTCGTGTCAACTTTTGGTAATCTTGCTCATTCTTCCCGCGAATTCTAATCTCGATAGTCCGGAATCCCACTCCTCAGCCCACATTTTCTTAAAGTCCCCCCGCCCTTCTCCTTTCTTCCCGCGGAGGCCTCTTCCGAAACATTCCTTAAACGACCAACGTAATCCACTGCAATAATGAACCCGAAAATCAGCCCTGGCCGGCGTTTTCAAGCAGAATAGACACCTCCCTCCCTCAATTTTTCTTTCTTGTCCACGAAAGTGCGGAACCGAACCCCACGAAGGTCTTCGGTACGTTTCTCCCCCTAATTACCAGTCGCTCATTTTCCCCTTGCGCCTTTAACGACTTCTCGCCAGGTTCTCTTTTCCATTTTTTCTTTTAGGGAGCGCCCCGCCGCTTCTCTTATGGAGTAGGTGCCGCAGACCCTTGTTTGTTATAAAAGGTGCTGGGTCCTTGGACGCCCCCCTTTCTTTTAATTTCCAAGTCCCCCCGATCCCGTTACAATCCAGTACGATTTGGGTCACACCCTACATTTCTTCCTGTTGCTACCCTTCCGTTTTGCTTCTCCCCCCCCCCGCCTCACCGGTTAAGCCGCCCAATTCCCCCCTCCTGACCAACAGTTGGTCGTTTTCCCTTGTCACGCCCGTCCCCACCTGTCGGGCAGCGCACGGAAGCAAATCGGTTATCTATCTTTTTTTTCCTTTCCCTTTTTTCCACGTCGTAGCTACTCCTATTGCCCGTACCGCCTCCGTGGATGTGGGGGTCTTTTCCTTTCTTTGATTGACGTCTGAAATGGAACCGTCCCTTGTTCAACCCGTGCCCACTTTCCCCTCCGTCTCCTGACTTTTTTCCGCACTTTCGAAAAAGACAATCAACTCCATTGATCCTACCCTGTCTTACCTGAAGTCAACTCGCTTTTGTCCTCGAACCCCTCGATCCCGTCATGACTCTCTGACGAAGCAGCGCAAAAGTCTTCCTCCTCCACCCCCTCCCATCATGGTCCGCTTCCTTTTTTCGTCAACACCTCGTCCCCAAGTAAGACGCCTTCAGGAAGTTCATTTCTATATTATTCCCTCCCTTTCTCCCGTCGCTGCTCAAAACAGTCCCGGCCCTCCCCCTCCTCCTCACTTTGGCGCCTACCCTCCTTTATGAGCGCCGTGGGCATAAGTGAAGCAACTACAGGTGTCCACCGCTATCCAGTCTTTTGCCAGCCTGGTCCAACCTCCCTTCCTTGCCACCTTTTTCTTCGTTGAGCCCTCCAGCCCCAACTTCCTCTTCTTTCTGTTCGGAAAACCCCCCCCTTTCCCCTCCGGGGAACGGTCTCTCGACAAAGAGTAGCCTGAGATTCCTCCCCGCTTCCTTTCAACCTGAGATGTCATTGACCTGACTTAGCCACAACGGTTCCCCCCCCCCACCTCAGCTAAGTTTTTCTTGATTCGTTTCAGATTGAACGGCACCTAGGGAATCCTGTTCCCTGTGCCGAGCATGGAGTGAACTCGACCCCCGCTGCTTCGAACATACGCATTCCCCTTCTTATTCGTTTGTTGACGCCCCCTATCTCCGTTGCCAGCGTGGCGTTGTGGTTCTTTCCCCCCCAAATAATCCCTTGTAAATCCCCCGTGTTCCGCTTCAGAGTGTGACTTTCCTCTTTCTTGTCGGCTTTGAAGTCAGGTTTTTTGGGTTTGGAAGCTTCAAGCCCCGAACTTTCCTCCCTGAACCCACTACTTTTTTTTCATTCTTTCGGCCGGGCCATGGGCAGCGCGGGTGTTTTTTCCACCGTTTCCGCAGTTGTCCCCCCACAGCTAGCCGGCCCCCTGGTCACCCGTTCTCCATCGATTTCACTGAACGCCCTTTCCAAAACTTGAACAGACTCCATTTCTTACAGCCACATTGATTTTGTGTGGTTCTACCAGTTTCCGTTTTGGATATCTTTTGGATTGCTTTTCCGCTGTCTTTGCATTGCTGTCCCCCCCTCCGCTGCGACCAGTTCTTGCCGATGGCGTCGGTAGCACGGCATCACCACGAGCCGGCCCCCCGTCCTTTGAGATTCCCTGACCGCTGATAACTGCCTGCCTTCAACCAAGCGCCATATGTTCAGCGCCGATCTTTCTGCTTTTCAAGTTCACACCAAACACCCGATCCAGCCTTTGATTTTTGTTTTTCCCCCCCGCCAGAACTGGAAAGGGCTCCTTCAACTCCTCCATCAACTGCAGGAGACATCTGTTCTTGACCCGCTTATTTTACTTGTGCCACCTGACTGCCAGGGCTTTTTCTCCCTGGTTCCCACTCCTTTTTAATGGCTCGGCCGTTCCCGAGTCTTGTGACACGAAACTACTGCGCGGGCGATGGAACCCTGACCCGAAGCTTCCAATCATTTCGGCAGTTCTCTCTATCGCGCGTCTCGTAGGAATAAGGTTGTTTTTTAATTTTCTGCGATGGACCCGCTTTCCGATGCTTGTTTTCCTTTCCCCA
>Ga0179593_1397283_pt1 | contig 15553 bp, 14 predicted proteins | sample CZODoug2_1_08_16_FD_185931 | JGI IMG/M metagenome (GOLD analysis project Ga0179593, IMG submission 185931) | Vadose zone soil fungal communities from Angelo Coast Range Reserve, California, USA - CZODoug2_1_08_16fungal (PacBio error correction) | ecosystem: Environmental > Terrestrial > Soil >... | reverse complement strand
CTCCCCCCCCTAGCAGAGACCCTTCTCGGAGTTCCTTCTACGCTGCTCGAAAGAGACCCAACTTATGACGATATACGCATCTTTTCCTGATCACTCTCTTTCGTCTGAGCAGGGTCGCGATTTCTAGACATTACTTTTTCCTTTCCGCCGTGCCCTCACTTCGATCCATCAAACTGGTTCCCGTTCCTGGCTACCTGCTTTCTGAATTCTTTCTGGTTTTTCTTGTCGGCGGTTTTCTCTTTTCCCCAGACTAGTATGTCAGTGGTGTATGATTCTCTACCCGGTAAGTTCCTTTTTATTTTAGGGTACTTCTCTTTCGTCTGTTTCTCCGCGTACTGGCTACCTGGAGAGGATTTAGGGGAGGATTTATGTTCCGCATTCCTTTTTGCCACGTCTTTTTGCCTTTCTCCAGAATGACCCTTTCGGGCTTGGCTGTGGGAGGAATTTACACCACCGTTTCCGCCCTTCTTTCTATGTTATCCGCAGCCTTTAAGAACGATGTTTTGAGTTTTGAGTGCCAGAGAGGGACGCTGCCGCTCGCCGGCGGATTTTTCCCCCATCCGGGTCGGGGTGTCTCTGATGAGATCCCACTCTTCTTTTCGTCAAGTACCGAGCGGTTTCTCCGTCAGATTCTCGAATCATTCGTCCGCAAATTATACCTTTCCGATATTCGGGCGGCTTTTGGGCGGCTACCTGTTCAAGTAAAATTTCACTCGATCTGAGTCTTACGATCTTTCGTTGGCGCACGGGACCTTTCCCTCTGCCTGGGAGGCGGAAGCTGTAATATCTCCTTTATTACCTGCTCGTCATCCCTTTTTTGCCCTCAAGTCGGGATGGGTGCTTTTCTGTTTGCTTTATTCTGTTCTCCTGGAATTTCAATAGCTGGCTACGCTACCCAATCGTACTCGGGGCAGCCTCCTCGTTATAGGACACTGTTTTGGTTCGCGTACTTTCCCTTTCTGGCTACCGGGCGGGCTCAACGCTTGCACCCCTCAGGTGCTAGAGGACGATACGAGAAAGATCAAGATGAGATTTTTTCCCCCAATATCCGGGCTGTCTTTGAGGACTAGTCTCTCAACTTCCGCCCTTCCGCCTTTTGTTCGTCTCGGGCCTCTCCTCGAGACGTGAGCGTCCTATTCCCCTCATGTCTGGGATGACTCGCCACTTTTACTTGAGGATATTCCGCTCCCTTTTGTGGCTCTTTTGGGGCTCTTTCGCAGATGTCCCAGTTTGAAGCTTTTCTTCGTGAGCAATCTTGAGCCTGTTGAGAAGAACCTTTCTAGACCTTCGCCTTTCTCTTTTTCTTGGTTCGGTTTTTTGACAGCGGCTTCTCGATCATCTCGGCCGCGGTTTCCCCCCCCCTTCCGCATGCTCCCTCCCTATTGGTCTTGGAGTGGCGCGTTGAAAATTGAAGTAGTTCGTTTAGTCCATCTGGTCTTCTGGCCCTCTTTTTCCCACCCGTACGTTTTTGGTGCTCTTTCCTCCCCCTACTAGCCACTTTCCCCTTTTTCTCTTTCCGAACCCTGATAGGGCTTTGCTCCAATAAGAAGCAGGCCTTTGGGAGCTGTGCCCTCTTTCTGAGCCGCAGGCTGGATTTTGCGCAGTTAAGGGAGGTTATTAGCCTACCCTGGATCGTCTCTTTTTCCCCTACCGCAGTTTACGTTTATTTATGCCCCCCTTTCTGATAATTATGTTGTTCCGCAATACCTCTATTGAAGGTTGGGTTGTTTTCTTTTCTCCCCACCTCTGTAGGCAAGAACGAGTCTTATGTTCTTTTTCCTCGGTGACTGGCTTTTTAATCTCTCTTAAGTGCTCCTCGCTTTTCGTTGCTTTTGCACGGGGTCTCGTCCCCGTAAGAGGAGGGCTGAGGGTCGAGAGTTCCTTCGAGAACCTAGCTCTTCCTTTCTTAGCCTAGCGCCTCTAGGTCGGGTATTTAGGGGCGCTTCGGTGTTTTTTGTTCCATCTTCGTGCCGCAGGGTCCCCTTGAAAGGCCCCCTTACTTCCCCCATGCGAGGACTTCCTCTTTCCGCGCAGTCTCGCATAGGTGTCTTGTTCAGGCCGTTCCACGTCCGAGTGTTTCTGGTGCCCTGCCTTCTTCTACAGATTCCTTTCCTAAGCGCGAGCAACTGGAACTTCCTCTCTTTGCTCTCTGCGTCCTCTTATCTGAGTCAGACTTTGTGGGACTTTCTTTTCTTGAGTGTCGCAAGATGAGTCCTATTTTTTGGAAGGTTGATCTCTTCTGACCTTCCTCTTTCTCTGTCTTTCTATCCCTCTTTTTTTTACTCCTGGGCGAAGCGTTTCAGGGGAGTCTACTCTCCTAACCGGCTGTTTCCTTTTCTTAATGCCCTCAGCTGCGCTCCTCTTCTTTCAATAAGCCTTTTTTTTTTTTGAGAGAGTTTTTTCAGTGAGGCGGAGAGTCCTCCACCCCGTCCTTTATTTCTTCTCTCCTTCCCCCTTCTGCCCGGAGTGTAAAGCCTAGAAGATGAGCCTCTCCCCCCCCCCCTTTGTACATCTCCTCCCTATGCGGCTTTTTCCTTGACTGTTTAAGAGGTTCCCCTCCTCTGTGCCAAGAAGTCTGTCATCCAGTTTACCAATTCTTTTCCCTTTCTTTCTTCCTTTTTACTCTTGACGTTAGCTCTCCTCAAAGATCTTTTGGGGAAGTCGGGCACCGCTGCTGCGGGTGATCCCGTAAGTCTTTTCCATTAGTCCTTTGGATTTCTTTCTTTAGGGTTGAGTAATTTTCTCTACTTTCGGGCCTTTTTTCGTCTTTTCTAACACTCGCCCGAGAAATAAAGCGCCCTCGCCGGAGGCTCAGAGATCTCCTCTTAAGCCCTGCTTGCTTCTAACCTTGATTGACGCTGAGTGTGAAGATTTCTCTTGTTGGAAAGAGCTGTTATCCTTTTTAGTTTTTCCTCTTTCTCTACCTCCCCTCGTCCGAGGTAAGGGCACTGAGAACTTTGAGAACCCTCTTTGAAGTCCGACCTCGGTTCCACTGAGGAGCTAGTTCCATTTTAGTAGAGGAGTACCCCCCCCCTTATTCTATTTCATGGCTTTCGCTCTTTCCTATCTTTGAGGTGCTGAATCCTGATCTCCGCCACTGCCTCCCGGTCCCTGCCTTCCGCTAGAGCAGACTTCTTTTGAAGCAACTATTTTCACCTTGGGCTTGTTCGTTCGCCTCTGTGCATGGGAGAGTTGGAATGATTTTCCCACCAAGAGATACTTTTTCTCCCTCGTCCCCCCCTTAAGGGTGGGTATCTCGATTAAACGTTTTTCTTCGCTCCCCATTTCGCAGTTTCCCATAAAAAGAGACCTAAAACAGGGGAGGTCCCCATTCCCCCTTTTTCCTCCCCCTTCGAGCTGAGCGCTCCTTAGTTTTCAGATGTTGTTCCTCCCCTTTTCATAAAGACGAACTGCTCCCTGATCGGCGTCGTTGTCGTCTTTTTTCAGCTTTCGTTTCTCACATAAGCGCGAAGGATAAGAAGACGCGAGCAACCCTTCTCCAATGTTTCTCTTTCGATAGAAAGATTAGTGCGAGTCTTAATGGCGATTGGCTTGTTTTTTTTTTTTTTTTTCGATCGCCACCTCCCTCTTCAGCTCCCTTTCCTCAAGGGCCACGATCAGCCCCCTCTCCTAGACGACGTCTCATGCGCGAGAAGATCTGCAACCTCAAGAAGGGGATTTGTTATTTTTCTTCGGCCCTTGTTTTTTTCGCTGCGGCGATGGTTCCGCTGATCGGATTTCGCTTAGTCCTCCTTCGCCTCCTACTTTTCGCAACATTACTTTCCTACCAGGGCACTTTTTCTGCCCCAAACGACTTTTTTCCCGTGAGCGAAGCGGGACGTCTCGAGTAAACTTCTCCAATTTCCTCCCTCCCGCACCTTACTTTTGCTTTTTTTGCCACGGTCGGGCGTTAGCAGTTTTTTTCATTCCATTAACTGTTCTTGTCTCCGCGTTCCCTCCTCCTTGTTCTAGAATTCCAGGTGAGCAATGCTTTCTGCCAGACGCGTCTGTGAAGGGGCTCAGTAGACATCATTTGATAAGAACTTTTCCCCAAGAGTCTCCCTCCGGTTCGTCTCCCCCGATTCTTTGTCAATTTTGTGGGAAGAAGTGTCAGTTCTTATTTCTTTGCGCCCCCCCCGAGGGACTGCCTGCCCTTTCATCATTTTGTTTTTTTCTCGCGGATTTAGCCCTGAACCTTATTCTGTATAGCCTCCCCAGTCCTCATGAGCTGGCCGCGTCCTGTCAGCGAGGTTAATAAAAGTCATCGGAGCTGAGTTCATAGCGCTCTTTCCCGCCTCGGTTCTCCCCTGTCAGAGCCAGACACCTTCAACCGCGACATCCGACTGTACCGTTTGTTTGGAAGAGAAGGGTCCATTGGAGGGCAAGGGATTCGCACCCCTACCTCCGCCAGTTTTTCGACGGTCGGCGGAGTTTTCACGACCAAAGACCGCACCTATCCAGAGTCCCCCGCCACCCCAGTCGGACGTCTTCGCGAAGCTACCCTCCTAAAGAAACAATGCAAAGCTCCCTTTTTTTCGGAGTCTGTTGCCCTCGCGCCTGTCACTCCAATGGAGAGTAGCGTGCGCCCAGGTACATTTTCCCCCTTTTCTTAGCGCCTTTGGAAGTCTTGTCTTTAGTAAGAGTAATTCTGACGATGAACCTTTTTTCCTGCCCGGATCCCCCCTTTTTTTTATGTCAGTCAGGTCAGTAGGGTAAGAAGTCTTCACTCCTTTCTTTTGAGCGGTCTATCTCTAATGTCAAGAAGAGGCAGTGGCTCGGTTTGGGTAATTAGTTTTCACTCCTTGTGTTCTTTTTTTTTTCATATCCCCACATTGTCTTCTTTTCCTTTTCCCTGAGCCTGCAGGGTTTACTGAGAGCCCCCTATTTTTCTTTGCCCGACTTTTTTTTTCCGTTTCATCTTTTTCCTTCTTGCGGAGGCCCTTTGACGTGGTACTTGTTCTCTTCAAGAATTTGATATTAAGTTACGCATTTTCCATGTTTCAAGGGAACCTGTTAGGCCTTATAGACGATCTGTTGCTCGAATTCAACCTACTTTATGACTTGGCAGGTAGGTTTCTTTTGTTTTTTCTTTCCCTTGATTTCTCCCGTCGCCTGGTTGTGGCTGGCGCCTCTTCCGGGGGGGCGTACAGTGGGTCGTTATAGAGAACGGAACGGCGTGGTCTTTTTCTTCTTTGACTCCTCCTTTGTTCTGATACTGTGGACAGGATTACTGGAGAAATTCCCCATTTTTTTTTTTCGTCTGTTTTCCCCCCGTCATGTTTTTCGATTTATACACTTTTTTTTCTGCGGTCAGCTCGGATGACATTCTTTCCTTTTCGAGTTTTTTATTCTTCTTATTTCCCCTTTAGCGGGCAAGTTTCCGAGGCCTATGTAACCGGGTAGTTGTTCTCTCTTTCCAGCGATCACCTTCTTAGGTAGTGGTTAGGCGTCCGCTTTTTCCTCTTCCTACCTCAATTCCCCCCCTTTACCTCCACACAATTAGAGTTGACTAGATTTCTTTATTTTTGGGCGTCTTCCCTGATCTTTTCCCTGGGCTAGTTCGGAGTAAGATAAGAGGCATTGTGTCCGGGAACTTTACGTCTCCCCTTTCTTCTGCCTATCTTTTTTTTCTTCCCTGTGAAGAATCTCATCTGAATTTTGGAACCCTTTCCCTCCGTGCTGGTCGGCCGTTATAATATCCTTTCGCGCTTCGACTGAAAGTCCCAGCACGTGTTCTGGTGGGCCGCCCGGGCTGACTTGGAAAGATGATTTTTTTTCCTACTTGCGCCAGTGCTTTACCTTCGTTCATCCCTTTCCCTTTTTTGTTTTTCTTTCAGCTCGAAGTGTTCCTGTAACACCTTCTTCCGTGGCGGAGGTCTTTGGCGAGCTGCGCGTGCAGGTGTCGACTTTTCTCGCTTTTTTTCCCTCCGTCTTTGCGCTTTTCCCTTTTTGAGGAGAACTCACGTCTCGGGTTTTCCAGCGAGGTCTTTCCGTACTCGTTCCACTCCACAGTGGGCGTCCGGCGTTGGAGCGATCTCGGGTGTTTTCCGCGTGGTACTGGTTGTTTCTTTTCCCTTTTGCTTGGAGCGGACGAACTCGCGAGAAAATGACGCACTGTATTGTTCCCTCCACCCCATTTTGTTACCTTGACGCGGCAGAGAAGGGTGAGGCGCACGGGTGGACGATGGGCGCACCCTCTTTTTTATGTTCGAGGTTGGTACTCGGAGGCGTCTTGGCGCTCGGCCTAAAACAAAAGTCGGTGTTTTGAATTTCGGGCTCCTTCCTCGTTCGTCCCTTTCCACCTCGTACCTTTACTACATCGCGGCGAATTACTGTTGGGATAAAGCCAGTTCTTCTTTTTTTGGCGGGCCCTTAGGTTCTTTCGCGCGCGCTCCTTCTTCTCGTCTTGGACTGATTGATGCGACGATCGGGTCCGTTTCTCCCCTCCCGCTCTCCGCCATGGTTGCTGATCGCATTCGAGTTTTCTTCCCCAAAGAATCCTGCAAGGTTATCCTTTGTGGCCACCTCGGGTTACGGCTGCAGGTCTCTTTCCTTCCCCCTTTTTTTCTCTTCCCCGCCGGGGAACCGGCTCTCTCGAGAAATGATCTCCCCTTTCTCTGCGCGGGCCCACGCGGCGAAATCGGATTTAGCAGCCTCTTTTCTGACGTTTTTTCCCTTTTTCCTCCTTATTTCCTTCTCTTTGAGAGGGGTGGAGGGTTAGTTTTTCCCCTCTTTCGGCCCTTCTGGCGCCTTCCCCCTGAAGAACCGGACCCACTAACTCTTCGATTTTTGAATTCCGCGCCTCTTTCCCCCCCTTTTTCTCTTGTGACCGGCATGCCTTAACTTTCAGAGATGGGACCTCTGACTTTACCTCGTGGCCATTAGCAACTTCCACGTTGGCCTTCCCCGACTGGATTAGATCAGTGACTTATTTCGGCCGACTTTTTTTTTTCTCCTTTTCCTTCGCTTCTCCGCTTTCAGAGCCTTTTTCGCCCCCGGTTTGGCGCGGCCCGCCTCACTACTGTTGCGGTCCTGATCGGCTGTGACACCGCCCGTGGTGCGAGGTGAGTTCAGGTGCGAAGGCGATAATAGTGGCTAGTTTTTTTTTCGTTTTTTTCGTTTCTCAGCAAGAGTTTAATCCAGTTTTTTTTTTTTGCGTCGATCTCCTCTTCCTTTCCGCCCTTTCACCCGTTCCGGTCCTCGATGATCTTCTCCCCGCCTAAGCATCGAGACCTTTTTGCAGAAGAAAGAGATGGTAGCGAATGCTTTTTCCCTCTTCCTCTCGTTTCTTGGCCTCTTTTTCTCTTTGATTCCAGAAAAGCGTCGGCACAGTTCAAGAAGCTCCCTCCTCATAGCTGGGGAATTCTTCGTGTATTGTCGCAGTGTCGAAGGTGACGCTGTAGAAGAGGACATCTCGTTTGCCTTCCGTCCGGACCTTTCTAGAGAGTGGGCGGCTTCCTTCTCCCTTCCTTCCTCGGATGAGTAGGGAGGGTTTTCCCCGGGTGGCAGCAAGGTGTGACCACGAAGTAGTTGAACACGCCCCGACGCACTTCCCCGTCCTTACCTCTCGAGCTTCACTCGTAGAGGAATCGTCCCTTGAACTGCGTGTTTTCGCCCCCTTTTTTTTTTTTCCCCCCCGCCTCTGTCTTCCGAATTCTTCTCGGTTGGACAGAGACGTTAACTTTTAGATTTTTATCTATGGACCCTGGCCCCGGTCTCCGATCACGCCGGCGCCGCTGCGAACCTAGTGGGAATAAGCAGGTCCACCACCTGGTTTTATTCTCTTTTTTTCCTGCTTATTCTTGTCCCCCTCATTAGAGGTGACGAAGTCCCTTTCGTCAGGGGGTCTGCACCTGAGATCCGTGAATGACTATCTCCGCACATCAGTGAGCTCCGCTCCCTCTCGTTTCCCTTCAAGCAGGGGAAGCTCCAATGCCTTTCTTCCTCAGCCGAGCATGTTAGCTCGGAGGAAGTGATCGTTCAAGGAAGCGAGGCTAGCGGAACTTCTTTTTGGACTTCCTTTCCTATCTTCCTATCCCCTCACAGCCGTAGGACGTTCACGAACCTATGACTCCACGCGTTTGCTGTAGGCCCAGCGCGCGCATCCGTGAGAATCACCCGTGCGTTCCTCCCTTCAACCCAGGAATCGGCTGTTTTACACCCCCTCCCCGATCCCCATGCTCCCCACACCACTTCCCCTTCTTCTTATGGGTCTCGTTTTCATTTCCGCTGCTCGCCACAAGAGCGGCCGAGCCGAATCGATCTCCCCCCCCCCCCCCTCTCTGACGCCCCCTTTTTCTCTTGGACGATCGCACGGCCTTTGTCCGGGCCGCTGCGACCGTTTTTCGCGATAGACTCCGTGCACTCCCTCCCTTAGCCTCTTTTTTCTCCATATCGGGCGCCGTCTACCGCGGGGCGCAGCGGCTCGACCTCGAGGTTACGTGGTGATTTTGACTTCGCTGCTCAGTCGTGCGCCTCGGAGACTCGACCCTTCTTGCCGCTGCTTCCGGGTCGCCCGAACGGGGCCAACCGTATAACCTCTTCCCCTGTCCCTTTTCGCTCTTCGTTCCGGCCTTCGCTGGCCGGGCGCGCCCTCTAGGCCCTTCTGACCGCTCATTCGCTTTCACGCCGACCTCGCTCACCACGACCGAGTGACCACACGTCATCCCCCCATGTCCGCGAGCAGGGAGACTTTTTTACGTAAATTAGAATCTCGATTGGAGCCGCCCTCCCCCTCAGTTTTTCCCTTGAGGGCACGGGCTCCCATCAGGAATCGTTCAGCTCTGCGCCAGAAGGCGAAGGCAGGGCCGCCCCCCCCGCCCCCCCTCCTTTTCCCCACGGCCTCCGAGCTGCCCTGCACCTGCCCCCATGTGGGCTTCCTTGGACAGTGCGGGCGAGGTGGTGCGTGAGAAACTTTGAATCCGAGGCCACCCCCCCATCCCCTCCCCCCATTTTGTTACAGCTTTTATTCACCTGTAGGTGTCCCGGCGCAGCTCGAGAGAGCTTTGACTTTCTTTTCCCTTCCCCCCCGTCCATTAGGGGTCCCGTTTATCGCTGCCCCGCCTCGTTTGGGGGTGGTTGGGTTCGGGTTAAAACGTTTTTTCCCCCTCTGACCCCCTGCCCTCAAACAGATAGGAACGGCGTCCCGCACGTTTTAAGAGACGGGGCCTCTGATGGAAGGGCGAGCGATTAAAAAGGCCAGCATCCCCTCTTTTTCTTTTGTTGTTCCCCCTCTCCCCCCGCCAAAAAGCGCCCGCACCTCTCGGACGGCGTTAGGAGACTGTACGAAAGTTTCCACCCAGTCCCCCCCCCCCTATCGGTCTGCCTTTTCTTGTTTAATTCGAGGGCACTCTCGCATGGGCGCTTACGCCGTGCGACAGGTACTTTGAACAAGTTGATCTTGCCGTCACTTCTCTTCTATGGCCTCTGACAGGTCCTTCCCTGTACCCGGGCCTCTCTCCGCCACGAAGTTGTAATATACACAGTAGCGAGTCCGAAAATGCTTTTTCTTTTCGCTTGAATTTCTCTTTAGTGGTGGATGAATGTTGGATTTCTCACTCCTCTTTTTTCAGACCAAACATGCCTCCGTTGCGTCTTTAAGGATAGGACGAGAAAAAGCTTTGCTGCAGACTTTTCGCACGACCTCTTCTTTTCTCTTCCCTTCCATCTGATCCCCTCTTCTTCGATCAGAAGTGAAGTCCTTCACGACCTTCTTTCTGGTCCTTTATCCGCCTTACTTTGAGAACAATTTTTCTTTCCATTTGCATCCCTTGCTTTTTCTCCGAATGGCTTGATTGCCTGATGTCGCAATGCCAACAATCAATGCATCTGGCCTTCGGTGTTTTTGGTGTGGTCTTTCGTCCCTTTTTCCCTCTCCTCCTCTTTGGCGGTGGAGGTACCTTTTGGATGTTTTCCTTTGGTTTCCGAGACGACTACAGGTAGTGCGTTTTTTTTACTGCCGTTCTCGCCCTTTTGTGATCGGGTATAGATTCCGGCTTTCCTTTCTGTTTTTCGTCCCCCCCCGGTGGGCGGCCTGGTCGGGTAATTCCTGGGGCAAGAGGTTTTTCAGTCCTCTCCCCCCCCCCCCCCTCTTACTTCTTCATGCGAGATGTTGCCCCTTTTGGGAGCGCGGCGCGACAGCGCGCATGATGAGCAAGGACCCCTCCTTTTTTTCTCTATTGAGACACCAAGCTCACGGCGTGGGCCCTGCAACCAGCGAGTTTTCCTCCCCTGTTCCTCCCTCTCTTTTAAGCCGACACTTTCGTCCGCCACACAATAATCTGGACGTACTCTGATTGCGGCTTTCTTGGTTTTTTTTCTTTTCCCTTTCTCTTTCATTTAGAAATTGGTATCGAGTACGAATCCTGGATGGAAACAGGCCATTCGTCTTCCGAGACTTTCTTTTTCCCCCATTCTGACCTTCCAAGTATAATTTAACTTCTCTGATAGAACGATCGACTTTAACACAGAACGTAGGATGGTACGAGTGCTCTTTCCTTCCCGGGTATTAAGAGGGCCTTGCCTCTGGACTCCTTCTCAAGCGACCAGTGGGAGCCTTCCCCCCCTCCGGATCTGATGGCTTTGCTGGCGGCGGGACGAGCAGCGGAACATCAGAGGTGCGTTCCCCTTCTTCGCTCTCCCATTCTATATGAGAACGTATAGCCAGGGCGGTCGAGGTCGACTGGAAGATGGCAGTCATTTTTGCCCTCTTTCCCCGTGATTGGGACGATTTTGCTGACTTCTTTGCCGGCGTGAATGTTCACGATCGCGGGCTGAGCGACGAGGAGTCGGATTTCCCCCCCCCTTTACACCATTTTTTATCATGCTTGGAGGCTCTTAGGGGGCCCGCGTGCTCGTAGTTTGGCCGGTAAAGAGGAGAATGCCGTAAGAACACACTTCCCCCTTTCTTCTTTTCGTTTTTCCGGAGTATGGTAGAACCTAGTGGTGAACGCCTAGCGCTCCGCCGCCGCCGGTGAGGATTTATGGACGAGTGGGATTCATCCCGCTCATTCGAGTTCCTTGAGGTTTCGCGTTTCGTGACCCTTCCGTCGTGGGCGGAGGCGTAGACGGAGATAGAATTTACAACCAGTAAGGTTTTTTTCCTTTCGGGGTTTTCTTCTCTCAGGGTACCCACGACCCCACTTCCTCCCTCTGCAACAATGCTCGTGCTGGAAACGGACTACGCCGCAGGTTGAATCTGGGGAGTGAGCTTAAAGATTAACGCTCCTCTCTCTTCGGATTCTTTGGCTTAGTGCCGCTTCACCTGGTGCTCGCGGACGTGCAGCCTCCGCACGCCATGGGACTCAGTAATGAAATGGATAAAATTTTTCAACTCCCCCTCTCTGTTTGAATTAAGGTAATTTCCGACCAACGAGGTTCTCGCCACGCGCGGCAGTTTTAAAAGAAAGCAGCGGCGGGGCTGGTCTTCTCTCTTCCATTCTTCCCCCCCCTCCTCCTTTGCCAGTTGGGTGGGGGGGGCGAGTCGCACTGGCGAAGGGGACCCGTCGGTGGGTTGACGCCGCTTCGAAGCCAGAGCCTGGGCAAGCAGCTATTTTATCAGAGGCTGCGATTTTGGCGTGACGATTGTGCGGAGGTGTTGTACACGTTGACGTCGTGCGGCCACGGTTTGCCTCCCCGTGACGCCCGCCCAGACAGTGAGAGTGATCGAGAAGGCTCGTCCTCAACGCGGTGTTTCCCTCCCCTTCTTCCCCCTTCGAGGGCTTGTTTTTCTATTCACATTCGATCCCTTTCCAGAGATCCCTCCGCCTTCCCGCTGATGGAGCTCTTTCTTGACCTTCTTCGTCGTGGATGGTAGGGACTAAGAGTGGGCATACGCGAGATTTTTTCTTTTTCTTTTCGATTTCTGTCCTCCCTTTCTTTCGTTAGTAGATCGGCTGGAATATTGCTAAGATCTCGTCAAGCATATCGTCTGACCGGCTCGTGGTGTTTGCGCGCCGCCCCTCGCTCCCTTCAGATATCTATTTGACACCTCACTTTTGTTTCTTCTCTCCTCCTCTTTGATTTTTTTCCCCTCACCGAGCCGACTCTTTAGACGTTTTCCCATGCTCAGCCCGGGTGCCAGACTTCCGAACGCCTTCGTGAGGCGAATGGAGAATACATAAAGGACCGTGACACATAGAGGGCTGGCTCAATTTAGTGCCCTTATTTTCCCTCCCCCATTTTTTTTACGTCTCCCCTTCAAGGTAGCAAAGCATTTTCAGCTTCCGCTCTGGGACTTGCCGCGTGGCGTCGTCGAAGGTGGTTTAGGAATAGGCCGCCCAGCTTCGGGGTTTAGGAAGGCCGCACGTCAATCTTGTAGGTAGCAGCTTTTCCTTTGCCCCCATGGTCTCTTGGGTCTTCCTTAGGTCCCCTGGTGCGTCAAGTTTTTCTCAGGTTTTCCTCGATCGTGGCACGAACACCGACCGCCCCTCCCGCCGACTTCGTATGAGATCGGGTAGAGAGCTGGCTCCATTTTAGAGCGTCGACTTTTTTCTTCTTTGACCTTCCCCCTTGCTGATCTAGTGAGTCGAGGTCCGCGTTGCTGATCTCGCTTCGCGCCGTCCGGGTCCCCGTGGGGGTGAGACGCCGGTGCGTCTTCATCGGCGGCCTTCCCCTCCTTTTTCACCCCTTTCCCCCCCCTTTTCTCCTTTGGTTCCTGGCATGAGAGATTTGTTCCAATCCCCTACGTCCTCGTGCAGACGAAGTGCGGACGAGCTTTTCGGAGCAACGTTCGACTTAGTGTCAGACGTACCCTCCTCTCGCTTCCTAGCGAGAGCTGCTCCCCGCCCCCAGAGAGGTTGCATCGGACCTGCGGGCGTGTCCGTCTCAGCCCGGCATGGTTCGAGCCAGGAAGTGCTAGTGCCCTCTTAGAGGCGCAAAGACCCCCCCCTGACGTTTGATCCTTTAAGCCGAGTTCCCTCTCAGACTCCGTCCCAAAACGCGCACCACGACGCTCGGGATGATAAGAGAGCCTGACCGTTGAATAATCGCGGCGGAGCTTTCCCCCCTCCCCTTTCCCACTATGGTCCTCCCCTCCTCTCCTCCCTAGAAGTCAGGATGTGACTGCGGGGTCGTCGGTCAGGCTCTGCATAGACCCCGCTTCTTTCCCTTCCCCCCCCTTCCTTTCGATCGAGCCCAGGAGGACACTGTATCCGTGTGGACCCGCACGCGTCGGGCGAAAAAGAGACTTGTGAGTCTAGAAGATCTATTGCTGTCGCGCTTTTCCCCCCGTCTTTCGCGAGCGTCTCAGAAGTTTCGCTTTTTTCCTCGCCTCCCGGGACGTTTTGTATTGACGCGCTCGGAAGCGAGCGACAGAGCAGGCGGCACTACTTTTCTTTTCTTCTTATCCCCTTTTTTTGACAGCGAAATAGGGCCCCTTATCGTTTCATCTCGATGGCCGGGCGGAACTTCCTGAGGCAGTGCTAACGGTCTTCCCTGTAGTTTCCCTTATTCCGTCAATTATACGCGTCCAGCACGTACTTTGTTATTTTGTCAGCCAGAGGCGAGCAGGGAGAAGTTAAGCAAGGCCAGATGATGTGTTGATCCCTTTTCCCCTTCTACTTCCCCTGTTCCTCAGTTTGATCTTCAAGTCTCGAGCAAGTTTTAATGCAGCAGGTTTCCCACAACAGAGCACGTCCCAGAGGCGCCCAGATGAGATCCGTTTTTCTTCGTCTGCTTGGTCTGTCTCTTCTTTCTTTTTAGTCACTTTCTCCCCTTTCTGAGAGGCACGTCATGGGGCTAGCTGGATCCTCGATCCCGACGGAGGTGCCGAGCAGCCCAGTGGCCTCGCCCGATGCGGTTTTTCCCCCCTCTCTCGATAATTATAGCGCTTCCACGCTCGGGCGGCCCACGGTGAGGAAGGTCCCATCAGACCCCGCATTCAGCCCTCCCCTTCCTGCTTTCTCACTACCTTCTTGAACTGAAGTCTGGTTGCCCGCTGCCCCTACCACCAGCTCTTGGTCGCTTTAGATCCCCAGCCCTTCCCTCGTCCTTCCCCCTTGCCTGCGTTGCCTTTCGCTCTCCTTTTCCAGCACCCCCGCCCCCACCTGCATCAGTGCAGATCTGGAGAGTCGGTTGGCATTTCCGTACGACGTCCCTGTCCGACCATTGTTCTCTTCCCCCTCTTTCTCCCCTGTTTCCCCTCCCTTTGAGAGCGAGTTTCGAGGAATAGGCTCTAAGGTCGTGACTTTTTTACCCTTCAGTCCCCGCCGCGGCTCCGCGACCGTGGAAGAAGGATGATCTCCTTTTCCCCGCTCATTAAGATGTCGGGTTTCTTTTTTCGATCCCTTCTACTTCCTCCGGGCGTGGTGAGCATGTTGGGTCTCTCTTTTTCTTTTCTCCTTTCCCTCCCTTTTTTTTTTTCTATGAAAAAACATGCACGATTGCCGCTCCTCGGGCGTGCAGATTTTTCGCTGCCCGACCGCGTCCCGACATGCTGCATAAGTATTTTGCATTTACTTTTTTTTCCTTATCTTCTCTTCTCCTTTTTTTTTTTTTTGAGTTGAGCGATTTGCTTCTTGTCCTCATCCTTATGCTGGTACTCTTTCTGGCCTCGGCGCTTCATCACGGGAAGGTCCGGTCACGATTCCTTCCCAAGTGTTCTTTTTGTCCCTTCCCTTGAATATGATATGATGTGTGCTGGTGTGCTGACAGTCGACAGAGCAGCGGATTTCCGGTGGCTTTTTTTCTCTTGAGGGAGTCCTGGTTTTATATACGGTCGCGTGGTACGGTTCTTTTTGACTGGCTCGCAGACGGGGCCCCCTTCTCTTATGGAGAAGCCCGTTCTCCCTGTCTTTCGGCCCGGTGTTTCTTTTTTTTACGGTCCTCAAAGTGGTGCGCCCGAGGCGTGTGCAGCGCGCGATGACCCTGATCACGATGCGCGAGTTACAATTCTTCTCCCGTCTCTTCCTTTAGATTTAGCGACGGTCGGTGGGTCGAGATGACTCCGCGATCACTTCGGCGTGGGCCCTCAGGCAAGTACATCTTGTTCCCTTTCCCCGCTTACCTCGTAACCTCTAAATATCTGGGGCCTCGGAGGCGGGCTCTTTTTGGCGGCTACCTGTGACTCTTCGGCCTTTCTGTCGAGCGGTGGGTTTGGGCGATATTCGTCTTTTTTTCCCCTTCCTTCAATGTTGAGGAGTTTTTTTTAACTATTATAAATGTATTGCGTTAGCCCTGAACTGTTCTGACCCGATCACGTATTTTGTAGGCGTGCTAATTTCTGCTGAGTCCCTTCCCTCCTCTGGCCCCTATCGTTTTTATTGGACGCGTCGTGGGGCGCCCGGCCCGCGATGTCAATGGATTTTCCCTTACCTAGAATTGTCCTGTCCTTTTTTTTCCTCCCGTCCTACCTGACTTGCTAGTTCTGCTCTGCTCCCGCTTCGCAGCGGTCCATCCCCTCGTCCGGGGTGAGGTTGCTGGTGAGAGACTCGGGTGTCGATTTTCTTCTCTGTGTCTTCCGAGCCCCCTTCGAATTCTCTTGGATTATTTCACGCAGTGTGGCGCTGCTCGTTTGGCGTGCTAGCGCCAAGTAAAGTTGGCGTCCGGCTTGTTA
>Ga0179593_1522785_pt1 | contig 15554 bp, 19 predicted proteins | sample CZODoug2_1_08_16_FD_185931 | JGI IMG/M metagenome (GOLD analysis project Ga0179593, IMG submission 185931) | Vadose zone soil fungal communities from Angelo Coast Range Reserve, California, USA - CZODoug2_1_08_16fungal (PacBio error correction) | ecosystem: Environmental > Terrestrial > Soil >... | reverse complement strand
CTTGTTTTGTCGTTGACACCTGCGTAGCCCAACTTGCACGACGTTCTTTTGCTCCAGCACTCTTACTGAGGCGTTTCTGCACGGCGGCCAGGGAGCCTCGTTTTTTTTTTTTTTTTCCAAAATTGATTTTTTTTTTTTTCATACCTGGGGAGCAAGCGAGGCCCTGTTCCTGACCCTGACCGTGACCTTTCCACTGCCCCTTAAGCTGGAATTTCTTTTCACCCAACATCCATCCCTCCCCCCTTGGGGTTGAGAGGGTTAGTTTGTGTTTTTATTTTCCTCACCCGGGTCCCTTTGAAGGTTTCCTCCCCCATTGACACAACCCCTTCGGGTTAGATGTGCACTGCAATTCCTGTTTCGGACGAAAGTTCCCTTCTTGCCACTTGCAGAGAATTTTGCACGCTTTCGAGGAACCACCCCTCGCCCCGCTGCCTTTTGCCCTTCAGGATCTTTCTTTCTTTTCCGTCCTTCTCCTAGGCATATCTCCTCACCTTTCTTTTTTTTTCAGCCGTTCCACCCTTCCCAACCCCTGCTTCGGTCCCCTTTAACTTTCTTTCCTTGCGAAGCTTTCCCCCCGCGTCCATCATAAAGGCTCAGAGTACACTCCGAGGGCGGCGAGGGCTTTTTTTACACCCTATTGCGCCCGAGATCAGTTCTTTGACGTGCCCGGGTGCAGCTCACCTACCCCGGCTCAGGCCCCAGTCTTCCTCCCATCTTCGCCGTTATGGGCGCCCCTGTCTTCAGAACTCTCTTTAACGCGTCCCCGTTTCTTGCCGCTGATCTCAAACTGCCATTGCTTTTTACCCACGATTTTTCCTCCCCTGCAGGTTGCTTTTCCTGAGCTCCTTGTCGAACCTTTTCCCCGCTTCTGTTCGTTCAGCATCATGCCTTCTTTTTGCTGGCCTATCGGCGCTATGGCCGGGTGCTTTTAGTTCTGGCGGTTTTTTTTCCCCACCTCGCCTGTTTTTCAGGCTTCCCACGTTCGCGGGGCTACATACCCTTCTTCCCGTCGCTTAATTGGTGGACCTGCCGGTTTTCAGAGTCCGGTGGCCCCTCGAACCGGTATTTTCTGCAATGGCGTGAGGTGGTTCAGGAGGAGTTTTTCTTTTTCTGTTATGGATCACCGCGATAAACTGAAGGAGGGTTACGTTTGACCTGCCTCTCCGTTGGGAGCTTGGCGCAATGTTGCGAGTGTATTCCTGAGCGCCCCCCGTTTGTAGTTGTTTCTTTTTTCAGTTGACACTACAGCGTTTCCCACACCCCGTTTTTTTTTTTGTTGGTCTCCCTCTGGATGTTTTTTTTCTTCTGCTTCGCTGTCTCGCGTGGTCTTCCCGGTTCGTTTCTTCGTCAGGTCTTCTTTTTCTTTTTTAGATTCACCGGTTTTTCTTTCCTCGCTTGAGATCTTTATGTGACTTTGGGGAAAATGGGGCTGTGTTCTGTCTCCTCTGGTTTAGGGCTCCACTTTCTTATCCCTACGTCTTTCAACTTCTGCCTTGCGATTGATGAACACCTTTCCGGGCCATTAGCCCTTTTTTTTCTGTTGCGCTACGCCTGTCTTGTTTCCCTTGTAGACTCATTTATTTGGACCTCGTTAGTTGACGCCTTCCCTGCAACTTTTTTTCCCCCCTCCCAGATTATTGTATTGGCCGCATTGATCTTCTTGATGGTTTTTCTCGGTTTGACATCCCGACCAATCTTTTCTTTCTTCGAAGGAGTGCCGCATTTTTCTTTTTTCTCAGACTCGGACCCCGTGTCTTCCCCTGATTGCTAGGTTCCTCGCCCTCATCTCCATCTGATTTCGGTTTGCTCGTGCCCGGGTGTTTTGTCCGACAATTCTGTCCTGCCTGCCGCGCGTTTTTTTCCCCCCCGTGCTTTCCCCCACCCTCACGCCAGAGAGTCCTGGCAACTATACCCCACCCTCTCAAGGTTTCCAAGCCGTTCTTTCCTTTTTTTTCCGCCGCTGCTCCAATCCCGCAAGGTTTTTTCTTCGGCCGATTTGAAGTCCCCGGAACACCCCCTTTCCTTGGTTTTTTGCCTTTCCTTTTTCCTCGCGTTCCCTAAAATTCTGAGGGATCATTTTTCCACGACTCATCACCTTCCACCCGTTTTCCTTTTCTTGCAAACGTTGCGCCACCCTCACGTGGTTGTTTCGCTTCCTGGACGCGGTCCCGGTTTCCACTCCAAGTTCTGCCAGGGTCCCACAACCATCTTCTTTGCTCCCCCGATCATTCCCCGAATCTTGTTTTTTTTCCCCGGGCTTCCTCTGCCCCCGCCCCAAAAGGACTCCTTCCCCCTGGGTACCATTGATTTTTTGCTTTTCCCCCAAATCCTCCTTATGTTTCGTGAGAGTCCATTACGATTGCTGCTTCTGCTGGTGGCTCACGCAAGGTTCGCATCTCCTATCTTGACGGGAAGGCCCCCTTTCTCAACTTTACTCCTGGAGCACAGCCCCTCACCCCCACATCTGTGATCGTTTGTCCCATTTAAAACCTTTGTTTTTTTTTTTTTACCCAGAATCTTTCACCTCATGGTCCCTTGCTCGGATGACTCCCTACTCTAATCTCCCGTTCGCGGAAATTCCCATACCGGAGGGTTTTCCCTTTTGGTGGACCCCCCCGGCCCGCTTATCTCCCCCCAAATCGACTTTCCCGCTTACCCCTTCCCCCTTTTCCCCTTCACAACGGCGGCCTCCTTTCCAGCGCGTATTAATTCCCTTTCTCGGACTGTGCCTCCTCTCCCAATTTGTCAACCGCCGGGCTTTCAGTTGCGCATGTCCTTTCCCGCGCACCGTTATTGTTTGTGTAGCCGCCCCACACGCCTTTCCTCAATAGGGATGCCCACACGTCGCTGCGCCCTGTCATCTCTCTTCTTTCCGTTTTTTTTTTTTGAGATATGATTGAATTTATGTTTCGGCCCCTTGATTTTGATCCCTATCTTTTTTTGCAAAAGTCCTATTTTGAAGGTGGAAATTTTTTCTTTTACAACCCCTTTCCTTAAACCCAACCTGTTTGTCGTGGCCTTTTCGTTAAATCCTCAGGAAACGCCCCGGGCTGTTTCTGCTGATCTATGGCATGACCTGCTTTTCCCGACCCATGCCGCTGGCAAATGTCTCTATTTTTCAGGGGCCTTTTGTTTATAGTTATCGGACTGACCATCGATTTGTTTTTTGTGATCTAAAGACCCACCTTTGTTTCCTCCCACCTCAACCCTTCCAAATCAGGCGGCTTCTTTGCGTCTGCGAAGGGCTTATGTTCACCCATCTAGGGGCTTCTCCTTGCTTTGAGTTGGACCCCCTTTCCTTGAGTATTTACCCGTGTTTTTCACCAAGGAAAACGAAAACCCAACACCCATGTTTCTCCAAAAAAGCCAAGGTCCCCACCACACATACCAAAAACACCAATTTCTTAGAGGGTTTTTAAGTTTGACAACCTTTGGAACCATCCCTGAAACATGATTTGTGTTATCCCCCCCCATTGGATCTACTTTCCCTTTCCCAACGTCGCGTGCCGTCCGGCCCTCGCGATGCGAACCTTTTTTTGCAACCCCATCCCCAGCCCCTCGTTTTTCATTCTCCAGCCGTTCTTTTTCAGATCTGCACACCTGAATTACAACAATTTTTCTCTGGTTCTCTTGTTCAATTTTTGAGTGCAGCTTGTCACGACGGGCAAAATGAATGACTGGGTTGATGCTCTTTGGACCACATTCGTTTTTCTGCGTCTCCGCCCTTGGCTTGCCCCCCTACCGCTTTTGGGAGTAATGCCCAACACCCCCTGTTCTCTTCGTTGTTTCCGGCCCATTTTTTGCTGTAGCCCCTGCCAGTTTTCATTGACTTTGATGATCCTTTTAAACCGTGTTTTTTCCTCAGTGTCTTCCAGGGGCCATCCGACTTTTTTGACCCCCCCCCCCCCCCCCCCAACTTTCTACCAGGCCCCACCCCCCCTGACCTTTTTTTGTTTCCCTTGGATTTTTCTTGACCCCCCCCTGGAGGTTCCCCCTATTGCTCTTCCCCCCGGTTACCCTCCGAGTAGTGACTCCCCTCCTGCGAAGTGCCCTTTAAACTTTGCGCACACCTTTTCTGAGAGTTTTTTTTTGTTTTGGTTGGAGTCCCCTGGCTTTTTGCTATTGAGGTTTTCGACCCCCCTGTTTCGCCGAAGGCGTCAGGTTTTTTACCCACGCGGACTTCTTTAAGCTTCCCCCTTGGGGCCCACCCACTCCAGGATTGGCGCTGCGTATGGATTGGCGTGATTTTCTACGTCTCTCCCCCCCCCCCTCGTCCTTTCATATTTTTCCAAACGTCTTGGTGTCTTTCCCCGTGACCCCCTTTCTTCGGCAATTATACTAGCCTAAAAAGGAAAAGTGGTGCGGCGTCTTTTTTTGTCTTTGCTTCATGCGAACAGAACGCACTGCGTTCCTTCCCATCGCAAACACTCCCCCCCTATTTTCCCCTTACCATCCCGTAAGGTAAGTAGTGTCCAGGCCCTCTGGCACCCCCCCCCCCCCACAAGGAATCTTTTTCGCCCCCAACACCCGATTTTTTTCTTGCCCAAAAACAAGGAAACCCGCGCTCTTCCGCCAACCCCACAGAGGCCTGACAGGCCCGCAACCAAGCATTTTCCCGTGCCCCCCCTCTTCTAGAAAGTGAGGCTAGGCACTGGTAGTGTTACCCCCCGGCTGCCCCAGCCCGCCAACAATCAACATCAGCCCACCAAGTCAGACACCACCACACCCAAAGAAGGCATCAACCAAGTCCCCCCCGCCAATTTTCGAGGGCGAAATAACCCCTGGATCCCTCAACCTCAGCCCCGTCCCCCTTTCTTGAGTCCCCATTTAACCGTCCCCGCCCCCCCCCAACATTCGCTTTCCGAAAGCGGCCCTCGTGCCCCCGCCCAACCTATTGGCGTCGTTGGGTCGCTTTGAAACGGTGCTTCTCCCCCCCTTCACCCCCAGCCCCCCAGTAATCACCTCTCAACCAGTAGTCCGACTACCAGTGACAGCTAAAAAGTTTATCCCCTTTCTTTACACCGCCTGTTCTGTATCCTTCAAATGATATGCCAAGACAATACCCGGCTCCAACCTCCAGTTTGACCCCACCTGAAAGGGGTTTTTTTTTTTTCTTTCCACAAAGAATTCTTTATGACTGGCCCGAGGGCTGAGTGAAGTTTGTCCCAGCATTTGAAATGAGCATCTCCGGTCTGCCTCCGCCGCCGGTTTCTTGTATTGCCCCTGCAACAGGCTTCAATTTTTTGCAGCACTCCAATAAGGCCCGACGAACCTGACGCCCCCCCAACTGACCCTGCAGCCGAGCATCTTATTTTCCTCCCACCCACCACCCCCCCCCCTAGGAAGGGATTTCCCGTTTGACACGTATTTTATCCCCACCTTTTTCTCCCCTGCCAGCTAAGGAAGTTCACAACCGGGCCAGGTTTCTTCTCATCGGTTTTTCCCCCCAAGGACCCCTTTTTTTGCCTCCAGCGGCCAGACCGGTTTCTCCCTTTTCTGTTTTTTCTCGCAGGGGTTCTCCTTGCGTCGACGTCAAGATGATTCTCTGCCTCTTGGTACTGATCCCTCTATTGAATTGCAAAAGTAGAAATGTCCTGACCCTTGATAGGAGGAAGAATGGTCTCTTGATTTTAATCGTAAACAGCACCTTTTCGCAATGTATCGACTGTCCCGTGATGCCACTCTCGGGTAGACCTTGGGATCGTCCCCTCCCCCCCCTTCAACGATTCACAAAGGTTGAACGCCTTCCTGGTGTTAGCCCGTTGGAGTAGGTTTCGGCGGGGGAGTTTCTGACTTGTCGATGGCTCGCGGGATGTTCGTCGTCCTGTTCTCGCTGAGCGACGTCTTTTTCACGTAAGAGCCATTAACCCAGGCTCGAGTGGTTTATTTCGCGTTTCCGAGACAGGCTTCCCTTGCCCCCCTTGAAAATCTGTTCTACGGATGGAAGTCGTTCACGAATTACCCCACAGGGACTTCCCGTGCTTTAACCCCTTATAACTGCCGGAGAGTCTGGTGAGGGAACAGATCCATTTTCACTTCTTGTTCACTTAAAAATCCCCCCCCCCCCCCCCCCCCCCACCAAACACTTTTACTGAGGTTGGCGGGGCGTATCCTTGTGTCTTGTTACCCCCTTCAAATTTCCAGCTCGCCCAAGGGGGCTCACCTACGGGTGTCCCCCCCTGTCACCGAGATACCTATGATTTACCCCTCCTTTTTTTGTTTCTCAATGGTGTGACGCGCTGCACATTGCACCTCAGTTAGCGATATGAATACGTTCCCCGTTTACGGTGGATTTCTGCTTGCAGGCGGTTTTCCCGAGTGGTTCCCCCCCTCCCGGACTAGAATTTTCCCCCCTAAGTTGTTGTGTGAGAGTATGTCCCAGTTTACCCTCCCTGAGTTCCTTTCCTTTAAGCTCCAAGACCAAGCTGGCCTCTTTTACTCTGCGGAGGATGAGTCAGGCGGCGGCAACATTTTTTGATCTTTTCCTGGGTTTCCCGTTCTTTCCATCCGCTTCAGAACCCCATTTCTTTCTCCCCTTGAGCATTTGCCATCTAAAGAATTTGGAAGGAGTTCACTACCCAATCTCCCCCTTTCCTGTCGAGAGTTTTTTTGGTTGCGCACCCGTTTTTAGTAAGACATTCCAGCAGTTACCCCCTGCCTCCTTATTTTCTTCCCTCCCCCCCAGGCCATCTAAAAGTGAGTCCTGAGATGGTCCCCTCTGAGTTCCCACCCTGTGTTACCGCTTTGAACGTGTTGGTTTGGTCCCCCCCCCCCCCAAATATTCCTCACCCCTCGGGCTGTGGTTATTCCGGAACCCAGGCCAATCTTGCCACCTTTTTTCGAGATTTGGCCCCTTTGCGTGGGCCTGTTTTGATTTCCCCCTGAGTGCCCCCCAATGCCCTTTTCCGGAATCGCGCTCCACATCCTGACCGTCCCCGCCCCTCCCCTACCCCCGAAACCCCCCCTCGGCGTTTCCCCCCCCCTCTTTTTTGCAGCGAGGTTTCCCTGCATCCCCCGCGGTCCGGTCCTGAGCTCTCTGTTTACCGAGGCGTAGTGTCGAGTGGGCGAGTAACCCACCGTCTGTGTGTGGCGGGTGAATTCTTTTCTTTTACGTTTTTGTCACCTCAAGATCCCCGAATCACAGATGCGCTTGGCATGCCGCTTCTCCCCCCTAAAATTCGAAGTCCCCCCTTGACCCCGACAGGTATTACGCTGAGCCAAAAAATTTTGGTTACGAGGCCCCTTTTCCACCAGATGCGGCCCTGGCCGGTTTGACCGCCATTCGAGGCGGAGTGGCGAACCTCCCGTGAGTCGTTCCCCTACAACCTTCCAATGCCCCCCTGGTGTGCTGGAGGACAGCGGTCGTGTCTTTTTTGTGTGTTTCTTTTAGAGGCAAAAATGCAGTTTGCAGGTGAACCACGCGTCTGAGGGTCAACCTTGTCTTAAGAATGTGACACCTGGTTCACCTTTGGAGCTATGACCGCAGCATAGACTTTTTTTTTGTTCCTTCCATGGTCCCTGCTGTTCCTGGGCACGGGCTCTCCTTGTTTTTTCTTACCATTAGTCTTCTCCTATGACAGGCTGTGTGAAAGGTTTTCTCCTTTGGCCCCTCGCTGGGCCTGGGTCTTTCGGATCCTTAATTGGAGTCTTTATTGGCGGTGCAGGAGAACACGTCCCTCCGACCGCCCCACCCTGGGCTTAGTTGACGGGGGTCTACAGGATGGCGAGCGAGTTATTCGGGACTGATGGAGTGGTGTTGGTCGTACGGTTCGTTGAAGATGTGGAGGGCGGAACCCGGGGCTTTCCTCTTCCTTTATGGTCTCGGCGGGACCCACCGGGGCTTTTCTATGTTTTCTTGTTGAGCTGCTGGGGATACACCCCAAGAGAACAAGGATCCTTCTTGCGGCCAGGGTTGCTTCCCCCCCAAAAGGCCCCTAGACCGAATTCTTTTGAAGATGGTGTCCTCAGATGCAGGGTTTTTCCCCTTTTTTTCGAGACACTTTTGGAGGTCCATAGTACTTCTTTGTCAGCACTCCCCACCCGGACCTGCTCCCCTGAAACTTGTTTCCCGTTCCCGTTAAAGTCCCCCCCCTTTTAGGCTTGTTTTTTCGAGACCAGGCAGCAATTTTTCTCTCTCCGTCGTTCGATGGGGAGTCCTTCTCCCCCCCTTCTTCCCGAGGTAGGTTCATTCCTCCCCTCTTTAGAGTGAGTCCCTTTCATCGCCTAATCCCCCGGTTTGCTCGTGCCCCCCCCAGGATGAGTTGGCCTCTGATCGTCACTCTTGAGCGTTCCTTCATCCCCCCACCTTCCCAAAACACACGGCCTTTCCCTTACAAGTCCCATGTGTTCCCTGGCGCTATTTTCCTCCCCTTGTCTTCTCATTTTTTAGCCTCCCCGCCACGCTAGTCCCGACTTGGACATCATACCCCCTTACACCAACCTTATTGGTTTTCCCTAGCTTTGACGCTTCCGTGATACCATCGAGGGCGACACCGTTAAACCTATACTTAACCTGCGGCTTCCGCCGAACACGTGGCGGAGCACCCCCAACTCCCTGTGTTTTTGGTGTTCTTCCTCGTACTCGGACCTGGTTTACTGCCCAACTTTTTGTGAGGCACCGTCAACCCCAAACCTTTCTTTTGCGTCCCCCTCGACCCCTCTCCATTTTGCCCGCCCTCACCTCGTGGGCACTTTGGACCCCCAATGCCCTGCAACCAGAGACCCGCCGGTGTCCTTCGGCTTTTTGACTTATAGAACTGAGAAGTTTGCCGTATAGCGACTTTTCTTTGTTCTTAGCCGGACCACCCTTTTCCCCCCCCTCACCACCCCCCCCAGAAACGACGCCACCCGACACTCGCCCACCCCTTACACCGTTCCCCACACCGCCTGCGTTTTTTTCCAACCTCAACCTCTTGGTCATCCGCCCTTTTTCCAACTTCGGGGTACAAATCTCAAAATGCTTCCTGCAGGGAGCCGTATACTACAGATGCACTAGTTCCCTCCTCAAACGCTTCCATGCCCCCATAAGTTTTCGGGTTGAAGGTTTGTTGTGGCGTCAACGTTTCGCTTTCTTTCTTCCAAAACAACCCCCACCTCTGTTAAATTCATCCCCCCCCCTTGGGCCCTTCGTAAGTGGCTCGTGCTCTCCGAACGTCCCTGCTGACCATTCATTTCCCCCCAGTAAGCCGGGTTTCCTTGAACAGAGGCTCACAAGACCCCCCTCTTTTTGTTCGTTGTTGATCCGCCACGCCTTCCGCAATAGGTGCCCATCCGTCACGTCCCCTCCAATTCCTCTCTCTTTCCTCCTCTCTTGTTTTGTTGTCTCATATTTCCCATTAATGTCGTGTTCTTTTCTTGGTTCTTCCCCTGGGTCACGGCCCCCAAACAAACCCCTCCCCAGCCGCCCCCCTGCTGACTCCCACAAATCTTTACCTATGCTTGGTTTTGAACGCCCCCCCCATTCAACCTGAAATGGCCTTTTCCTTGTTTTCCTGGGGAGAGTGGGGGGTGAGTGGAGGGCTTTTTTTCCGACTCCTTCGTCTCTCCCCCCACGGACTACAACTTTGTCCTCTCCAGACCCCCGTTGCGGTGCCCGACTTGATTTTAGAGAGTTGCCCCCCCCCTATTTTTGTCGCTTCCCATGAGAACGTGGTTCCCCCAACTGACCCCATTTCAACCCGCGGGTTATTCGGGCCTGTTAGCTCCGTGCTAGGTGGAATCTTTGGTTGCGTCCCTTAGCATGTGACCCTTCCTTTCTTTTTTTTTTGTTTCCCCCGAGCAAACAAATCCCCCCCAACCGTTTTTTCAAACTTGGTTTGCCCCCCCGTGACTGATTGCCGCTTTTTTTTTTTCTATTTTTTCTCCTGAGTCCCCATAACGGCGCGGGCCTTTCAGTCTATTCCTCATTTGGCTGGAGAAACCCTTTCCCCCAAAATTTCAGACCCTTAGTATCCGGAAACCTCTCGTATCCTACCTTACCCCCCCTTCCCCTGTTCCCCTTCCCCTTGTTGGGGAGTGCAACTAAGAGTGCGTTCTCGGTTTGACTTTGCCATGACCTTTAGTTTTTTCCCGGGCTTCCCACTGACCAAGTTTTGGTTGAACTGGTTCTAAGAACGGGTCTGGTCGGGAATCAGGTTACCCTCCACACCCCCCCACCAGTCTGGGGTCTCTAAGCAATATTTCGCAGGTTTCGTCCAAGGAAATCTTGCAAGTTGAGGCATAGCGTCTCTGGTGTAGGTTTCTACTTGGCCAAAAAGGGTTGGGGTCCACCTTGTGGTTCTCTTTGTTTTTTTTCTTCAATTGTTTTCCCCGCATGAATGATGGAAAGATCAATTCACCCCTTTGTTTGTTCCTTTTTTTCTTTTGTATGGCCAGGTACCCCTTTTCCTTAGTGAGGAGTTTACACTTTTTTTTGTTTTTTTTGTTCCGCAAGGCTTCCGGCACCGAATTCCCTTTCGTGGACCCCCCCCCTCTGTTTTTTTCTTTTTGTTTGTGTCGTTTTTGTGTGAAAGGATGTTTGCGAGCTCGGTTTTCTTTCTTTTTTCCCTTCTTTTCACCCCCCGATTGCGGCCCTTTCAGCGGATTCGAACAGATAGTCCCCCCTTCTGTGCTCCTTGGCCCCAACGATTTATTTTCTTTTTTCTGTCGATCCCCCTTCTCCCCCTTTCAGCTTGATCCCGTCTGATTTTGCCCCCATTTGCTTCCCCTTCCGTAGACCGAGTTTAGCACCTAGTCCCTTTCCCCGGAGTGCTGCGCCTCTTGTTCGCGCAAACCCCCCCTTTTTCCTCCACCTATTAGCCCTTCCGGCCCCCCAACCCACCAATTTTTACTCGTGCACGCTCTAGTCCATTTTTCCAGGAGAGAGTTCGGTGTTGCATAGGGCCCTGGACGGGGTTTTTTTTTTATCTCCCCCGTGATTTCTTACCCAAAGTTAACAAAAGGCTCACTCAAAAAACCCCCCCTGCCGAAGGCCGGCCCCTCCCCCCCGTCCGTCCCCAATCTTCCCGCCATCACTGAAGGCTTGCCGTCCCCGATGATTAACATCTCCATAACAGCGCAAAAACTCCCTCAACGAAAAAAGTCCCCACAAACCCTTTACCAAATCCCCCTCTTCCACCGCCTCTTTTTTGTAAACCAACGTGTTAGTGACCCCCATCGCCTGGCCGATAGGCGCTCCCCATACCCCCCCGCGCACACTCGAAAACCCCACGAGAAAGCAGTCTCCATCCGAGGCCAAATCGAAGACTTGAATAAGCCTTTCATATGAACTTGGGTTTCCGCCGTTTCTCTTTTTTCCCCAGGTGATTTTTTTCCTTCCCCCTACACGGGAGAGGTCCCAGCCCTAGCCCTCCCCTAAACCGGAAGATTTACTTTGCATTCCCACCGCCTCAGGTCGCATGCCCTCCTTTTTAAATATAACCAAAGAAAACGCAGACCTTGCCCCAGGACCTGGACAGGACCATAAGGCCCCCCTAATACGCCCCGGCTGGTTGCCTGAGTCAGTTTACCATGGTCCCATGCCTACGGATATTAATTTCCTTCAAATACCTGACCTCGTTTTTTGTACCAGAATGACGGATTCCTAAGGTTGTAGAACCTCACTAGACCCACACCAGCCCCGGCAACGCCGCCTCTTTCACGACCAGCCCCCAAACCTATTTCCCCCTGTCTTGGCGTCCCCTCGCTGGGCCGTTCAAGGTATCCCCACCAAATTTGGCAGCCTTTTAGAATCCACCCCCAGTCCGTCTAGCAAAAGTGGACCCCCTTCCATTAGTTTGCAGATCCAGCCAAAGTCGGTTTTAGCAGGTTCTGCCTTTTACTTAGTCCCCGCAGCGGCGAACGAAAGATTTTATTACGCCTATTGCAGTTCACCCCCACCAACCCCTTAATGCTGCTAATCTCAGGAAAGAAGGTATCTCTGCGTGTATGCCCTTTTTGTTTCCTCTTCAATAAGACCTCCTCAGTGACGAATCTCTCCTTTGATCTCCGTACCGGGTGCTCTTGAGGCCCCATTTCCCCTCGGAAAACCTAGATGCCTTTTTCCTGTGAAACCCGTGACCGCCCTCAGTTTTTTTTTTCTTTTTGTCTTCGTGGACATTCAGCTTTGTTCCCGTAAATGGGTTAAAAGATTCTTGATGTTCGGGTTTTTTAGCTTTTGCAAGAGTCCTTCAATCCCTAGAATTACCCTCATGCACTATGTGTGTTGCTTTGAGATGGTTTCACCCAGAGAAGGTTCGAAATCGTCAATGACCGTCCCTTGAAAAGTTTTCCCACAACCCCCCCCAGTGCCCAGTCAGTGGGAGCTTCCCCCCCTTAAAAGCAGTGTGTAGCGGGCGGGTTTTCGGGCTTTTTTTTTTTTTTCCTTCCCACGTGGTTCGCACCTCAAACCCCCCCCCCCCCCCACCTCTCAAAAATTCTCCTGGTTTCCTTTCTGGGTTTTCCGCATTCCCCCCAATTGGTTGTGCACGGTGCGGTCCCCTTTTTTTTCCTTGTTTTTTTTCCAGTAACGCGGGACGGCTTCCCCTTTCACAATTTATCCTCGCAAATTGGTGGTGCCGCGCGATGCTGTGCAGGCTCCCTTACAGTCTTCTTGGTCAACTGTGCATTTTTCCCTGCGCCCGTTGTTGTTTTCCCACGCCCAGATTTCTCTCTTTTCCCTCTCCCCCTTTGTTTGTTGTTTTCTCCTCTTGGGCTGGTCCCCCCCCAACCTGCGCAGTAAATGCCCCCCCTCGTTCGCGCCTGGATCTTCCTATAAAGCGGGCCCGCCCGGGCGCAGCGGTGAACCCCTTTTGTTGTCAGTCCCTTGGGGCACTCCGAGGTACATTTCCCCCCTGCCCTTGCTCGGCCTCACCTTTTGGCAACTCAGAATTTAAGTGCCGACCCTTCACCCCCCCCTACCCCCTCTTGTGAGGGCTCTTTGTTGGTTTTGAGTGTATTCCCTCCCCCCCTGTATTTTCAGTCCCAGATTCTACACCCCGGCTACAAAAGGATTTGTTCTTACTTGGGCAGTTGTGATTCCCTGACCCTTTTCTGCCCGTACGTGTTTTTTCTCTTCCCTTGCAAGCTTTTTTCCAGGGCCTTCGTAGAGGTGACCACCCCAGAGACCACGGCAAATCCGCTTGATGAGGTCTTGCTCTACGAGCTTTTCAAACGGTTGCCTCGCCCAGAAGCTTACCAAACCCTTAGAACCTCTTCCTTCTTTTACCCCCTCTGCCACAAACAGAGGATTTTTTTGTTGAACGTCACGAGGTTTAAGAGCCCCCCCCTCGACCACGCATCAAGCCGTTGGCCGAGTCTAGCTGAGGTTCGATGCTAGTTCCCCTACAGGATCTTCTCCCCGACGTATGGGGTTACCGGGGGTCTCTTTCCCCTTTTACTCGAAGGCCCCTTTTTTTTTTCCGCATCTTCCGCCGCACCCGCTTTTCCCATCGAACTGCCCCTTTTTTCCCCTTTTGTCGAGATTCCGAGTGTCCTTTTTTGTAACCTTTTTTGCCTTTGTTTCCCTTTCGCGTTTTCTTTCGGTCCTTTTTCTTTGGTTCGCTGGTCGCTCTCCTGCCCCCGATTTTTTCTTGGCTCTGCCCATAGCCTGCGCGTTCTTTTTTTAGGTGTTGTTTTCCTTTTATGTTTCTTTTAATCGGACTGTTTGCAATCTCCCCAAGCTTCTTTTGAGTGGACCACCGATAGTAGTAATGGGCTTTAGTTTTTTTTACCTTTCCGCGATTTCGAACAGATCCTGTCCTCGACTAGGGTTCCCCATGGCCTGTTGCCTGTGTGGCTGAGTCTTGTTTTGCTTTGTCTTTCCTAGCTTCTTCCCTTAGGCGTTGGACCCTTTTAAATAAGGTTTTTTTTGGGGTGTTGGTCCGGCAATTTCCCTCTTTTCCCTGGGCTTTTTGAAATGTATCATTTTTTTCGATACACCGGTTGGACATTTTTTCGCTGGTATCCTACCGGGGGATGGGTAAGTGACTTCTTTTGCCCCCCGATGTTATGGCTGTTCGGGGTTCGGCAGGTTCTAGTAGGGGCTTCGTCTGCCAGGCCCCTTCTCCCCTTCTTTACTTGGGGTCGGCTTGTTGGCGCAATTTTTTGTTTTGTTTGTTGGGGCTTCCGTATCACACCCCTCCCCGCGCGGCTTCGCTTCGATTGCGGATTGCACATGCGTCCCGGCTTCTGCCTGCTTGTTGTTGTCCCTGAGCTGCCGTTTTTTCCTTTTTTTCTTCTGAATCGTGTGCGACCCAGATTTCCCCTTGTTCCTCTTTTCTGGCCCCGGCACTACCCTGCCTGCCCCCCGCTTTCTTTTCCCCCTTTGCGTCCGGCCCGAATGTTCCCTTTTTTCGGTAAGATTTTTTCGTCCGACAAACTCCCCCCTCTTTTCTCTTATTCCCTCCTTTTGGCAGAGCGGTGGTCCTAACCCTTCAATTTCTCCTTAACCTGCTGCCCTCTTTTCTCGTTTCGTCAGAGCTCATTCGCCCTCCTTCTCGGTTGCTCTTTTTGTCTTGTCAGAACCCTTTCCGCGAGGCTCGCGGGCTTTCACTCGAAAACCCCCCCCCTCCCACTCCGCGCCCTGGCCCCCCACCAACTCCCCCAGACACTTTTTTTTCCCCGGGAGTCTTGTCTTTCCCGATGTTTTTCAGTCCGCCTCAAGGCTGGGACTGCTTTTTTCAAATATTCCCAGCGAAACACAATTACCTGTTTGACTTTAAAAGATTTCTTTTTCCTGCCTAAGCAGTCCTGCTCCTCCTTTTCCGGGACCTCACAGATACATCACCCCCCCCTTTTTTTCGGTCCTACGCGACAGACTGGCCCTGGATCCCAATCCCTTTCTTGTTGGGTTTTTGCGCCCGGCGACTGGGACCCGTTTTCCTTCTACCCGGCACACCATTCTTCTTGTTTTTCCAATAGCTTTCCTTTACGGGCCCTTTTTGTCCGTGGCCCCCACCTCTCTATGAACTTTCCATGGGAACTGTCCAACACGAGAACTCCTGTTTTTTTTTCTCCCTGGTGGAAATCTTTCCGGAGACACTGTTCCTCTTCCTTATTCCCCTTGGGTAGGTTTGGTTCCTGTGTTCTCCTCAAGGTTTTCGCATCGCCTCAGTGACCCTTGCCGGCACAGTTTTCCCGTCTTTTTTTCAGGGACCCCATCAAAATAACGCCCCCCCCCACGCTGGTGCATTGCTTTTTGGACCAAGTTTCCCACCCCGTTTTTTGTTCCTGATTTCAACCTGGCACCTTCGAGCCGTTCCCCACCCTGAAGTCTTGAACCCCTGCGTGTCCTCCCGTCCAGGAATAAGGGTTGTGGAATTGTTTACGGCCCCTTTCTTATCTCCAACCCCCATCCCGATTTCAAGCCTCTCCCAGGGCCAATTAACCTTCTTTTGACGAGTTTGCCTTTCGATCTTCTTCTGTATCGAAGTCTGTAATTGAAATCCCCTCCTTCACCGAAGGGAGTTTTTTCCGTTTTATGTCCTTTCCATCTCCTCGTTTGTCGTTTCTTTTTTTGTACCTGCCCCCTGGAATTTCCGCAATCTTTTTCTCAACATCATGTTACGCTTTTTTCC
>Ga0179593_1344180_pt1 | contig 15554 bp, 14 predicted proteins | sample CZODoug2_1_08_16_FD_185931 | JGI IMG/M metagenome (GOLD analysis project Ga0179593, IMG submission 185931) | Vadose zone soil fungal communities from Angelo Coast Range Reserve, California, USA - CZODoug2_1_08_16fungal (PacBio error correction) | ecosystem: Environmental > Terrestrial > Soil >... | reverse complement strand
CTCTCTTCTTTTGGTGGGACTCCTAGAATCCCCCCCGCCTCTGCCGTCTTGGGCGCCCCGGTCTTTGCCGCAGTTCGTGACGGCGGTGGGCGAGAAACTCCATCCGATAGCTTAGGTCCGTTCGTGTCACTCTGATGGTTCTCTTCCCTCCCTTTTTCTCGCTGGTACATCAAATTCCAGGACTCTTTTTGCAGGCGAGGCGGATCCCTCGACTTAATCCTGCTGTGAAGTTTTGCAAGAGCGATCTGCCGACTGCTCAGACTGTCCTTGAGTCGCCGCTTCGGTTTCGAAAGTACTTAGCCCAATTCCAATTCTAGTTAGCGATTCTCCTCGAGATCCTGAATCCCCTCATCTGTACGGGCAACGCGGATGAACCCGATTACCAGATTTTCTCCCCCAAATTGCAGCGTTTTTGATTGCGATGAGACTCTTAAACGCCCCTTCTTCCGAAATTCGAGACGTTGGTCGCCGAGAGACCCTACTTCTTGATTCGTCCCCCTAGACTTCTGCTATCCAGTGATACCCGCCATGGCCATCTTCCAGCGCGTCTCGGCGGAGGACCATGTCTTTTTGCAAGAATTTTCATCATGGGTCAGTTCCTGCCGAGGCGGTGTCATTTGCAAGTATGCTGTCTCCATTGTTACTGAGGGTTCTCTTCGCACCTCTTCATTCCGCCGGACTTTCGGCTTAAGTCGTGAATGACCGTGGAGTGCGAGTCCACACCTTTTTTTTTCGTGTCCCTGCCGTTTTTGAGCTGCAGTCGCCCCTGACCACGATTCTCTTTGGCTGGGGCGACTACGCAGCGCTACTTTCAGATTTCTCGATGCCGTCCTACCGCCGCGAGTTATCCCCCCGCGTCCCTCTTCGAGCCCCCTCCACCTTTGTTGAGCTTGATGACCGCGAATCTTGCGACCAAGGACTCTTGATTCCACGGTTTCCAGGTCCTTCGCCGCCGCGGTCACGTCCCCGTCTGTCTTGTTGTTTGACCTTGGCCCTCACAGAGATCGGGGAGTTGCATCTCTGGTGATCGGCTCTTCAGCCTCAACCCATCCATCTTCATTTACTTTCTTTCCGGATCAGGTCCGTGTAACTTTACGGCGGCGGTCCCCCTTGGTTGCTGGGACTCTGTCGTTATCCTCGGCTAGCCGAGTCTTAGCCCCCTTGATCAACGCCTTCTTACCGTCGGAGTCTCACAGAAGTTCTCACAAAGGAATTCCCCTTGGTCTTAGAGAGCACGAAGGTTTCGTGTGACCGCATCGCCTGGCTATTCACGTCCGTCGTCGCTCTTAGGGTTCCCTATGCCGGATATGAAGTATTTTTGCTTGCTTCTGCCAGTCTCCTCGTATCCAAATTTTGAGATCTGCCATGGGATATCCGTTCGCTCCCGCCATCTACCACCTGACCGTTCCTACTATAGAACGACCTCAGACGGTGAGCCGCAGAATGCGTTTATGTGGTCCCTCCTTCACGCCCCCCTTCTGGTATGCTCACGGGCTCCATTGCACTCCGCACGTCCCTAGAGGTAGAGAGGGGAGTATTTCCACCCCGAAGCCGCCGTCAGCTCGATCGCCTGTCGATAGCCCGTAGCCTACCCCCCCCCTTAGTTGCGGGAGGTTCCTGTCCTGCTGTGTTAGTTTCTGCTGTTTTTTTTTTCGGTCTCGCGACCGTCCGACCGTCCCTGAAGGCGCCGTCTGCCCTCCCCCCCAGACACCACCGAATTTATGGTGCCGCCATTACTTCTTTTCTCGTTTGGTTTTGCCACGCCATCCCTTCTTTTTTTTCGTGGTGCGGGTTCTACAAATTTTTCTTTCGCGGTACCGCTCCGCCGAGACCCAGCAGAAGATATTTGAGGTCAGCGACACCATACCCGCACGAGCTTAGGGGCTCGGCCTCGATCTTCCGGAGTGTCTTCGTGGGTGGAATCGTTTGCAATGGTTCTTTTTCCCTCTTCTTAACACGGCCTTCATGTGGTCAGAGTTCTTGAGAGTGTTTGCAAGCGAGGTTGAGTACTCCGTTGAGACCCTGGGTTTTTCCATCGACGAGTGGTTGCAAGATGGGGAGAGGACTTGTTTGAGATGGTCTCGAGAACTACTGGCATTCTCCCTTTTCTGGTACCTATTCCAATGGCAATCCCACCCGTCAGATAAATAGTGTTCACGCCCCATAAGAGAGAAGACGGTGACGCGCCCCCCCAATAAAGTCCCCCATCCCCCTCCCCATTTCCCCCCTCGTCCCGGTCTCATGGGTCATTGAATCTCTGGTCGGGAGTCTCCTGTGAAGTAACTCGCCGCATCTGCTTGAGACCCCGCAGGCAAATGTGAATCCATACACTGAGCTCCTCCCCCACGGATCCGACTTTTCCAACCTTGAGGCGGCGTCGCCGCCGTCACTCGGTTTGACCTGACCTGATTCGTTGATTCCGATTTGTTTTAGCTAGAAGGAGCCAGGCTTAGACTCTTCCAAACGCTTTCCTTGTGGCCAGAGTAAAAAGCGGATTGGCGTGGCTTTTTTTCGCATGAGGACGCACCCCTCACGAAAGCTTTGTCTTCCGCATTGTATTACCTGTCGTCGATGATTCGGACCCGGAACCTCCACTGTGCAGGGGCCGTAGGCTTCTCTGAGGACGACCGCGGGGAAAAGGGTACAGCAGGCTCTTTTGCCGCTTCTTTAGAGAGCTAGTCTGGGAGGGCGGACTATTCAGTGAAACCGGCGCTTGATTTCTGTTCCCCCTCAGCTTAACCGACTTCGCTTATGATTATGACCCCCGGTGAGTTAATGCTTCAGAGGCGATGGCCTTGTTAACCGAAGACCGCTCGAGCAGATTTACGGGTCCGGATGATGATCTCTCACACTGACGGAACTCAGACGCATTTCCGATAATCGGTTTCCCCCTTGAGTTCGAGTGATCATCTGGCGATCTGGACTCTGCTGTACTAGACACGGTTCTTCAGCTATGACACCCTTTCCCATGTGAGGTCGTTTACCAGCCCTCGGTCCCCTGGCGTCAACGCTTGTGGGGAGTGGGACTTTTGAGGATTCCACGTCATGTCTGACCTCTTTCTCGCGAGTGCCCCTACCTCAGGCTTGCTCGGATTGCCCTTTCAACTCGTCAGGGATGAGAGGGTCTTGAGGAAAGTTACCCTCCCGGACTCAACTACCTCTCACTGTACCCCTAAGGGTTACAGAGTTAAAGCCAGCATGAAACGAATTATTAGGAATGGCAGTGCGCGGTCCTCATTGACACGAACGTGGTCCCCCTGGGATTCCGCAGCTCTGCGCAGATGCTCCGATTGCTTTTCTCCCGTTTCCTGATCAGTAGAGACCAAGCGGTCCTGTGGATTCTACGTCTCACGAGGAAACAGCACCGGAGATTTCGCAGGACACCCATCTTATCCTCCGTTGTTTTTTGAAGTTTTCTGATGGTTGTTATATGCCAGAGCCATTGCATCACAGAGTCGTGAGGTTACTCTGGCTCCCCTCTCTTCCTCCCCACGACAGCGTGCAGCACTCCTGAGACCTTCTCCTCCAGACGGGTAGGCAGCCTATGGGGTTAGGGCGGCAATCTCTCAATATGGAAATAGAGCTTTCTTTTTAAGTTGCCCCGGTGCGCGCTGCACCACTGAGCGGTCATGTACGGTTCAAGGGCAGAATCTGCCGGGGGACCGTCCTTCTTGGGCCCAGTATTCGGACAAACCCAGTCTGAATCTGCGACACTGTAAGCACCACAGATCAGCCCCCATAAACTTGTCTGCGCATGTGTTGAACTTGACCGTCGTTGAAGACCTGTGAGGTGGTCACTATCTAATCCTCGCTCGAGAATCATGACTTTCACCCGCAGATTCACCTAGGCAACGGTTTTTAATCCCACACGTAAGCCCCTGTTGTTCACTTCTATTAATTTAATCCAACATCAAAACCTTTGTAAGAGTTGGAGAAGTCTCTGTAAACCCAAAACATTGAGTTGGTACCCGCTTCAGAGCGGACCACATCAACCTCACGCGCCACTGCGTTCTTCCGCTCGGCTTTTACACATCCTTGGTCGTGAATTCATCCTGAGCGCTTGTAAAGCGTTCGTTGCGAATTCGTGGTCCAGGATCCTTTTGACCTGCTTTAGGAGAACTCCCATCCCTTCCGGGGTTCCAAGGCTGTGATGAACGAGGTCTAGTGACCACCTACGACGTCCCTTCCTCCTCCTTTTTGTCTTTTGATCGTCCGCCCCGACCTCCACGAGCTCGGCGAGGGGCGGAGAAGACGTTCTCCCGTCTCTCTTTTGACCGAACTCCACGCGTGGATGTCGGTTCCCTTACGCTACTCGGAGTCAACTATTTGTCGTGGAGGTTTCGATGCCTTGACCCGGTGCCCCAAGGCCTGCTTCCACTGAGGTAGTAGTCTCATGCCCTCGAGGCCGCAAAAGTCCCTTGATGCCGTCTACGGAGATCGGGTCTCGATTTTGCGTCATTCCCGGACAACGACATTCTTCATCATTCCTCGGAGGATCAGGCGGTTGCGCCTCGTTACGGGCATGCCTCGCCCTTTCCGTTTCCGATGTTCGTACTTCCTAGGGATTTTAGTCCACCATTGGCCGGCGTGCATCCCACGCATGATTACGCGGGTCTTCAGCGATCTTCTCCCCCCCCAAGGAATCAACTGGAAGTTCGCGCGGGACGAAGTCTTGTGTTGAACATACCTCATCGCCTGCCTCGGAGCTTTCACTTTTTTTCCTAGCCCGCTGAGGCGTTACCATTTTTTTTTCTTTTCGGAGGGGGGGATTGATCTTTATCGTACAATAGCGCCCTCTTTCGATCCCTTGGATCAGGTCATCCTTTCCCCGTCTGGCGGTCAACCTCTTGATTCCTACATGCCATCTCATGAGGACGCAGATTTTTTTTCTCTGTTTTCCCTCCCGCCAGTACCTAGATTTCTCCTGCTATCTGGCCGTACCCCCCCTCAGCCCGTGAAATAGAAGTTCCTCCCGCTTTTCCCCCAGCGCCGCCGATGCCTCCTAGTCGTCGAGAGCCCGCCGCCTCTCCGGCGTTTTGGCTGTCGGCTGCTGGCCCTTTTGCGACTCTTTATCGCTCCGGACCGACCGAGGAGCGCCGTCGCCGCACCTGATTTGTCCCTTCTTCGTGCACAGCTCTCTCTTCCTACAGTGTGTAGAGCTGTGCCGCCATAAAATTTCAGGACTGGTGCGATGAGGGGAGGCGATGTGTCGGTTGATACCCGGTCCACTCGCCTTTCGACCGAAGACTCTTCTTCCTAGGCCTGACATCAGCAACGGGCGGTAGTTTGGCTCTCGATCTCCGGAGGAGCTGCACGGCTTTGTTCCTCTGGGAATCGGCTCCCGGTGGTTTCCCTTCTCTTTTTTTTTTTACCGGTTCGAGAAGTTGCTTCTGATGGAACGCTTTGGCTCAGCAACGGAACGGCTCGCGTCCCTGACGCGTTCTCTGCCGAGCTGGACATCGGACGGGGTTGCGACTGCGGACCGACTGATCTCATGTTCCCTTCTGGGCCGAGGATACGAGCCGCCGTAATGCCCCCCCAATAAACCATCCGAGTCCCCCTTTGTACGTCCTAGGCGACATGAATTTTTCTCTTTGGATGTCACCAAGCCCTTCGAGCGAGACGCTCCTTCGGTAAGGGAATTCGGGTTTGGACATCTCAATCGCGCGTATCCTGATCTTTCTGACAGTCCTTCCCCAACTGTTAAATGACCGACATGGCTTTCCCACGGATACGCCACCTCTTACCACGACTGCGTTTTTTGGCTATCCCAGGCGCGAGACATAGATTTCAGATGGATGACAGAAGATCTTATGTGTTCCCGGTATGCATGCCCATACGTGTTGCCTTCCACTCCTCTGACCGGCCTTTCCAAGCGAACGGATTTATAGAGGAAGTCCATTTATCTCCACCCTAACGGCCGCTTGGAACTCTTCATGCCGTAGCTTACAAGTCGCTTCGGGCTCCCCCAACACACCGTGCAGGCCGAACAAACCCCCACAAACACGAGAGCGGAGGGAAAACGGACCCTGCGCGACGGGGACAGTAGGCCAGCTCCCGTAGTAAACCCCTATCTCCTCGACCCCCAGACTCCCGCCCAGCTGTGGGCTGTCTGGTCTACCCTCCTCTCAAGCCCCCAAATGGAGGTGTCACGTCTTTTTGACCCCCGGCTTACCTGGATACCCGGAGTCAAGGGGGAGCGTCTTGTTACGCGAAATGATAGATGGGCATTTGATCCTGGACCCTCTCCTGAAGCGCCGTCCCGGCCCCTGCTGATATACGACCAGGTGCCGTCCTATAAGCGGGTACTATATTTTCCCCGTGCAGGATTACGCTGGTTGGGCTCTCTTCTCCACGATTCTGCACATGAGTCCCAGCCCGTTGTTGCGCGGCTATGCACCGGGAAATACCCCCGTTTAGAGTTTTAGTTTGACTATGCGCCATCGGCGTCACCGACCGGCTCCGCTGTTGGGTGCGGCACCGGGCGGGAGATCCTGCTGCATTTTTGTGGCGTAGGACGCGGCGGAGTTGGGACCCTAACTTCACCGAGGGACTTCGGGCTTCAAATACCAGGGTTACTCTTTTTTTTGGCTTTTCTTCCCCCCCTCATAGTAAGATCCCTTTTGTGACTTTTGATCGAAGACTGCCCCCCTCCTTCCCCTGAGAACTTACACCGTACATTCCGAGGTTTTCGGCAGCGACTGAAAACCCCCCACTAAAGATTTTTCACAGGGATTTACTGAAGGCGCGATTGGCCGCAGTCTTTCCTCAACAGCCCGCGTCAAGTCCACTTCGAGACCGCCAGTGCCGGGCTGTTTTTCGTGCGGTGTATCTCGAGGCCCACGTTAGTGGACGAACTCTGGCGGCAAGGTCGGACTGTATTTCCCCAATCATCTTTTCCCCTCTTTTAGTTGTGCCGATCTATTCCTGTTTAGACCTTCAAGATCGCCCAAGGGGCTACGAGATGCGTTTCCATCGTGACCTCGAGACATCGACCTTTCGCCCCCGCCCCAGCTGAGCCCACTTATTGGGCTCGGTGAGCCAGCACGGGGCCTGTTTGGCGAGCCCGCTTAACGCAGTCTCTGCACCCTCTTTCAACGTTTCGTGTCAGTTATTGCGGTCCTCCGCATCCGCATTACGGCTCCAACGGTCCCCGACTCGGCGGCGTCTGCCCGTCTCTTTTCCCCACCAGTGCGATAATTTAGCTTTATTTTCCCCTCCCGACTTCGCGCCTCTCTTACACGATGGAGCGGAGTCCGCCGGAGCAGGCAACTTGGCGTAGGGCCGATTTAGAGGATCAGCCCTCCTTCAAATGGCACGCGTTCTTCACCTTCTTATCCCCCTAGTCCTCTCTCTCCGTGATCCCCTCATCTCCTTCTTCTTCTTGCCCCTCCCCTTATTCTTCCTTCCTTACCTCCACCCCCCCCCACCTCACCCGTTTCTCCCCCTTTCTCTCCTCTTTTATCTTCTCCCCTCCCCCCTCTCTCTTCCCTTTACCCTCCCCCCCATTCCTTCCCCCCCCCCCATTCTTTCGTATTACTCCCCCTTTCCCGCTTTCTTGCCCCCTCTTCCACCCTTTACTCCCCTACTCTTTCCTTCTCTCCCCCCCCCTTTCATTTTTCTCACCTCCCCCCTCCCGTCCATCCCCTCTCTTCCCCCCTCCCTCCCTTCTTCTTCTCCTCCCCCCTCCCCATTCTCCTCCCTCCCCTCTCCCCCTCCCCCCCCCCTCCTTCTTCTCCCCCCCCTCTCCCCTTCTGTCCAAAAGGGGAATCTCTCAGAAATGGCCCTACCCCACAACTCTTTCCGGTTAGTGTCATTCGATGGAGCTATAACTCCTGCCCACCCCCCCCTCTGGTCTGTGGAGCCGAGCAGACTGACCCCACGCCGCCGGGCGTTTACTTTACCGCGCTTCGCTCACCCCGCTTCCCCAACCCCCCCCAGTAAGCGCATAGTGCCGGGATCCGTTGACCCGGTATGTCTACGATCTCGAAGTCACTTTCAAGAATCTTCGTCGTTCGTGGTAGGTCTAGCTTGTTACGCAGGGTTAGCTATCCCCTACCCCAATCACCACCTCTCTTGTCTGAAGAGGTATCCCTACTTATTTGAAGGATGTCGGCCCCATTGACCCTAAATAGAGCCTGGCCTTTAGAGGATCTTTCCTCCCTCATCGGGCTATTCGTCTGGGGCGAGAAGAAGCTGGCTGCTTTTGTAAGAGCCGCTCGGCCGAGTTCTTTCCGCTCTTGTTTCGGTTCACTCATTTAACTTGAGCACATCCTAACTTGCCCCTACTTCGGTTCCCCTCCACTAATCCATTACCACGACGTTTGATCAGGATCGGAGGTATTCTCTTAGTCGCCTGCGCTTCCTCACTTTTTTTTTGTGCCTCACAAGGATGTCCGGTTAAGGGCAGCCTTTAGCCAGACATCGGGCCAAACCTCTCACAACCCAATAAGTCCTTCCTTAAGGCCAGGTCCGTTGAGAATCAAGCAGGAGGAGTGAGCGCATTTCTCAGGGGGCTTTGGTCGTCCGCATCAGTTTTCGGCAAGGCTTTCCGATTTCAGGTTTCCATTCCTGCCCCTCCTTCTCCGGGCTGTTCTTCCCAGTGGCTCCACTACCCCAGGAATTCCCTGCACTTCCCCTTCGCCGGCCCGCCTTCTTTTTGACATACGCACGCTGCTCGAACGCTCAAGTCGTCCGGCCTTCAGCGCGTAGGCGTGACCCGTCTGCTTAATTGTGTCTTTTGCCACCTGATACGCGCGTTCGCGCCCCTTCCCGAGCACCACTCTGTGAGCTCATGTCCTTTGCGTCATTCTCGCCTCCACCCCCGTCTTTTTCAACAGTCTTCTTTCTCCCCCCGATTCTCCACTCCGGGGAGCCGCACTTCGCCGGTTTCTTCGTGGTCTTTGAGACCAGACTCTCTGCAGGTCCCCATGCTCTTCTCCGAAGTCCACGAGCCTGCCCAAATAGTTAAGTAGACCCGCCGGATAAAAAAGCGCCCCGACGTTGTCCTTCTCCACGGCCGTCTGCCGTGCCCCCCACCTCTACCCCAGACCCCATTATCTGGCTTCTCTTCGGCCTGCTTTGAACCTGAAGCTCTTCTGATGTTGTTTTCGCTATCTTTAAGACACCGCACCTCTTCCTTCACTCGTCGGACCAGACAAACATCGCTCAACCCGCGTCCGTTCCTTCCTGACAGCCAATCTTCTTTTCCGTTGTTTTTTTCTCGAGATGGCTGGCCCTCACTTCTCTTTGGTTTTTATTCTCGACCATCTTGATAAGGAGAATTATAGTGAGGTGTCGCGCCCCCTCCACTGAGCTTCGAAGACCAGCAGCCCAATTCCCTGAGGAGTCCCAGACTTCTCAAAGATCCCCCGCACCTCACGAAGGCGCGCTTTTCTTTACATCCCCTTTTTGATTCATGCGGTCCGGATTCTATTTAACGGAGCGGCCCCCCCCTCTTTATTTTCATTGAGTGGCCGCGCTTGAGAGCATTCAATCGTTCTGGTATATCTTACCCCCCCGAAGATCAACGTCTCCTTTCCTTCTCCTGAAGAGTGTTCCATCTATCATATGATGTGAACTCTTTTGACGGGGTGGAGTCTGTCGGCCAGGAGAGACTTCCCTTGATCTTCTCGGGGAAAAAAGATCAATTTTCTCGACCCTAGGCGAAGAGCGCACAAGGGTCCCTCCCCCCTTCCTTCAATATCCGATTCTTGTCCCTAAGCGGCCGAAGTCCTAAGGCTTCGAGGCCGGCTTCCTGATGTGTTTCACAGGCCGTCGAGCTCCTCCAAGTCATGGAATAATGGGGTAGGGTTCTTACTCTGTGTCTCACCAGCTCTTCACTTTGCCACCTCTGTGCACATTACTCAAGTTTCAGACTGTCTGATAGCTACGTAAAGTCCCCCCGCTGCTAGGACGTCGCTCGGCTCACCCCTTGAGCTTTTCCCTCTACCTGATAAGCTGGAGTTTCTATGTCTGAGGATTGGTCTAGCTCGCCTACTGCACGCGTCGCTTCCCCTTCCACTATTGGTGAAGGCCAAGACCTTGACCCCCCCAGGACATCGTGGCGGTTAACGAGGGCAGGAGTCTCGAAATAACTCATCCGTGGGTTTTCCACCTGCCTTGGTCGTCTGGACCTGACTGCGCGATCCCGTAACCTCAACAGGAAACCTGGTAGGTACCCCTTCTTTGAGGTGAGAGGGTCCCAAAGGCACCCTCGGATCCCTCGTTTTTCTCCAAAGGTCGTCCCCCAGCCGCTAGCTCGTCTCCCTTAACAAGTTTATCGCAAACTCTAATTTTATTGTTGCGTGGTTTTTTTAGGACGCTCAGAAAGAAAAACCTTCTTTGAACCCTTTCTCTTTTCCGACCTCCTTCTTTCACCCTCTCTCTTCTCACTGAGTGAGCATGAAGACGGGTGCTTGGTATTCAGAGAGTAAAATAGGAGATGGACACTTTCTTAATGGACACTCAGGAAAGCTCTGAGCTTTCCAAACGGGGACTCCTTCTTCTGTATCTCCGAAAAGGTGACCTTTTCGTGATCCAGCAGAGAGGCTTAGCCCCCGTGTCCATGAGTGACGAGTTGAGGTCTCTCTTGTCCCCGCGGGTACAATCAGACTCCTCTGTCCTCTCGAAGTTCCCCTGCCCCCAATAGGAGAAATCGTCTTTGGTCCATTTCGCCTCTTCAGTCACGAACATGAGGCAGTTTGTTTCGGCCCCAAGCTGTGGCCATTCTCTTTTTCTGAACCTGTCGAGTTTAAGTCCTCTTCCTATGGAGAGGATCTGGCCAATCCCCGAACTTTGAGAAGTTACCCTTTTCTCTCCTCTCCCCCTCTTGACTACTGTTCCTTTTTCTCTGTCGTCTTGACTTTCCCAGCGCCTTTTTCATATGGACTTGTGTTAAATACACGGGATACCCTTTCCTGGGTCCGGCCAGAATTTCCAGGCCTTTCTACTTTACATCCTCTTCCAGTGAGGACTTGACTGGAGCGGCAGAATCTGCCCCGACCGTGGACCCCTATTTATGGTCTTCTTTAGGATGGCCTCCTTCCGTGATAGACCCCAGTCCTCTCCTTCCCGTCCCTCCCTTTTTGGTCCCCCTCCTACAAGAAGGTGGAACCCTCTCTGGGTGGGAGTATCGATGGCGTCCCCCTCTTTGACCCTCCTTATCGGGGAGAACTGATAGTTTGTTTTCTACACCAAACCTAACTCACCTCTCCCTCCCCCATTTTTTTTTGTTCTCTCTTTTCTTGTTGTGGGAGAAATGACGCTCGACCTAACGGGTTCGTGGTCCCTTTTTTTCCGCATTGCAGAGCCCACCCCTCGCTTCCTTCTTGGGCGCGGTTGAGACGCTTTTTCCGGCTTATAGGATTTCCTGCCGAGCACGACTGGACATCCGAGAAGAGCTGCAGGACACCGCGTTGTCAATATCCTATGCTGTTTTGAGTCTCTCTTAGCATTCTTCAATCGTATTAGTTTTATCCCGAGGTCCCTACCCTATTGCGTGAAGGCGGTCAGGCGTAGCCAAAGTTCTCGTGGACAACAAACCTCTATGCCCTCTCCCCCCCTGTTCTCCTTTCCCGCCCCCGACGCTCAGAATGAATTGCTTCGCACCCCCTATGTTGTCCAGGAGCCTTCTGACGTCCCCTTAGATTTTTTTTCCCTGTGAAATCTTCCTCTAGATTACTCTACCCGTAAATACTTACGTTTCCCGCGTGATCCCTGGATTATTACGCAATTGGCTCATAAACACAAAGCGTTTCAAAGCCAGGTTACTTAACCTGCTTCTTTAATCATAGTACACTGCCCCCTCGTCCCGCTGCTCCGATGGCTTTTCAAGCCATGCGCACAATCCTCTGGGAGAGCGGTACCCCCCAGCCCTCCGCTTTAGGCCATGATGTTTCACCTCTCCTCTGTACCCTTACATTCTTTATCTCCCCCCTTAGTCTGGGCTCCCCCGGCAACTGCACCGGTTACTCAGATTTCCCGGCACCTCGATCTCGCCGCTTCATTTTTTTTCGGCTTACTCTCCTCCTTTTCCGTTTTTCACCTTTTCCCCCATACTTTCAGGCCCCGCCTTTTTAACGAGAAGGGTTGGTAATAAGCTGAGGCTCTTCCACCAGTGCACTGCTCCCCTTGCGTAGCTTTTTCTAAGAAAAGCCCGCCACGTATTATCTCGCCTATGGTATGCTCCTCCCTTCCTTATTGTTTCCTATATGATTAGATGCTGGCCCTACCTGTTCCTCCACACTTTCTTCGGGTCATTTTCCCCTTCAGAAAGATTCACGGATCTACCATCTCACTTTCTTTTTCTGATCCGCACTCGACTGTACCGGGCGAAAAAGGACTTGGCTTCTCCACCTTTCCGGAGGTACCTCTGTCCCTCACTACCATCGAGGCCCTCCCCATCATTGGGAATATTGGCGCACCAGTATTTAGTTTGGCAATCTTACTAGTACGCCCGATTCCTGAAGGGAATAGAACCCACCATCTTAGCATGTATTCCCATCCTTCTTTTCCATTTTTACGGTAGCCCACTGGTCACTCTAGTTCAGAAGCCTCGCAGTCCGGTTTCCTGGTGACTCTTCTTTATCGGGGTTTCGAGTATGAGGTTGCACATTTTGCCGTTTTTTTCATCAAAAGCTAAGGATACGTCGGAGTTCTCACCGTATATCCCCCCTACCAGATTCCCCTTTTTTCTTGCATTAGCTAGTAGACTTCTGACATTGCTTGCCGTGATACGATGACCTTCTTCCCCTCCCCCCCCCTTTTCAGACCCATCTCTCTGCTTGGACTCCCAACGATGACGGGTCTATGCCTGCTTTGGGATCCTCGCCTCGCAGCCTCGTTCAAGGATCCCTGATCTGGATGTCCATGGTCTCTCAATGTCTTAGATATATCAGGCAGCCACCCCGTCTCTCAGCCCAGATCCTCCCGTGCCCTCACTTTGTCAGTCTTCGCCTAATCCTCCAGCCGGTTTCTATTCTTCGACGACCAGTCAACCTTTGTTGTTCTCATTTGCCCTGACTCCACATGCATCGGCCGTGCAATAGAAGGTAGAAACCGTCTTGAGCCGATTCACCCATAGCCTCCGCCGTGACCCCGATCGCAGGGCTCTTTTTCGACCTATAAGCTTCCCGAAATTAGGGTGTGTGTGCTGCTGGCGCTGTCGTATTTTTTTTCCCCTACTAGACTATTCCTTCGTGGTCTTCTGCATCAGTTTTTTGTTCATAGACACTCAACTCTGCATTCTCCTTCGTTTAAATACTTACCCTCTTATCTCTCACAAGGTCGTGCTCTTTTTCTTCTGGCTTTAAAGAAAAGATATACTATTACACTCCGTTTGTGTTTTGAGAGGTCTTCCCCTCCAGACACTTTTTCTTGAAGCTGGTGATTTTCCGTGCTGGGGCTCTTTCATTCTCAATCCTTTGGTATTTTTCGGGTATCCCCCCTTCCCTGATCGCCTTTGATGACCCGTGACCAGAATAAGACTCGAGGAGTTCCTCAGGCGCCGCCTTCCAGACCCTCAGGGCTTAGGGGATCTTGACGATCCTAAAGTTTCTCTTTGTAGCTTCCTGCCTTGCGGATATGGTTGGATTCCCTTTGAGCCCGGAGCGGGGTTTTTCCCCCTCTTCTTTCTTTCACCTGGTCAGTCTTGAAGTTTCGAGAGGAGGCGATCCATGGAGCAAGCGGTTTGCGAGTTGACCCTTCTCTCAAAGGAGCATTTGCGGCTACTGTCAGAGTGGTCTGAATAGAGATTATCGAGGTGTTGCTTCGCGTGAAGTTCTTGTCGATGTCTTTTAGAACTTTTGTCCCTCCCTTGCTCTCTTTCACCTCCAGACCCGGGGCTCCGATGTTCTCCTAGTCCGCGTCGGCGGATCATTTAAATCCCCTCGGCCTATCCCGTACTCCTCTTGGTAAGTCCACTTTTTGAGCCCTGACGACAGATTGACTTCGTTCTAGGCCGTTCCTTGCGTATGTCCCCCACCTGCCCTTTCTTCCCTCGCTCGGGCCAATGCAATGTCATGGAATACTTTGTTTAGGGTGTTAGACTATCTGTGGAACCCTCCCGCTTATTTCCTCTTTCCCGTCATGACCCTAACGGCCAAGTTGAACCCAATCAGACTGTCCTCCAAATCTACGGACCTATTTTCAACCCAAGAAGGAGGGCGTCTCTCGCTCCGTCATTGAGGTCCCTGGACCTGACCTGCCTGACGTATTCTGAATAGCTGGAGGGGGAGGTTTGTATGCGGGAATCTTGGCGGGTTTATTGTCTTTGCCCTTCACCCCCCTATCATACCTTTGCCTTCCACTAAGGGATTTACCCCAGGACATCTCCTTCTTTAATCGATTCTCTTTTCCGATTTACCAAGAAGCCCGTTCCCAGAGGATGGAGCATCGGGTCAAAGTCTATGCTTCAGGACCTTCTTCCCTCACCTGTGCGGCGTCTCTCACCGATAGTAGTGAGGAGTTTGTACCCGTGAACCTTCCTTTATTTCCGCTTTTGAGTCTGGACATCCTCGCCTAAGATTGGAAGATTCCAGCAGATTCTCCGCCCAAGCTTTTTACTTGGCGTCGGCTGCGTTCCGTCATCCCTCAAGGGACCGTGCCGAGGTCACGTTCGTTCTCTTCTGCCTGAAGAGGCTTACTCTTCGCGGAGCAGCGGTTCTCGCCTCCCTATTTGTGGGTGGGTTTCCTACGTTAGTACACATGCGTAGATGGGCCCACGCTGATCATGCTGCCCAAGACTTCCCCCGCCTCTAGCTCCTTACCGTTTCTTTCTGTATCGATTCTTCCGCCACGGTGCTTTGTCAGGAGAAGACGACTCCCTTGGGGCGATCCTACCTTTCCTCTGGCAATTGCGGTTGAGCGGTTGCGAATGGTAACGCTCTGGGCAGTCCCTTTTTTCCCATCTCGAACATAGGAGTGGGTCCGAGCTTCTTCTGCCAACATCAGTCGACATCCCCTTGGAGAGCTGGCCGCTGGGGGCATTTCTCCCCGGTAACGAGGAATCTTTGTTCTTAACTGGATGTGTTTTTCGGCCCCTTGGCGGTCCCTCTGTTTGCATCAGCGTGTGTCCCCTTCTGGTTAACTTCGTATGGTTATCTCGAGGCGTTATTTTAATCACGCTCCCGGGCTGAGCGTGGTTTGAGCCCGACTTCACCGTAGTTTCTGATAAATTTTTCATGTCTCATCGGTCTGGCTATTGACATCTCAAAGCGGCTTTTTCATACTTCTCTTATCCTTTTGCCCCCCCCCCCTCTCTGACTGGCTCGGCCGCCGTCCGGCCAGACTTCTTCATGATAACTTATTAAGCTCCAGGGAGGATTGATCCCTGCGGAACCGCATCTTACCCACGAACGTGGACCGCGGGCTCCGGCAGCTTCCTTTTCGCGATGGCCTCCCTTCTTCTAGACAAAAGGAATACGTCCCTTTCCCGATTAGGACTCCTACCCCCCCATTACCCTCCTTCTTCCCCTTGATGAGGGTGGGCTATCTCGAGGTTAACTGATTGGAAACGAAACTCGGTGAGCAAGGTCGCTCTTAGGTCCCCACCC
>Ga0179593_1300936_pt1 | contig 15554 bp, 23 predicted proteins | sample CZODoug2_1_08_16_FD_185931 | JGI IMG/M metagenome (GOLD analysis project Ga0179593, IMG submission 185931) | Vadose zone soil fungal communities from Angelo Coast Range Reserve, California, USA - CZODoug2_1_08_16fungal (PacBio error correction) | ecosystem: Environmental > Terrestrial > Soil >... | reverse complement strand
TTAAAGGACCCCCTTTTTCCCTAACCGCAGTCACTGTCCCCCTCCCCAACCCCATATTGACCCAAGGGCTTACCAAGTGCGCAATGATTCCACCTCTCCTCTTTTTCTCCAGGTACCCCCCAAGAGCCTGCCCCCCCCGTGCGTCCACTCTTTTCCCCCATTAAAGAGTCCTGCAATGTTCCGCCATCCGGTCTCCCGGGATCCCCCGTTTCTGTTTACCCGTGCCTTTTTTGACGGAGGTAGTTCTTCTTCCTCCTTTCCACGTGGTGCTAGAATGGCCATTACCTTCCCTATGATCGGACTTTTTTTTTATGAGCTCGTCTTTTTTTTTCGGGTAGGGAGGATTTGCTCGGTCTTGTTTTGGTTTTTTCTACCACTTTTTAGTTTCTGAAAGTTCAGTCAGACCATCTGTGTCTTTTTTTTTTTTTTCCCCCAAAGTTCAACAGTCCCTGTGAACTCTCCGTGCTTCTTGTTCTTTTTTTCAGTAAAGAGTTAAAGCCGGGCTCCCTCTCGCCCCCCCCCCCCTGTTCGGGCTGATTCTTCTTCCGAGTCACCCAGTCCCTCCCCCTGCGACACAATTCCCCCTGGTAGCGTGCTTTGGGACCACGGATCGCAGTCCTCCTTTGAGTTTGTTCCCCTTTCGAATCATGTCCAGTTTCCTTTTCAGCCTTCCTTCCCTGAACGGTGAGAACGGCTTTGGCGGTTTTTTTGGGTTACCGAGGCGGGCTTTTTTCCCGTTCTTGGACATCCAACAGTTCCCCTAATTTTTCCTGGTGAGGCCCCTTGAGATCATTGAATGGGCTCTGTAAACCTAGCATGCTTTTTCCCCCTTCCCGGGCTCTTTGTCTTTTGACGCACCGCTTCCCGTAACGAGGAGGTTCTTCTTCGTTCTTTCCCGGTCCGTTTTGGGGGGGTGACTTACCTGGTTTTTTTTACTTGGTTCGCTCTTTTTTTTTTCCTTGGCAAGAACACTCCCTTTCACCGTCTCGTCTTTTGGCTATTGTTTCCCCTGGTCCGGGATATATTTTTTAGCCCCCGGTCGTCCCGCGGTTTTTTTATTTCACTCTTTTTTTTCCAAGGACCAGTGGCCCCTTTTTTGCCCTCCCTTGTTTTCCGCTCGAAAGGGACCCTGTGTCGCGTCCCCGGTGCTTTGGATGGTCGTCCCAAGCCCGATAACCCTTTTTTTTTTTCTGTCGGGCGGAAGTCTGGATTTTCCTACCGATTTCCCCGGCTGTCCAACCCGAACAACCCCCCCGTCCCTCTCTTGGGTCCGACCCCCCCTTCTCTTTTGGGTTTACGAAAGTCTTTGCGTTTCCGACCCCCCATGTCCGGTACGGCGGTATCTTTCTCAGTGGACATCTCCGGTCACCATTTTCCCTCTTGGAGAATGTGTTCTGGCCTTGTCGGTGGTTTTCACCTTTTCTTTTCCTTCCCTTTGGACGTCCCTCCCTTGACGTGCGGGGGAACTCCCTACCCCTCTTACTCACCTTTTCAACGCAGTGACGGGCTCTCTCCCTGGGGTTTTCCCCGGTACGGAGTAAGAGTCATCTATTTTAATACCAATTCCCCTTATTTTTCCCGTGACCCTCCATCTTTGCTAAAGCTTCCCTGACAAACCCATGGCTGGACTCCCTTTTTTCGTTCGGGTTCCCATAATTTTTTTGAAAGTTCCTATTCTTCTTTTTTTCCACCCGCAGGCCCTTGTTTCTTCGCTCTGACGCCCGCCACCGAGGTTGCCCACGCCCTACCTGCTCCCTTTCTTCCCGTCCTTTTGCAGGAGTTTGACCGCAATTGGGTCCCCAAATTGGCACCCAGGTTTTTTTTTTGCCGCGATATTCTCCGAGGAAGGAAATGGCCCCCCTTCTCCCGAACTTTAGGTTGACGTCCCATTCAAAGATTTTTTCCTTCTGTCGGTGTAAGCACCTTTTTTCTTTTTTCCGGTATGGTTGTACGGGTTTGGGTTTTTTGGTTTTTGGACTGTCCAAGTAGAGTCGGTTGTTCCCCCTGGCTCCCCTGTAGATTCCCAAACACGGTCTTAGTTTATTTTTTTTTCTTTTCACTACGTCCATTTTTTTACCCCTCATAAAGCTTTTGTTTTTGGGGTATGCATGTTCATGAACACCCGTTGGGGTGTTCCTTCCTTCTTCTCCCTTGGCTTGAGAGCTTTGAACCCCTGCGGCTTTCTTTCCGTTGCCGCCGGTTTTTTTTTTTTTCTTTTTGAGGGCCCATTGTGACAATTTCTCCCCTTCGCGTTTTTCCCTTTTTTTCCCCCACTCAGTCGGTTCCTCTTCTTGACGTTCTGTCTGCCTAGCACCGACGAGCCTTTTTCTTTTCCCCCTCTCATGGTCGTTTTTCCGCCCCCTTCCTATCCCTCCCCGAGATTCCCGTACCAGGTTTCGCCTCCGGCGGCGGCTCCTCCCCTTTTTATCTCGGGGCGCTTTTATGGGTTTTGGATGGGCTATGTCCTCTGTAAGGATGAAATGTCTGGTTTTTACAGGGGATCCTTTTTCCCCTAAGGGTATTTACTGCCCACACTTTTCCCCTTGACCTTCCCCTTGAGTTCCCAAGTTTTTTTTTGGAAGCATTTGTTGGTCGGTGGATTGCCTGGCTTTTCCCAAAATCCCGGCTCGTGCGCCGCCTTCACTCCCCCCCCCTCATCCTTTTTCTTCGAGTCTCCATGCTTTTTGTCTTTTCGTTCTAGTCCCGGATCTGGTTCTCCCGTTGATGGGCCGCTTTCCCCCCCCCGATAACTGGGGTCCTTCAGGGTCCTTTACGACTGGTGAATTCGCCAGACGACCTGTTCCCTCGAACGTTTCTGTTTGCCCTGAGTCCCCTTTTCTTGAGCCTTAAGGAACTTCTTCTTTATGGCTTTCCCACTGCCCTTTCCCTTTTTTGTCTTTTTTTTTTCAGCAGATTTGCTTTCCCCTTGGCCGTTTTTTACCGGGACGCATCAGAGGCGCGTTCCATCACCTCGCCGGTTTGTTTCCTTCGCCTCTATGCTGCTTCCGCCAGCTCATGCGTTTTGATACTTTCCCGAGCTTTTCCACCCGCTTCACTTCCATTTTTCCTTCAACCCCTGTGCATCGTCATTTTCCCCTTCACTTTTACAGTCAGTGCCCGTGCCGAGGGGGACGCTTTTCCCGCCGTGCTGACCGCGGCTGACTACATTTTTTACGAGGTTATCTGCCAATCAAGGTTAGAATGGAGTCTTCTTTTAGTTGCCCTGGAGAGCTCTTTTCCCTCTGAGCTCTTTTTTTCTTTGATGGCGGAATGCTTTTCACTTCTGATTTTTTTTTATTGTCGTCTTCCCTGTTGCTTTGCTTGTCCCTCCTGTTCCGCTTCTTGATTTTTTGAAGTGTTCACCCCCTCTGTGGCGGCGTTGTTTTTTTTTCCAGCACCCTTTGTATGTTGTTCTAACATTATTTTTCCCCGTTCTTTGATGGTCCTTTCGGCGGGCTGGTTTCTTCCCCGGCGCGCCTACTGTTTAGCTCTTTTCCCCCAACGTGGAACCCAATCTTACTTGGGAGTTCATGTCCGAGCACCCCTTCCTTTTTTCGGAATTTCTTGACATGTGGCCTCACTTTGCCCTGTAGTTCACCCCCTTGACTCCGATTCTCACACTTTTTTCACAAAATGGTTCATTAATCTGTGCCCACTGCACATGCTTGGACCGACAGGCGCGCTCCTTTTCCCGTTGCTTCTTTTTTTTCCCCCCCCCGTTGAATTCACCACTTGTGTACCAGTTTAGGAGTTTCCGGGGCACCCCCAATGGACCGGTTCCCCTTTTCTTGATTCACGACACCCCTCGACCAAGTGTCCCTTTTTGTCGGCATGGAGTGGCTTTTTTTCACGTTTCCACCCTTGTTAGTGTTGTCCCCGTTGGTTTCCCCCAGTTTTCAGGTTTTTTTATTCTCCTCCCCCGTGCCTTGGTTTGTGAGCGTTTACGGCCCTTGATGGGGACCATTTTCTCACCACGTTTCTTCCCTCAAGATGCTTTTCCGTCTTGGGGGTCCCCCTCGGGAATCCTGATTCCTGTACCCCCACCGTTTTTGGCGGGGATTCCTCGTTTGGCTCGTTTTGTCCTCCCCCCCTGCAGTGTTAGTTTGGGGGCGTCCCTTTTTTTTGCATGGTCCTTTTTAAAATGCTTTTTTTTTGTCTCCTGGTTTTTTTGCGTCTTCCATCACGCAACTCTTTTCCAGCGTCCCCGATGATGTGGTCAACTTGTCCCCCTATGAGGTGAAGCGCCCTTTCCCTTTCCTCCGCGCGTGGCAAATTATTGATTTCTTGCACCATCCCCGTGCCCCCTCCCCGCACCTGTCGTCCCGCCAGTAGCTAGAAGACCCCGTCCTATCCTTCACCCCGGCTTGCTCTCCCCCACGGTTGTGGGGCGAACGTCCTTAGCTAAGCGATTCCCCATTCCCCCCCCCCACCCCTGCCTCCGCGTCTCTACCAGTCCTTCTCCTCTGTTACCTCACCAAACGTTCTCTGAACCTTTCTGAACCCCACGACCCTCCTCCCTTCTATAGCGACCAGGGGCTTCTTGCCTTGATGCTATGTACAATCCCCCCATTTGCCAGTGAGACCTCAATCCCGTGCCGTGCCTTGTTCTCCCCCCCTCATCAATCACTGCTTCAGGGATTTTTCTTTTTGCTTCTTGGAAAAGTCCCAATTTTTCCCCCCTTTGTCCTGCGCCCATCTGATCGGGTCGAACCCCCTTGTTTGACCGTCTTCGTCCCCCACCAGGGTCACTGTCCCCTCACCAAATATGACCCACCTTTTTTCCTGGAGTACCCCCCTACCCCTTCTGCGTGGAGTTACAAGTATCCGTTGGCCCCTAAAAGTTCCTTTTTAACCCCCCCCCCACCAGTCCACCGCTCCGCGTCATACCGGGAGTGACTCGGCCCCGGCAACAGCCGCTGCCTTTTTCCCTCACCCCCCTTTAATCTTTGCACCGGCACGCAATTTTTCCTCCCCCTACCCCCAATTACTTAGTTGATTTCCTCTTGAGCCGCCGGGGCCCTGCAGTGCGCGTTAAGTAGACGATTTTCCCCTTTTTTCTCCCAGATGGATCTCTTCCCCCTCTGTGTTTTCTTGGATGCAGTCCGGTTCCCGCGTATGGCTTGTCCCCATTTTGTTTCCCCCCCAACCTTCCCCCCCTGACCCCCCTTTTCAACTCCCCCCCTTTTTCCCTGCTCTTTTTGTGCCTTTTCACTTTTGGGATTTCCGCGGGGGGACCGATGGCGTTTTCCCGCAGAATCCTTTACCTCTCTTGTTGTTTATCTTTTTGGTCAGCCCCTGACCGCACGCCCCTGCCCTCTCTTTCCTTTTGCTCCGAGCCCTTATGTCTCTGAATTGTCCATTTTGTCGTTGTGTTTTCTGCATGTTTCGCAGCAGGCCGGGTTCGGGAACCCGTGAACCCTGAGATCCAACCTTTCAGTGCTGGCGAAGCAACTCCCGGGTCCCCCTCCCTTACTTTTACCTTGAATCTGGTCCTTACTCTCAAGAGCCCCTGAGTGTCACGCGGACAGCCCCACTCGAAATTTTCTCAAGTTTTTATTAAGTTATTTTTTTTTCACTTAATTTGAGAGTGGGTGTTCATTTGTTTTTTCATTTTGAATGTACAGGTGGCCTGGTTCCTGGGCTGAGAGGGGACGGGAGGTGTTTGTTAATGGTAACAATTTGGTGTTTTTTTGCCATTTGTTCTTTATACTTCCTAATGCCCGTCTTCTTTTTCCCCCCCTTCTTTTATCCTGTAAGTCTTCGGCTTAAGTTCCCGGTACCGGGTCAGGCATCCCAGCCTTCTCCGTGTAGGAGCTTACATTTCTCCGTTTGGCTCTTCGCGAAGCCAACACGCCTTGCCCCCCCCCCGCAAAGCTGGGCCTTTGGTTTACAAGGAACGATGGAATAGTTTTCTTTTGTTTACCCCTTTTTTTGTATTTTCGATCCCCTCCCTCACGTTGTGCGGTTAAGAATGGGGGATGCTGGGTCTTTCTTTTTTTTGCATGCAGGACTCCCTTTTTCTTTTTCCTCGTGAGTTCCCCTTCCTCTTTCCCTTGAGGGCCCGGTGGGTTAATGGTGACTTTGGGAGTTTTTTTTTTTCGACAACCAATGGATTCCTCCGCATTTTTTTAGAAGGGGTCCATTTTTTTTAGTGGCTTCTTGATTGGTCGACATTTCTATCATCCTTTGGATTTCGACAGCTGGTCTTTTTTTTTTCCCCTGTTTTTTTCCTTAAAGAGTTCTCAACCGTGCCCGGAATCCCTGCGGCCGTCTCATTCTTCCGCCACAGCGTCCTTGTGGAGGTGCTGGTTTTTTTTTTTTTTCTGGCCGCCCTGGGTTTTGGGGCCCCCCGGTTTCACCCCTTTTGTCAGGAAACGCGCACGATGAAGATGCCCCTTTTTTTCCCACGTGTGGCGGGCCTTCCCCCGTTGGTTTTTTGAAGCTTTCCACCCGGGCGTGCCCCTGATTGCGGGTCTAACTTTTTTGGTGACGTCCCTTTTCCGTTCGGGGCCACGTTTGTACTTTTCCCCCTTTCGTGAGCCGGATGCCATTTGGATAAAAACAAGGTCTCTTTCACAGACCTTCCGTTTTTGAAAGGTGGGACCAGGAGTCACTTGAGCTGTTTTTTTTAACTTTTTTTTTCCCTTTATTTTGTTTCCTTGAATGGAAAATGTCCAGGTCCCTGCTTCCTTTTACCCTGAATTTTTTCCACCCCCCTCCCTTCCCTTTACTCCTCGCCAGTTTTGTCCCCCTCTCTTTTTTTTTTAGCAGAAGCTTTTGGAATACTTCCTTCTGTTTTAGTGGACTCATGCATTGTCCTCCCCCGTTCCAGGTCCGAAAACCGGTTCGCTCCTTTTTCTTTGATTCCTCCCTTTTTTGGTTCCGGGGGTGTTTGGCCCCCTTTTTACGGTTTACTTTTTTGATCACCAACGTTTTGCCCCGTGTCGTTGAAATTCATGTTTTTCCCCAGTCATCCCAGGAGTTCTACGCCGCATTTTTTTTTTCAGCGGCCCTCGTCCTCTTTTCCCCCCCCCGCCGCACCCTATCTGTCGGACCCCCCACTCCTCATTTCCTCCCCCCACCCCGCAGCTTCTCCCCATTTTTGACGCCCCATTTTCCCCCCCGCTCAACTAACTTGCCTTCCCTTTTTCTCTCCCTGCTGCTACCCCTCGTAGAGAAGAAATGTCTCCATTCCGGTTCCCCTTTCGTTCCCACCACTTCTTCCCCCAACAGTGATCCGAGCCCTTTCCTTTTTCGAGTTCTTATTTAATGGTCATCCTGTGTACTTTGGTACGTCTTAATTCACAGGGTAGTTTGCCCGGACTCCTTTATGAGCTTCCGCCATCTCTCGTTAGTTCACAGCTTTCTTGAGGTCTGTTGTTTTTTTTTTTGCCCTTTGCTTTTCCCTATACCGCCTTTCCCCTTCCAATGCTGTTTACCTGTTCAACAGTCATTCTGCCTTGATAGCTCGTTTTCCCCCTCCCTACGATGGCTACAGCTCGTTTCGTTTTCTTTTTTCTCACCCACTCCTTAGAGTTTATCACGTTAACTTTGCCCCCCCAGTCTTGGCCGAGGCGTCCTTTTGAGCTTTTTTTTTTTTCCCGCCTTCGTTCCCAAGGTTACTCCAGATTTTTTTTCCTCCTCGACCCGGTCATTGTTTCATGAGCTCCTCGAGTCTTCTTCGGCGGCGGGTGTCCTGGGAAGCTTGCTCCCGGCTTCAAGGGGTGTCCTTTTTTTCCCTCCCTTACCAAGCTTTTTTTGTCCCAAACCAATGATTGCGCATTCCGTGTACCGCTGACCGATTCCTCTCCCGGCCCTTCCCTCGTCGGATAATGATCATTCCCTTGCGCTGATCCGGCACCCCTGCCGATGTCGGGTGCTGGCGGGGGCGTCGCTTCCCCCACCCGGCTTCCCGATTTGACTTCGCTTCTCTTTTTCCCTATTAGTACTGATTTTGTGCCTGGCTGGGTCTCATTTCCAACAGGAGGCAAGCCTCCCCCAATCTAACCCCTTACAAAAGTTCACTGATTTCGGCGCTCGTAGCAATTTCAAGACTTTCTTTTTTTCCCCCGTCCCGCCGAAGGTTTCTTTGATTTCCCTGACCCCTTTTCACTCCAGAAACCTCCTGTCCGCGGCGATGTGTGCCTCGCCCCCCCTCAGATTGAATTCTTCTTCCAACCGAGGGATTTCATCCCTTTTTGGCATTTTTGTTTTCGAGGGGATCCGGGGATTTTGCACTCCCCAATTATTCTGGTGGTAGTTGCCCAACGAAAACAAAGCCTTTTTCCCTCGTTTCACCGCGACTTTTTTCCCAATTGGACCCATGATTCTGGTTTCCGTAAGAACGGTCCATTTCTTTCCTTCCCCCCTGTGAGGAATAGAGGAGCTGCCCCCAAGTGTCATCGGCTTGTGGTCGAAGTGTTTTCAAATAGGTCGCCCCCCTTTTTTTTACTCCGGAATGGGTCTCGGGGCGGCTTCTTTCCCCTCGTACGCCGATAGGGGTTTTTTTTCATACAACCATTTATTGTGCTTTCTTTTTTCATCTTTTCCATGGCACCGCCCAAGGACTGATTCTTATCCCCCTCTTTTTTTTGTCTCGGTGAGATGGCTATCATTTTTTTTCCTCATCTGTTTTTTCGACGCTGATTCCATCTCATGTGTGGACCCCCTTTTAAACCTTTCGAAAGCATCCTCGGGTTCCCCCTTTAGCGCTTTTTGGAGTGATGTCTAATTTTTTCCCCCGTGTGCCCCAATTGTTGCTCAGGAAGTGAGGAGTTTTCAGACTGGGTTTCCTCCTGGAGCGCCAGCTCCAGTTTTACCTTTTCCACATGTCTTGTTTTTTTTTTTGTTGTTTTCTTTTTTTTGCTAGACTGGCCACAAATGGATTTCCCCCATTTTGCTATCGCCGCATTTTTTTGATTCTGCCTTGGACCCGGGGAAACCCTATACTTGAGTTTGGTTTTGTCCTTTCTGCGTAAGAACACCTGAAGATTTTTTGTGGGGGGACCCCCAGAGAGGTTTGGTCCAAGTATGGTTTACCAGAAGTTCAGGGTTGGTCCTTTGTGACCCACGTTTCTTTACCCCCCGGAGAATGTCCCTGAATTCTTTCCCTTGGGTTACTCTTACCAGAAGTATTTTTTCTTTTTTTATATCTCCTTTCTTTCCCCCCCCTCCCAGGGTGGTCCCGTGACGTCTCCTTGCATTGGTTTGAGCGGGCACCCCGGTCCTGTCGTCCTTTTTCTTGGGCTTGATGTGGGGTTTTTCTAACGGACATTTTAAATTCTTCCCATCGGCCTACCGGCGGCTGGTTTTTTACGTTCCCCTTTCTCGGGTGTTTGGGGACCTCTTCATTTTTTCCCCGCTGTCCCGCCATATCCCTTCACCCGGTGATTGTCGGTGCCAAGCCCTTTCCCTTTCCCACGCGATTCCTTTCCCGGTTCGGCCTTGGCCGGACTCCGCCTCCACGCCCGCCTTTTTTTGATTGGTGTTCCCTTTCCTTTTTCCGGGCCGCTCTTTACCCAAGGTAACGTTTCGGCGCCGATCAGGGTATTGATTATTGCCGAAGTCCGTCCCTTCATGCGTTGCATTCGGAGAAAGATGGTTGGTCTGCCCGTCTTCTCACGTGGACAAGCCTCCTTCTTTGCCACAGCCACCCCCAGCCCGAGATTCTTTCTCCCAGCAACCTTGGTCCCGTAGCTGATCACCCTCTCTTGGGCCCCTTTTCAGATGGTACATCACATTCTCCCCCTCCCAGGTTTTACGCCGGGTCTCCCCCCCTCCCCTGTGGTGGCAGCTCCCCTTCCATGCGCAACTAAGTTTTTTACCCCCCCCGTACGTTCCCTTTAGGTTGTCTCGAGGACCTTCGACGATCTTTTAAGCATTCGCTTTCCCGAAGAGAGTAAACTTCCCCTTTTTTTGGTCATCCTTTTTTTTTGATGGTCCTGGTCCTGGTCCCCCCGATGACCCTTACGCCATGGGTTTTTTCCCCTCGTCAGGTTCCTCGCTGTATCCGTCTTTACGTGTCGTCTTGAAGACCATGTTGGATCAATATAGGTTTCTCATGTGCCCTGATTTCCTTGAACTTGAGTAATTTTTTTCACCCTCACTTCGTTCGTCACTCACGAACTAGTTCATTTCCCCGATTTCTACATCCTTGGTTCCCTTTTTTTGTTTTTATGGTGATTGCCCGGGTTTCCTGACCGGCTGTTTCCATGGCGTCTCTTCTTTTTCTATTCGCAAAGAGGCCCTGACTTTCTTTTTTTTTTAGGATAGTGGTTGGTTCTTTTCTTTTAGTTTGCGTATGATCGTTTTAATGAGGTGGCGGCGCCCAGGCTTTGGTGAACTTTTCCACCGGTGATTGGCGGTCTGCTTTTTTTTGTTCCAGAGGGGGCTACAGGACCCCTGGCCTTTCTTGACCTGATTTTCAGACCCCCCGCTGGGCTTATCCTTTTTTATCTTGGCCGGTTGGTGAGTTTTTTTTTCCCTGTTTCGAGAGGTTGGGACCCCACCCCTCGGGTCGTGTGCGTGCCCCTCCTCTCGGTACCTTGTTTTTTTTTTCCCCAGAGCTACCTGCACTTTTTTTCTTCACGCCACCATTTTGCAACTTTTATCCCGTGCTGCCCCATGCTGTGTTCACGCGTTACCGACGATGAACAGGCCTTCTGGGCGTGTGGACCATCCCCATTTCCACTTTTGAGTGTCCCCCCATTTTCGGCGTCCTTTGCTTTTTTCCCCCCCTTGGTTTCACTTGACTCGATTACAAACTCCCACGACCCCCGCAATGGGTCCTTTCCCGGTTAAAGAGGGACACCCCGATTTCTTAGGGCCGATCTTTGTTCCCCGGGTCCAACGATCCCCCGCCCGGTTCGGACTCGCGCTGGGTTCCCGCCCCCTCTACCCCAAAAATGCTGCGCGTTGCCAAATGTTTGGCACTTTAACTGAAAAACCTTTGTTCCGACGTCAGGTTTTTGTAATCACCTTCCCCCCTTGTTTTGACCGGGGTTCCCCGGAGGTTTAGTTTCCGGGACGTCATTATTGTCACTGGCACTTTCACTCCCCCTGCTAAAAAGGTCTTTGATTGTTTTGGACTTTTGTACTTTTTCCTTCATGCCGGTGGTGACTGCCCTACCTTTTTTTCGGGCCCAGCGGGGCCCCCGGTGTTTTTCCCCACCCACGTCCCCGAGCAAAAGAATTTAGGTGGTCAGGTTTGGCCGCCCCCTGCGCGTGATAACAAGTCCCTCGCTTTTTTTCCCCCCGCAACGCCGGCGGTCTGTTTTCCGACCCTTTTCCCCTTTTTTCCTAGCCAAGAACTTCTCCCAAAAGTTTAATGTACTCCGCGCGGACCTCCACCCCCTAGACCCTGGCCTGTGCCACCGCCCCCCGCCCCGCCAGATTAAATGGTTGGGTCCCCCCCGCACTTTTTTTTTTCCCCTTCGACAACGCCCGTTAAGGGTTTTACTTCTCAAAATCACGCTTTGTATACCTTCCAACCTCCTGGGGCGGTTCTTTTGAGACGTTGCAGTTCCAAACCCCCCTTTTCCCCCTCTCCAATTACCCCCACCTTTATGGAATGACCCAATTCCCCTTTTTCACCCCGACGCACGTGAATTTGAAGCTCTTCAGGCCATTGGGCGGAGAGCCTTTTACCAGGATCTGAGTGGACCTAACTCCCTTCCGCCGGGTCCTTCCCGAAAGGAAACTTCCCCCCCCCGGTCAACCGGCCTTACCAGGACCCCAACCGTTTTCCTTTCCCCGGCCCTGTTGCACGTTGCTGGGCCCATCACAGACAAGAGCCCCATTCACTTTTGGGAATCTTCTTTTTCTTTTTTCCAGACTTGAATAGTGCCGTACACAACTTCGAGGGCTTCTCCTTGTGCCTGGCTTGAGAGCGCTCTTCTCCTTAAAAAGTATTTTTTTGCCCCCAGATGGGAGGTGCCTTTTTTCCTTCGTCCGTTTTTCTTCTAATTTTTGAATATTTGGTCCCTGTCCATCAGGGCGCTGCCGCGGACGGCACCCCCTTACCCTTTTCAAATGTTTTCCCTTTCCCCTTTCCATTTGAGACTTTTTTTGATGCTTCTTCCTTTCGGCTTTAGGTTCGATGGCTGTCACCCTGTCCCCCTTTTTCTCCTCCTCTTTTTTTTTTTTGTGAGAGATAGGTGGTCTTCTCCCTCCTTCCTTTCCCGTCGAGGGCCGCCCTCTTTTTCCCCCCCTAGGCTCAGTTCCTTTCCCTTGTGGACCGTTTTTTGTGGGCAGCAGGTTCGCACCTCCCCCTTTTCAAGTTGTCCTTTTTCCGTTTGAGTAAATCTTCTCGGTCCTAGTGTACCTCCAGGGATTTGCCCAAGCCGGTCGGATCGTCGTTGCTCCCCCCCAGCGCCGGGGTTTTTTTCCCCAGCCTCGAACTCCGTACGTCTATTGTAGACCTTTGTAGTGGCGTTTTCCCTAGGCGTTGGTTTTTTCCTTGGCAGATTTCCCTGTTTTTCAGTTTCCTTGGTTACGTTTTCTTCACCGGATGGTTTGCGCGTTTTTCCGGGTTTCTGGTCTTTGTGAACGGCAGTATTATGATCCCCCTCGGTTTTCGCTTCCCCTACCCCCATGGCGTTCCCCAGTTTGGTTCCTTTTGCGTCTTTTGGGACGTACCGGTTCTTTTGGTCAGAGGGAACCTTCTGTCTTTTTTTGGCCGCTGGGACCAGGGCGTTGGCTTCCCCCCCCCCTTCCGGACTGCAGCCCGAAGTCAATTATTTGGAGGAGATTTACCCCTGCCGAGGGGATGTATTTTCCGTAATGGGGTCTTTGTCCTTCCTCTCCGTTACGGGCGGTCCCTTCCTCCTGGTCCCTTTCCCGGAATGTTTTCTTTTTTGCCCGAGGGCTTTCTGTGCATGTCCTTGCCGGTGAGGTCCTCTCCGGGACGGTATTTCCTTTGTTTTCGGATGGTGGTGGCCCTTGTGTCCCCCCTTTTTTTTTTCCGTTGCGTTTGACTTTTTCTTTAACCCGGGTTTTCTTGGTCCCCTCCCTTCCCCCCCGAAAGCCCCTTCTCTTTTTTTTTTCTGCCGGCGATGCCTGGTGTTTGCGGGTCTGGGGCCGTTTGGCACGACCCCAAGTTTGAGAAGATTTTTTTTTTTTTTCCTTTTAGGCCTTTCGGTTTGCCCCTTACGTTTTTAACCTGTCCAATAGGATAATGTTCTCCTTGAAGGGCCCCAAGTGTCTTCCCGACCGATGGCTTTTCTTTGTAAGGTTCATCCCGGACTCCCTTCCCTTTTAAATCTTGGGAAAAGGGCTCACCTGCTGCGAGTGTCTTTTTCCGTCCCCCCCTTTGTTGGGTGGACCATTCTCCTTTGGGAGGAACGCCATCCCCGGGGGTCCCGATGCGGGTCTTTCTAGTGTTTCCGATGGTACACGCTTTTTGCAAGTTTTGGACCCGTTCCTAAACACCGTTCGGTCTCTTCTCTTTTCCCTTGTTCCAACCTTCCCTGTGGCGGCATTCCCTCTTTCTTTTGAAAACAGGGTTTCACCCCCCCCCCCCCCCTTCCGGGCCCTGTCGCTTGACACCCTGAGATTCTTGAACTTTTTCCCGCAGGTCTCCAGGGTACGGGACCCCCTAAAAGGGAACTTGGGACCTTTTTTCCCCCCCCATGGAGGGGGTCAAGCTTCATAGTTCAACGCTTTCATTTGTTTTCCTTGCCCCTCCATTTTTGCTCGGTGCTGGCTCTCATCATTGCAGTTCTGCGGTCCCCCCAGTTACAGTCCCGGTTTCTCCCCTTCGGTGGTTTTGCGTCCCTTTTTTTTTTTTCTTGATTTGGCGGGGGGGGTTTTCCCGTAGAGACCTGTAGCTTCCACCCACCCCCTTAACGGGCTGGCTTTCTCCATCCTTTTGAAATAATCCCCAGTTGCTTTTTCTGCAAGTAATCCCGCCGGCTGTTTTTTTTTCTTTCATCCCTCCCTCGGCCCGCTTTACCCTTCAGAAACACGTTCCCCCCCCCCCCCCGGAAGATTTTTCTTCCAACCCCCCCCGCCCCCTGATCCCGAAAGATCGTCCATCCCCCCCCAATCTTTCCCCCTTTAACTGCTTTCCCGGCTTCACCCCGCTGTTCCCTCTAATCTCACGACAGGGTCTCCCTCGGTAAACATTTTCTGAACCGCCGCTGTTTCACCCCGGCTTTTCCCAGGTCCCGTCTGTAAGAGTCGGTTCATATTCCCTCTTTTTTTTTCACGGGGATTTGGTCGAATGGCACCTTCTTGTTAAAGGATGCTCTTTTTTTTTTTTTTCCGTTGGAGCTGGTGGAGTTAGCTTTACCCCACGATTCTGGTGAGCCCTATTTTGACCAGGGACAGTGTCCCACTTCTTTTTCCCCCCGGGAACCATCTCGAGAAGGAGGCCGTCTTCCCTTCTTTTCGGGAAACCTATTTTCAGCTCGAAGGGATAATTCGCCTCGTGTTAGAGGATACTCCCTCTTTTTTTCCTTTCCCCTTTCCCTTAGGCACGGACTTTTTTTCTTTTTTCAATGGTCTTTGGTAGCTTGTCCCCTTCTTGATCGACCGTCGATTTCTTTCCTTCCCCCCCCGACGCCGAAAGTTCCCCCTTTTGCGATTTTCTCTCCCCCTTTTTTTTTTTTTTTCGGAGTTTCGTTCTCTGATCCAGGCAGGATGTTTACCCCCTACATCCAATGCCGTTCCCCAACTCCCATGCTTTTTGAGAATTTTTCTGTTTGTTGACTGATAACTTTCCGCTCCGATCAACTCGTCAAATAGCTACCTTTTTTTTTTTTTTTCCCCCCCGGTTACCCCCTTGTTCTTTCTTGATCGTAGGGTCCGCCTCCCTTTTCGTCGCCCGAGCTCTGCTGGCCGGTCTCTTCCCCCCCCGGCCTTTTTCGAACTTACCTCGTCCTCTTTTTTTTTTTTTTACGAATTGCCCATTGTTTTTAACCCGTTTCCCCCCCGTTTTGGGCCCCCCCTTTTCCGCGGTGGATATTGTCCAATTCGCATCACTTTCCCCCGGCTTTCCGGAGTAAGTTCGCCGCCCGGTCCCCCCTCATTTACATACTTCCCGCTTCCCCCTCCCAAAGAAGGAGTGCCCCCCAGTTTCCTTTGTTCCTGCGGGCGTGGTTCGTTTTTTTCCGTCCTTTTTTTTTTTGGTGTACCCCGGGATTTCTTTTTTCTTCAGTTCGTTTTAACCTTTCTGGGCAACCTTTCTTTTTGGGCCCTCCGATTCTCTGTGTTTTTTGCGCCCGGCGTTGCCCTTCAACCAAACCTTGAGTTCTGGTCTTTTCTCCCCCGGCCATAGCGTTCCTGGGCCGCGACCCCCTTCCCCCTTCCGCTTTTTTGCCATTTTTCCGGCATCGCGGAGGTCCGCCATGGATTTCTCTGGTTTCTTTTCCCCACCGGTCGCCCCCCCCCGTTCATACGCCAGCCCCTTTCTGTTTGTGCCCCATCGGTGCCCTTTCCTTGAGCATTCCGAAGGTTTCACATTTTTCGCAGTCCTAGACTGCCCTCTGTTTTTTCCCCCTGGCCCGGCTCTTTTTCCGCACAAGGGGTTTCAAGTTCACTCTTCCCTCTTCCTT
>Ga0179593_1679534_pt1 | contig 15555 bp, 19 predicted proteins | sample CZODoug2_1_08_16_FD_185931 | JGI IMG/M metagenome (GOLD analysis project Ga0179593, IMG submission 185931) | Vadose zone soil fungal communities from Angelo Coast Range Reserve, California, USA - CZODoug2_1_08_16fungal (PacBio error correction) | ecosystem: Environmental > Terrestrial > Soil >... | reverse complement strand
TCTCCTCTCACTAACGCAGGGTTTTTTTCCGGCGTCATTTCATCACTACGAGTGGCAGGAGTTTTTCCTGGCAAGATACAGCCTCCCGAAGCCTTCCCCCCCCGAGAATTCCCTGCGTCTCGGCAGGACCCCAACCTTCTCTTCCTTTCCCCCTTCACAAGCGCGTGGCGGACAGGAGCGATTCCTCCTTTTTCCTTTGTTGCGGACTTTTCGCCTTTTAGAGGGTCCATGAAAAAAAGTAGAGTGAAGAGTCCCCATTCCTAAGGCGTTGATTTTCCCCTCCCTTGTCCTCCGACAACCTTCTTTTTCAGATTGGAACTTTCTGTCCTTAAGGTCCTCCCACTGTGGATTTTGTTGGGGTTTTTCTTTTTAGATTCCTTTTCCGTGCCCACGCTTTCTCAAGGTCGATACGGCAAGCCCGTAGAGGAGTCTTTCCCAGGTCGGTCTCCCCCGATCCGATTATTCAGGAGGGCCCAGTCAGATAGAACCATATTCCCTCACGTGCCGGCAGTGGTCCTTCTCACCTTTTTCCTTGCTGCGTCATGGTTATGAACTGGTAGCCCCCTCTTCTCTCCCCTGATCGTCCCCCAGATAAGTTTAGAAGAGTGACCAGGAGTCCTACTCTTCAGATTCTCTTCCCTTACAGATCATCAGCGGCAAGGGTCCTTTTCTGAACCCTCCTTCCCCAGGATTTATTCCGGGGGTTCGCTGGACAGTCCTTCCCTGAGCCCACTTATTTACGCTGCTGTCTTCTAGGCGCGAGACCATCCTCCCCTGTCTTCCCGAAGTATGGTACCCATCCAGGTAGTCGCCGAGGCATAGTAGTCCTCCCTTTCACTCCCCCCCCCCCAAGGCCCTAAAAGACTAAAAGTGCCACAAAAGAAAGGCCGATTCCTCGTCTTCCATCCACCTCTAACCTGGCACGTCGACCCCTACCTTCCCCCTTCTTTTTTCCTCCGTCTAACCAAGCCCCCAATATCTTTCCGGACACAGTTCCCCCTCCCCTTGGTCCCCCCCCGGATTCTGCTCTATACAGGCCCCAATTCCCCCCCACTCTGACTCTTTCGGTCCCTTTTTCCCTGCGAACAAAGTCCAGAAGGAAAGACAAGAGCAAGTGGGTCGCTTGCTTCCCCCTCAGGCCCTTTCTTTTTTCTCCAGGTCCCCCTTTTTCTCTTTATAAGTCTCAGGGATATCGCATTTGTCCGCCGTTTCTAACCTGGACGGGGACTCCCGACACGGATTCCCTCTCTCATAAAGGAGAAGGGACCGCCCGATGGAGGGGGGCTTTTTCCCCCGTTTGTTCCCAGGGTCTTCCTTTCGAAGACTCTCCAGTCCCCTCTCTTTTCCCCCTTAATTCACGATTTTGACTAATGGTACCGTGAGGCCCCTTTCTTTCTTTTTGAACCTTTCTTTTATTCTCTTGTTCCCCTGGCAGGAGTACCCGAAGATTTGGTCCCCCCTCGTGTGGTTTTTCTTTTTCGTTCCAAAGATTAGAGCCAGCAGCCCTTGCCCGCGGCTTCCCTATAGGGCCCTCATTCTTCTTGAATATCGATGCCAATTCCGGAGCTCCTTTTCTTTCCCTGTCGTTTCTTTCGAGAGGGGTTTTCCTGGATAAGAGTAGATTCTGGTGACTGTCCAATTTTGCTCCCTCCCCCCGCCCTGTCAAGAATTCGCGTACTCTTTTTGATAGAAGTCCGCCCGTTTTGAAATCAATTTTTTCTTTCTGATTTTTGGTCCCTCACGGCGGACCCCCTTCTCTCTCAATGAAGACGGGAGATTTACACGGAGGGATCAATTCCTCTCGTTTCTTGTTTCAGGTTCCCTGTTTAGTCTTCTGTGTGGGAAAGTAATCCAGCGAGGTTTGCAGTTTCCCCCTGAAGTCGCCCCCCCTTCTTTGATTGTTTCCATGAGGGAAAAAAGTCCTGATTTTTTTGGTTTCCTTTCCTTGCTTCCTCTACGGATCGCTTTTTCCTCAATCCACTTACGGATGTTTTTTTTTTCCTGTTGAGAAAGGCCCTATTAACGAGATTCCTTTCAGATTTTCCCTTTTGGAACAGGTATGCTTGGCTTTGCTTTGGGTGGAGTTCCTTTTTTCTTGCTATTCTTATTCCCCTCCCTTTTGCCAGGCGTTCCAGAAGAGGCTGGGGGGCTTTTCTCCTCTTTCCTAGCTGTCGGTGACTTCTGCTGGCGCTTTTGCGCCCTTTTCAAGGTTAATGCCTTCCCAACCGATCTAAACTTGACTTTGTCTTTTTTCACGATAAGATCTACCTCTCTCCACTTCTCTCTTCTTAATAGGAAGTCTTGACGGACTCTTTGACTGTCTTTTCCCTTTCTAGTATATTGTTGCTCTCAGGAGCTCTTTTCTCTTGCCCGAAACCTCATCCCCCTTGTTCGATCGTCCCACTAATTCAGGATTTTTCCGCGGAAGTAACGGAGGACATGTCTTTCCTCTTTCCTCATTCCTAGTTCCCCTTTTTCTCGGTTTCTTCTTCCTAAGATGTCCAAAGCGACCTGCGACTATCCCTCGGTGATAGCCCTTCTTCCTCCGTGGGTTCCGCCTTTCCTGCTGTTACCCTTTGGAACATTGTTTCTTCCCCTTCTGACGTAGAGTATGTGGAAAAGTAAGGGCTCCCAGTCTTCACTTTGTGAGGGGAGGAATCAAGGGCTTCTGTTTTTTAGCCTTTCCTGGGTCGCTAGGATCGATTGTTTACTCTCCCTCTATAGTTCCAAGTCCCCCCCGTTGCATGACTTCTGCCGTTGCGATTCTTTTCTTCCATCTTTTTTTAAGCAGAGAGTGTTGAGCGCTTCCTGGAGGAGGGCCCTCGGTCGACGCATAGTCCCTTTTAGTTTGTCTATATGTAGAGATTTACCTAGGAGATATTCAAGAGTTTTTCTTCATACTGGATATTAAACCAATGTACTTCAGGATTTCGTCTTCTCTTAAATCTAGACTTCTTCCCCTGGGGGAAGAGAAGGAGAATAAGAATCGATTTCGCGTCGCACTTGACTTGAGTTGAGCGACCTCTTCCTAACCGCCGTCTTCCTCCTGCCAAAACGAGTCGCAATGCGATCCTACTTCCATTTCCCCAGTTTCTGCGTCCCCCCCCTCCGCTATAGTCGAACCGATGCGATCACGGCACCCCCTCCCTTTAAGGTTTTTTTTCGAGAGAAATAACTGGAAGTAGTGAGTGCGATACACCATTTCTCTTCACCCCTTCTCTTTTTCTCTGAAAGGACTTTCTTCCTTTCTTGCCACGAAGCCACACAATTGCTTAGGAATTCTTGAAGATAGCTTTGCCCTTTGCCCCCTCCTTCTCGTCTAGCCTTCCGGCCCCCAGTGGTTCCCCTTTTCCCCCTCTTGCCTTTTAGAAGGTGTAATCGTTGCCGATCCTCCTCGTCCCCTTCTCTATCGCTCTGCCTTGCCGGCCTGTGGCCGCGTCATTTTTTTGGGATCGGGATGCCTTTCCTCTCGTTCGGTTTCCTGTTTCTCCCCACGACCTTCCTTCCCACGTCGCGATATGCCCTCGGAGCCTCCTCAGGTCGCCGATTCCTCTTTCGCCTCCTTGTTCACTCTACTCTGTTCTTTTTCCCTTATATTGAACAGATCAACCAACGTTTCTTTTAGATTTTTTGTCTTCCAAGACACGTAGTCCGCCGCTCTTCATTTTTCGTCCTTTCCCCTCAGGCCCTCGCGGCCCACTTTTTTAATCAGTCAGCGTCCAGCCGAGCGGACTTATCAGAAGAGCCGCCCTACTGTCCCTTCCTAACCCTTTTCCTCAGTCTTGCCAAACGCAAGTGCGGACGGCCGTTATGTCCCCTTTTCTCAGGCCATTAGAACCCCTCAGAAAACAGCCGGAGTGGCCACTTCCACTTCTCTCCTTCCCCCCGTCCAGAAACTCCGATTGTCCTTGTACGATTCGAAAGACGTTCGTCAGATCAGCACCCCCCCAATCCCCAGTCCCCTCTTTTCTCAGGGACCCTTCCCGGCCAACCATCATTTTTGCTTGACCTCCCCGGAACTCTCCCCAAAGAGACTTTTTGGAAACGGGACTCCTCAAGCCCATCCATTCCGAGCTTCCCCCCTCCAGGTTTCTAGGAAGGGGGCTCTCGCGGGTCGCCCCCTTTTCTTTTACCTTTTCTTCAGAAAGGCGTCTCTCCACAGGAGTGCTAAGAGAAGGGACGCAAAGGTCTTTTCCTTGTTTTCTTCTTTCCCTTGGACGCAATCGTTTCTTACACTTCCCCTGGAAAAATAGTCCCCTCCCTTCTCACCTTTGCCTCCTCGATACATCGTCCTTTTCTGGCTTTTTTTAGGTCTTAGGGAGTTCCCGTGCGACGCCGCGTGGAACATACTCCGTTGTTTTTTTGAGTCCCACGAGTCGTTTTTTCTCCTCACCTTCTTTCGCCCTCAATTTCCCCCCTTGGAGCCCTCAAGGTCCCTGATATATCGATTCTCTATCTTCATGAAAGTGTGTAAGAGTCGGGCGGCCGAGGTAAAGGATCTCCGCTTTCTCTATTCCCTTCCCAGGCTTCCCCTTACCGGAGAAATTTCCCTCCGGCTCTCATGACCTTATTAGTTCTAGAATTTTTTTTTACCGTCAAGTCTCCACGGTTTCCCCCGGGATGGTCCGCACGTGGCCCCTTTTCTCTGCCGACTTTCTCTCCCAGGCTTCGACTTTGTCGCGCGTTCTTCTGGATTTTTTTTTCGATTTTTCCCCTTTACCTTTATGGCCGTTTTCCCCCCTTTCCCATCCAGCTCTTGGGGCCTGTTTCTTGGCTGCTTCCTTGACGGAGTTCGATTTCCTTTTCCAGTTTCGTAGTCCACCCCTGTGAGTTTTCCCGATCAGGATTTCTTTTAGTTTGGATTTTCTTGTTGATTCACTTGCCCTCTTTTGGTAATCGGGGTGCTGCTTGCCTTTTTTTGCCATGGCGTTTGATGTGATGAGAGGGGAGGAATGGGGGTGGAGTTCCTGGCATTGGGATTCCTTTTTTATCTCTCTTTTTTCTTTTCTTACCATTCCCATGGTGGGATCGTGCTGATGGCTTTCCACTTCTTGACTTTAGAGGTGCGTCTCCGTTCCCCCCCTAAACCTCTTCCTGGCTTGATATTCGTTCCCCCTTTTAGCTCTTGAGCTTCCTTACCTGTAGAATCATCGGCCAGTATCTAATTAATTTCCCCTATGTCCCCCTCGGAGGTCGTATCCTGGTGCACTCCCATCTTTGACGCGCGGGCTTAACCAAATGGGGCCTTGGCCTCCTAAGGGAACCCTCTCCTGGCAAAGAGAGTTTTTTTGCAGGACTTCCGACGAAATCTTCCCATATGCCCGGATAGGAGTCGGACCAGATTGAACTGAAATCTCCCCTTCTTCTGAGCCCCCCCTTTTTGCCCTCATAGTTGGGTGGCCCGGACCTTTTGATTTTTCTGGGTCAACTTCCTTGGATGTCGCCTTGCGTAATGTGGCCCAGGCAATGCTTTTTCCGTTGTTTTTCCCCCAGGCCAGGCTGGCCGCTATTCCTTTTTTTTCCCTTTTTTTTAGGTGGGTGTCGAAATATTGACTGCACCCCAGTTGCGTCGCTTCCCCCACCCTTTCTTTGAGCTTTCTTCTTGTTTCTCGACGCATCCTCCTTTTTGAAGAATGCCTTTGGCCGGGGCGCCAGGTTCCTCGGATACGCAGGCGTCTTCGGTTTAAGGCCGTCGTCGAGCTTTTTAGCTTCTGGCCCTTTCGCGACGGTTTTGTGGGATGGCCAGGGATAGGTTCCACCCCGCGTTGGCTCTCCTAGTGTATCTTCTCTTTTTCCCGTTTTTTTTCTCCGAAGCCCCTTTTTCCCTCCCCTTTTTTTCGAGCCCGGCCCTTCAGCACTACCGGTTTCCGAGGACCCTTTTTCTCTCTAACCGCCGCGCAGGAAAAAGGAGAAGGCCTCCGCTCGGCAGGAACTCCCAAGGCCCTCCCTGGGCTGCCAGCTTTCCGCTTTTTCCTTCCCCTCGGACGCAAAGGAGTCTGTTGTTACATTTTTTCCGATTATTCCCCCACCCCCAGTCGCTTTCATTGAGAGAAAGGCGACGGCGACGCGCGTTTCAATGGGTGCCCTTGGCACATTCAGATCCTTTTCCAAAACGACGCTAGCTCTTCCTTCCCCTTTTTTTTTGCCCTACCCCCAATTCTTTATGTAAAAGGGTCTTTGAACAGGCACGCGTCTCTTGCATTTCCTTTGATCGATACGCTTTAGAGTGCTGATTTCTTTTCCCTTCCGCAGTTTCTTTCTTCGTGTGCCGCGCTCTTCCCGGGGCTCTCATGTGGCACCCTAATTTGTTAGCAGAGAGCCGCCCCCCTCTCTTTCCTATAATCCTCTAGTTGGAGCAGGAATTGATAATTCATATTTTCTGCCGATGAAGATGTAGCGCTCATTTATCCCTTCCTCGTATTCCCTTTCCAGGCACCAGCCGCTGATGCTTTTTTCGGGACCCCGCCGAGTCCAGAACGTCAGCCGCGTCGCGGGCCTCCCCCGGCCGACCACAGGGTTTCCCGTTTCTGTAATTTTGCTAGAGACTTCTGGTTTTGGCACCAATCCAGACTGCCCAGCCACGCAACACGCCCTTCCCCTCCTTTGCACCTCTGCGGAACGGCCGGCTTCGTTTTTTTTCTCAGGTGCCACGCAGACACCTGCGAACAGCCGTTTTGATGTGTGCTGTTTCTTTAGCTTCGAGGCAAGTGTGCAACATCAGTTTGTTAGACCCCCCCCTGTCTCCCAAGCACGTCCCCAATCCCAAAGTGTTAACGTTTCCCTGGGACAGCAGGCCCCTCCCGGCCCCCTCTGCTTTGACTGAGACCTTCCCCCCCCTCCTTGGGTCACAGACCGAAGTCCCCGCCACCCTTCCGAAATCCGTTTTTTTTCGATCCCCCCCCCTAGCCCGTGACTCCTGCCTACGCCGTGCGGACCATCCCGGTCAAATTGCTCCGGTGACTTCGGTTTCCCTACCCTGTATCAGTACCTCAAAGCCGGAGGGGGTCATTTGGTTACTTTTTTTTTTTGTCAAGTGTCCCCCCCTCAGAGGAGAAAGTACAATTTAATAGGAAGTCCCCCCTCCTCGTACCCTTCCGCGATTGCCTCCTCCCCATCTTTCTTTCCTCTTTGCGGGCAAGCTTTCTTTTCTCCTTCTGAGGGCGAAAAGCCACGTTCCCTGAACAATTCTCCCTCTCCGTGTTGGAGAATATTGGTCCCCCTCGGCGATGTGGGGGTTTTTTTGGGGTTTGTGGGGTTTTTTGTGGGGTTGGGGGTTTTTTTCTTTTTCGCGCCGTTAGGATCGTCAGGCCCCGCAAGCTAAAGGAGGACGGGAGGTCCACATTCTACGTTATACTTCCCCCTGAGTATTTGTGATGTCTTGAAAGGGGACTGGATACTGTATAGGTCTTTAGAAATCCCGGACCAAATTAAACCTAGGAACTTCTGTAAATTTTTGTACTTTGAGTCTAGCAGGTCCGCCTGCTGGTGTTAACTTCTCCATCACCTTTTACACTAGATCTTCTTTCTATAAACCACGTTAGGATCATTTCTTCGTCTTTGTCTTCTCTTTTCGACCCCCAACCAAATGATATTGTACTGTGACGGTCCGGTTGATTCCATCCCCTAATCGAGACGCGTTTTCCCCTTATGGATCCTCTTTCAAAGTGGGGTTCGTCCATTAGGCCTGCTTGGCTGATCCCTTTGCAGAGTCAAAAGAGTGAGGTTGCTCGGGTACGGAAGGCGCCGCCTCTTTGCGATCCCGTCGGCCCCATCCGGGTTTCCCCTTCCTTAGAGGCCTGACTGCTGCTAATCGAGTTCACGGGGCCTCTTGCAAGTTCCTGGATGGACTTTGGGGTGGCTTCCTGGAAGGCTTCCTGGACTAGTCCTTCCCCCTTAGTATACCAGACGGTTGGATCCTGCAGAAGATCGACCAGAAAGCTTAAGTTCGAGCTCGCGAGCTTACTTTCTCTCCCCCCCCCTTTTCACTTGAATTGGTTACTCCTGGAGCCCCCTTTCTTCTTCTGGTATCGGACTCGAAATGTATTTGATAGCGACTGGTAACCTCTGCAGTAGTCTTTGCTATCTTAGTCTGCTTAAACTTCTCTTTTTTTTTTTTTTCACCCACTTTACCTAAAAAGGGACGAAGTTCGCCCACTGCGGCCTCACGGAGGTCGAGACGTTTTTTTTACGTTGCGAATCGCCGCGGGCCTTTTACGATGACCTCCGAGATTCCCCAGTCACGCCGGCTTTTTAGCAACGGCCTTGTCCCCTCTGCAGGCCTTTTTCGACGTGCGGCCCGTAGATTTTTTTATAGTCCTTGTCCCCAGACTTCCAAGCAGACGGAAGGTGTGCGGGCAGGCCTCAATGCCCGGCCCCATTTTCCCTTTTAGGCTTTTTTCTTGCAAGCGGATGGGGCGGTTATCGCAATCGGCCCTTCCGTTGAGTATCCGTTCAAGACCAACAAGGCTGCATTTTGAAGGACTGCGGAGATGTCGAGACGAGGTGTCGACGCCTGACTCGGGAGGGGCAAGGTACCGCCGGATTCTTTTTTAGAATTTTCCTTGCTGTTTTTAGTTTAGGGTCCCCGTCTGGAGCGCAGGGAGCAGGGCGCGTTGCCACCCTTCTTTGCTGCTTTCCCCCCGAGTTGTATTCGTTTCCCTTTTCTGATGTTTCTCTTCCTACTTCTGTTGTTAGAGTATACGCCGGAGCGCCGACGACAATGGGGGGAAGAGCAGTCTCCCGCCCACTCCTCCTGTAGCTCCTTTTTGTTTTAGAGGGGATCTAACGTTCTGTTCCCCTCCGAACTACCCCCCTTTCGAATTTGACCTGTCGTATCCGAAGGAACCCGGGACACGGTTCCCCAGGCGGACGCATCTTACACTTGACAGCGAGAGTTCCTGCCCCACTTTTTCGGTACTTCTTCGAAAATGGCCATTGTCGCGGGGCGATTCCCCCGTCGCGGCGCTGCCCCTTTGTCCTCGCGGAAAGTTGGCCCCTTCCCCCCTGGCAGCATCTTTCAACAAGCAGGTCCCCCGATCGCGAGGCCCTTTTTTTAGGGAGAAGGCGCCTTCCCCCCCTCTAGCTCCTTTCGTGGATCAGCCGGCGATACTTTTCTGTCCGACCCCGATCGATTGAGCTTTCTGACCTCCTGCATTTTCTTTTGTCCGATCCTTGGCCCGGGGATAGGATGCTTTTTTTGAGCGGCCCCCCTTACTTCCTTTCCATCTTACGTTGAAGCCCAGATAACGACGAATCGCTTTTCCCCCCGGCTTTCTTCAGTCCGTAGCCCGCGATAAGGGTAAGCGCAAGCGGTCGATCCCTTCTCCTGCTTTTTTCCTCCATTTCAAGTGAGGTCCGATCGGTTTTTTCTTCCCAGTCCCCTTCCTTTCCTGCGCCCCTTCTCTGGATTTTCGCTGGCAGTCAGACAAGGCCCCCGGTTCGTCCAGACCCGTCAGCTTAGACTTTTCGAAGGCCCGCCATCCTTCCTTTTCTCGGGTGCCCATCAACCGTTCCCCAGCCACCGACCGGACCGTTGAAATCCCATTTTCCGGTAACTTCTTTACGCAGTCCGCCAATTACTTAGTGCTTTTGGATCCGACAAAGGGCATTCGGACCCCGCGGCCCCGCAATTTTGTGCCTCCTGCCCCCTGGACTTAAGGCCCTAGGCCCCACTAACCCCGAGGCGGGGCCAGCAGTCCGGAAAACCGCCCCTTCGTAAACGGGCCCCCACTTCCCAACGTTCTCAAGTGTGTCATCTATCCCCATCATTCTTCATCCCTGATACCTCAGTTGGTTTACATATACGCGGAAGGATTCTCTGCCTTGTCGTGCGGACAATCCCCGGTCAACCTTCTCCTGTTCCGCACGCTTTCCTCAAAGGGTTCAGAGATGTTGAGCAACTCTCTTCTTTTCATTTTCGCTCCTGTTTCTTTCCTTCTATGACACCTAATCGGAGCCAGTCCACTTTTTCCATAGGCCGGAAACTCCCTCCCACCCTTTTTCTTCCAGAGAGGGTCCTTATCCGTTTAGGCATTTGATGTTCTTCCCCTGAATGATTCCATGGCGGAGACCAGAGAAGAGTGGGCCCCCCCTATCTATCTTTTCCTAATCTGTGGATGATCTCCTTTTTTTTAGAGGCGCGCAGAGGTCGCATCGGTTCCCTATGCCTATTTCCTCCTTCCCCTTTTGTCAATCTTGAATATAGAGAGGCCATCGCTTGAATGCGTGTGTCCCTCTTCTTGCCGACTTCCTTGGCTCTTCTTCGAGGGACCCCCCTTTTTCCTCCCCTCCACCTTCTCAATTCCCCCCCTCCTCGATTTTTGGTCCTTATTCCTTTGTTTTTTTTTTTTCCCTGTTGCTCCCCCCGCGCAAGGTTTAAAAGGGTATGGTCCTATTCCCCCCTTTTCTCTCCGGACCAACCCAGTGCTGATGTCGCTGTCTTCTGGACTGGCTCCCCTTGATAGAACCACTTTAGTGTCCTTTTTTTTTTTTGTCCTCTTGGGCTGGCTGGAATGACTCATTGCCTTTCTTCTGGCCCATTCCAGTTTGCCCTGTCGTCCAAAGATATTGTTGATGGGCCTGTTATTCCATTTGGGGTCGGAACCACCGGCTCTTCTAGTTTTACTGAGCGCTGTCAGAGGGTTTTTTTAAGACGTGCGTCAGAGGCCTTTCCCCTTGACGTGGGGGGGTTTTGGCCAGGGAAAGGCTGGTTGGGCATATTCTACCTTTTCGCTGAACGGACTGGTCTCCCAGGAAGGGATGGAAGACCTTCCGGGTCCCTTCCGCTCTGCGGAAGTTAGCGTTCTTCTCTTTTACAGACCGATATATAGCTTCATGACTTTTCTCTTTTCAATAAGGATCTGCCTACCCTCCTCCCCCCCCTTAAACTTCTTCACCTATTCGGCCCCAGACATGTTTCTTGCCGTCATTTAGTTTAGTTAAGGCGCCGGGATTACCAATTTCCCCCCCTTTTAGATCCCGATCCAGGGCGATCGCGCCACTCCTCTTCACTTCCCCGTGGCGTTCTGGACCCTCGGCACGCGAACGATTCGGGCTTTTCGGAGAAGATTTACCCCCCCCTTCTCCTTGACATTTACGGAGCCTTTACCGCCTCAAGGTCGTCTCGGCCGCTGGCCAAGGAGACGGGCCTGTCACTGTTTCAAAGGTCCTTAATGACGGCATTTTTCCCAATGGGTCCCTTCGTGCTTTCGCCGTAGGTCCGGGTGTGCGTTTCACTTTATTTTTAATCCTACTAATTTTACAGTTTTTTCTCTCCTTCCCACCCACCCCCTCCCTTTCGACTTCTGTCTCTGTCGCGGAGAGACGGTTAGAAGACTCTTTTGAACCTCCTTCCCGTTCCGTCAACTTTGCTCGGACCTTTAGAAGGGGTGTCATTTCTAGCCTTTCCTAAGTTCTGGCTGACGGACACTTAGTAGTGCTGATGGCCTCGTCTATTTCCCAAAGGAGTGGCGTATTCGTTTTTTCCTTTTCTCTTCTCCCTCCGTTTCTTATCCTCCTACGTCCAGACGACAAATGGGTTTTCGATCCCTTCTACAGCCACGGAACTAGATAGCCCTGCTGCCCCTCGAAAGACCGACGCACTGACGTCCTTCCAAACAGGAGAAGGCCTATTTATCCTGGCCTTCTTTTAACCGCTTTTCCACCCTCGCCGGCTACCCCCGTGCGCAGTTTTTTCTGGAGTTTCCTGGGTGGTGGGCAGGAGAAGAAACTTTCGTCGAGTTCCTCTCTCCAACCACTTTTTCAAGACGCGACAAGGCGATGTCGCCTTCTCATGGCCCCCCCTTTCTTCAAACTGTTTGAAAGCCTTTATTGCCCCCAAAAGCAGACGATAGCTGCAAACCTTTGGGCCCCCCTTCCATTGAGACTTCCTCGACGACTAAGGGAAGGTCACCAAGTGGGCTTCGGGAATCGTCAGGTCTATTGGTTAGTACGTCCACCCAGATCCGATTCGCTTTGGCTTTTCGTAGATCTTTCTCTCACTTTTAAGGCAGTGACGCCCTCCCTGCAATCTTTTCCACCCCCAAGTGGATACTTTGTAGACCGCTTAGAGAGACTCTCAACCCTATCGCAGTGTTCTGAGCCTAATCGGTCACGCCTATTTCCCTTCCCTCCCGTATCTTCTCTTCCTATCAGGATAAAACAGATAAAAGGCAGGAAGAATTATTTTCTCTCTTTTTTTCGGACTTCTCCAGTGAGCCCCCTCACGCCCTTCGCTCTCCTTTGCCCGCTTTAAACTTTCGTCAATCCGTTTCCTTGTAGACGGAAGGTAAGCGAGGATCTCTCCTCTCCGCCTTAAAGTTAAACGCCCTCCCCGCACAACGCCATCCTCTTCCCTTTTAAGGCTGACCCCTAGATGACAAAGAGAAGCTCGACTTCTCCTTCTCCCAAAGCGGTGAATCTCCCCCACTCCCCCTCTCCGGCAGCAACAGAAAGCTGGAAGGAACTCGCCCTCCCGCCCCCCATCAGCCCCCCTTTAAAACTAAATCAATCGTCCCCTTCCTTTCTTCTTGGACCCCCCAAAAGGCAGACCTTCAAGGAAAAAGTCTTGTTTCTCCCTTTCCTCAAGAAAGTTAAACCCCTTTCTGAACCTCAGTTTTTTTTCTATTTCTCCGGCGGAATTTCTTCCGCAGGGTTCCGCCGGGCTGAAAAGAAACGCCAACTGGCGCCCTTGAGGTTCTTGATTCTCGCATAAAAGGTGTCCCGAGTACGCTCTTTTGCCCTTTGGTTCACGGGAAATTCACCTCGAAGACTCGGCCGGAAAAGTTGACACCCCTTTCACCTCCTCTTACTCAACCCCATGGCCTCCTCATAGGGCCCCTCCCCATCCGCTGAGTGGCGACCAGGGAGGAGAAACCAGCGAGTGGGCCCCCATTCTCTATCTCTTTTTGAGCGAGGATGGAACGGGTTCTCCTTTCAGCGTTTTCTTTAATAGTTTGCCCGCCCATCAGGACATAAAGGATTCTCTGGGGTTTCCCCGTTCCTCCTTCGAGGATTTTTCTTCGTTTTTTCACAGGGGTCCTATTTTCTTTTTGCGACCCCCCCGGCTTCCTCAAGCAAATACTAGGCTTTGTCCTCTCGTACTTTGCTTCTAGCTTTCCCCGTTTTGAAAGTGTCGCATTGACCCCTTTTTTTGGTTTTTTGCGATTCATCAGGTCCACTTCGATCGTGAAACGTAGGGATAAAGGATTTTTTGCGTTTTTCTCCTTTTTTTTTTACCAAATTGATCTTCGGTCGTGCGGTGTTTCCTTTCCCCTCCCAGAGGTTTCTGGGGTTCCTGGACCTAGTGGGTTTTGTTTAATGATCGAAGTGCGCCCCGTACTTACAGATGTTTCTCCCTGGGCCTTAGGTTTTGTGTGACGTCGTCGCCCCTACTGTGTCGAAAGTGTAGATGATGCAGTCTCTTTCTTGTGTCTTCGGTCCTCCTTCCCTTTTTAGTTCACACCGGTGATTCTTGCTGGCCTGAGGTGTTTTTGGAGGTCCTTTAGGATGTGGCTGGCCTACTCCTCCTTTCTGGTTCACCAGAAGGGCCTGGAAGCCTGGTGGCATGGGAGACGGCCGCATAATCTTTCTAGTGCGCGAGTGGACTTTACCTTTCTTAGCCTCCCAGATTTTTTTTTCTCTGGTCCTCCGGAGAGATCGAAAGACTCTTACACGGACTCTTACCCGACAGCGTGACCTGAAGGAAGCATTGCGTCCCCCCCTACTTTCATCCTTCTATTCTATAATCCCCAGGAGATTCTAACCCTCCCACATTTTTGTTCCCCAGCACCCGTAAAAAAGGGCCCCCCCTCCTTATCACGAGTTTTTAAAGGGCCTTTTTTCGACGCAATCTCCGTGCAAGAGAGGATAGGGAGTCTCCATCAATCAAAGAGCGAGATAACTAGTTGAAGGAATCCCCTCTCACTCCCCATCCTTCTTCAGGAATTTCTTTCTCAGAGACTTCAACTGGCTCGGCCTTTTGCTCGAGGCGTCACTTTGGTGGCACCCTCGTTCAAGCGCCTGAGGGGCCGTGAACTACTGGAAAGGACCTTTCCTCAGGACTCCGTTTCTTCGATCGAGAGGTGCCTTCCCCTCATAAGAATTACGGTTGAGGATAGAAGGTCCAGGATTTGACGGAGCTTCCTCTGTTTTTTTTAGATCTCCCCCCTCGAAGCTTTTTTGGAAGATCCCCGTATTCCGTGTAAACTGATGATCCGACCCAGGCAGGACCTGAAGGGGTGGAATGTTTTCCTTTCGATCTGTTCGTCTAGGGCCTACTTTTCTTGAGAGACTTCCCAACCCCTGAGTCTTTTCTTTTTCTGGATAGGCTTTCTCTCTGGAGAGTAGAATATAGATATTTTAATAATCCTCCGTTTTGATCTATCTCCGGACTCCCGCGGACTGCCCCATTTTTTCCTCAATACCTTCCCCCCTTTGGGGACTCTCTCTCTCTTCCTTCCCTGATTTTGAAAAGCTAGACCCGACTCCCCTCCAGATAAACACGGAGATCTGCTTCTCAGTTCCTTACCGGTTCCCCCGAGTCGGCAGTCAAACATCTCCGGCGTCGAACCTTGTCTTCTCCCCTTCTCCCTTGAAAAGTTCATCCTTTTTTCTTTTCGGACGTGCCCTCCAATGGATCGCTTCAGATCAAAAAACCTTTAGCTCTTTTTTTGAGAGACCCACCTTTTAGTCACCACATTTGTGTCTTGACATCTCTAAGAACCGCCCCTTCCCTTAGCTCAAAACCCCCCAGACATTTCCCTCGCGACCTGAAAGTGAAGTTGACAGATTTCTTTCGTTCCCTTCCTTTCCTCAAGATTCTTTCTCCACCTTAGTAGAGGAAGCCGGTCGATGCTGTAGCCTTTTTTTACGTCTTCCCCCCATCTCCCGATTTAGCGTTAAGGAGGATTTCCAAGGACATGTCCTCCCTTTTTGACTGTGATCGCATTAGGAAAGGGTGCTTAGAGGTTTACCCTCTTTCCCGACGACTCCTCCTTCTTCTCCCCCGATCCTCCCCTGAGATAGTGGGAAAAGGCTGTTCAGTAATGCAGTTGAAGATGTAGACCTAACCCTTGTCCCATTTCGCTCTTCCTCTCGGATGACCCTTTCAAGGCCAGTATCGGTATCTTGCGTCCTTCCTTTCTGATCCCGCGCCCGACGTACCGCCGGATGATAGCGGACTTTTTTGCGCCACTTCCACCGTTTTCTCAAGCCGCTTTAGCCCATTTCAGCTGATTCTTGCATTCTCCGGGCACCTTGGCCGCCCCCCCACGATCCCCGAATCACCGTAAAAGACATCTCGTTCAGCCCCTCCGCTGACCAGTCATTTCTCATTCACTCTTACACCTTTCGTTGCCGACGGTTGGATTCAAGCACACAGCCGGAGCGTTTAGCAAAGACTCTGAACGATGTTCCAACTGGATCCACCTTGCCGTGCTCATTGCACAACACACTCCGTGCCCGAGGACCGGTTTTAACTTTAGGCCCCAACTCGCTGGAGGAACGTCCCAACCGGCAGGCCCCGTCTACTTCGTGTTTTCCTTTTGCCCCGGACAT
>Ga0179593_1309901_pt1 | contig 15555 bp, 5 predicted proteins | sample CZODoug2_1_08_16_FD_185931 | JGI IMG/M metagenome (GOLD analysis project Ga0179593, IMG submission 185931) | Vadose zone soil fungal communities from Angelo Coast Range Reserve, California, USA - CZODoug2_1_08_16fungal (PacBio error correction) | ecosystem: Environmental > Terrestrial > Soil >... | reverse complement strand
CTCTTCTCCTTTCGGAATATCCTCTTCCGCGGTGGAGCTCTATTTCCTGAACTTTTTTTTGGGTTTTTTGACAATGTGCGCTGGGCCTCTCATGGTCAATCTCCTCTCTTAGATCAAGTACGGAGTCACCACTTTCAGCTGCACCCTGCTTTTTTGCCATCAGTGCTAGTCTGATGGTTTCAAATTGGTGTTTTTTTGTTCCCCCGGTTTTTCGGGTTTCCGTTAAACCCTCGTCGGGAGCGCGGGCCTTCATAGATTACCGTGGTAAATTTTTCATTCTTGCCGGTGTACATCATCCGCGTCCTTCCTTTCCGCTCTTTTCTCGACAGCGTCGACGTCTTCTCGACTATTCCTTTTAGTGGCCCTACCACCCTTATTCCCACCTCCATTTTTAGAACACCGTGCAATTTCTCGCGACGAGTTACTCCGTCAAGCCTTCGACGTTTTTCCCGCTCCTGCTCTCTCGCTGCTCTCTTAGTTCTACAGTAGAGTTTTGGACCTTTTGCACCAGGTAATCTTTCCCACACTATTTGTTCATACGGACGAAGGCTTGTTTCCTGAAAAGAGAGTTGTCTGGTTCGCTCTGAAGGGGTGGTTTCAAATTGACCGCGACCTAGAAGTTTTTTTCGCAGGCTAGTCTCATCTGGTTGTGTCTTCCCCGTTCGTCATTAGAGACCCCTGCTAAATTTTCTTCTCTAGTCGCAGCAATTCCTCATCCCTCTGCTCTAGTATGCTCCGCGGCTTTTCGAGTGTTTTTTTTCTTTCGCAAACACAACGCGATCGTTTTTCCTGTCCGGGACGAGCCCTCTCTCTTTTTAGGCCCGCTTATCCCGGCCTTGCCCAAAGTACTCATAACAGATTCCCCACCTGTGCCCTTTCCAGTACTGTGACTGCTAAGGAGAAGACCCCACTTCGCTCTCCTTCCGGCCAGAACCCCTAATCCGATTCTCTTAAGTTCGTTGAGTAAGAGCATCCTTTCATCTTTCCTTAACCGTATCCAAGCGTCGTTTGTAACCATGCCTCTCTTCATTTCCCCAGTAGAAGCTTTGCGACAGTTCTGACACTGCCTCTCCCCGCTTTCCCCATTCCCAGGGTGGGGCGCTTTCCCATTTCTAATTTCTTTGTTAGTGAAGTCCTGGAAGGGCGGCTAAGTGAATGACAATCTTTTGCAGGTTCCGCCCTCCCCCTTTGATCGAGTCCCTCGATCCTCCTTTTCTCTCTCGATAACCTTCTTAATCCCACCCACAGGCTCGAAACTTATTATATTCTGACGGGTTTCCCTCCTATAGCTGGAGCGTGACGAGACTTTTGTCACCTTATCCCCCTCCCTAGGAGGTCCGACACCCAGTTTACTTTACCCCCTAGTAGTTCCCCATGGCACTCAGTACATGATATCCCCCAGATCGGAATCCCCTCCCTCTACTCAGTCTGAGCATCAGTGGTTCCTAGCGAGTCCATGTTCTTGGCTTTTTCATCCTCCCCCGAGAACGGATTTTGCCTTCTTCCTATTTAATAACGATGGATAATTCTCTTTTCACTGACTCAATTTCTGGTTATACTCCGATCTTCTGCTATACGGATTCCTGACACCTTATTACTTTGAAACTTCTAGGACGAGCGTTTCTCTTCCTCCTCACCTCCATAAACCCCACCTTCCTCCTTTTTCGAGACGGTCTTCTTCTCCAGTAGATTTCTATCAGGTTTAAATATTGCTCATTCCGTTCCCAAGAGAGTAGTCCCTTTATACCTCCTCCCATCTCCGCTCCCTCTCGCTAGGATCTCTGTCTTCCCTCCTCATTTGTTTCTTCCACTTTTTCCGTACGGGAGATTGCCTTCAGTGACGGAAGATTTCTGTAGCTTCCTTTTTTTCCTCGATCTCTGCACCGGATTGTCATCCCGGTAAAGCTGCTCCTTCAGGTATTACATGTCCCAGTATAGATCATACGAATTCACTGTAGATTCGCTAATATCAGGGACCCCATCCATCTTCTTTCGGTTTTTTGTTCCCCCCTACTTGAAGTTTCCTTTTTGAAACCACGTTCGTGAAGTTTTTAGATCGTCTCTTGATATAATTGGGCATCCTTCGCCCTAACACGATATAGGGAAATCGCTGTTCAGAGTTCTATAACCTTCAGTATTTTTTTTCTCCAAAGATTTTCCCCTACCCCCCCCCTCTCCTCAGCACCGCTTGATTAAGTCGCGATGTTTTCTTCCTGGTTCTGAACTTCCCGCAAGTTTCAGTTTCAGGATCGACTTGTACTTTTTATAGTTTTCTGATGACCGGTGGCCGCACGACGCCCCCTCTGCTATTTCCTCTGCCTTTCTTTTCCCCCCGCTTTTTTCCGACCATCCAATTCCCCACCAATGAGCGGTTTCTCTGTTAGTGTTGTTTCTCCAGCCCCAAAAAATCCGCTGCACCACCAGCTCTTCTTACTTTGAGCATGATTCCCTGACGATTCCTCCCGAATCGTAATAACTAGGAATTGGTTGCAGAGCCGCGCTTTCTGGATGTTGTGCGAATTCGCGAGATCCCCGTTTGAATTTCCCCGCCCACCTCACAGTTACATTTTCCAACTTTCTATCGAGGACATACCTCCTTGTGGTTTTTCCGGACGGTTATAAATTTCCCTTTTCTACATCGTCTCTTTTTCTATAAAGATTCCCTCCTTGTCGAGTTATTTTTTACCCGGCGTTCTGGATCACTCTTTTATGGCAGGTAGTCGTACGTCTGAGATACCACTTGTTGCCTCTTTCCTTCATGAGATTTTCTCGAGGGAAATCTTTTCTTGATTTAGATTACAAGCCACAAGCTCCCGACTAGTCTCCCCTTCCCGATTGACCCTATTAACGGAGAGGGGATTCCTGTACAACCTCTCTCGAGAAGTCATCCTCCACCCTGTTGTCCGGATTGCAGTTAACTCACCGTAGTCCATTGTCTTGAAATTTCTATGCGTCTTTTATTTCTAGGAAAATCTCTTCCGCTCTCCTCCTCGGGAAGACGTAGTTCTTGTTGCTAGAGACGAGTTTTACCATAAAGCTGCAAGATCCCAGCTTTTTTGCTATCTTAGTCCCTTATTTTTTTTCCCAACACTCTTTCTCCCTTCCCACGCCCATGAGCGAGACCGACCTCTCCTCTCTCTTTCTCCTTTGACTCCCTCCTAGTTGTTGTGTTGCCCTTTTTTAGAGTCCTACTCTCGCCGTATCGATGATCCGTTTTTCGTGCCTCCTGATGGTTCTCTTTTCCTTGGACTACGTGGGGAACATCATTTGAGACTCCCTCGCCTGACTCGCGGACCTGGATTTGAAACCCAGGGAAGCGTTCTAGCTCCCCAATAACCTTCCCTAGCTTCCCCGCTTTCGGACGACGCCCCTATTCTAAGTCACCTCACCTTTCCTTCCCTTTTCCCCTCTTTGATACCTATATTTGGACGCCCCCCCCCCACCCACCCCCCCCCCCCCACCATTTCCCTTTTGCCCTACTTTTATCGTTCCTTAAGCCGGCAACACCTGGGCATTCTTTACCTGTCTTTTCCCTGAAAAATGCGAGGGTTTTTACGCACTTCTCAGTGCTCGTGTTCAGGGACACCTTACGCCCTTCTGAGAGTGAGGAGACAATTAAGGAGCTGATACCCCCTCTTCCCTCTTTTTCCTATCGCGATCCCGTTCGGCCCACGGTTCTCTCGATAGAGGTCTAACCCGCATGTCTGACAAGACCCGTGCTTGCAACGGATCCTTCGTTGGACATCCAAAGCGCAAATCTTAATCTTCTTTTTCCGAGTTCAAACCTCTTCTATTTAATAAACTATTCCCCATTTATATTTCTTAACCCCACTATTCGTGAGTCTCTGTGTGAAAGATGCCCCGTGTTGTTGCCTTTGTATGTATCGCTCTAGTATCCGACCCCGACGAGAGGCGCGCACCAATCCAACTTTGCGTATGTCCTCTGATTTGTCTAGATATCCGTTAAAAGGTTCATCCCTGGCTTGTTTTGCAGGCTTTTAGCATCCCCAACCTTCCTCATTGACCCAGCTTTTTTTTTTTTTTTTGTTAGTCCCCCTGGTTCACGTTCTCGGCATTATACCTGAGCTGGAGTTGCCCCTGATCCTTTTTCTTCACCCTCCTTCCCATTCGATCCCTTACCCTCCTTCTCCCGGCGCAGCTAAAGTTTTCCGCTACCCTTCTTGACCCAGAGTCTTCTATGAATTTTTTTGAGTATAGGTGGTAGGTACATCCGGTGGAATCATTGGTACCATTTCTTTTTTCACTTTCACGACATCTCTTTTGTTAGACCTACCCCCATACATTCAGGACCTGCCCCACTTTGCTGCCCCCGTAGCATCGCTATGAGCTACCCACTCGTGCCGACTTGGGCCCCCAGTCCACATATTATGATGGTTCACCCCAGGTGACAACAGCAATTCCTCTTTTTCCTCCCGGTGTGACTGCTTCTATCCCTATCTAATAAAGGTTGAAGCGCTGATCCTTCTCCTTTCCTTGGACTCCGGCCTTCAACCTTCAGTCAAACTTTATTCCCATCCTTTTCGAGAGATGCTGACATTACAATAACCTTAAGCTTGCTTCACCCATATTCACCCGCTACATGCGACTAGTGAAGTCTCAGATCCCAGCCGCGGAGCCCACCTTCTACCGAAGCGTTTTCTCTCTAGTGTTCTCTTTCGAGGGTCGCTTTGCCAGTATCTTCGTTTGTTTGGAAGCGACACGATCACTTTGTTCCAGACACGGCTCGTATCCTTACTCGCGAGGCCCTCTTCTGGATGGATCTTTCGTCTTTTCATTTCTTTTTCGGTCGCTGATTTTCAACCTTGAGGTCTCCTCGTTTGGGATTTCCGCCGGAATCCATTAGAGCTTTATTGGGATGTTGACTTTCGACTTATCCTAGGTGAATACATCCCCTCTCCGACTTCCTCCGGGCTTGGGGCGCATACCCACAGAACTCTTGAGTCCCCTTTCTCTCGATAGTCTAGGCGGATTTTCCCTGACACTTCTTTTCTATTCTTCATGCCATTTTGATCCTGGTAACCCCATCCTTCTTTCCGATATCGGGTCATCCACTCCTAGTTTATCATCTCACGGGCCCCCATTCTCCCTCCTCCTACGCCCTCCCTCTCGAAAGGAATCCAATTTCCGTCACCTTCAGTCGCTCGGGTTTCCGGGTTTGCGGATTTTTAGTTTGATCCTCGATACGAGGATCTAGTCACTATACCTGTTCTTTCTTTCTAACTCCTTACTATGTAATCAACTTTTACAGGAAGGAAAATACCGAAAACAAAGAGGTTGTCATTTTAAACATTCACCCCCTCAACCAATGGGATGGTTCACTTCCTATACTAGAAGCGCCGAGCGCTTTCCCTTAACATTCCCCGACAGATCATTGGTTACCCTATCCGTTCTTCCAGGGTATTTATGACTCTCAGAGGATAGCCTTACTCCCCGCATCGAGGTCATATCGTCTCTTTGTGTCTAATTTGGCTCCTGCACCAGAGTTGGGCTGCGCCTGAGCAGTAAACTTATCGTTCCTCCCTCAGTTGTTCGACTCTGGAGAGAGGGAACCGTGCCTTTCTTTCAGTTTTCTCCAATGCTATTTAGTCCTCCTGTCGACCTATTCGAGTGGTTTTTCAAAAGACTACTGTTTTGATCGATGAGCTAGGCTTGCAGGATTGATAGGACTCGGCTAGCATTTTGAGCCTTTTCTCTGCCGACTTATTAACACGATGTGAGAATGATTGTCATTATACCCCGGTCCGCCCTCCTTTTTCCAACACCCATTTCCTCGAGACCATCCCTCTTCCCCCCCCCCCTCTGACCAGGACTCTCCCCGAGTGCCCCGATACCTTGGGCAGTTCACGATGTAATTATTTTCTTTTTTCTTCCCGTAACATCTTCCGCTCTCTCTGTCGCGACAGACTCTCCGCCCGGCGTTGACTTCTTTCTGTCTTCTTCCTTCTTCTTCCCCCCTTCCAGTGACATGTCCTTTTTGGGTCCATTGTGTAACAGATAATAGACGGTTTTTTCTTCTAGAGAACTCTTGTAGAAGCATTCCCCGATGCGGACTTGTAGGCTCGGAATCAGTTAAACCACTTCTCCCCTCAATCAAACTGAACAAAGATTTACCCGTCCCTCTTCCGAGGTGCTTAAAAGTGATGACCCCCCACAATTTTGGGATGAACCAGATGAGACTCCAGCTTCCCCTTCCCATTTGTGAGCTTACTGGTTAATAATTTATTTACAACCTTCGCTATAGCCACTTCTTTGACTTCTCCTATGATCCCCGCGCCCTGGTCAAGAAAACCCGCACCACGGTTTCCCTCTCCTCGTCGCTCCTGCGCGAGAGGACTAGTCCCTCCTCGATCTTACCTAACTTCCGTTTTTTTTTTGTCGATATTATTCTTTTGTTTAATAACTCTCCGAGGCGGAGCGCGATGTCTCCGGACGTGGTTTTTGTTGGTCTGAAACGGGTCTCCGTGATTCTCTTTAACAGCTGCCCTTATTTCTTCTTTTCCGATCTTTTCGGAAGTGAGGAGGACCCCGTTGGAATCTCCCCCCGTCAGCATTTGTAATCCTTGTTTTTAGATGCTTAGTGCGCATGGTGGTAATTCCACGGTTTGTGTTTTGTTGGACTGTTCACCGCCTTCGTAGCGAGGGAATTAATCTGGAACTTGTTAGTAGGTGAGGCTTTTCCCTTGGCCTATTACAGCTTTCAATCCCCTCGTTTATTACCTACCGTTAGACGCTTCTCTCTAGGGTTAGCACACTGATAGTGCCTCCCCCATGACGCCCCCCCTCAATGGCGGCCTCCTTGAGAGTGACGAGAAGACGATCTTCTTTTTTTGCCCTTCATACGATGTCGATAATAGCCGAGCGCGTGCGTTCCGACCCGTAACGAGGTTTGTCCCTCGGGCTTAACCCACATTTTCAGCTTCAGATTTTGTCGTCCTTAATTACTCCTTTCTTTTTTGAAGCAAGTGATGTCGCTTGACACGTGTTTGGGGTTCAGAGATTCCTCCTCATTTCTATGATTTTTTTATCTCCCCTAATCTGAGGAAAGCTTTCATTCGCGCCCCCCTGACCTTTGCATAGTCTCGTCCGTCCCTTTCCATACTAGCCTGTAGAAGGATTTCTTGTCCCCGATAGTCCCCCCCCAAAAACCTGACAGGTATTTCCTGGACGCGAACCTCTCGCCTTTAGACCCAGCTTTCTGGCCTTCCTCAACCTATCTCCTATTTTTCCCCTGAACAGCTTCCGGCAACTGTCCTGTGCTGAAAGTGCTCTTCGGCGCAGTCCCATCAGAACCCACCCTCCCGATTTTATGTCGCGCGTGGTATGTTCCTTCGTCCTCGCTTCCTCTTCCCCCCCATTTAACACGCGGCTGACACAGCGTTTCTCGATTATCTTTTAATTGGACTTCTCCTTCGAAGGAATTCTGCCGCCTGGGATTCCATCCCTTCTGTCGTTTTAACTTAGAAACTGTTGATTTTCTTTCAGTCAGGGTGTCGGAAGTTGAGGGTCAATTAGTGCTGTATTTCCGCTTCAGGATCGCTGCCCTGATCGACTCTTTTTGCATATTTTGACAACTAGTCTCCCACACAACGTATCTCCCCGCTACCGCGTGCTTTTTTTTAAATTTGCTGCCCTTTCCTCTATTTAGGAGAGTGTCGATTGTTCACCTGCTCATTCGTTTTTGACTTCTAATTTTTTTTTCACTGCACCCATCGGACTTTTCCAAGTTAACCGCCTACATTGATCCCACCGAATGTATAATTTTTTTCTTCAGGAGATAGCTAAGGGGCTACTAGCCCCTCGTCACCCCGGTGTTCATGACTCCCCTCCGTGTGAGGAATTCGTGCTTTTATTTCCGGAGTTGATTCACCCTTCTCCCTTAGGTGTATTAATGGTCTCCTCCCTCTTACGACTTCTCCCCTTTAACCTTTCACTCTCGTAGATCCAGACGATCAACTTCCCTAATCCAGCAGGATGATAATCGCGTCCGGACTCGAGTTCCGTTTCGGCGTTCACGACTCTCTTTCCTCTCTTCTTCCCCTTCCGTTTCAAACGCACTGATTAGTCTCCTAAGAGTCCTTCCCCCTCGAAAGAGTAGAGGCTCTAGTGTTTTCAGGTTGTGAGCGGAGTTTCACTAACGTCGCCATTCTTGGCAATGCTTTTCCCCTTCGTAGTTATGATTTTCTAGGTACGTATTCCCCTCGACTTCCCTCGCACATTGAAGAGGCGTTCGCGCACTGCCCTCCTGGCTATGCCCAGGACCAGTAGATGGATACCCCCTTCCGAACTTTTATGAGATTCTATCGAGTAGCTTCCAAAAGGAATATCTCTTTTCTTCTGTTAAGGGTGAAAAAACCGTTCACTTCCTTTGGCCCTGTTACGGCCCCCCGCGAAGTTGTCGATCCCCGCCCTGACTCTCTGTTCAACGTTGTACTTTATTCTTTTCGGATTAAACCTGCGCCTTTGTCGTGCCCTTAGGAGTCCCCCCTTATATACCCCTTTTCCTTTTTACCCCCACCCCGCGACGTAAACTACTGATGAACTTCGCGGGGGTTGTCGCCGGGTAGTCGGCACCCCCGATGCCTCGGCTCTCCGCGTTTCGTCTCTCTGGCCGAGTAAGTAGAGGCCTTGTTTGCCTCCTTCCCCCCTTTACTCCTGAGCCGTCTACCCCCCCGCTTGTCCACTAACCTAACCCCCAACCAAAACGATGAGTGCTGTGCATGTGGTGGTTTACGCACAACTCCTTCACCAACGGAACCTGCTCCCCGGTCCTCTGGATAGAGCTGCTTTTCTTTCACGACCTCGATCTAAATTTTTTTTCCCCATTTTACTTTTAGCGCGCGTATGTGTGCTCTACACTAGACATCTCGTCCACCTACCATTTTTCATAGTAATTTTCAACTCTCGCGAGGTAGGAACGCACTTTTTTTATACTTCGTTCCTAATTTATTAACCCTCACGTAGTCTCGAGACTGTAAGATGATGTTTAACGAGTCTGCCTTGGTCAGCAGTTTTCTTTTTGGCGAATGGCCTTTTCGTTCTTCTCTTCGACCTTTGCACTAGGAATGCATGTCAGCTTATTTTTGAACTGTGATGATCAGCTCCTGATCTTCTCTCCCCTCCCCCCCTTCCCCATTAGTACGTCCCTTTTTTCTATCACGATCAACGGATAGGGCCTCCCCCCTCCAAATTTCAGAGCCCGTGTAATAAGAACACCCTGGTATTCGACCAGATCCCTAGTAGTCCAGGTAACGCTTAGCCAAAAGGATGTGGTTCCGGCGGTTCTTATAAATAGTTGTCCCTATCCTTTCCCCTTCCTCCCCCTTCACTTTCTGATTGTGGGGCATCGAGCCCTTGTTGTAGTCATCCCGATGACATATTTCCCCGCGGTCGCGGTCTGCGCTTAGAGCACTTCTTTCCAAAAAGTACTCCCTGGACCCCTCCTTATTATCAGAGGTAGATCTTCCTATTGCCCCTCTTTTCCTCTTCCCTCATCTCCGTTGTTTTTTTGTCTTCTAGATTTCACCCGGCTCTCTCATCCTTAGTGCGATGCTTTTTAGGAGTCCTTTAATGGGGAACAAAGGAGATCGAAGTGAACGACCCGTTTGATAATCTTGATGGAAATACCATGGTTCGGCGCGCTCACCCCTTCACCTCGATTTTCCAGTCTTTCTTCGACCTTTCACCTCCTCTACGACTATCCACAAGTCCCCATTTTACCCTAGGGGTAATCCTTTTATACTATTTCTCGAGACTGAAAAGGAAAAACTGTTTCTGATTCCCCCTTGCCCCGAAGATCTTTTTAAGCACCCCCCTTATCTTCCCTTCGCGGTACAAGGCGCCTGGGCGGAGCGTTGATTTGTCGCAGATTTTAGCTTATAACCGAGCTGAGGTCCAGTCGCTCTCCCTCCGCAATCGTCCCCGTTTCTTTCTCCCTGTATACTCCAATGCCATTCTCAAGACCTTTGATTTCCAAGTTTGTGGGGACATACAAGTTCCACTTCTTCTCGAGTCCCCCCCATCGCGATTGTCATGAAACTTCTTAACCCTTCTTCCCCTAGTATAAAAACCCGAGTTGTTATCGCGATTTCTCGGGACATACAGTGTTCTGGTCGTCTTCGCTGTTGAGAGCTCGCGTATTCTTCCATCCAATCGAGTTAGCTCCACCACGGTGAGGGTCGTATGGGAGGAAGTCCCTTGATCCTTTTCTCAACGTTGGTAATCGTGCTGGTTTGCAAAGCATAAATTGACCACAAGGTCAACCCAATATTTTTATTGTTCTTTGAAACAATTTGTCCCTTCTCTGGAGATCGCATTGCGCGTTTGGGCCACCCTGTTCTCTCTTATACGCCTTTTATACGTGAAAACCTTCTTCCAGTGGAGCTATGTTACCCCTTTCTCAACAGGCCTCAGAGACGAATCAAGCCGGTCCGTCCGCGGTTCTTACAGACGGTGTGAGACTTTGACCAAAGGTGCTACGTTCCAACTCCAAGTCAGCTTTTTCTCCCCCCCCCCACCAGGACGAAAAGGTTCCCCCTTGTATACAGCTCGGACTACCCCCATTCTTTCCCGACCGTGTTTGCGGTGAAACAATTTCAACTCCTTTTATGCTTTTTGACCCCCCATTTCACAGACGATCGCGATTCAGGGGGCTTCTCCTATCAGGGAATTCGGATTCCTCCCTGGTCTTTACGGCCGTCACAGGAAAATGCGGCTTTTGAACGGCTTCCTCCCGTTCTGTTTCTTAGTTATACGGAACTCTAACTCCACATCTCCTTTTCTTTGACGAGAAGCTTACGCCCCTTAGTTTAGAGGCAGCCAAATTAGAAGTTTAATCCAGGACATACGACGCGCTGGGTCCTCCTCAGGGGGAGTTTCTTTTGTCGCGCGGACTAAGCGTCTTTGTTTCCCTTCCGCGCAAGTCCCTACATCCTTCTTCCGGAACCCTGAGTCCTTTCTAGACGACTTTGAGAGAGAGAATTTTGTTATGGATCAGAGTTGGTTCTCTCGCGCGCTTTCCCTCCAGTTAATTCGAGTCTTCCTCCCGCTTGGCCTAAACTAGTCCTTCTCTATCTCTTCCACCGGGGCGGCGTGTATAGATTGAGTAGTCCACCAGTACTCCTTCTACGGGTGTGGTCTCCCACCCCCTTGACGCTTCTGTTTCTTTTGCTCGCGCGTCGCGTCGTTCCCCGGAAACGATTCATCCCGGATTTCCTTTTTCAAAAGAAGCCTCTAGGTGACCCCTTTGACTTCTCTAGAGTCATCACGGTGCCACCCTTCTCCCTCGTATCCTCCCCTTCTCGATTATGACTCATTAATCACCGGTCCTTCCCCCCCTTGGGGTCTCCGTGTGGTGGAGGAAGTCGGTGGCCGAAAGGATCCGTTCTAGGTTCTTTTTTGCTGGTTTTTACCAACTTTGACTAAGATATAAACTTTCTCAAGTCGGATTAAACCCCCCAAAGAGTGTCCCTGGAAACCCCTTCCGGGCCCCTAAATGGGGCTGTTACGGCACCTCTCCCTATACTTGCTCAACTTTTTCTAGATGTCGTACGAATCAATAGGCTCCTGCTTTACCCTCCCTGTGACCTGTGGGATTTTCTGACCGCTCGAGTTCCCGGGACTCTCTTCAGCGTAAGAGTCTTCGGGTATCCTGGTGTAAGCCCGCAGGGGGATGAGAATGACACAACAGAGAAGTTCGTCCCCGGTGGTAGAATTCGTGTCTTTTTAGAATTTTTCCATCCTGTAGAAGTATTCCAAGTAGTGAGCTTTTCTGTGTTAAGTCTTCTTCGAGGGTGTTTCTAGTCTGCACGATCTCGACGTGACCTCCTCGCGTCTAGGATGAGGAGGGTGTCTCGGCGAGCTGTGTCCGTTTTCGCGGATGACGGCCCAGATGATCGCAACCTGCTTTCATTCGCCACGGCCTCCCCTCCCCGTTTGACCCCCCTACCTCTCCTTGCCACCTCTGAACCCCCAATACTGTATTCCTTTATACAAAAGCTCTTGTCAGTTAGGGGCCCTATTTCCCTCTCTCCCGACGTCTTCTGGCGCGGCGCATGCTTGAGAGCCAGATTTCCTTCCTGTCGAAGGCTTATTTTCCCCCCCCGGAGGAGCCTTAGATTCCGGCCTTTAGTGTTTTGTCGGTTTACCGATCCGTCTTTCTCAGCCCGTTTTTCGATCGCGCCGTTAGAAGGCAAACGATTCCTTCGGATCTTGCTCATTCATTTAAAAGATTCCCACCTTGACCCCACTCATAGTCCTATCTCTCCTCGTGACCTTCCCGTGGGAGATAAACAGGTGGCTCCCCCACCCCGACTCTATCCAGATTCCCCTGCATCTTTTGACCTCCCAAATGTTCCCATATTCTTTTACTCCCCCAAGACTCGAAGAGATGCTCAGTTTTACCCGATCCAAAACTTAGTAACCCAACCCCAGCCCCCAAAAGTACCTAGTGACTGAAGCCGCGGCTCGTTCCAAGAATCGTCTTCTTCCTCTCACTCCGTTGTGTTGTGTTCTCGATTTTCTGGTTTTTTTTGTCTGTTCCCGAGCGGAGATTCGTGAGATAATTTTTTTCTGTTTTTCTTCCCCCCCTTTTCGCGGCTATCTATGCACGATGACGCATATTTAGTGATTTTATTTACATTCAGGAATATTTAAGCTCAACCCCCCGTGGAGGTTCCCTGTTGAATTGGACCCCTTCGCTTTTCGCAAAAATTAATCAAAGGGGGGCCTTCCTTTTAGTCGGCTTTCTTCGCGTGTTTCTTGAGTCCTACGTTTTTCTGGATGAGTTGCCCCCTCCACTCGCGACCACGTCCTCACTCTTGCTCTTTGGACTCGTCTCGTCCCCCGCTCGACTGCTTTCTCTATTGACCCCTCCCAACAATTCACGCCCCCCCCCAACTGTAATTTAGCGGGCTTTGCCCGGAAGCAAGTGCCAGCCTTCGTCCTGGGAATTTTCCACGCTTTCTCTCATCTCGCTTTCCGGAAGAGCCCTTTTCTGCATCTTGCTTCCCTCTTTGCTGAAATTGGCCCACCTATCGGAAGGGAGATCGTCCGAAGAGTTTCAAGAAATCCCTGCGTTTTTTCGCTGGTCTGGGGGGTGTTGTCACAATAGATCTCGCGACCTTCGTTCATTAAGAGTATCGATTCATAATTGTTTTTAAGAATTCCCTTCATATTTCCCCCCCTGATTCCAGCCCACGTACCGCAATCATGACAAAGAGCGAGTATCCCGCTTCGTCTCTAGTTTCTAGTTTTTTGAAACCACACTGAGTATTAAGTTTTCGACCCCCCACCCCCGTCCGTTGTATATTATAGAATGGTACCCCCCAATTATCTCCGATAGAAACACGATGGCCTTCAGGCGTTTTTTACGAATTTGACCTCCATGTCAGTGAGACCCTCAACCTTGTTGCGCAAGTCTTACCACCAGGCCATCCTCCTATGCTTCCTCTCCGTAGCTGCGTTCCGATCTTGCTAAGACACCCCTTTCCCTTGAGATGACGAGTGGATTAATTGTTTTCCCTCAAAGTCCTTCTTTTCCGCTCTGAAGGATCTTCGCGCTGTGCACCATTCCTTTGGGGTCCTGAACGGGTGGCGTTAGTGAGTTGAAGCGCCGGGCGAATTGTCCTCTTAGTTTTACCGTTAGCCCCCTCACTTCCCCAGGATAGATAAGCAATCGGATCCCTGACGTGAGCGTCTAATACACCGCCTCAATAGACCCCTTTCTGAAGGTTACCCTTCCTCTATTCTTAGCTGATAAGCTGAGCAGGTTGGCCGTGTTCTCTCTACTAGTTAGGTGGAGATTCTCTCCCCAGGAAAATCGTCGCCCCTCAGAAGTCCTGTGATAATCTTTTATTCTACTCCAGCGACGCGTCTCTCCCCTGGTTCGCGACTGCGTCCCGGTGGGCGACCCAGAGCCCGTTAGTTCCCTTACTGTAAGGGAGTGTTTGGACCTCTTCCCCCTTCGTTAAAGCGAGTTCGAGCGATCTTTTTTCAGAGGTCCCCGTCATCCGGACGCGCCTCTTTGAAACTCTGTGGACGCTCGACTGATCCAAAAAGCACCTTGATAATAACCGAAGGAGTTCGACTTCGTGAGCAGGTAGGTTTTTTCCGTCCGCCGAGGAGGGTTCTCTTTCGCTCCTTTTCCCAAGTCTATTTACCTTCTCCCCCTGCGCATAAGCCCCTCCGCTAAGCCAGCGCCCCTCTTTTTACTGGGCAATGACTCGGTGGCTCGGTTCTCACGAATCAGTACTCTTTCTGATCCGGCTACGAAGATGGTCTTATCGGCGCTCCCCAGCTCTCAATTTTTCGAAACGGATTTCCTGAGCCCGTTCCCCAGCGCTTCCCTTCGGTGTTATGTCACTAGAGGCTTCCTTCTTCCTTCCCTTGATTGAGATCGCGAGAGAGCGGTCAAAGAATCTTGAGTGTTTTTTGTTTCCCTTTTTTCCTTTAGGTAACTTTTCCAACGGTTCCCTTCAGTTGCGCTCTCTTGTTCCCTCTGGGCATCCCCTCGTCCCTTTTCTTTCTGATGTTTTTTCCAAGTGCGCGTAGACCTTTCTCTACACCTTAAGGTATGGATTTCTACCCCTTTATTCCTCCCCCCGATACTCTTTCTTTTCGTCGGTTTTTGTAGTTTTGTATGGACACAGTAGGACGTCGCTTGCATTTTCCCCCAGGTCCCAACGCCGTATCTCTAGTTGGCCCGCCGAGTTGTCTCTTCCTTTTCCAGCTTGTTTCAAACCCAACCCCACCACCCCCGAGCTGTTCTGTCCTCGGTGATGCGACCGCTGCACCCACAAAGAAAGAGGATTAACAAATTCTTCTCATTTTCGCCTAGAGACCCCCTAACCTCTCTCCCTGACTACACCTACGAAAAGGGTCATGTCTTCCATTTTCCCTTCTGGCGCGCGGTTTGCGGGTGGCTAGAATTCTGAAGCTAAGTAACCATTTTCAACGTTTCAGAGTTCCGTCAAGACGTTCTCCTCCCTCCTCTTGTTTTTCTAAGGCTTTTTCGACGGTTCCTATTTTCTTCCCTTAGATGTTTTTTTCTATCTGACAGATCCGCTCGCGGATTTGTCCCGCCCTTAGCACTTTTCCATCTGTTTCTTTTTTTTTTTTTTTTTTCCTGCAGGTGTTTTTCTCGCTTGCCCCTCCGGTTGGGATGACGGCATTGTATCGAGATCGTTCCCATTGGTTTTTACTCGCTCCCTTTTTTTGATCTTCTCCCTTCCCCTTTTCTCTCCCCATTTTTACGCATCCGTCCTTGAACGATAAAGGCTCGGGCGCGCCCCCCTCAGGATTTAAATTTTCTCCACAGTTTACTCGTCCCCACGAGAGTACTTCCCATGGTCCTCTCGCCTTGCTTCTTTTCCTTGTCGGTTTAGACCATCTAGGCTTCTCGGCGCTCGTAGGTTATGGTTGCTGCCGCGTTTACTTCCATCCCTTTACTCTCCCTCGCGCTTCGAGAGTTCTATTTTCCATAGTCTCGTTCAACCCACGAAATGTTCGCTCGCCCCGATTTCTCTCTTCTCTCTTTGC
>Ga0179593_1448652_pt1 | contig 15556 bp, 14 predicted proteins | sample CZODoug2_1_08_16_FD_185931 | JGI IMG/M metagenome (GOLD analysis project Ga0179593, IMG submission 185931) | Vadose zone soil fungal communities from Angelo Coast Range Reserve, California, USA - CZODoug2_1_08_16fungal (PacBio error correction) | ecosystem: Environmental > Terrestrial > Soil >... | reverse complement strand
AACAATGTGCCAGTCCTCCTCCGCCCCAGAAAACTCTTCTTCCTTTGGCACTTTCGAGTCTTCGGATTCTTTTATATTTTTATTGATTCTCCATTTATTTCTTAGCTCCTCCGACGCCCCATACTCGTCCCTGTCATGGTAAAGTCAACCTTGGTCAGGTCCGAAGCAAAGAATTTCTCTTTCTGTTCACCCCTTTCCATCCCTTGCACTTCCTTTGTTACGATTGGAGAGACACGGTTTTCGATGTGTTCAACCTTAATGCCTTGACAGTTTTTCTCCCTTGCTTTCTTTTTTCACGCCGCAGGCTTTTAAGGCTCGGCCTGGTTCATTCTAGAACCGCGGCCTCTCGTTTCCTCGTGCACCCGGACCATCGATTCCGTTGCCTGTTCCCTTCTCAGACCCCTCCCCCTTCCGGTTCATTGCAGATGATCTTTTCCCATTGCCCTTTTCTTTAACGCCCGTACCCTCTCTGTTCGAACTCCTTCAAGCTAAGTTCTCCGGTGGGAGACCGTTTTTGCTCCCGCCTCCTCCCCTGAAGACCTTTATCCTTGACGCAATGATTCTCATTTCGCATCCCCACTTTATCTCTTTTCCCGCTGCGGCATTTGTTTTGCCTGCGTAATGGACTCCCCCCCTTTTCTGTGGCCCCCGCTTAGAGTCCCTGATTCCTTTCGCCACCTCTTTGACGACTGGCGCGGTGAGCTTCCCCATTTTTCCCCGCTAGTGATTCCCTCCCTTTCCTTTCCCCGCAACGGCATTTCTCTAATTGGCAGGGTCCAAGCAGTATGGCGAACGTGATGCTTGTCCCCCCAACTCCCCCTCTTTTTTCTCCAGTACTTTGTATTACCCCCCTTCCCACTTTTCCCCCCGAAGAATTACGTACCTTCCCCCAATCTCCAGCAGCCTTTATTCGCTCCTTCTCGTCTTTTTAACTTAGCGTGGATGGCGGGGTACCTTTTAATTTCTCTTAGTGTAACCGTCTAGTCAGAGCCTCCCTCCTCAAATGCATGCCCCCTGTACGGCGTTTTCATTAGCTAGTCGAACGCGACATGCCTCGATTCCTGTTTTTCCTTCTTTTTTCCAAATGTCTTGTCCGAGAAGTCAGGGCTATTTCTCTTTCCGCCCCACTCCCTTTCTTTCGCCCTGCTGCTGTCTTTTTTTTTTACTCTTCCAATTCCATGTCCCCCGATTTGCTTTTCAGCTGTCTTAAATCAAACAGCTACTCTCCAAGATTTTCATCATGTTACCTTCCCTCTCCAATTATGTTGTGGCTACTACGTCCGATTCATCTAGGTTTTATTGGTCACGTCTTTTTTCTCCCCCTTTCCCGGTCATGCGAGCATCGGTTTTCCCTTTTTTTTTTTCCCGTAGTGGCAGTGGTCACCAGCTCCTTGTCACCCCCTTTTTCTGCGCTCCCCTTAAGGGTGACCGGTCCATCGTGATCCGAATCACCCCAAACATTTAGCCTGTTCTTTTGGATGTCCGTCCCCCCATGTGTTTTATTTTTTTAAACACCTTTCCTATTCTACTTGACCCACGTCGCTTTTCCGAGTGACCGTGCCTGAGTTTTTTATCGCCCTCCTACTATAAGCCTGTTGCTGTTGTCTCCCCCTTCTCTCCGCCGAGGGTTTTGCCGATTATCTTCCGGACGGTAGTTTATTGACGCCCCTTAACCTGTCCCCCGTTGCTCCCCTTTTCCTTGATTAGAATTTACCTTTGGCCGACAGTACACCCCCCACGCCCGGTGTTTCATGTGATATCCCCAAAACTTCTTACTCATGGCTTTTTGTTTTGGACACCGTCTCCACGTCCTTTCTCTTCTCTTCTGACAATCTGCAGATTGCCCGCCCTCCTCCCCGAGTGTTGTGTTTTTTTTTTTTTCTTGTTGATAGTTGCCCTCTTTTCTGTTATGGTCGCTTGTGTGTTTTTTGTGGTGATTTTTGTCCCTCTGGTGTGGTCTTTGTCTCAGGAGTCGTCGTGTTTTTCATGAATTAATGACCCCCTTCCTGTGTCCCATTGGCCGATTTCCCCTACGCAGTGGGAATTTTCAACGTCCCACCAAATTTCGCTTGTTTTCTCTTTCCTGTTGACCCTCAGTCACCCCCCCCCACCTGCCCATGTTTATCGTGAACCCGCCAACCTTCTTCGCTTGCTCGAGATCCGTTCCCCATCTGATTTTTGTGTTCGCTGCAGTTTGGAACTCTCACCGTGCACCCGATTAACCCGCTGTGAACAGCCGCCACAACAGGTTTTTTTTCTCCTTTTTCATGATATGTGGTTTTTTTTGTCTTCCTTGCTGCTACATTCGGTCCTGTCCTCGGTCGTTACGTGACATATTTTTGTTCTGGCTTTTAATAATCCTTGTTACGGCCGGGTCGCTCCTCCCCCCCCCCCTGACCATCTCTATGGACTATCGTTTTTTGCTTTCGTCCTTTTCACCTCTTTTTCACTTTGGCCTTGTGGTTATGGTTCGTTGCCTCTCCCCCCCCCAAGGATTACTTTTTACTTTCAGTATCGGTGGCGCATTCTTGTCGTTGGTAGTCGCCTCCCTTTTTTCTTTTTTTTCCCTTCGGTCTTGCTTCTCGTCCCTCCCCCCACCCCCGTGCCCCCTGCCGAAGCAGCCTCCTTGTTGTGGAAAATGGAAGTTTTTTTCAGTCGGCCTTCTCCTTGACCTGATGTTTCACTATTCCCTGACCAGAAAGTATCACCACCCCTACCTTCCCCCGTTCCCGCGGCTTTTTTTTTTGCCCCAGGCCCTTTCCAGCTTACTCGTGTGAGTGGCCGGGTCATCCGCACTTCGCAGCCTTCTCCTCCCCGTAATACTTTCCCCAAAAAGCCCCTTTTTTTTTTTCTTACCGGTTCACGTCAAAGGCATTTTGCCTTCAGCGGGGATGGACCGGGAGGTCCAAATTTGCACGCTCCAAGTACACAATTAGTGTTCGCGCCCCCTTTCGCACTGACTCCTAATGTCATCCCTCTCTTCTTCTCGAAGTTCTCGCAACGCCGCGAATCACCCCCCTGCCGAGACTTCCCCTCCCTGGAATCTATATCTTCGTCCTCCATCGCCAGAAACTAACGCCGGCGCGGGTTCCTTCATTTCGGGGTCTTTCGTTCGATGAGCGGGTGATCGCCGCTGAGCTGTCAGCCTCCCCCGGTCTTCCTTTCTTCTTAGCCGATCCCGATGATGCCTCCCGTGTCGTCTCTCCATTCCCTCCTCTTCATCTTTTCTCTTTTTCCTTTTTTTGGTGTTTTTCGCTCTTCCCTTTTTCTTTGACGACGTTAGGCCCGCTCTCGGTCATCCTGGCTTATTGAAGGTAATGTTACCAGTTGAGCTTAACGTCATCGGCGACCCTTCTGACGTCGATTCCCCTTCAACCCCCTCTCCCCTTGTCGACCTTACTTTCGTTCTTGCTTTTCTTTTTGAAGCGATCAAGGATCGGGCGCCAGTCCCCCCTTTCGCGCGGCTCCCCGGTCTTCATTTTTTTTGGCGTATTGCTTTCATAGCTTTCGCTTAGAGCGACTCGAGGTTCGCGCCCATTTCACCCTTGTTTGACTACTTCCTTTGTCAGTGAAAAGTCCCTTCCCCTCACCCTCTCCCCCGTGAATTCTTGCTTTTTTTCTTTTCCCGTCTACGACAGAGATGAGGCCTGTGGTCCTCTTTCCCCCTTGTCTGAATTTTTTTTTTTAACGATTTCGCGGCTTTATAAAGAATCATAATCCCTGTTCATTCCTGGACGTGCAAGCTGCTGCACGTTGATCTCATTGATGGTTGACGATTTGATGCTTTCCCTCCCTTCTTAGATCCTACCGTTCGACTTATCGTCTCGGCTTCGCCGTGTTAGGTTTGGCAGGTCTCCCTTAAAAATCTCTTCCCCCATCCTGTGATTTTCCCCCTCCCCAGACGATCCTATGCGCCTTAATACTTCTTTCTTCAGTTCCCCGACCTTTCCCCCCCCGTCCCATGGCCCGAAATCCCAACACGATCGCGTATTCTTTTGGACCTGCAGTCCCGTCCTGATCCCAAACCCTGAAGTTGATTTGATGTCTTTCGCGGCGCCGCCTCACCCCTGGATAAAGGTTTTCTTCCGCCCCGAACCGACATGTATTTCCCAGACCCTCCTCTGATCCCTCTTATCCTTCTCCCCACCTTTCCGGCCCCCTTACTGCAATTTTTCGAAAGTCCCTTTTCGGATTTTTATTTCTCGGTCAGTTTGGTCCTTGGGTTTGCTTGTGGCTCTTTCTCACAATGCAAGCATCCAAAGACCTCTATTTTTGTCCCCCTCCTGAGATCAGACCCTCTATGAACGTCCATTTCATTGTGTTCCCCCTTCTTTTAATTTCTCTCCCCCTTTTCTCGTCCACCCCGCGTATAGGCACTGACCGGTGTGATCCCCCCTTCGTATTTAAAGCGTTACCCACGTTTAGTTGTTAGAGGTTCAGAGCTTTCCCTTCCCCCCCCCAATCCTCCTATCACCGAGGTATTCCCCCATATCTTCTTGTCCATAGTGTCACCTGCGGAAAGTGGGAAAAATTTTGTAGTGGACTCTGGTTCGATTCCTCGCTCTTGCGCCTAGATGAGATTTTCGATTCTTCTCTTTCTCGGCCTTTATTTTTCGGAATCCCTCCCCAAGCCATCCTCTCGGAGGTCAAAGTCGCCATACCCTTTGCTTGTTCCTTTCGGGTTTCCGCACGACGCCGGGCCGGAATGCCCGCTTCAATATTGTTTCACTTTTGTATAGTTCTAGGGCTTTAGATCCTTTCCCAGTCTCTTTTTATTGCCTTTCCTTGCTATCGCCGCACGCCTTTCTTAATTACTGCTAGCCCCCCCTCCCCCCAGTCTCCTTTTTCTCTTTTCTAATTCTCAAACACATTCCCTCCTTTCCCCTTTCCCTCTAGAGTGGTAAAATGGGAATGAATCGAGGAATTTCCCCAGCATTTCCCCACCCTTGGATTCCCTTTTTCAAAGCTGAATTCTCTTTTTTTTCGTTCACTTCCGTCCGTTTCTTCCTTCTCACTTGACATTAACTTAAAGGCCGTCGAGCGCGTTCTGTCCCCCGTGCTAGCACTTGCCCTTTTTAGTTTTTGAGGAGTCACCCAAACCTTCTGATTGGATCGGTCGGTCAGTCGCCTACAACAACGATCGATGGCAAAATCCTGAAGTCCCTCTTGGAGTCCTTCTGAGCCCCCATCCCCTCTTCTTGTGAAGATGTTATCTTGAACAAACTCTCGCGCCTTTCCACTCCCCGATGAGTTTCCTGAGCTACCTCCCCTTTTCCTTTTCCAGCCTTTGCAGAACGAATCGGCCTCTCTGCACTTTCTTTGTCGTTCCCTCGAGTTTTTGATTTTTCCCCCCCTAGATGATTTTTACTTGTTTTAGGGGGATCTTCCGTCCGCGCTTGGACCTCTCTCCAGTACCGCGTCCTCCCCCTCCCCCGACTTAGTTTAATATAATTGTTCCAGGTTTTGACTGTGTGAAGCGTGGCGAAATGCTGCTTTTCTTTTTGCTGTTTCTACTCCTCCTCACCGCTTTCGCACTCTGGTCCTTTCCGGTTCGCAAATTACCCTGTGGTGCCCTTTGTTTCCCCCAATTCTTCCCCGATTTCTTTGATAAGTTGATCCCTGTAACCGAATTCCCTATTCAAGGGAGAATGTTCCTTGACCCCCTAGTTCAGTCGTCGAGGTGGCTTTGCTCGTATTTTTTTTTCGAAATGGCATCGATCTCGGCCCCCCCGCTTTTTTTTCCCAGGACTTCCGACTCCAGGTAGCTGAGGCAGAGCTTACCTTTTTCTTCGAATGGCTGTGATTCAGCGGCTGCCGCTCGTCTTTTGGCGTATCCTGTGCATCTTTGTTTCTCGCTATGACTGATCTTTCCAGAGCTTTCCGGATCCTTAAATAAAGGCTCTGAACTTCTCTCCTCGCCTCTCGGGATCGTCAGCTTCCCCCTCCCCGTTATCAAAATAGTGGCACGCTTGTCCAGCGCTTTTATGCCATCCTCCTTCCTTCCTTCCCGGACCTGCCGAAGCCGCTTGCTCGTTTTTAAATTGAAGGGTCGAACGGGGCAGGCCTCCACAGGTCCACCGTTTATCGCGTCCCAGTCTCTAACTGCTATGCGCGGTTCAACCCATCTTCTCCGTGTGGGGGAAATGAACCGTTTCAAGTGTTGGGAAGCCATCCCCCCGTCCTCGGAATTGCTGATTATCTTTCCCTCCGTGTTGAAATTCGACAATTAGTCTTTCCGTAACGCGTTTCCTTGGAGGAGTTGAGCCGAGAAGTGCTTTTCCTTTCAGTGTTTCTTACTTATTTTCCACATGAATACTCCTCTGTTGGTTTTTCGTCTTGACAAATTGTCCAGCTCCGCCTGAACCGACCTCCCAACCTGCTCCGGCACCTTCAAGCGTTCTGCGCTTTAAGGAATCTTGTAATCCTCGCCGCTTTTTCCTTACACTTCTTGTAATCTCAGAGACTTCTCTTTCCTTGTGGTTTCCAAAGTCACACGGTCAGTTCCCTCAGCAAAACATTTTCGCCTTCTTTTTCGTTTGCAACTGTCAATGGCCTCTTTCCAGTTTTTTTATGACCACACGGTTCACCTTTGTTGCATGACTTTCCGGTAGATGTTGCGATTCCTTCCTGCGTATTAGTCCTTTTTTCTGACCTTCGTTCTTATCCATCCCCGCGCGGCGGACCTTTTCCTTGGGGTATATCTCCCGTGTTTTGCCCCCCCTTTCCCTCCATATCACCGCTCTTTTCCCCTTCGTTTATTCATCGCCTTATTTTACGCTTCTCACTTCGGGCGCCCCGACCTTCAATCCTAATCCGTTCTACCCTGGCCTCCTCCCTACGCCTCTCTCTTTGTCACGTACGCCTCGCTACCTTCGCCATATTTCCTCTATGCGCCGCCCTCTCCTGTCCTGGTCGGCTCCTTGGGCAGCCCCCCCTGGTGTTTCTCCTCCTGGTTTGAGAAGTTGTCGCCTCCTCCCTCCCACTCTTCACCCGGCAAACTCGTTTCTGGACCAGTTCATAACATTTCTTCCCCCGTTTTTTTAGTATTGGCTCCCCCCCTGTGCATTTCTCACCTCATGCCGCTTAGGGCAACAGCCTTGGTTCCCCTTTAGCTGTCACCCCTCCTCTTTGCTACCCTGTGCTTGTCATTTGTTCGACACCTCCTTCGCATTCACGGGTTTCCCGTAAATCCTCGTGCACCCCTTCCTCTTCAAACCTTCCCTAGTCGACAGCTTTACTAGCTTCCCTTTCCCTATTTTCGAGCTGCTTGCCCGAGCCCCAATGGTCCGCAATCATGCTTGTTTTTCGGTTCCTTCCTTTACCCTACGAATGGCAGAGGTATCTTTTCCTTCCTTAACCTTTTCGTTTTTTGAAAATAGCCGGCCGGGTGTTCCTAGATATCACCAGACGGTTCTCGTGACCTTTCTCCGAGTGGTCAGTCCCCCCAATCTTTCCCCCCGATGCTGATGTAAGGGCCTACAACGATTTTCCATTTCAACCCTGCGGCATCCTTCCCCCCTCGATTTTTCCCCCTTCTGATTTGCCTTGAAGCCGCTGGGCCACGCGCACTTTTTCCTTTGTGACAACCGTCTTCCGAGTGCAACTTTGTGGAGGTTCCCTCCCGTTTCATCGTTCTTGACGTTTACGTTCTCGTTCGGTGTTGACTTCATTTTCCCCCCCCAACTTTGTTAGCCGCCTAAACACTTGATTCTCCTCCCCAACACGCCTGGAGAGATCTTCCGACTTACCACTTTGTTTTATTTAAGTAAAACTTTGCTTTTTTTCCTCCCCCTTTGCCACGATAGTTATGCTTTTTTCGGAGTTTTTTCCTTTCAATGTAGTTTAGGATTTTTCCCCCCCTCATTGTTTTTACACCTCGTTCTTTGTTTCGCCTCTTCTTCGAGCTCGGCGATGGACCCTACTCCTCGCTCAGATTGACATTTGTCATTCTCCTTTCCGCCCTTCCACTCCCCATGACTTTTTTTCTGCCCTCTCCCCCTGGTGCAACGGCATGGCTTCCGGCAAATGGCTGAAAGACCTATACGACCACTCGCCGGTCTTCTTTCCTTTCACCCACCCGCAATACTTCTTTATCATCCGAGTGGGAACACCCGTTTTCCCTCCCTGATTTCTTCTCTGACTCTTCCCTCTCGACGCTCGACCCTTTCTTTATCGCTTTTTTAAACCTATAGTCCCCTTCCCCAACTTTTCGTTTCGGGCGTCTTTTTCCCCCCCCGTTCTTGGTCACGAGTTTCTTATGACTGAAGAGAGTGGGTCATGGGCGAATTCCTGGCCCATTCTAATGCACGCCTTGCTTCTTTTGTAACTCCTATTGGTATCCAACGTCCACACGGTCCTATCTTCTCCTTTTCTCTTGAATGGGATCCTCCCACATTTTTTTTTTAGTATTTTGCGTCAAAAATCCCCCCCCCCCCTCCCCCGGAGCCTTTCCCCCGTCTTTTCATAGATGCTTTGCTCTGTTGTTTGACCCTCCCCGCTCTCCCAGTTTCCCCCCAACGATTTTTCTTTTTTTTCAACCCTCCTCACCAAAATGATTCCATTTTTCAACGTACGCTACTCCTGGGTTGGCACTTTCTTGCCCTTTACCGGCCCTCCTTTCTGTGAATCAAGTTTCTTTTTTTTCTTGGAATATCTTCCCAATGAAGAATAGGCTAAGCCCCTTCCAAACTCCCGACCTTATCTGTAACCCGGTGGGTCCTTTTGGCTATTTGCTTGCAAGATTCGTTAGCATCCTGTTTGCTGTGTTTCGTTCCCCCCCAAAGTTTCCAAACTGGCTTATGGGGTATAGCCTCCTTTCCGTGCTTTTCTTTGTTCTGTTCCCGCATCATCATTTTGCTCGGTTTTTCTTTTTTTTTTTTTCCCCCACTCTCCCCTTGGAAGCCGAGGTCGTCGTAGCCACTGACGATTCCTTCGTTCTCGATGTAATGTCTGTTCACTCTTCTCCCCCCTCCCATACATCGCCCCATCAATAAGCTACCCGTTCCCTTTCTTGTCGTCGTTTCCTTCCCTCTAACTCGGACCGATTTTTTTTTCATGACTTTCTTTATTTTTTCCGGTTGCATGATCTACCATTGCTTTAACGTTGCATGCCAAGGATCCAATCTGTTGCCTTTCACCCCCTTCCAATTGCGTCAGTAGCGGCGAGGATTCGCGTCCCGTCCCCGTGCCGTCATCTCAATTTTTTCGTGCATTTGTGGCATGCTCCCCTTTCTTGTCGCCATTTCTCCTGCTTCTACTGCACGCCTCGATGAAGAACCTCGATTGCGACTTTCCCCCTGGTTTCCTGGCTCTGTCTCTCTGCATCTTCGAACGCAGCCTCCCTCCGTTCGCTGGTATCTTTTCTGTCCCGGTCCTCCTTGGATGGGTCTGATCTCGGTAAGTCACTGGACTCCCCTTCCCTTCCCTTATCATCGGATCCGTCTTTCTCTATACGGTAGTGTTTTCTTGTCCATTCTTCCCTTCTGCCCTTTTATCTTGTTTAATAATGGTGTTGTTTTAGGAGATGAATAGCGCTCAATTGACCTTTTGACGACCGGGCCCTCCTTATCCTGCCGTCTGGATTCTGCCTGTTTGGGTGTCCCCCCGGTGGGCTCTCGACTCTTTTGACCGCGGTTTTCTTCTCATTCCTGACCGTAAGCCCTGGCGTCGGCTTTCTTTTTCTGGCTTTGAGATCGATGCCGTATATATCCGGCTCTGCCGGGTCTTGTCTCGTGTTCGCGGTCTTCTAGGCCGGCGTTTTTTTTTGATAGTGGCTTTTCCCTCTGCGTAGGGTCACATTCGAGAGTCCTGCGGGCCCCTTTTATTGAAAATGCGCCCAGACCGTGGACTTAAACGGCTGTCCGGCGACATACTTGTTGACTTCTCGATTCTTTCATGCATCCGCCCGCTTTATGAGCGGGGGCCTTCCCTTTCATCTGTAGCATGTTTCTTGACCATTTTTTTCTGAAACGAACCTTCATCCCTCCGCTGCCGATACCCCTCTGGATCCTCTTCCTTTCGGACCCCCTTTGCTGTGATCCTTTTCTGGCCTTTCTTTTGACAGCCAGTTTTTCCCCGTTTCGTCATTTCCTGAAACTCGATTCGTCTTCTCTGTTCTTTTGGGAGAAAGCCCTTGCCACGCGTCGTAAACCAATTCGTTGCTTTTCTGGAACCTACCCCTTTCCCGACCGCAACCGAAATCCCAGTCTTTCAGTGACTCGTCGTGTGTTGTTTCCCTCCCCCACGCAATTAGATCCTTCCTCTCTTGCCTAACGATAGAAAGTCATGATTTCAACGCGCTACAGGATCTTCTTTTCGGTCCCCCTGTCTCCCTGTTCGGGCCCTTTTTTATTTTCTCCTCCCTAACCGTTTAACTTCAAGGACGTACGCTGTTCCCGCCAGATTCTCCGCCAATTTTGGCCCCCCTAGAAACTTTTTCACTTTCTGAAATTCCTTTTTGGTTCGGACGTTTTCGATCGGGAATTGTTGAACGGGTCTTCGCGGTCCCCCCCTGCCTCCCACCTACCTTTTGAGCTGATACATAGTTCCCCTCAATGTGGATGGTTGTTTTTTTTTGTTTTACCATCCGTTGGGGTCTGTCCTTCGCAAAGTATCTTGGGTGACGGTGTGATCCAATCCTTAGGTTCGGCGCCTGCGGTCTTTTTTCTCGGGGTCGAGGACTTCATGCCCCAACGACTCTCCTTTTCGTTTCACCCGATTCTTTGAATCCCGGTGCACACCGCCCAGCGCACAGAAAATGGTGTAGTGACTATTTGGGTGTCTTTTCCTCTACCGCGGGTAGCGATCTGCCTTTTCAGCTTCCTCTCGAGAGCTTTTTCACTGGGTATCATCCCCCCCAGCAGTGGAATTTTTTGAAAGGTATCCCCGACAACGTGGGCTGTGGTAATGATGTCCGGTCACACCTGCCGCCTCTTCATGCCCCAAAGATGGAGCTCCGTTGTATCCGTGCTTGGGCTTTTTTGCCCATTTCATTCTGTTTTAGGCGATCAGCGAGTGTCCAGATCACGTCCAGTCTTTCATGCTCTCGACGAAAGCGTGTCGCCCCAATCTTACGGCTTTGGTGTCCCACCCTTGTTTCCACCCTCCGTCCACTCTTGTTCCCGTCTCAGTCAAATTTTTGGCCTTATCGAAAGTAAAAGCTTTCTTCCCTGGAAGCCATAGTAGAATTGTTTTTGATTTTCTTTCCCCGATTCCTCTTTTTCAGGTCCCTTACCGGATCTGCGGACATGGTTCCAAAAGGAGCCCTGACTTGCTCCTGGTATGACTTCCCAATGGGTCAGCGTAATGCACAGACATCTTGGCTTCTTTCAAGTCGTAAAAGCTCCTCTTGGGAAAAATCTCCCCCCTTATTTCGACTGGGTGCCGCTTTCGTGTTTCTTATCCCCCCCCTTCCAGACCCCTAGCGGGTCATGAGTGGTAGAGTTTTGATTAACCACGCGTCCCCGTCGACAGTCCCACCAGTCTTGGGGGAGATCCCGTTCCCGCTTCCGCCATTAATTTTTCACACGTATTCCCTTTGAGTCGCGTGAAGTAATCTCCCTCCGACTCCTTTTTCAGCTTATTGTGACCCTTTTTCGTTCTTCTTTCCGATGGTCTTCTTTTTTGACCCTAGCGGAGTTACATTTAAGCCCTCCCTTACTATTTTAATCGACTCTTTCGACGGATAGGGAGGGTTTGTCTGTCAGCCCCCCCGTTGAAATGCTGCGTTCATGTGCTGGTGAGAGTATCTCCCTTCCCTCTTCAATCGCTTTTGGAGCCCTGTCTCATTCTTCCTTGGCCGTTCATTTGCGTTGTTTCCGCTTTCGGCGGAAAGAATGACCCATCTGCACGAAGGGAGAACTTCGTCATCCGCTGCCACTTTTCGGCGAGGTGTCCCGAGGCGGATGGTCTTTCCCCTCTCTTAGGCGCATGCGCCAGGACTGAAAGCCGCCCCCTCTGCAACCTATTTCGAGGTCAGCTTAACCCGTTGATTAGCTTGTCTCCCGACTTTTTGCCTATTTAGTTGTCTGTCCGTGAATAGCGCCCCGGCTAACGTTTCATATTGTTAGCGGTCTTCCCCCCTATGCTTTTCCCCCCGTTACACTCCACCGGTTTTTGAACTCTAAGACGAGCTCCGGTCTGAGGGGCCCTCACTGCTCCTCATCGACCTTCCCGCGCGTTTCTCTGGCTTCCCGGTTTACATCTCCTTTTATGCGCCGAGAATCTCAGCTTTTCCGCAGTGACCTTTTTCGCGAAGGTCTCACGTGGAGGCCCTTTTCCCCAAACCAAGGTCCCCTTCGCTGGCGATCCCCACTTTGCTTTTACCCCTTTCAGATCCTTTTCCCCCCCGACCAAATATGGCGTTTCTTTGCTGACCGGTACCTTCGTGGAAGCAAGACCCCCCGGACGGCATTTTCTGGTTTGGATTTCTCCTAGGTTTGAAATGTCGTTTTTTTACCCCCCATTGCGCCATTTTTGACAATCTCCTTAATTGTGTTCCCTGTTGCGCCCCGAGTCAATGATTGATTCTTTAGGTGGGGTATCCCATTGTTTCTCTTCTCCATTTTTTTTTTTAGAGACTACAATGGCTTTCTCCTCCACGGACTACCCTCTTCGTGGTCACTTCCCCTGTGGCAGGCATCCCTTACGGATTTGAATCTCGCTATTGTCGACCTACCTCCTAATATTTTCCACCTCTTTTCTTTCTTCCAAGGTGACCCCGTTAATTTCCCGTTCAGGCCCACCATTTCCATGCGTATGGTTTTCGGTTTTACCCTTCCTTGCCATTGTTCCCTTGGTTAGGACGTGGCCCCTTTTTGGGAAGGACTTTCCCAGGTTAGACCTTTTTCCCTCTCTTTTCCCCTCTTCCCGCTGATCTCGTTTCTTCCTTTATGACGCTGTCAAAATCCTTATCTGGCTTGAACTTTTTGCCCGATTCCTCGAGAGATGAGTTGCCTCTCGCCGACATCCTAGATGCGGTTCGGCTGGCGATCTCAAGTTTCGAGCCCTTTTTTTTTCTCCGCAATTGTCGACGACTCCCCAGATCAATTCTGCCTGTACTGCCCGTGGTGTCTCGTATGCACAGGACCTACGCGAAGCTTCCTCTCATCGCGTGAAGATATCATTGACATGGTGCGTTATCTCTCCTTACCGTCTTGTTCGAGTTCCTGCGCCCCAACCCGCATATATTTGCTCGACTGACTCCCTTCCCCCCGCTCAGCCCTTAACTCATTGGCGTTGTTTTACCGTTCCATTTCTCACGTCTACTTTGTTTTCCTTTCCCTTGCCCTCCTTCCGCACCCGTTATCTGCATCGCAGAATGAACTTGCCCCAAGAAGCTCTTTTTACCCGTTTCTTTGTCCATCACGCATGGCTTCGATGTCGTGAAGATCTCCCCCTTCTTTTCCTTTCAGACAGGATGAATTCAAAGCAAATTTTTCTCACTCTCGACCAAAGAAGGCGTAGGCGGATAAATCGGTTCCTTAGTTCCTCTTTTTCGAGAGCAGGCCATCCACCGCGTCATTCTGTGTCCATTTTTGAATGCGTCTTCTCGCGTACTTTACTAAGGAGAGCTCTTGCCTTTTTTCTTCAAACCGGTCGGGACCCCGATTGTTCTCCAGTTGTTCGTTTCAATGAGATCTTCCTTTTTTGGGGAAGAGGACCCCTTCCTTCCCCCCGGCTATGCTGGAACAGGCTCTAAAGCCAACCTGCTGCACCAGCCCTCCGTCTATTTTCCCCAAGGGATGATTTTGGCAAGTGCCCCGATTGGCCCCTGCCTCCGTTTTTTCCTTGGTGAAACGATTCCTTTTGCGCCACTTGTGAATGTCAGTGCCATCTTCCGTTTGTACTTTTCTTTCTTCCTAGCCGTTAAATGTTTTGCTGTAACCTCCTTTGAATCTTTAGCTCTCACCCAACCAGTGCGAGCGAGCGAGATTTCTTGACGTCCCCCCAAGGTTTCTTCCACAGACATTTTCGCGTTCACCCCATTTGACCCGATCGTTCGTTTACACTTTGTTTAGGATGCCCCTTTGGTTTAGGAGCATCAGAATTCCCCCGTGCTTATTTCTTTGTAGCCTTATTAGTCGAGCCTGGCGATTGTATTTCATCCTATGATCTGCTTCCCCAGCATTGGATTCCCCCCCCGCCGACACGGTACTCTTCGGCTCTCCGGGTTGCATCATGTCCAGTTCGTAACTGTTTGCCTTCCCCGACCATCATTACAACCCTCCCCCCATGGCTCCCTCCCCCTTTAATCCAGGCTATGTTTATCGTGGAACCACACCTTTTCCGTTCCTCTCTCCTTCGTGTCAGTGAAATCGCATCCCGCTCCCCCCTCTATGTAGTGGCCACCGCTTTCCCCCCCTTCACCTTTCGGTGCCGCTCTGGGCGGGGGGACACCCGCGACCGAGCGTCTTTATTCTCCCTCTCTTCGGCGTAGGGGTTCTGTCCTTCCTCGACCTGACTTAGGCACTGTCGCACCCCGCCCCATGGAATTTGCCAGGAAGATCACCCACAAACCCGTGACCCCCTCCTACGCTTTTGAGCGTTCAGGGTGAGCAGTCCCCAAAACTTACTTGGTACCATCGGCCCGGCCTGTTCTGAATCGCTCAAGCCCGTGATTTTTATCCCCTTTCGTTGGAACGTCCTGAGGACCAGTTACCCCACCTTCCTCCCCTTACGCACATTGCACTTTTCACTTTCCTTTTTTCCCTCCCGTCTTGCGAGTTCACAATTTTCGGCTTATCTGGCGTTTCTTGAATCATAGGTTAGGTGTTAGGGCCTTATCTTTTCCTCTCCCCCCCTTTTCTCTTACCGGGCCGACTTGATACTTCCAAAGACTCTCCTGATTCGGGGGGACTGTGCGTCTTGGATGCAGATCGGTGATCTTTGCCTTTGTTTTTCTTTTTTCGGGGCCAAACCCCCAGCATTCACTGTCCCGTATGAGTAATCGATGTCTTTTTTTACGTATTTTTCCTCCAACCGTTCATTTGTTCCCTTCCCCCTTCGATGCCGGCTTATGCCCACCCCTCTACCTTGCGACTCAGGAGTTGGTAGCCCCTGACGTTCCTTGAGGTTGTACGAATGGTCTATCTCCCCCCCTCCCCCTTCCCAGTCGCAAAAATCACCTTCACCCTTCCGCCGGAGTGTCTACAAAGCTCCCGGCAAGCGTGCGTCATTGATTCTTCATAACAATGAAGCTGAATCCACTTCTTTCACGGCCTCCCTTCTCCATGTCGGGTCCTTGACCCATTCCCATTCCTGACAGTAGTCTTCTCTTTCCGGTCTTTTTTCGACTACTTCTTGCGTCCCTTGCATTTTCGGAATTGGCTTAGCTCCTCTCCTGGTACATCCCAGAGATTGCGCTATACACCCCTCTACCCCCGCTTCTATGAGACCGCAGGGCTTCCCTGGAGTCCGGACTCGATCAACAGCACCACCGCCGTCGTCAGGTCGGGGCTTGGAGCAAAAGCACCGCTTTGGTTCCTGTGTTAATGATCACCTGGACGTTCATTCTCTTTTTTCCCCCTCTCTCCAGTCTAGTGCTGTCTCGTATTTC
>Ga0179593_1593670_pt1 | contig 15557 bp, 20 predicted proteins | sample CZODoug2_1_08_16_FD_185931 | JGI IMG/M metagenome (GOLD analysis project Ga0179593, IMG submission 185931) | Vadose zone soil fungal communities from Angelo Coast Range Reserve, California, USA - CZODoug2_1_08_16fungal (PacBio error correction) | ecosystem: Environmental > Terrestrial > Soil >... | reverse complement strand
GCATGCTTTCCTCCTTTACCCTTCCTCCCACGACAGGCCCACGAGAGGCCTCTTCCTTTCCTCTCGAATGTCGTAAGATTAATGGGGCAACTTTTTTTTCTTACGAAAAGCGGACTCCCGTGTCGCGCCTCTTCTCTTTTCTTTCTGAAGTAAAAGATCAACGCACCCTTTCAAATTTCTCTCTGCAAGGAGAAACGAGCGCGCCACTTTTCTCGCGGAGCCTAGGGACAGCGCCGGTTGCAATCCCCTTTCTTCCCCCGTTTTAAGGATTGTCGGTGCGATTCTTCTTTTTCTCCACTCGCTTAGGTTGGTACCTTTCTTTTCCCTTTCCACACGGATGTTAAGGTCCGCCCCCCAGCTTTCAGGAGTCATTCTTTCAGGCGCAATCTTCTCTCTTCTTTTCTGAGAGGACGATCGTGGTCCCCTTTTTTTGGCAGATAGGTGCAGGTGTCCGTTTTTCTCCCGAATGACCACAACGTTTTTCTCTTTGTGGCTGCTGTTCTTTTTTTTCTCTTTTTTTCCTTTGCGCAGCAGACGTGCCACCAGGTCGCTTTTTTCCCTTACGGAAGGAGATGGCTCTCCCTATTCCGCGCGTTGCCGCTTTCTCCCCTTTATGGGTCAGGGATCCGGGCCCTTCTTCCTATTTTGAAGATAGAATGAGGTGTCACTTTTTTTCTTCTCCATTTTTGGCCTTTTACCCGTGCAGGCTCAAGCTCCCCGTAAATATGATCCCTTTCTCCCCCCTTCCCTTAGGGATTCTTTCCCCCTCGCTAGAAAAGAAGGTAGGGCGCCAGCTTTCGTGGGTCTTGGCGTGAATCTGTGCTGTCTTCCTCTTGTGGAGATAGATCATGCCTGCCGCCTTTTTTCTCTCCTCCGGAGAAGGAACCTTTTCCTCGAGGGAAAGCTGGATCTTCTTTTTTCTTCCCTCCTGAGTTAGGGAGATCCCTTCCTTCTTTTCTCGAAATTTAGTGAAAGCTTCTTCTCCTTCCTCCCGTGCAGGGTAGGTAGTGATGATGATTTTTGGTGGGGTGTTCGCCCCCACCTTTTCTCTTCTGGTAGATGTCGAGGGACGCCGTCTCCTCTCAGGCGTGCGGCAGGTTTTCCTCTTTTCTTTCGATGAGAAAATAAGACTTTCCTTTCTAGTTTTGATAGGCAACACCCTCTTTTTCTCTCTTTTCTCCCAAAAAGTGTGGCGGTCCCTTCCCCCTTTTTCTTCCTTTTGCAAGATTTGAGGGTGAGTGTCTTTTTCCTTCCTTCCCCTATGGAGGGATGTGAGCTTCTCAGGGCTCTGTGGAGGCGATGTTATCCCTCCTCTTTCTCCCTAAGCGACCCACGCTCCCTTCTTTCTCCCCCGGTGATTTAGGAAGGTCTCCTTCCTTTCTTTCCCCCGCCTTAGAGTAAAGAGGAGTCATCTTTCCCAACGGGCCCATCTAAACCGCCCTTTCTTTTTTTTTTTCTCGATTGATGCGGAACGACCTTTCCCTCCCCCCCGATGGGTGGTAGGAGAGCAGGTAATCCCTTTTCCAGATAGAGGAGACCTCCTCTTCCCTGGGTTTCCAGTGAATCTCCCGGGCACTTTCTCTCTTTCTCCTCCTTGGCGAGCGGAACGGCTTCTTTTCTCTTTCCCCTCGGTAGAGAGGACCGACAACCCCCTCTCTTTCCCCCGGCGTGGCGAGGACGATGTCTTTCTGGTTGCGAGTCGGGTGCGTGCTGTTCCTTTTCACGAACGCCTCAGTTCCCTTTTTTCATTAGGAGCGAACTGGGCCTTTTTTTGTGAAGAGATCGCACGGCCTTTTCGTCCTATTCAAAAACTTTGTTTGCGTCCCCTTGGGTAGGGCGTGGCCATTCTTCTTCGGAAGGCATCTACTCTCCATGAAGGGAGATATTTCCTCTCTGATTTTCCAAATTTGCGCTGTTTCTTTTTTTTCTTCTTCTTTCCTGTGAGATTACGAGGCCGTACACCCTCTTTTTTTTTTTTCTCCCTTTAAAGAAGACCTCTCTTTCCCCTCTTGATAAAGGAACTCCCTTTAAGTTAAGCGCCGCTCCTCCCTTTAAGAAGACGCACCTTTCTTTATCCCCCCCCCCTCCCTCTTAGGAGGTCCCCTTCTTCCTCCCCTCTTTTCGAAGGAGATGGCATGCTGTGCTGTGATTGCAAGAAGTCGCTCTTCTTTCTCCCCGAGAGAGAGAACTATCTTTTTTTCTTCCCATGGTATACGTGTCGCCCTTTTTTTCTTGGGAGAATCCCGCACGACTCTCTTTCTTTCTCTTCGCAGCGCAGGTTTTTTTTTTTTTTTTTTTAAGAGAACTGCTGATTTCTTTTCTAAGAGAATTGAGATTCGTCCCCCCTTCGGCTCTTGCGCGTTGAAGCTTTCTCCCTCCCTTTTTTTTCTCGGCACAACTGGAGCGGCGTTGGCGTGAAGGGACGCGCGCGTTTCCCCTCCCCTAGTTGGGGACCACTCCTTTTTTCTCCGGAATGGATGCGAGTTTTTCTTTGGGGAGATGAAGACCTTTCTTCTTTCCCGCAAAATCTCCGAACGTGAGGATTTTTCTCTTACGAGGCCTTGAGCGGACTTTCTTTTCTCTTCCTTCTGATAAAAGGAGAACGATTCTCCTTTTCTGAGAGAACGGAACAACGAGTATAGTTTCGAAGACGCTACTTTTTTCCCCTCGGAGAGAAGAAGCCTCGATCTTTTCTTTTTTTTCTCCTCCTTTTGAGGCATCTTCCACCTTTATTGCCGCCCCCTAACCCCTATCTCTATTCTTCTTATTTCTCCTCTTCCTTTTTTCGGAATACAGTCCTTCTTTCCTGTCTGAGAAAAGGTTTCTTTGGGATCTTCTTGGTCATCCGCGTCGCTTTTTTCCCCCTCCGTCGATACAGTCTAAAATCTTTCTTTTTCTTGAGAAGGTGCTGCACATTTTTTTCTTTTTTCTCCAAGTGCGGGGAGATCCATTCCCTTGTTGATTCCGCTCCAGCGTTTTCTCCCTCCAACAGATATATATATTGCTCCTCCTCCGTTTCTTTTTCTCTTTCTGGTTTAGGCAGAACGCTTTCCTGTCTTTTTTTTAGACTCGATAGAACACTCCTTTTTGAAGCTCCCCCGCAAGAAAACGAGCCGTTGGCCTCCTCTCCCCCTCGGACAAAACTCGGAACGCTTTCCTCCCCTTCCGCGAAGAGGTTCCAGCGTTTCTTCTCCTTGACAAACATCCCCAACTCCTCACGGAAGATCTCACCGTTTTCTCTTCTCCGAGCAAAAAGAATAGCCCTTTCCCTCACTCAAGGAGAGGAGGAGCGCCCTTGTTCGTAGTGTCTTTCCTTCGGAAAATCCGATTCTCTTTGGTTAATGCTCGCAGGCGCCTCCTTTTCCCGGAGATTTTTCTTTCGGAAGATTAGTCTTCAAAGATGTACGCTCCAAGGCCTCCTTTTCCCTCCCGGATGAAATTTTCTGGCTTTCTTTCCTGAAAAAAGATGTTTCCTTTCCCTTCCTCTTCCGAGAAAAAGACACTCTTTTCCCCGACAACAGATTTTTTTCTTTTTTCTTTTTCCCCCTTTCGGAATTAAAGACGCTTCCCTTTATTCCCCCTGTGATGCGAGAAAGCTCAACTTTTTTTTTTCAAGAGCGAAGACGGTCTTCTTCCGAAGAGATATATCCTGTCCCCCTTTCGAGAAAGCATGTCTTTTCTTTCTCTCTAATAGAAGAGTAGTTAGGCTTCGACCCCGAGAAGCGCTTCTCCTCCCCGGTTACCAGACGGGAATCTTCTTTTTTCCTATCTCTCTTTAGGACAAAATTGAGCTCTTCCCTTGCGCATCCTGCCCTCTTCTTCCTCGCAGGAGCAACTCCCTTCTTCCCCTTAAGGAGGAACGAAGAATCTTCTTTCTTGGAAGCCACTCAAGCTTTAGGGGCTCCTTTCCCCCTTTCCCCGAGGGTCGCTGCTCTTTTTTTTTTACCCCTCTCTAGGTCACTTTTTTCCCGAGGAATGAGCTCTTCTCTCCTTGCTGGTCCAGGGTCTTCTGTCTAGTGTCCGCTCTTCTTCAAGGAAAATTGGCCTCTCCTCCCCCCTCCCCCCTCCGAGGTTCGATCCCCCCCCTGAGCGATCACAGCTTTTTTCCCTTTCTTATACAGCACGTCTCCTCCCCCAGTACCGGCCCTCCCTTTGCCGACGGCCCTCAATCTCTTCCTCAAAAAATCTGATCTCCTTTTGATACGTATTCCTTCTTCCCCAAGTGAAATTATGCATTTCTCTCTTTTCCGAACGCCCTCTGGAGGTAGGTAAATTGTCTTTTTTTTCTTTCCCCGAACAAGAAGATAGACACCGGCCCCCTAGAACGCACGCCGGTGGCGCTCCTCTTCTCTGGTCGGGCATCTCCCTCTGAAGGTGATGAGCGTCCTTTCTCTCGAGAAAGAGGATATCGTCCTTTCCTTCGAACCGGGGCTATTTTTTTCTCCTTCCCTGACCGTTTCTCCCCCTCCTCCTATCCCTTTGGTAGATTCCTGCTCTTTCCTTTGTGGCAGGAAGGAATGTTTTCCTAGAATAGGTTTTGCCAGTTCCTCTTCGCGGCGTTATTTCCCCCATCCCGAACGAAGATTCCCCCCCCCTTCCGGAGAGACACCGACATTCAAGGCTGCGAAATCACCTTTTTTTTTTTCCCCTCCCAAGAGACATGGCGTCTTTTTTTCTTAAGAAAAGATGCTCCCTACTCCCTTCCAGTTGAGAGAGAACAATTCCTCGATGGTAGCTGCCCCCCCTTTTTTTCACCCGCAAAGCCGGGACAAATTACCATTTCTTCCTTCCTCCCGTGGGGTAGAAAGCGCGCTCCCCCCTCCCGCGGAGGTGTTGAAAGATAGAGGCAGTCTCCTTAATGATGGAGGGTTTGCGATCTTCCTTTTTTTCCCTTTTTTTTCCCTTGAAGAAAGACTTTCTCTTTTCTCTTCATTCTGTCAAGAGACATAGACCCCTTTTTCTCCTCCCTCGTGAGCTTTCTTGAGAATCGTCATCACTTTTCCCTCTCCAACATTCCTCCCTTTTTCCCCCCCTTTCCTCCTGGGAAGAAATGGAGAAATCCTTTCCCCCCCTCCTCCAGTAAAGAAGGACGAGCCTCTTCCAAGCTTTTAGAGGTCCATGTCTCTATCTCTCCCTCCCTCCAGGAAGGAGGTTATCTATCCTCCCCCCCTTTCCCTTCCAAGGCAAGAGTCATTCCATTCCCCCTTCTTTTCGCAACGACTGCGTTTTTTCCTATTCTTCCCCCTTCTCTTGAGACCAGGATCTGTCTCTTTTTCTCTCCGGACAATTGAGCAATGGTTCCCTCACAGAGGCCACCCCGATGCAACCGTGGGGTGACCCCCCCTTTCTTCTCAGCACCGGCCTCTTGATCCCTCCCCTTGTCATCACCGAGAAAAGCAACCCTTCCCCCCTGGGATCTTTTCCTTTATGCCAGAGCCTCCGTGCATGAATCGACCCTTCCCCTGGTGCAAAGGGATGCGCGCCCCTTCTTTCCCCGCAGAAGAAAAAAGAGTATTCTATCTGAATCATAGTTGGTGGATCCTGTCCCACCACTTTCCACCTGGGCACGACTCTTCCTTTTTCTCCTCTGTTCCTTTTTCCTTCTCCAATGGAAAGGTAGAGTCCGATTCCTGAGGATGCGAACACGTGCCTCTCCCCCCCTTCTTTTTCTGAAAGGAAATAAGGTTGGACCTTTTTCCACCCCTACTTCGAATCATGTAACCCCGCAGCTCTCTCTTTCCTAGAAAGAAAATAGAAACGATTCTCTCCCTGACAGGGACAGATGCAACCTAGGAGCTCTTTCCTTTTTCTCCTCTCGTTGAGCATGATAGTCTTTCTCCTCTTCCCTTTGATAGCGTGTAAGGAGAAGACATCCTTCTTTTTTCTAGACACTTGAGTAGTTCTTCACCGAAAGTAATTGCCCCTCTCTTATCTCTGTTTTCAACTTTGGCTTTAGAATATATTGCGTCTCGTGTCTTTTGTCTTTTTTCCTCCCTTCTGAGTAAAGGCTGAACGATTGCGGACCTCCCCCCCCTCTCCTCCGTTGGTTGTTGGAGATCCTTTTTATTCGGGGAGCAATTCTTTTATCTCCTTTCTACTCCGAGATGCGAGGTTTTTCTTTTCCCTACTGAAATGCCCTAAGGAAGTCGCCAACCCGACTCCCCCTCTTCTTTTCTGACAAGGTTACCACATATCGCCTTTTCTCCCCTTACATATTAATGCCTTTTTTCTGTAAGGTAAGACCCCAATTTCACACCTACCCTGTGAAGTCTCAGACCCTCTTCAAGGATTTTTTCCGAATCTAACCCTCCATACAGATCCCGATTCAGGACTCCCCGAACCGGACTCGTCGTGAGCGCGTTCTATTTCTTTGCTCCCTCCGGTGACTCAAGGTAAAGGTCTATCTCCTCTTGAAGCTCCCTTTTCTAGAGGATGACTTTAAGCTCTACCGGTGGTTCTCCCCTTCGAAGAGGGTTTATCTCTCTTTCCCCAAACGGTCTCTCCGAAAAAAAGAGGAGAAGTCTTCCCGTGTTGTTTCCTCTTTCCCCATAGGCCCCCTTCCCTTCAAGTGTAGAGAGCGTTCCCTCTCCCCCCTTCTCGGGCAACCACCCGGAAGAGATTAGGTTTCCTTTCTTGGTGCGCAGAAAGTATCAACCCTCTTCCACTTGCTAGATCCTAGCTCTTTTCCTCTTCCTTTCCGTTTGAAGCAACTTCTTGGGCACCATTTCGCTGTTCTGAAGGCACGGACGTCCCCCTCCCTATCCCCTCCCGAGGAAACGAGCTCTCCCTGTTCCCTGTATTCTTCCCTTCCTCCCCTTTCTGTCGGATTCTGTTTCTTCTCTCTTTTTTTTTTTTCACGGTTGGAAGGAGTCTCCCTTCCTCGGTTCCCCTATGGAAATTCCGCCTTCACTTTTCAAGAACTCCATCTTTCTCTTTTAGAAAGATCCGTTTTCCCCTTCAAGAACCTTTCCCGATTAGGGCGCCATCTTTTCTTTTCCCTTTTGCAAGGTGAATTTTTCCTTCCCCTTATCATCCGGGTGGCGATCTTTTCTTACGGAAGACGAGAGTGAAGAGCGCATCCCCTTCTGGCTTGAGAGTTGAACGCTGTGATAGCGTGTCATCTGGACATTTCTTACTTTTGTTTCTACATTCGAGCGAAAGGGGATTTGCGCCATTTCTCTCCTCTCTACTTTTGTTGAGAATATGACGGCAGGTCGGTTCTCTCTTCCTAGGTTTGTTCTCCCATCTCCGTGCAGTTCCGGTTTTTTCTCTTTTTTCCTCCTTTTGCTGTCACAGAAGACTTCTTTTTTTTTCTCATTTTCCGAGATGTGACTGCCGACCTCATGTACGTGGCTCTTCTTCTTTCCTCTTTCCCCCCCACTAGATGAAGTGGGAGCTGGCTTCCTTTTCTGGAGAACCACCCTTCTTTTCCTTTTTTATCATGGGATGGGGAAAGGCTTTGTATCGCTGGCTTATTCTTCCTCTTTCGAAGGGATTTTCTTTTTTCTTTCTCACTGGCCGAGGAGCTTTCCCCCCTTTCTCGGAGAAGATTTGTTCCTACGCGACCCGAGCAAGTTCTCCCCCTCCCCCCTTCCCGCCACGGTGATTTTATGCATCTTATTTCTCTGGGTACGGTGAGACTCCCTCTGCCCCTAGTAAAGAGGAGTCCCGTGATGGCAAGTGTCCCTTCCCCTTCTTGTCCAGAGATCTGGAAGATCTTCCTTTTTCCCATTCCTTTTCTGCCAAGAGATGTTTCTTCTTTTTCCCTCTGAAAACCGTGGATTACGATATCTTCTGCAAGAATGTTCTTCGTCCCCTCCCCTTTCAATCCGATGATGATCGATCCCTTTTCACCCCCCTTCCCCTGAAGGATTGGAGCCTCCACAGGGCAGGCTTTTATGAACTCCACCACCCCCCTCCTCTGATCGCCAAAGGCTCTCTCCTTATTCTCTCTTTCGGTATGGTAGAGAGTCTTTTTTCTCCTTGGCTCGAATGGGACCTGAAACCTTTTCTCCTGTTTGTTCCGCTGGGCTCCCTTCCTCGAATGGAACTGGGTTGTACTCTTCTCCCCTTCCTACTCTCTAGGAAAAGATGGTGTGTCGCCTTTTTCCTTTTTTATTCGTAAATAGACGACGGGAAAGGTACTTCTCTGGCATCCTCACTATTTCTTCTCCTTTCTCTGCTGATTTCACCTCGTCTGTGAGTTTGGATGGGATTTCCTTTCTCGCTTACGAGAGACGGACAAGAATTTTTCCAGACTTAACCCCCAGCACCCCTCCCCCTCTCTCATTCTCGGGCCTTAACGTCCCGCCTGTCAAAAGACAGTCATTCTGCCTGACCTATTCCTCATCTCAGAAGAAGCAAATTTCCTTCCCCTTCAAGAAACCGTTTCTTCTTTTTCCTGAAGGAGATCAGGGCGACTCCTCTTTCGATGGCCTGTAGGCGCCTTCTCCCTTCCTGAAGTTGACCCTCCTCCAATTTTCCCCAAACCTCCCCCCGCGACCCCGCTTCTCTTTCCTTCTGTGTAAAGTGGTTCCCCTTGCTCGCCCTCGACATTTTTTTCCTCTGCTAAAAAGAGAAGCGTCGCTTTTTCTCGTGCCAGGGTCTTTTTTCGCTGAGAAGAAAGTTATTCCCCTATCGAGCTGAGCTTCCCCCCCCCTTCTCTAGATAGGACGTTATCCCTCTCTTCTGATGCTAGAAAGCACGTTGCCCTTCCTCCCCCCTTCAGAGGAGTTGTCAGTTTCTTTCCTACAAATAAAAAACGGTTCTTTCCCCTTCCTCCGTAGGGTGAGCGGCCTTTGTCCCTCAGCCGACGTTTGCCCCCTTTCTTCTCTTCCCCAAAATCAGGACAGAAAAATATTCATCCGTGCGGACCCGATTTCCCTCCTCTCTTTCATCGAGGTGGCTTCCTCCGCTATGTATCTTCGTCGTCCCTTCCTCTTTTCTCTCAGGAAAACAAAGCTTTTCTCTTTAGGTAGAAGCCGCACGAACTCCTCCCCCTCGGCGTCCAACCCTCTCTTTATGAGGGCCCTGCTTTCTTCTAATTCTGGGTTGATCTCTTTTCTTCCTAAAGAGTAACGTTCCTTCCTCCCTATACAAGTTTTTCTTATTTCTATTTTTGGAATCCCTTCTTCAACATAGAGATAAGTATTCCCCCACTTACGGCGAGTAGAGTTGAAGCTTTCCTCAGTCTAAACTGCTTTCTTTTGTCCGTGTGTAAATAAAATTTGCTTTTTCGGCGACTCGGGAGAAGCTCCCTCCCCTTTAGAGAATCACACCAGATCGATAGAGGGTTAACCTCTACTTTTTTCTTTTTTCCTTCTTGAAGTTTTCTTTAAGAAGCTGTCCTTTCCGGTAAGACCCTCTTCGCCCCTGGGATTCATCGACCTCTCCTCCTGACCACGAGACAGTGTGCATTCCTCCCTCCTTCCAAATAGAAGATGGAACGATTTTGTTTCTTCTCGCTTGTTTCCCATCCTCTTCTTTTGACAAAAAGAGACCCCACCCTTCCCCTAATGACGATCTTACATTTCCTCTTGAGTAAAGAAACCCATTCAAACTTCTCCTCTTCTCTTGAGTCGTCGCTCGGCTTGTCGGAGGTCGATTTCTCTCCCCTTCGAGGAGAAGAGTTGGTTTCCCCCCGAAGGAGTGCATTTTTCTTGGGCGCGCGGGTTTTCCTCTTTTTCCGGTTCAGAAAAGAGGGTGTTTTCTTCCAAGGCATCGCTTTTTTCTTTTCACCTTTTTTTTCTGAGGTCAGGATTTATGACTTCTCCCCCTGCTTGGCAAAGGCTCAGTACCCTTCCTCCTCCCTCCCCTTCCGTGGCCCCGAAACGAGGTCGGACTTTTCGGAAAGCAGCTTTCCCTCCCTCTCCAGATCCAGTTTGTTCTTTTCGACTCTTCTCAAATGTTTTCGCGGAAAGAGACGACTCGGGTCTCCTAATCGCCCTCGATATTACTTTCTTGATTTTCCGCAGGTAGAGCATTCTTTCTTTTTCTCGCTTCTCTCTCTCCGAACTAGAAGAGTCCTCTTTCTCTGAGACCGCGAAGGAGCGGGCCCTCCCCACGTTACTACAATGTACCTTTTCCCCCCCAGGATCTGTTAGCTCGCTTTTGTTTCGGTCCAACTTCTTCGCCTTACCTTCTGGCGAAGCGCTTCCTTCCCCTTCCTCACGGAGAAAATGCCTCCCGGAAGTGAACTGGACCACAATACGGTAATGCCCTCCCGGGGCGGATCCTTACTGCTCCCTCTCTCGGGCGAGGCTCCTTGTCTCTGGTACTCTAGGTAAGTGAGCACTCTCTTTTGTGCGCGATTGCTTCTTAGTGCGTTTTCTTTCTTTCGTGCTCAGTCTCCTCCCTTTCCGATCACGAAAATGAATCGCAGCGCCACCCCCTGAACAGGGAGGGTTCCTTTCTGCAATCTTTGAGTGGCTCCTCCCGAGATCCCCCTCATGGTAGGCTCCCTCCCGTATAGAGAATACATTCCTTCGGAGATGTTCCTAATTCAAACAAGTATTCCTCGCACAAAAAAGAGGTTTTTTCTACTATCTTCAGGAAGATCTAGGAAAACTTTAAAGGAGACGATGACATCCCCTTCACGCGCTGGTTTTCTTGCCAGTATAAAAGGGAGGGCTTCCCCCTTCTCCCCTGGAGCCGCAAGAGAACTCCTGACTCCTTCCAGTTCCCTCCCTCCTACGGACACGCAGGTGTCCCTGCTTTCAGTAGGTGTTGTCGGGTTCTCCCTCCTCCCGGTGATTGCGAGGTCCTCCCCTAAGATGGCCTTTTCCCTCTCCTCGAAAGGACATTTTTTTCCATTGCGGTGCCACCAAGGAAACCTTCCGGTCGCCTCTTCTTTTCTAGGAAACCCGGTCTTTCCCTCGGTACCTGTTCTCTCCTTCCAGCGCGTGGCCGGGAAAGGAATGTTCGTTCCTCGATAATAGCGTTGCAGGCTCTTTTATTTCTCTTTTTTTCTCACCCCCCAGTGAAAAGACCGACGCCTCCTTACCTCCTCCCGCGGCCTGAGAACCGACCCTTCTCTCTACCTCACGGGGAGACCCGAAGCCTCTCATTCGCGTGTGTCGCGTCGGCCTCCTTCTCCCGATCTCACGCAAGAGCTAGCCTCTTCTTCCCCTCCTCCTCCTGACGAGGTAAGAGAATTTAAGCCGGTCTCCATCCTTTCCCAGGCCCAGGATGCCGAGAGACAGCTTTCGACCGTCCTCTTCTCCCCCCCTTTCTTCATCGAGGTGTTGCAGAGTAGAGCAGCAGCCACTCCTTTATGGGGCGCAGAGACAGCTTCGCACTGGTACACCTCCTGGAACGCAGGAGATAGTCTCTTCTCATGTCTCCTTTCCCCTTGCCGAAGGAGGAAGTTTTTCTCCTGCATAAGGAACGGACCGCCCCTTTTTTCACAAAGAGTCGAAGCTTTTAAATGGTAACTTCCCTTTCCTTTTCCCTCCTAGACGAAAATCCATTACCTTTTCCTCGCCGCGATCAGAGTAACGATCGCGTCCTTCTCTTTTCCCTCCCCTGCTTCGCGCTAGTAAAGCGCGGAGTCCGTTTCTCTTTCTGATTCCGGCTCTCCCCAGCTTCTACGCACGACAGGGGAGCCAGACCTGAGCGCGAGTTCGGTCAGAATAAAGACGAGCTTGCTCCCGGATTCCCTTTCTTCTTCGTTCCAATGAGAATGGAGAATCACTAAACTATCGTCCCCTCAAGCCCCCTTCCAAGTGAAACAGCAGTTTTCTTCGTAAACGCATTAATCTCCTCCCTTTCTACAATGAAACCTTCTCATAACCGAGAACCTGTACTTCTGAGTCATCTCCCTTCTCCTTTCTGCCGCGACAGGAATGGTTCCTTTTCCCGCGCCAAGGGAAGGCACTGTCCGCATCCCCCCCCCAGCTCTTCTATCGAAGCAGGTTCCTATCACTCCGATTTCTCCACCTTCAACAGAATCCTGGCCCTTTCTCATGTTCTAGGCCGCGCTACAAGGGCAGGTCTCTGACGGGCATGCTTCCTTTTTTAAAACGTTGCATGATGTCTTTTCTTTTTCGGACCGGAAAGTAAGGGTGTTAATGGATTATAACCCTCTTTCTAAAACACGCTCTTCGGAAGAAGTGGTTTCCCTCTTTTACCCTCCGGAAACGATGATGCTCGAAACGGAAAGGATTGCACCGTCTCTTACTCCACCCCTCTTTTTCTCTTGAATCATAGCGATGAGCGGGCGTTTGCTCCCTCCCTGCTCAGTGGAGAGTCTGGGCTCTCTTTTTCGGTGCGTTGCTTAAAAGACCGCCCCTTTTTACGGTTCCGCCCCTGATCTGGTGGTCAACGTGTCTTCCTCTGAAGTCTGGTGACTGGTAGTTCTTGCTTCTCCCCGCCAGGCTCAGCCCTTGGTCCCACCTCTCCACCGCACTATATATCTCTCCCCCGCCCCCCCTTTTTTTTTAGAGAGAATTGGGTTTTCGTGCGCATTTCCCTTGGCGGGGATAAAGTGCCAGCAAGACCAGCGAGCGGAAGATATGCTCCCTTTTTCTCTCTAAAACCGTCGCCTTTCCTTCCCTTATAATTGGTCCTTTCCCCCCACGCAAAGAAGATTCCCGTTCTTTCCCAGCGCATTCCACGGTGCATTCCTTTATCCTTCCCGCGCACGCGATTGAAGGATCTTCTTCTCTTTCTTATGGGCGGCGAGAGTCTTTCCTTTCCTCCGGTTTGCAATCCCCTGTCAACTTTCTTGTCTTCTCTCTCCGTCGCAAGCGACGTAGGTGGTACATTTCTTCTTAGAAGCATCGGTCCCCCCTATTTCTCCCGCAAAAGTCTTCCTTCAGAGGAAAGTTTATTGTTTGGACGGAGCATCGTCCCCCAATGACCCACGTTTTCCCCCTTTCCTCCGAACAGCGCTGGGCTCTTTCCCTTTTTTCGGGTGGGAATTTGGTGGAGAAGACCTTCTTTCTTACTGACTTACGATCGACCCTTTGTCTTTTTTCCCCAGGCAGGAATTCTCTTTCCCAGTTTTTCCTAGGCAAGGACGGAGAATGGAATTTCCGCCACCCCTATTATTTTAGTCTCTCTCTCCTCCCGGGATCAAAGAGTTTTTCTTCCAGGATTCCTCCAGCTCTCTGAGGTTTTCCTTTTGAGATTCTCTCCTTTTTTTAGACGAGTTCCAGTTCTCCCCTTTTTATTTCCCATATTGCTAGAAGGTGCTCTCTCTATTCTTAAGCCCCCCCAGAGCTTTTTTTCCTCTGGGAGACAGACTTTTTTCTTCTGGACTGAAATCTGTGACTTTTTCTTCTAGTCTTTCCTCCGGACGCCGAGATTTCTCTTTCCTAATCGAGGATTTCCCCTTCTTTGAAAGCTGGATCGCGTCTCTGGCCTTGGTACTGGTTTTCCTCTCTTTCTAGAAAGGATGTGAAGGTGGGTGACACTTTTCTTTGTTCGACTATGAAGGAATTTCTATTTCTCTCTCCTTTCGACCACGATAAAAGGAGTTCCTTCTTCTCACCTCAAACCAGAAGAAGCGTCTTCTTTCTCCTGATGCGACCCTAGAAGAATGAAGTTTTTTCCTCTCGCGCTGACTCTTCCCCTTGCTGGCTTTGGGCAGAAAAACACTCCCCCTCTTCTTTCCATGGGAACGGATTGAGTTTTTCCCTTGCAGCTTTGAAATAGTAGATGGCTTTCTTTGCTTGAAGTGCTCTCTCCCTTGGAAGAAGAGTGGTTTCTCTTTCCAGAGTAGATGATGAGGTAGCTCCCCTTCCTAGGGTGAGATGGGTAGGTGCTCCTCCTCCTCCTTCTGATGGCCCCCTCCCTCCTCCCTAGGGGAAGATCGCTTCCCTCCCTGATAGTTCCCCCCCCCTTCCTTTCCCGGCCACGCTCTCTCTGATCACTTTCCCTTTTGGGAGTACGATCGAGTTTCCCCTTGCCGTTTACTGGGTGGCCGCAATCTCTCTACTTCGTGATGGCGTCTCTCCCCTCTCTTCACCGTTCCGAGAGCAAGCAAAGGGCTTCTTCCCCTCTCTGATGCCCGACAACCCTCGACCTCGGAAGAGGCCTTCTCTTTCTTGGTAGAGGGTAGGGTGAGGGAGCTTCTTTCCGACCCGCATCAGTTTATACTGGCTGCTGCTCTCTCCCCTCTCGCATGTAAATGGGTTTCTCCTGACATGAAGATCCTTTTCCTCCGAGGGACCTTTCTTTTCTTTGCTTTCAGAAGGGAAGGAAGCGACCTCTTCCCCGAAGAAATGAGGGCTCTCTTTCCTTTTTCCGCTGAACAATAGAGATTTTTTCCCATTGAGATGCAGAGACTGCTTTCCTGGCACGACTGTTCCTTCCTTGAAAGAGAGCCTTCAAGGCCCACCCCAGGGTACACTTCTTCAGAGAAAGAGAATCCTCCCCTTCCAATCCTTCTCCGGGATGTTCTTTTCTTGAGATAGGAGCCTCCTCCTATGGAAATGGAGACGTCTTCTCCTTCTTATAAAGTTGGAAGAACTCCCCCCTCTATCTTTCCTTCGAAAGAGACCCAGTCGCGGGAGATTTCTAGCTCGCGCCCTTTTTGCGTGCGCAGACCTGTTCGCGCTCTGAGCTTCGGAGATCTCGCTTTCGAGACGTGAGCTTTTTCTTTTTTCTTTCAAATTTTCGTGAAGGAAGCTCTCCGTGTCAGCCAATCCAACCTTTCTCTTTGTTTGTCTTGGCCGAGGCCGGTGCCCGCTTCCCTCCAGACTTCCCGACAAAAGGCACTTTTCCCGAGGCGATTGCCTTTTCTCCCTTGACCTTCTTCGCAAAGAGCAGCTACCCTTCGAAGGAAACCAACGCATTAGCCCTTCTTCCCTAGACAAGCCGGTCTTTCCCCCCTTAGCCCTTTTTCTGGAACTAAAAGAGTTTTCCCTTGTGGGGGATCTTTTTGTAATTCTTTTCTTTCCGCTAGTCTCAAATCGTCTTCTTCGTCTTCCCCCCAACCTTCGTGTGGGTTACATTCTCTGAAGGCGGAAGCCTTTTTCGGAAGAAAACAAGAGCTCTCTTCTTTTTCCCCTTCCTTTTTCTATTCCTTTTCTTTTTGGTTTGGCTTTCTCTTAGATGAGAAAGAGTAGCCCCTCTGGAGTCGAACAAGCGCCTTTCTCCCTTTCTTTAAAAGCCCGGAGAGAAGATCGGAGGTCCCTCTCCCAAAAAAAATGGTTCGTCTTCCCCTTTCTTGGAATTCCTCATGAAAACCAGCACTCCCCCCCTGCATAAAGAAGATTTCGCCGGTGGTCAGGATTTCCCCCTCACCCTCGAAGGCTTCTCTCAGGAGCGAAGGGCCCTTTTCGTGGATAATAGGTATCTCAAAAGAGAGGTTACCCTTCCGTCCTTTCGTTCTTCCCCCTTCGGGGCGGGAAGTCCCTTTTTCCTCTCCCAGATGGGTCCCCTGAAGAGGCCCCCTCCCGTCTTCCGCACGCTTTTGCAAAGAAAACGAGGTTTCCCTGTACAGAGAGAGCCTCTGCAGCATTACAGTCTTAAATCCTCCTATCAGATATAAACCTTCAGAGAAGAGCGCTCCTCCTTTTTCTTCTTCGGTCTCCCTCGGTCGGAGCAAGAAC
>Ga0179593_1212763_pt1 | contig 15557 bp, 10 predicted proteins | sample CZODoug2_1_08_16_FD_185931 | JGI IMG/M metagenome (GOLD analysis project Ga0179593, IMG submission 185931) | Vadose zone soil fungal communities from Angelo Coast Range Reserve, California, USA - CZODoug2_1_08_16fungal (PacBio error correction) | ecosystem: Environmental > Terrestrial > Soil >... | reverse complement strand
GTCTCCCTCATCCTAACACCTTAGTTTTGAAAAGGGAGCTTTCCGTGTTACCTTGGCCGTTTTACTCTTGTGCACCGGTTCGAACGATTTCTTGTCTGAGTGTCCCTTTATCTAAGGAGATTCTTTGACGCAGGCGGTCTTAGCATGATGATTAGTCGGAACCCTCTCTTTAGGCCCCAGGGGGTCGGCTTCCTTTGCGACGTTTTACCTGATCAAGTTCCTTCTTTTTCCGAGCGGGCCCGGATTGAAGTCAGTACTTGAACCACTCCAAATGATCAGGGGGGACACGGTCTATTCTTTTCCCCTCCGAGCTTCCTTGTAATTCTATTTTTTCTCGACACCTAGAAGCCGAATGTCTTTCACTACAATCGGCCTCTAATTTTCCCCAATTTGAGGACCACGCGCTGCGTAAACCCAGGACTAGGGCGGGTTCACTCTTTATCGTTGGAGAAGTTAATAGAGAGGGAACTTTTCTTTGCCCTACCGCCAATCGGCAAGCGCATTGCGTTTATTATTTAGGGGATTTTTTGTAGGTCTTGATAGCATCAAACAGAGTGTTTCCGTATTTGTGTCCCCAGCGTTCTCGCGCTCATCTTCCGCTTGAAGGACCCCTGCACCTTTTCCCTGTCCCTTCGCGTAGCTTTCCCAGTTATCCTTCTCGACTGAAGGGCCCGGGGGCAATCGCTCGCGAGGTCGCCACTTTCTACTTCGCGGTAAGCTTTCTGAGGCCGGTTGGAAAGCGCGACATGGACCCTCTCCAACCACGATGTCCCTCGCGAGGAACGTCTGGCCGGGCCCTGGCCACCGCGGCGTGCAAAACCTTTTCCACCACAGCGATTTTTTTTCCTAAGCTCCTTAGACGACGCCCCCGGGGGGTTCTCTTTTCCCCCCGCCATGCCTTTCGCCTGTGGGGTACCTCCCCGGGGCACCCCGGGGAAACTGTTGAGACAAAGGTCGCAAAGATTTGTTGCGCCCCAGGTTTTCCCTTCCCTGAAAATTTTTTTTTTTTTTCATTTTTAGAAATCTTTTGGCCCAGCGTCAGGTCTTTTAATATGTTGGTTTTTTTTACTGTAGTCTTATTCCTCTATGAGGGGGACAAAACGGCCTTCTGATCCTATCTTTTTCCCAAGAAGGCGATTTATCTTTATGACCCCCCGAGGTTCGTTTGTTCCCCCCAGGCTAGGATTTTTTCGCGGGTCGCTAGGAGATCTCTAGAAGCCTGAATTCTAAGTCACCCCCATTTTTTCCAAGTCCCCTCTCCTTTGTCGGGAAGACGGCGGCTTCCGCTTGCCAAAAAGTGAACCGTGTCTGTGCAGGCGGAACCTTGAGCCCCTCTCCCCGTCGTAAGGTCGACCCCCAACCCGCGTTCCCCGGAGCAGCATTTCTCGACTCTTTCTTCCTCCTTTCAAGTGTCGGAGGAAAGCTCTTCCCCCACGTGAGGAGGAATCCCTTTTCTCCGATTAGAAGACTCAGCTTCTACCGGTTCCACTCAAGACTACCTCCGAAGGAAGCCTCGGTTATTCTCGTGGTTGTCGCGCTTTTTCTCCCCCCCTTTGTGTGTTCCTACCTTTCATGAGCGCTCCGTCCAAGGGCATTTCCCGCTTTGAGCAACTCCCTTCCGGGCCCGTCCTTTCCCGTGCCCGAGCCATATTGTCTACACAGGCGGTACGTCCTTTTTCGCCTTGGGTTTACATGAAAGTACTTCCTATATTTCTTCCTTCTGAGGGATGACCAGTGTAAGTGACGGGAATATCAACGATCTTCCTTTCCTGGCCGGTCGTAGACGCCTTTTTCTAACTTCCCTTTTAGATTCGCAGTCCGTTTACTACCGATACACACCTGCGTAGGAGTAAGAAAAAAAGGGGCACCTCTTCTACGTAGCGGGTTTTTTTTCTGGGTACTGACTTCTCTTCCTTGCCCCCGACGGGAGAATTGGAACTCTACTCGGCAAGCTCCCCCTGAAGATATTGAACGGCTCCGTCGTGAGTTCCCGACCCTTGAGGGGATTCGTGATTTTTCTTTCCTTTAAATCCTTAATTAGTCCATATCGGTAGAGAAGGACTAAGGCTAGTAAAAGCGATTCTTCTCTACCTTAGTGCGCAAGGAACCCCTTACACCGGCAAGGTTTAATTGGTGCCTTCAACGACGTCTTTATGACCCTAAACCCCTCTGCTTTTTCCCAGTCGCGAGAAAAATCTTTTTGTACCGTTCCAATTCATTCTCCTGTGAAACGTCGGAATTACACGATATATACTTCCCCGTTTTGAACGCTCTTTCTCCACCTCGACTTTCACCAGATGTTGTAAAGACGGTATCGGCGTGCATTTCCTTTGGACAACGATGTCGAATAGCCAGAGAGTAGTGAGGCTGGTTACCCCCCCCCAAAAGATTCCTCTTTGAGGCCGACTAGAGCTGGGAGGTTCCCCTCGATGAGGTTGTCCCTTTCGGGTGAGTGGTAAGTCCCATGAGTCGATGTCCAAATCTGTTCAGCAACTCCCGGTCCGCTGAAGAAGATTGCGGCGTGTTCTCTCGAAGCTTTTTTTTTCTTCTGCTCGAGTAGGTAGTGGTGGATATCTGCATTATGGGGGAACCTACATGCCGGTCCCCAAAACCAAATTCCGTGGCGCCGTAGCGGCGGCATCAGCCAAGATCTCTTTTTATTTTCTTCTTCGACCCGGTTTCCACTGGCTGCTCCTTTTTTCTTCGGGGCCCGTTCACCCCAGCTTTTTTTTTTCCCACCCTTCCGCCGCTCCTCTCCCCAGTTGCTTTGCGTCTGGGTTAAGGTAAATAGCCTTTTTTTCTTTCCTATTGAGGGAAGTGGGCTCGCTCTTCTTTTTTTTTTTTTTTGCCTATCAGGTGTCTCCCCCCAGTTCTCTTGAACCTCCATCAAAGGGGGTTTCTTTTTACCAGCGCTGTCGCAAATAGGGGGAAACCAAGAAACGACCGATGTAGCTGCAGAAAGTTTTTCGCAGGAATGATTGCCCACCATACATCTTAAGAATTGTTATAAAAGAAGTTGTACCGTCGCCATTGGTTACCCTCCTCAGGCCTTTCCGGTATGAACACTGTTCGGCTTTTCTGCCTGACCCCCCCTTTTCCTCCACCGTCGCTGTCTCCGTCCAAATTTCAGGCGGCCGTTTCTCATCAACTCCCCCGTTTTCTTCCGCGCCCCCTTTGCCAGCTGGGTTGTTCCCTCCCCCATTTCCTCGGTCGTTTCTTGAATCGCTCCCAGGGTGGGGTCACCTTGGTAAAGTTTCCGGGGGCGATGAAGTGGTTTGGAGCAGCTCTCCCCCAGCTCCTTACCCCGTGGCCAAGCGGGGCCTGACGCTTCATGTTTCGAGAGGACCTCCTCTCACATCCTAGCGTTAGCTCACTACGGGCCGCTTTATCGTAAGGTATGAGGGGGGGGACGCCCTTGCCTTTCTGGCGTGAGACCTATAAAACTTTCCCCTTTTCTTTACTGTAGTTCGGTGTTAGACAAAGCGTTTCCATAAACCACTGCTTCCTGCTACGAACGGGCAAATAGTGGGGGGGGTGATGTTGTTTTCATATTATTTCTTGGTTTGACTTCTCTCCTCACTCGAGATGGATTCACGAAGCTACCCTCTCCTTATTAACTAAGCCAGGGGGGGCAAGTAAAAAGCTAATGCTGCAGTCACGTGTTAGTGAGCACGGCTCCAAAACCTGTCTTTCTCTATCGATATTCGCCGCCTAATACAAGACTACCCTACGTTTATCGTTCCCAGTGGATCTTCGCTTCAAGATGACTAGTGATCTCTAGAGCCAGAGACCAATTACGTGACTTGGACGGGGGGCACAGCGCGACAACATCTTGAGGATTCCTGACGATTGCGCAATAAGACCCAGAAGGCCGGGGGTAGAGAAAACTCCGAGTTGAGGGTAATTCTCCCAGGTCGTACACCTCCGGTGTGGAGCGCCCCAAGGTTTGGATTTTGAAATATATCTTAGGAGAAGCGTTACCTCCTGCGACGGAATTCCTCCGGACGTGAAAAACAGGGATCGGAAAAGTCAAAACCGGTGAGGGCCTCCGAAGCCATGGGGCGAAAAGGCAAAGACGACCTGCGCCACCCTGAGAGAGGTCAGGGGAGGGAGACGGTGCCACGGCTAGAGTAAGTCCGTTTTGAACCCAGGGGGAAAATTCCTGTAGTAAAATTTGACCCGGGAAGGCGGGGGACCCCCCTCATACTTGGACCCCACTAAGATCGGTTGGGTGTTATGACCTTTTGAATGCGTCGGAGACCCACCACCACAGAGAGAGGTCGTGCCAGCGGGGAGGTTTTCTAGCGGGCCCTCTAAGGGGTGGACTAGGGTCTGGGTTTCACACCGAGGTGGTAAAAGTGCCCCCATCCGTTGACGCACCGCGACGAATTCCATTACCCAGTATTGCATTTGGCCCTAATCCCTTCTTGCCTTACGACGTCCCAGCAGGCACCTCTTTAATGGGAAGGCAGACAATGTCCACCTAGCAAGGGTCAGGAGAAAGTAGTGAGAGCTGGCCCTGATACCCGAGCACCCGTTTGCCAATAAATCTAGGCTGGGCATCGTCGCCCCTCCTCGATGTGCGAGTAGCGAGGCGCCTGGAAAGCCTGCCACTGACCTTCTACGGGCAGGGCCACGCGTCACTGATTCAGAGGTTACTCAGCCGGGAGAGCGGAAGAAGCGTGAGGGTTCGCCACAACGCCGCACCGAGGAGTAGATTGCCTGCTTAGGCCCCTGCGCTACGAAGCTTGAAAATGGAGACAGATCCGGGGGGAACATATCCGTCGGAACATAGGGGCTAGATGGCAGCTTGAGGGCGAAGAAAGAAAGTTAGGACCGACCTTACATAGATGCGGCGCTGTTGATCTCGTCCAGCCGTAACATGTTGCTAGCTGGAACGGTTATAGGATATCTTTTAGAGGGGAAAAGAAGTAGTATTTTGTCGCGGAAAAACGTCCTTGAGATAGGCCCGCCGACCCCAAAAGACCGCGACCTAAAGCAACTCACGGCATAACAAGGTGGAAAGCCCCTTTGACCCCAACTCTTAGTGTGGAAGGGCATGAGCTGAAGGACGAAGCTCCAGCTCTAGATTTTAGCTACTTATGACTTCTCTCTTTGACCCTCCCCCCTCCCCACATGAGGGGGGTGTTTTGAGTTGGAGGGAGATACAGCAGGCAATAGAGAGAGACTCGTAGCTACGCAGAAGTGCATGGCGTCCAAAAATCTCGGTTGTCGTAGTTGCTGGGGCAAACGTTGGGATTCTCGTTCAGGGTGGGTCTAGCAGGTGCAAGCTTGGCGGCCCTGGGCGCGAGGCGAGCTCCTGAAGAGAGACCAGCACGATTTCTAGGATAAAATGCCGCATGTACCAACCGGCATCCCTGGCCCCGCCCCACCGCCCCGAAATTGACGGGTCCAGACACGAGAACACACTCGCAAGCGCAACGACTGGCAGGAACCAGGGAGATTCCTGGACGAGAAAAGGGGGTTGACCAAGGGGGAATACAGACACTGCTCCAAAAGCAGACATACAGAGAGAGGGCGGGAAAAAGAGCGACTGGGAGCGAGTGAAGACCCTACGACGGACCAACCTTACCGCGAGAAGGAGTGCCGAGGGCCCAATGGCGAGATCCCTGTCCAGCCGTGGGTGGGAAAGACGTGGAGGCACACCGCGCCACGAAGACCTAGATAGAGGCTGCCCGAAAAGGTGGGACCCCAAGAACACCAGTACCCAGACCTCGTCACAGGACCCCCTCACCTCCCTTTTCGGGGTTCCACGGAAGACCTTAGCGCAGGTTGTCGGGACACAGGATTTACCGCCCTTGATAGCACAGTGAGAAGGGAAATAATTCTAAGGGCCTGTTCTGGCCTGCTGTTTCTTGGGAAAAGCAGCTTTCGAGGCTGCACGACTTTTCGGGCTCGTCTGACAAGTCGTTGATTTTCACATCGTTTCTGAAACCCATCTCCACGATCCCCACCATTTCCGCGCTTCTCGCCGCTTCCCGCCTACGAACGTTCACAACGAATGGAGGGAGGTTTCGTCAGACCCCAGGGACGGTACGCCCGAAGGAAACTCCTTCGAAGGGAGGGGGACAGTGCCGGACCGTCCGAGGTAGTGTCTTTTTTACGGTCCCCCACACCTTCAAGTCTTCTGTGAGGCGTGTGGGGACCAATCCGTCCCCGCTGACAGGAGATCACTTTTAAAATCCTTGGGTTATTTCCCGCTGAAGACCATTTTTTGGGTTCCGTCCTACAGCAGGCCTATGACTTCGGCGCACGTAGGAAGAACCCTTGTTGAACCTGAGAGTTTATTAGGGCATCCCTCTGGAATCAGGTCAAAGCCATTAGAAGTCTCGTTTTCCTTCGCGGGAACTCCCTCAATGCTATGTTCAGCTACGGGCGGAGAGTCGGGGCGCAATATTTTATGCGGTCCCAGTCTGGCCAGGCAGAGTCAAGCGGAGGTCGGTTATTATTCCTCAACGGGGGATCTTAGTGCCTCTCGCCCCCAAATCCAAGTGGGGGCCCATTATAAGACCTTAGTAATAGGGTGCACGATCGATACTCAACCCGAGGTTTAAAGGCATGATCTTTCTCCGATTTTTAAGGCCAGTTCCCGTCCGGTGAGGTCAATCATTGCTCTTTCGCTTAGTGTGATTCTATCCCCAGTACGACCTGAACGATGCTTCACTTCCAGGGGAAATTCAACATTCCGACCCCATTGTACTTATTTTTATAGTAACTACAGATGTTTTGAGGGCACCTGTGAGTCCTAAGGGAAAATTGCTCTTCTTATATCTCCCTACATCATCCTCCTCTTCCATCAATCGTTTGCCCATATCGAGTGCCTACAAGTCGGTGATAAGTGTCGGTATTTAGCTTGGGAGATAAATGATTCCCTTCGCTGAGCACCATTCCTGACGCAAGTTAAACACCCCCCAGTTGCAAAACATTCCCAACCCCCCCCCCCCAAACAACCACCTTGAGCCTTTATTTTCCTTTAAGGTTCTCCATTGTAGGACTGGCTCACACCATGGGCCCCTTTTTTGACCAGCGGCATGGGGACGTACGTTGGAGCTTTTGTGGAGGAGTGCTTTTTTGCTTACATGAGAGGTGACCAAGGGGTCGTGTGCCGGCTTACAGCCTTGTAACGGGGACTTTATTGGTTACTGTAGGGATTTGAACAATGAAGACTGGGGACTTCTCTTTTTCCTTCACAGGGATAAGGTGATTGTCTGACATCCACTTGAAGCGTCTCCTCTTTCGCGTTTTTTGCAAGGAGCTCTCCTTTTCTCCTCCGAGTTTCCCCCAAAGCGGGAAGGGACGTACGTCCCATTTGGCCCCTGTGAGTGGTCATTTTTTACTGGCGCAGCCTTGATGGTTCCCATAGCCGGGATCCCCCCTTTGCTATTCGAGGTTTTCCCCCTGAACAACGCCTCTTCCGCTTCTCTTCGGGATATGTTGTTTGGGAACCCTGCCAAATTTCTCTGAAGCGCAGCTTTTCCGGGGACTTTAAATTAATCGCTTACAACTCCCCGCCATGTGTTTAAAGTGTTCCTTACGTACAGCATCGCCGTCTACTCCCTAATTCCTAGGAAGATTTGTTCCTCTTCTGGCTTCGAGGTGCCATGAGCCAAGTAGTGCCTTTCCTATTCGACGGCCGAGGGTTTTTCGTCCACCCCTGGGGACATTGGTCTTGAGTCCAGGGAGGGCCCACCCGCCCGAGGTCAAACTCAAGCTCGGCGGGGAACTCAGCTCTAGGGTCCCTGGAGATGTGCCCCTGGTCGGTACTTCTACAATTCAAGAGACCGGATTGGCTCGGTGCTAATAGTTGCCCGCTTGCAAACATAGAAGCTATCTTCTGTTTACCCCCCAACTCATTGGGTACGAGATCTTCTCCGCAGAGGGCGGCAGCGGGAGGGTCCGTATTCCAACTTCTTTCCTGACAGCTTGTCCTGATTTTTAATGCGGGAAGGAACCAATCGGTCTCGGATTCTTTCTTCCACCCGGTTGGTCTGATTCCCCTACCGTCGGGGTCAGGCTCCATTTCACCCTTTGCGCTTCGTAATCTTTCGTTCCCCATACTTACCCCCTCCGACTTGAGCTTTGGACTCCTCTTGCGTTCCGGGGCCTAGAAGCTTGACGAAACCCCGGCGGGTCTATCTTCCTCGGTTTTGGAGACAGAAGGCTCGGTGTCACTCACTTATAAGTGCCAAGGTAATGCCCTGTCCTGAGCTTACCCTAAGCTAATCTCCCCCGCTTAGCACCACCTGGAGGTGAGAGAGCGAGTCCTTTATCAATATGCCTATGAAAGGGCAGGTGACTGGTCCAAACACACCGCCAGACATCATAGGGGATCCGCTTCAGGAACGGGACAGACTCCACCCCGGGGGGTGCATGCGGACTAGTATAAAGCAACCGGACCCCCCCCACAACTCCAGAAGCGTGATTACTACATTGAAAGGAACGCTGAGACTAGATTGAGGACAAAGGATGTCAGGCCCCGGAGGCCCGGTATCTCCATTTTGGCCTGCGCCATTATGGCTCTTTACCGTGAAATTGGGAGACGGGGGGACGTATCTTTCCGCGATTCCCAGACAATGACCCCCCGCCCGAGGGCGCCCCTAAGCAGGGACAGCGTATCAACCAGGCCTGGAGAGAAAAGACCGCTTCCTTCCCCCCCAAAAATATACCGTGGAAACGAGCTGAGCGATAGGTATTTGTCCCCAAGGCGGCCCACTCCCGTCCGTGTGTCCAGTGCAGAGAGCCAGTAAGAAAACCAAGGGCTTCCCCTCCGCAAAGCTGGTCGAGGCACCGAGAAGAAAATCTCTCAGGCAAGGCTGAGGGCTATTCCAGCCGTCATCTTGGAGACGAACCGACTTCTACCCGTTGTAAGTGAGCGCATTGCTCCCGTTGACCCCATGGAATTTCCTCGTGTATGCCTTTGCTGACCGGCGGCGTGGAATATTTTCCCTCCCGGTCTCCCACACCTCGCTCTCGTATGCGTCAGTAAGTAATCACATTTCTGTTGTAGATTCCTCGACTTACGCGCCCAACTCAGAAGAGCCTTGTATTTGGTTAACCTTCGTTTCAGGAGCGGTCCCTCACAGGTTCTTCTTTCCCTCCCACGATCCGAGGCGTGTTCCGCGATCTGCTGGGAAGTACGTTTTTCAGTTGAAAAACCTGCCCGTCCAGGGTTTCCCGGCGCATCGGGGCGTATCTCTTAGGGAAGCCCTTGGGAAACCTCTCACAAGCTTTACGACCCCTTTTCGTCCCCCCCTTTGTTTAGGGTTCCAGGCGGGGATGGGACGAAACACAGGAGGCAATGCACCAAGGGCGTCCCTCTCCAGGCAAATTTACGCGAGAAGCCAGAGAATTTAATGAAGGGAGAGTTGACAATGAAGAAGAACTGGATAGCGGTCGCAGGGTGACAAGCCATAGTTTCTCCTGTGGGGAGGTTTGGGTCGCGGGGCGGTCGCATGGGTGGCGTCACTTCCCGGGAAACCCAATATGGCCAGTACACAACCCTCTGACTTTTCGTAGAAAGTATACGATTGCAAGTCTTTTTCTTTAAGATTTAGTCTCTGCGGCCTCCGCGAAATGAAAGCAACCGTCGTTTTGTGGAAAAAGCTCCAGGCCGAAGTGCTGAGAGGCGAGGGCGATGGGTGCATGCAGAGGAAACACCTCTGTTGAGTGCTTTTTCCCCCCATTACGCTAACGGAAAAGCGCGAAGACAAATCAAACAAAAACAAGACCAAAGCCGTGAAGCGGAATGTTCCTTTCTTACGAACGCCTTCTACAACTACTCCGCGTCCGGCTCTAAACGAGTCCATTAGACGTCCCCCCTTATTATTTACTGGTTTACTACCGGATTGTCCCTAACCACAGGTTCAAGATTCTTGGCGATTTTCCGCAGTCTTTCTTGCGTCCTAGGTGATTGTGATTCCCTAGTCAAGGCACCTACCGGGGGTCTTTTTCCCGGCCGAGGGGAACTCCTCTGGGGGGTCAAGGCCCAGCGGATAAATTCCGGTCTTTGTTCTCTCAGGAGGACTGGACCGGAAGATAGAGACTTAAAAGGGGTTAGGTTGCCGGGTTAGCAGTGGGCCGACAAGACACCGAACCTAAGGGGGGCGAACCGAAAAGGTGTTCAGCAGACTTCCTCAGCATAACATCATCATGCGGAGCCCGTCCTCCGTTATCCAGTGTTCCCCTTTCTTCACCACAAGAAAAAATCGGCTTGCCCCCCGATCGTCAACGTTCCCAGTTTCAAGAAATACGGTTGGTGCAATGATATGTGGCTTTTCTTGTAGTTGCCTGAGAAGATTCGGTGGAATCCCCCACGTTGTTTGTTGTTTGTCTCCGAGAGGCTCTCCAGGCTTCTTCTCAAATCGACTTTTATTTTCCCCCCCCACAAATATAGGGGGCGTGGCCAATTGCCTAGCGTGCCTTCCATTTGAGCTTCACGATGGTGTCCTTTTCTTTCTCTTCCGAGCGGATAATCGAGAAGAAGCCGAATCTACGGAGGGGATAAGGTCGAGACCAGACCAGGGCGACACAACAAAATTGTTGGGCAGGGAACGAACCCGGGCACCCCGGGAGCGACGGGGGAGAACCGCCCTCAAAGAGAAAAGCGTGGGTTCCCAGCATAGCGGGCGGAAGGACTGAGACGCAGACCCTCCTTATCGGCCCCCCTAAATGAGTCTTTCTGGACACGTGAGGAGTGTCAATGATAGGCTGAGTATTTTATTTTTGTCCTTCGCTTGGCTTTCCACTTCTGCTAATGGGAAGTAACTAGGCTCGCCCACTTTTTTACCTTTGTGAGGGTAAAAGACGCCAGGAGCAGGAAACCCAGGGCTCCGAGTGGAAAGCGGGGCAATTTTATCTGTCCTGGAGCTTTGTAAAGGAGGAACATCTCTAGCGGAACTGTGTGTCTTGTAGGTCCTAATCTGCCCCCATTCGCCAGTGACTTTTTCTCCTAGGAGGCCATTGTGTCTCTGTTTGGTGCTTTACAAAGCCTCTTCCGACCCTTATTTTCCAAAGAAGACCGCCCCTCGTCCCAGAACTGGCGAATAAACCCCTTATCTCCTTTTGAAAATGGATGTCTCCCATTCTAGTTTTCCCAGCCCAGCCGTCGTCGAAGGTAACTGTCCGGCCATTCTTAATTCGAGCGAGTCGCCCTCCTTTAACGGATCGAGGCCTTGTGGTTTTGGTTTCCCCCCGAGTAAATTTAGGCCCTCAGACCAACGATAGCCGGCGAGAACCGAGAGGGTTTTTTCAAACCTTCACAGAGATTCCCTCTTTGTTTTAATGCCCGGCCGACCCTCCAAGTTCTTTACGGGAGGTTCCTTCCCTCTTACGGGAACCTTTCCGCCCTCCTGGGTGGCTAAACACCCCCCCCCTTCCCCCCATGGGACCCGTCCCATTCCTTTAGCAAAAGGGATTTACAACCCAACCAGGAGGTGTGCGATTTTCCCAAATTTGACCCCCGTCCACGAGAAGACCCCCTTTTCGTTCGAGTACCCTGTGGCGGTGGGTACGGTAATGCTGTTGTCCGGTTCTTTTTCAGGGAGTAATTTTCCCTCTGGCGGACCCTGCCGCTATTCTCTCTGTCAAAGTGACGTTTCATTTCCCAGGACCCCGAGAGCTGGTCCCAACAGGTTCCTTTTGACACCCCTGTCGGGATTCTCGCGGGTTCGCGTAGATGCCGACAACGTTTTTGGGTCCCTGTAGTCACGACACTCCCCGCAAGGTGCCCTCCCCATGTTGCGGTTATAAATGCGGGATTTTTACCTGCCTTTTTACCTCATTTTCCCTGTAAGGAGTTAAACAACCCTCGCACAGACGCTTGCCGCCCGTTCGAACACAAGATTTTACTTCTATTAAATCTTCGCTCGTAAAGAGAACTCCGGTTCTTACCTTGTAGGCTTTCGCCGACACTTGTCTTTTTTTATGAATCCCGTTGTCGACTGCTCCTCTTATCACTCCGAATTGGCACATTCTTTGCCGACGTGTTTGTTACATATTACCTACTAAGATTTCATTTAAAGAGGGGGTTTGTATAGGTCGTGGAAAAAATTTTTTTGAGACATTATGAAGCGCCCCTTTCCTGGAAGCGCCGAAGCAGACGCACAATCTTTCAATGGGACCTTCTTAAAATGTCTACCGATCCATCTGTAGCACGATGTGTCGCTTTCCCGGCTGCGAGTGTGGGATAATTCCTTTAAACGATATTATTCTCGATTGCAGGGTCCAGCGGCGGGGGTCGCTTCAGATACCTTGGGGGGGCTAGCGACTCGTACTCCTAGCCATTCCTCTTTTTTTTAAGGATTTGAGATAGCCTTTTCCCCGTTTGATGGAGGCTTTTAAGAATCCACCTTGTTCGGTCCAGAGGCTCTTCGCGGTGAGCCTGGCCAGAGACCCTCCTGTGGCGCGCCTCGCTCTCTTCTTTACGAACTGTCTCAGACTTGCTCCTTGCCGGGAGCCGTGATTTTTCCAGACCCAATTCGAGTATGATGACGAGGAGTGCCAACCGCGCCGACTTTTCTTCCGTACCTTCTATTGCTTTGCCAGTTGAACAAAACTCATCAGGTGGTCACTCGAGGTCGACGTCTAGGTATGTGGCCTCCAGCATTCCTTCCGTATCCCCCGTTTCCAGGGTCTGGCCTGACCCAGACGGTTGCCTAGGACCAATTCCCCGCACGATATCACGATCTTGTTTGGTTGCCCGCTCCAATTCATTTCTCCTTTTTCGCCAGCGTCATTTCCACTGATCTCTCGCCCTAACCAGATTGCACCGCTATGATCAATAATTAACACCTTGAGTTTGTCACTTAAGGTACGGCTACTCCTACAAATCTGTACACCAAGAGGGGAGCCCCTGGAAAGCTCCCTTCGCTCGGATGCTTTACCAAACGATTCATTTATCTCTTACTCTCTCGTCTTCCATTACCCCCCCCATCCGCGAGTTCTGAGTGTTGTTTGAAAACTCTGACTAAGGTTTTTGTCTCAGTACATAATTTAGCTTTCCCCCCCTTTGCGTACTCAGCTTTTAAGTCTCCTACTATGCTTTGTCCTCCGATCGACGTTGCCCGTCGAGGTGAGGCTGGTCTCTTTTCCTGATGGACCTATCCTTTTTCCACCCATGGGCGGTCCTGAAGGGGGGTTCATCTTGAGGACGTTCCCCCTTCGCTTAGAACGTGCTTTTTTCTCTCACCGGGGGTAGCCCCCCTGCTTTCCACAGCATACTCTTCCTCTTTTAAGGGGGAAAAAACATCATCTCAATTTTGAGCCCGGTGTTTTTCTCGTTGCAAACTAGGCTTGTTGGGCCCCCTTCCTTCTTTCCAATCACATTCCCAATGGGTTTTTCCTTCCTTTTTTCTCCAGTCCGCGTTGACTATTGGACCCCACTACCCAGGAAGGCTTCCGTCGAACTGTAATTCCGCCTTCACTCTGCTTCCCCTGAACTCTCTTCGGGTATTCAAAGAAAGTCTTTCTTCCGGTGCCCCTGTCCCAACTCCCCTCCTGAAAGGACCTTCTGAAACCCCTGGTCCCCAGCCAGTACTCTTCACATTCGGGAGAACTCTTCTCTGTTGTGGGGGGGGCCTTAAACACCCCCCTCTTCTTCAGCTGGCGTCCAGCCTGTCGTCCGCCACCCATGGCCTCTTTTTTCCAGCACATTCCCCCTTTTCAGGCCCCGTTCTCCTTTTCGCGTGACAACCTTCTGTTTCTCGGGTAGTTTCCCGCCTTGTTGTAGAGTTCCCTCTCAGGACACCGTGTCTCCCGAGCGTTTCCGTTCCTCCCGATGTCTACATCCCATTAATCAGATAGTAGGCCCCCCTCGTCGGCTTAGCTGACTCAGATAGTTTTTTGGACGGGCCTCGCGACTGGTTTCTCTGAATTCCGATCCTTTTCTGATGTCCTGCACGCTTTCCTTCACCACCCCCCTGCTTTTAACTCTTTGCCGTGCCCTTCCATAGGGGTCACGGGTCCAGGGGGAAATAGGGGATGGGAGGGGCGGTGTGAAGTGCCGGAAAATAGTCGAGCAGTGACCGATTCCCCCAAATGCGCGCCGAACAAGGAGCATGAGTACCCCCGCAAGGGGTCCCCCCACCTTGTTGAAAAACACGATTACGGGCAAGCGACACTGCGGAAAGAGCGAGACACGGACTGCCTCTGGGTGCGACCCAAAACCTCCTGGTTTGATATAGCCGACTCAGGTTCCTAACCTCTTACAGAACCATATCCGTTATAGTGGAGCACAAAGAGGATTGACGATGCTCCAAGACAAGGTTATTCACGGACAGCTACCTTGCCGTTTGATTGGCTTTCCTTGGCACACACATTCCCCGCTCCTGATCACGTAGGTAGGCCCGGACGTGTAGGCCCTTCAGCCGTTTCTCCGGACCAAGAAGCTTTATTTTTCTCCCCTACGTCGTCCTCTGAATGTGTCTCGCTCGTCTATATCTTCGCTGGCCGCATATATCGGGTTTGTCGACCTTTTATGATCTGGGCGATCTCCCCTTTTAGCGTCCGCTATACGGTCACCCCCAACCATTTCCTTCATCCCCCATTTTTGAATGCACAAAGGCCACGCACTCTTGCTTTTTTTGAAACGGAGCGAATTCTGTGAAGGGGGTTGGAGCGGTTGTTCATTTTCCTACTAAGGGGGCACGTTCCCCCAGTGGTGAGGTCAAAAGCACCCCCATGCTTCGTTTCACCCCTACCTCGGACCCCTGTTGTGTATAATACTGAACAAATCCTTCCTTAGGGTGCTGGTCGCATTATTCACTTGCTGGGTCTGCTTCCAACCCTCTCTGTGTTCCTTTCGGTGCTTTCGGTTCCCCCATTCGAATTGTTTGCTTTTTCAGTGGGGTTACCTCGGTGTCCTGGTTTGACCATTCCCGACTTTTGGCCGTCGATCCCTGACTTGTTGCCGCATTCGGCCCCCCAGTCTTCGTCCCGCCTGTCCCCCCACATTCGTGAGACATGTTCGTCTCCGTGAGCTAACGGGTTCTTTAGAATTCTCGCCACAGTTGAGAGTGTGTCTCCGGTAGGCTGTCCGCGGTCCGTATCTTGAGTGTCGCTGACTTTGTCGTAGACTTTCGTTCCTTCTTGTCTTTCGGGCCGGATTATCGATGCGAGGGTTCCGTCAAACTTTGTACCCAGGTGGGCCTTCCCTGGCTCATGTTTCATTTGGAACCGTCGGAAATTCCTTGTCTTCGTAGTGACTTTTTTATCTTCGAATCCTCGAATTGGCCGGTCGGTGACCAGTCGTTTTCCATACACGCTTACATTTTATAGATGCGGCGCTTTTCTTGGAACAGATTTCCGTTCGCGCTCTTTTGTCGATATTTTTACTATCGAGGAACGATTCCTTGGCCTGGGCACAGATCTTTCCCGGGCTACTCAAGTCCCCACCCTGACAGCGGTGCCCCCCTTCTCCCACAGGAATTAATCCGCCCCCCAAGGTGGGTTCCCTCCCAGTAAGAAAAACAGGCGGAGCTTGTGAACGGTTCAGTTTAATCAGCAGGTAACCTCCCACGGCTCAATTCTCTCGTCGAGCG
>Ga0179593_1757913_pt1 | contig 15558 bp, 10 predicted proteins | sample CZODoug2_1_08_16_FD_185931 | JGI IMG/M metagenome (GOLD analysis project Ga0179593, IMG submission 185931) | Vadose zone soil fungal communities from Angelo Coast Range Reserve, California, USA - CZODoug2_1_08_16fungal (PacBio error correction) | ecosystem: Environmental > Terrestrial > Soil >... | reverse complement strand
TCCTTTAGTTAGACTTTTCCGGAACTCGGCAGGACTTCCTTTTTCCCTTGCGGTCCGGGTGTGAGGCTTTTTTTTGGTAAACCCTGCTCTGGACCCTTTCGTTCCTTTCCGCTCCCGAATCCCTGGTGACTGTCGGGGCGTTGGGGGAGCGCCCTGTTTTTTGCTTTTTTTTTTTTTGTCTCAACCGATTTTAAGATTCCCTTTTCGGTGCGTCCGACCTGGTGCACCGCCCTTCACCTCATGTCCTTTCCCTGAGAGACGGCCGGCCGGCCAAAAGCGTTCATCCCGTTGCGACTCTTGGGTTTGTCGACGCCAATACGTCCCTGGGGATATAGAGCCCTGATCGGCTCGCCGCCCCTCTGTTAGCTTTTTTTTCCACCCGTGTGCGTTCATTACCGAATGGCTGTGTTTCCCCAAGGCGACTTGCCCTTTTGAGACTAAGCTTGACGGATGGTTGTTTGAATCGTCGTCCCCATCGCCCCCACGTCTCCCTTTCTTTAACACCATTGTTGGGAACGCCGGCCATTCAGCTGCCTGAACACACAAGGCCGAGCTCAAAATTAGAAGGCGACCAGAGGCTGTCCTGAAACCCTCCGAAGGTGCTGGAAGGCGGTTCCTAACTTGAACCACGCCGTCGCTTCCGTTTGCCCTTCTTTTTTTTTCTCTCCCTTAGTGGCTTGAAGCAGTTCAAGGGGCGGCCGCCTGGAGTGTTGAGCGAAATTATCTTTAGGTTTCTTCTTTCCCCCCCCCAAAAAGGGGACATCCCCCCTCGGTGAACTTTTTTTTCAAAATGGGCCCATTTTTAGTTAGTTCAAGTTACAAGCGGGCAATTATCGGTAACCCTCCCCGGGATGTTTGCCCCCCATGTCCGAGTCGAATCCCTCGCAGTTGTCCCTCTGCACTCAGAAGCGCAGGTCTCTCCTGCGTGGGGGTTGGTTCGGGGGGGGGGGGGGGTGGGGGGGGGGGGGGGTTACCTTGGCAACCCTTGAATGTCATCCCCTCTCTCCATGCCGAGGCCCCCTTACTCGAGCTTCCCTTCTTCTTCTTTATTTCATGGCCCTGTAGCTGACGGTTGCGGAAAATACTATGCCGACGCAGGAACCTTGATCTGTCATAATCTGGGCCGGCGTTTTTCCCTTTCTTTTTCCCCTTTTTAATCTTTTTGATTTCCGACGACGCTGCGGGCCAGTCTAATCTTCCCCTCCCCCCGCGGAACGGTCGCTGTCACAACCGCGTCCCCCTCTCTTCCTTTTTCTTTTCTATCCATAAGTTTTTGTGGCGCCTGATGGTTCCCGCGACCGTCATCGCCTGCGAGACTCTGTCTGGTAGGCCATAAGAGTTTTGCAGGCCCGTTTGTCCCCCGACCAACCTTCAGATCGCCTATGACGCCCTCGAATCTCCGTTCTCTTCCGGCATGAAGGTCGACCAGCTTGTCTTTTCGGTCTTACTTCTGCGGCTCCCCATTCGGAAGACCGCTTGATCCCTTCCTCTTCCCTTTGCGTACTTCCCCGGGCCTCTAGGGGCCGAGATGTTGTTCGTCTCATGTACCCGGAAAGTTATGCCCGTAGCGTCTTGGCGGACGTTCCCTCCCTCCCCATCGAGTGATCCCCCCAGTGATGAGTAACTGCGCTTCCTTTCGGAATTGGTTCGCTTTTTCTTAGTGGACCGAGAATTGCCCGTTGCTTCGCCCCCAGCCGAAAAAGGGGACCCCGCAACAAAGAAGGTCCTTTCCCGCCTTCCCTTTCGCTCAAGCCCTCCCCATCCTTTACCCCCAAGCTCCGGCGCCGCTCCCCTTAAAATTGCTTCTCCACGATGAAGTTCTTTCCTGCTCGGATAGCGCGTTCGACCGGTCCTATTCGAAGGCGTGGCCTCTCTTCTGGTCTGGCCTCCTCCTTTCTTATTTGACGACGGTCGGCTCCTTGATCCTCCGTTGCGACTTTGTTCAAGCCGTGACCTTGTTCCCCTGGTTGCGATTTTTCCCCCCCCCGGGGTTTTTTTGGTGGGGACTATTTCCCCCTCTGTCCGCAAACCGCTTTTCAAGTTCCCTCTCCTTTTGGTTTACGCCCAGTGCCCCCCGGCGAACCCTTTTGCTTCTTAATGGAAACCCTGTTTTGTCGCGATGGACCTCTCCGCGTGCTGCTTTTTACTCTTCGAGAAGACTTCTTTTCCCTTTTTCTTGGCTGGACCGGCTTGTTCCACATTTGTTTTTCTCGTTTTTTTGGCCGGCGGTGCCTGTGCCCTTTTTTTCCCTTACAGGGCTGCTGGCGTGGGTGACGGTCTCTTGTTAACACTTTTCGCTCGGGAAGTCTTTCAGGACGGTGGGAGGCACCGACTTTCTTGTTTTTTTCCTTCCAAACGCACCATGACACCTCTGCTTGTTCCTTTCCATCGGGAGCGGAAGATGACCTTTCCCAGAGCAGTTTTTTTGTGTGACAACCACAAGTGACAGGCAGTTTTTTCAGGCACCCCCCCTTTGGTTTTATTTTCTTTTGTACACTTCTACCCTCACACCGGCCGCGGAGGAACAATTTCCTTTTTTTTTTTGTCTCTGAGATGGTTAATAAGCTCCCTGGATTGTTATAAGTGTTTCCTTCCTCTTCTCCCCCCTTTTGAATTTTTCAAAATGTTTACGGTCGGTGTTGTGTTTGGGTGTGGGGTTTTTTTGCCTTTTCCACAATTCTGGACAGCCGAGGCTCCGTATATGATCTTCCAGAGTATTCCCCTCGGCGAGGGGCAGTAATGGTGTGGAGCGCCTTTTTGAGGCCTGTCTGAGGTGAAAGGACTTTCATTGACTCTCTTCGAGCTCGCCCTGTGTCCCCTCTCCCTGGTCTTCCCGAATTGTGAGCCCACAGGCCGACCCCCCCCCCCCCCCAACTCCCCACCCCCCCCCCCCCACCCCCCCCCCCCCCCCCCCCCTCCACCCCCCCCCGCCCCCCCCTCTGGAAGGAGACATTCAAAGGTTGCTTAGTTCCCCCGCCGCACAATCCGTCCCTGGGTCTCCCTTTTTTCTCGAAGCCTCGGCTCGCCCCGAAGGATGCCTGTGGTTTTTTCATTTACCGAAACTTTCTCTTTTGTTCGTATTTCTTCCGAGCTTGGAGGATTTTGGAAGTTTTTCCCCCGCTGAGAACCCCCTTCCGGGCATCTCTTTTCCTCCTCACATTGCAACGCCGGCCCGTCTCCTTTTGTGAAAAATTCAGCAGCCGAGATCGCAAATTCACGGCCCGTATGGTCCGAGCCCCCCCGATTGCCTTCCCGATCCGCAGGTTGTCGTGTCCGACTGGCCGGGTTCGATATGGACTCCCCGCCTTTCGTCCTAAGAGGCATGACCTCTTGCGTTTGACCCTTTCATCGTGGATGCTGTCAATTGCGGTCCGGCGTGGGGGTTGTGTTTTTTTTTTTGGGGGGTTTTGTTTTTTTGTGTGGTTTTTTTTGGGTGGGGTTGCTTCCCTCCGAAGATGCGGTTGATCCGAAAGGGATCACCATTGCAGCCGGCCCTCATGTTGCCTTTCCCCCTTTCTGGACTTCCTATCAACAATCTCCCTTCCCCCTTGAGTTTGCAACCCTGTCGCTCGACTTTATCTCGTTACGGAAATACCTTTTTCCTTACAATCAGAGGCGTCTTCCCTTCCGATCAATTGCCGTGGTCATCGGCCGACGAACTCACTACCCCTTGCATTCTTCCCTTCCCGAGTCAGCCGCGAATTCCCCTTGTCATCAGCGGTTGTTCGCTTGTGAGCGCAAAGCGGGACTCGACAATGGTCGAAATGCATGCATCCCTCCTTAATTATTTCTTCGGCGGCTGTGCGTCATGGTATTTTTGGCCTTTTTCTTCACCTTCCCCACCGGGGACTCTTATGTGTGTGGGGTGGGGTGTGCCCGGGACGTCCTTCCTACCGCTCGGAGAGGACATTTCCATCCGCGTCAAGGTACTATCCTTTTCATCCCTGGTGGGGTGATTGAGAATTCTGCGCGATGGGCCCTCTCCCTTGCCTTCAGAGGAGCTTTCTATTCCATTGAAGGTATTCACCTTTTTCTTTAAGGCCCCGAGTTGTTACCGCCGCCACGAAAATTTCAGCTTCTGTCTTCTTTATCCTTCGACTTCCTTTTCCAGAGTCCTGCGTAGGCATTTAGTGCCGCCCCCTTGTATTCCTGAGTGTGCCAGTCCACGTCCCAGATTTTGCCGAGCTCTTTTGTGCATGAAGAACCCCCCTTATTTCCCTCTGGCAGCGAGGTTTTCCTCGCATGGGTAGAGATGGTCGGGGCGACCCACCTGGGGGACAGGCACGAGAGAAGGAACTTTCACTGGGCCACGGGACTGTTTTTTCCCCGGAGGCGCTTTCTGCAGGTCTTGTGCGCTCAATTCCGTGTTTTCCGTCCTTTTCTCGTGCTTCGGAATAGCAGATACCCCCCTCCCCGTGGACTTCCTGTCAAGCACCCGAAGTGGTTACGCAATTTTCTTGGACCAAGCCGCAAGCGGCTTATGCTCCACGCCGGCCTCTGGCCCTCCCATTGAAAGCTTATATGACTTTTTCTTTTCTGAATGCGGAGGCTGCTGAGTCTCTTATCGACCCTTTCCGATTCTTTTCAGAACCCTGTTTCTTTGGCGGCACATAATGCTTTCCTCGGCCGACGACGTTTTCGTCTCCATTTGGCGATCTCGCCTTTGGATTTTCGGCGCCTTTTTCTTGCAGCCCGGCCCTGTTATTTTTTTTTTTTTTTGACTGACTGCGCTTCACGTCCCCCCCATCGGTTCGACCAACTAGCTGGCCTCGGTCTTGCCTTGGCGCCACCCTGGTCAGGGAAACCAAGTTTTCCCTTGCAAACTTTCTGCTGACGGCGAGCCGATCTTCTAGTTTTTTCCTTCGGATTGAGGCGACCAGCTTTCCCCGTTCCCCCATTGAGACTCCCTTTCTTTGGGCCGGCGGTCAGGGTGAGTGGTTTGGGTGGGTGCTAAGGGCTTTAGTGGACCAGTTTTTCCCGGCATTGTCGTCGGCATCAGGATTTGGCAGGCAACCTCCCTTACGCTTTTGAGCCAGCAGAGGGCGCTCCAAACCCTGACCCTTCCCCCCCCTTTTCCGTTTTCTAGATCGGAGCGGAGATCGATTTTTTCTTCGAGCATTGTCACCAAAAAAGCCCACCCTCCCGGGCACTGCAAACCCCCAAATATGCGTGTTGCGGTTTTCCCCCCCCCCTCCACGCTTCTCCGGAGAAACACATCTCTTCTTTTCCTCCTCTTTGCGGATGGTTCTCCCGCTCCTTGGTTTGTATTTAGTGTACGGAACCCCGCCACGTTTGTGGAATCAAAATGGGCCGTCTCTTGCACACACGGATATGGAAAACCCTCTCTCTTTTTCCTCCGATCTGCCGAAAACGATTATCTTTATCATTTTGCCCTTTTTTTGCACATGATTGCTGCTCCAGCTTGCCCTGCGTCTGTGATAAATGGACTGACGCGGCCCGGCGAGACTTCCCTCCCTATCATTTCTTTTAAACCGCCCCGTTCCCGCGCGAGCACAAGGCGCCGTCCCCCCAATCTTCCGTAGTTACCTCAAGGTGGGACGAGCTTTTTGGGAACCATCGGTCGAGCCCTGGATTCAAGCCGAGTTCTCGAAGTCTTCGCCGCCCTCGCTCCAAGTGTGTGTTGTCATTACCTCCTCATGTTCTCGGGCAGATGGCTCCAGTCTGTGGCATGTTCCCGCTAGTTCCCAGACGCGTAACCCATGGCGACTTCGAACTTGATCTCACTGTTTTCAGCGTCCTTTGGACCCCACAATTTTTTAACATGCCCTTCCCCCCCCTGCTTACTCGTTCGGGTACCTTTCCTTCTTTCTCCTCGGTTCTTTTTGCTGGCCGGCGGGCTTCGAATGCGCTTGAGACCTAGGGAACTCAACGCTTCCTTCCGGTATTTTCGAAGAAATTCATCGTGTTCTCCGTTCCCTGCCGGCGTGGGAGCCTCCCATACCTTTTCCGGTTTCTCCAAAAGGTTTTCCCTTTTCTGAAGGTCCTTCTGGTGACTCGCAACCTTTGGCTCCTTTTTCCGATCTGCGATTGCTCAATCACCAAGCTCCCACTCACGGTTGAGCGAACCCCCTGTTCCCCTCTTTCTGACCTCGCAGTTAGATTCTGCCGTTATTATTCACTCTATGGCGGTCGGTTCGCCCTTCTCTTTTCCTTGGAACCATTGACGTGGTCCCGTACTCTTCTACCCATGCGAGGCCGCCTACCCCCGGCGTTTCCTCTAGGTAGAAAGCGTGTTCTGCGCATGGTGAAGCGAGACGCTTTGTGAGTTACACTCTACGAAAATTTGGTCTCCTGCCGTGCCTGCTCCCCTTCCCTAGGGACGTTTCTAATTTTTTTTCGTTCGGCGAACCTTAACGGGTTGCTTCACTTACGCAGATTCTGGTCGACAAGTCCTTCTTGGCAAAGGTCGAGGTAACGCCTCGTTCCCAGCAATATCTCCCCCTTCTTTCCTCCCATTGAGGACCTTCTTGGCCCCTCTGGATTTTTTCCCCCCTTCTCTGAAGACGAGCTGCGACCAGGCCAGCTCGTATAGCCGGAACTTTCCGCAACGAAGGTCGACCTCCCCCGAACTCGGATCTTATAGTCACCCCCTGCTTCTTACCCTATAATAGTCCTGCGGTCGGCATGCCGGGTCGATGAGTTAGCGGGTACCCAACGTGACTTCTTCCGGCACTAAGAAAACCACCGCTTTCCCCCCTTCTTAGGGTAAGGGGCTTCCTTCCCTTTTGTGTTTAGTCCCGGCGATTGACCAACGTCAAGGGTGCCTTTGCGCTAGCGAACCTCCTACAGTCATCCAGAGTGACTCCCTTTCAAAACCTTCGTAACGAGCGGTCCTTTTCCGGCCATTTCTCCTACACGTTGCGTTTTTTTGTTTGCCTTAGCAAATAGCCCAGGATTTACCCCTTGTGCGAAGCCCCACTCTTGTTCTTTCCCCCTTCCATTCGGATCAAGCCCGTCCCTCCTGTTTCGCGGCGCCGCGCTGCCGCCCTCACTGGCTTCCACTAGTTCTTCTAAGATGCATACGTGAGTTTATGCTCTGATCGAACCCTTCTTCGTATCGGCGCAGCATGTATTCTTCCCTTTTGCGATCTTTGACGACGGTCGCTGTCGGGTCGTTGTCATCTCGTCTTTTGAATTTTGTTCAAGGCCGCTGCTGGCCTTTTCTTTTGATCCGCCCTTCGGACACCTTTCTCTTGGTTTTTTGACGAGAGCGCTTCCGTCCCCGCCCTCCCTTCGAATCAGACTGGCCGCCAGTGGCCCTCGGTCTCAGTGTGCCCCAGGCTGTAGTAATGAACCCGGGTCGCGAGGTTCCCCTCTAATTTTTTCGAGAGATTCGGAATGTCCAAGGTGAGGATGGCTTAAAGCTTGTTTCCCATTAATCTTGTGGGCGACTTCGGACTGCGGGCCTGTGCTCAGCCTCTGGACGGGAGCTGGCGTTTCCTCTGTGATGTTTCACCCGGGCGGCGTCTCTTTGTCTTTTTCTCCATTCCTGGAGGCCAACCGCCGTGGCCCGATTCTCCAGCAGCAGGGCGCTCCCACCCACACTCCCATGACGGCACCTCTTACAGTTCTATCGTTTCTCTCTATCCGATATCGAAGAGCCCCTTTTGATTTTTTTTTTTTCCCCCAAACAAAAGCTCACACGGACCGACCTTTTTTCATTCACCATACTCTTTTTTCCCGGTCTTACACCCCCCTACAAGTTTGCGGAGGAACAATCTATCTTCAATCTGCAGAGGGTCCCCCGAGCACGCGGTTGCTCTGTTCCCCTTGAAATCCGCCGCACTTTTGAACCCATGTCGTTAGGATTTTTGGTGCACCCCCAACTTTATGGCAAAAGCAGTGCTCGGCGATATCTATCGCTCCCGACCCCTCTTCTAGGGCCGTCAGGTGAGGTGGCTCCTTGCTTTTGGTTGTTTTCGGTTGCCCCGCACACTTTCCTGCCGCTTTCGCCGCCCTGGTGCCCACCCCCCTCGCGGTCCAGAACCCCTCGGAGCAACCCGGCCGCTTCCCATCTCCCTTCCCTGTGCCTGCGGGGAACAAGCTTTGTTCCCGCCCTTCCATGAAAGCCGATTCGCTCTTTCCCCCTCCCTTCATTTCATTACACGTGTGTGTTTTCTTCTACCGCCTGGGCAAGCCCTTTCGGGCCAGCGGGGGTTTTTGGGGGTGGGGACGTGGCTGGCCTTCTCTTATTTCTCTTCCGGATGTTTCGGAACGTGAAGCGCTTTAGGCCCCCGAGAAAGGGCTCGTTTCCCTCCACATTTGAAAGAACCCACCCCCACCACTGCGTGTCATCCTTCTTCACCACTTCAGCCGTCGAGTCAGCAAATTCGACGGCGCCAGTCATTCCGAGCAAAGAAGGCCTTCTTCCGGCGGCTAATCTCCGCTCTCCGAAAGCAGTGTGAACCGTTTCCCCCCCCGCGGTAGGTCGGAGGACATTCCCCTCTTAGAAGAATTCAAGTTTTGCCGTTCTGTTTGAAGAGAAATCTCCGTCTCGGCTCCACAGGGCAGACACCTTTGCCGTCCCTTCCTTTGCTTTCACAAATGGTGGCTTTTTGGATTAAGCAAAAGCGGCACTCGGGAGCACCCACTTTGTAAGAGTTTCTACTCGGCTCGTTTTCCTCCTGATTCACTCGATTTCGTCTGTCCTTTTCTCTCGGCTCAGCGCTTTGGTCCAGCAGAAGACACTTCTACCATGCTCCCCCTTACTCGCTCTCAGGACTTTATGTCGACCCTCTTTGCTGTTTCATGGTGCCAAGCCTCGTCTCTACGGTGGAGGGCACACTCGAACCACTGTATTCGAAAGAAGGAACATCTTTTTTAGTTTTTTTTTGTATAGATATGGCCCTTTCTTCGGCATTTTTCCTTAATCTGATTTTTAGACCTACTCTGGTTATCCAGGTCTACAGTTGTTCGTTTTCCCAGTTTCTCGTGGGGTTTGGTTTTGTTTTCTTGTTTCTTTTTTTCTGTTGTTGGGTTTTCTTGCAAGTGTTCTTTTTGTCCCACCCAGAGTAGTCCTCCTCCTCCTTTTTGTTGTTTTTGAGAGCTCTTGCTGGTTACCGCGACATTGCTTTGGTCTCTGTATTTACCCGGCCACGTCGTCCATGAACGAGTGGAAGGACCGGTTTAAGTCCCCGGCCCATTTGATCGCTATGAAGGTCCCCCCGCCCCAGAGTCCTGCGGTCGGCATTCCCCCCTTTACTCTTTCTTTAGAGTGTGCGCCCGCTTGCGCCTTCTGTCCGCTTCAATGCTCCAGAGTGCCTTGCCCTTCGCGGCCCCGCCCTCTCGGTAAGGACCCCGGCCCTCGTTCTTTCATTTGCGGGCGATGGCCCCCGGGCAAGTGTTCCACGGCCCTTCTCCGGCGCGATACTCTCTCGAGTGAATAAGGGACCCCCCCCCCGGCTTTTCAACTGCGGCCGCGTCCCCGGACGTTCCCCACACTCAGTTGAGTTTACCCTGAGAAATCGCTGTTGCTTCCTCGAGTTTCGAAAAAGGGGGACCCATTTAGCACCGAATGGCTTTCTCCTGGTCTCTGTTATCAACCTGACCTTTTCTTTCCCCGAAGTCCGTCGCCTGACGCCACTGAACTCACGTCCTTTCTTTCTCCTCCCCTCCTTCAGAAGCGCTCGACTTGTCCCTATCGAACACAGGGAACGCTCGACTGCCAGACCATTCCTCTGGCACCATACTTTTTCCGGCCGGACGACGGTTTTCGCAGTAGAAGTGGCGGTCTCTCCGTCGCTGAAATGGCCGTTTCTGGTGAGGGCCTGTTCTCGGTTTTTGTGTTCTTTGTCTTTGATGCTCGCGCTCTTCTCAAACCCCCGGCCAAGATCGTTTTTACTGTCGCAGCTGGTCAATCACAGGTTCTTGCCTTGGCCCTTCCTTTTTCGTAATGGAAAACACCGTTCCGCGATCCCGCTTGCTTTCCGAGCGATGTCGAGCAGATCGGCCTCTGGCCCCCGTTCCGGATTGGCGGAGACCAGCTTTTCTTTGGATGGCGACTCGCTTTGGGAAGGCCTGTTCTCACGCCGGTCTGTAACGGGCGGCGTGCCCCCGGCCTTGTGATTTCGGCGCTCGGTCAGCGCTCCTCGGGCAGTTTAACGGTGTTCGGCAAAAGCGCCTCCCCAGCCTAGGGAGATCCCCCCCAGCCTCTTGCGAGGTTAGAATCGTTTCGATGTTAGAGACGCCTGAGCCTCGGCTTTGTCTCACTTTTGTCCCCAACGAATAACACACCACGTAATTCACATTATTTTGCGGCCGAGTTTCCGCACTTCCTACCCTTGCTGATTGAACATCTCTTCTTTCCTCATCGTTTGTTAGTTTCTCAAGGTCGTACGCGTGGGGCTTGTAGGTATTTCCCGGACCCTACCCCCGCATATTTTTGTTGCATGAAAAAAACTTTCCCTTGTTTTCACAACTGGACAAAGCCGAGATCCGGCGTCCTCTCCGATTTCACGATTATTTCGGCGAGGTGCCGTGTGCGTTGTGTGAGCTTCTTGCTCCCATCTTCCCTGGCGGGCGGTTGAATGCCGATTTCATGATGCACGGACAGACAGCTTATGGTTTACCCCTCCCAACTACTCTTCCCCGACCAGCACTCGTTTTGTGATCCCCCCTTTCCAAATCGCGGACGCATCAAGGTGGACCGTTTTTTACCAAAGATTTTGGGTCGCCGCCAAATACGTCTTGTTCTTCGCGATCTTCTCGCAGTCATTTTTCCTTTCCGCGGAGATTGCCAATCGTGCCCCTTTTTAAACCGAAAGCTTTCGCCAATGCGACCGAGGCCAGCTGGCTCTATTGAGTCTCGCGGCTTGGCAGGATGGTTGCGGACCTTGAATTTCCCCCCCTGGCAAAATGAGATTTTTTTCCATGGTTGAACGCCGGAGTAGTGCTTCCCATTCACGATATCGCCAAATCGACGGCTTTGACTTCTCCGCGCAAGAACGTATTTGCCTCTCATGCAGTTCTGGCCGGCTTGCTTCCGGGTTTATAAGAGGTCACTCTCTGCTGAGGATTTTCGCTCCCTTTTTTCAGCCGTTACTGGCGGCATTGCGGCGGCGTGGGAGCCGCAAGTCCTCTTTTCGGCTTGGATACGACTTTTTGACCTTTTCCCCCTTTCCCTCCCGGGACCTTCTTGTATTAGCACACATTGAGTCCCTGTACTCTGATTTGTAAGCACAGCCCTTCCCTTTCCTGTTTTCCTTCTTAGGTGAGCGAAACATTGTTTCCTCGGCTTTAGGTCCAATCGCCGTGGCAATGATTACCTATTCTCGATTTTCCGCGCTTCTTTTGCACCCGTGGTCATTTCGGACCCTAAACCCGGCCGTCCTTACCTCTGCGGTCTAAGTAGCGTGTTCCGCTAATTCTGAAGGTTGGGGCCCCCAATTCTCGACCCTGCATGCCTCACGGTACTGACCGCTTTTCGCGGCGGTATCTGGCTCGTTTCGTGGATGCCACGGGGCGCCAATAGATTTATTTTTTCTTCCTGGTCGCGCAGTCTCATTTTCCGACGGACGGAAAGATCTTCTCTTTTTTTCCCGTTGTTTTTGTTTTCGTTGATTTTTGCCCCTGGGTTTTGACCGAGAACTTGCCGCGGCGGAGCTTTTTTCCCCTGGAAGCAGCCTCTCTTTCCGAGGCAAACTCGTTCAATCCCCGGTTTTTCTTTTGCCGCACGGACCCCCGGTCCACGATCGCCTATACGCCTCGCCTGACCATTCGATCAGACTTTTTGCAGGTTAACCCGCTTTGGTCTTAAGAGTGTGCCGCAAACCGCATTCGGTATGATCTTCAACCTCGGCTTACTCCTGGACTTCTCGGGACAGACAGCGTTTGACCTTTTTGAGATGTGCGTCGGGAGTCACCCCGGTGCACCTTTTTCCCCTGATTTGCCGGGGACCGACCTGAGTGAATTCAGTGCAAAGGATGAGTCGTAACGCTGAGGGCCGCTCCTTTGTTGCGCACACTACATTGCCGTTTGCTTAGCCCCCTATCCAGCTCCTCCCCCCAACCTGTCCTTTGTGTCTAAGCACACAGAATTTTTTCGTTGCTCGGTCAACTTTTAGGATCACCTCCTTTTTTTCCGCCCATGCCGGCGCTCGGTTCGATGAAAACTGCTTATCACGATGCTTTTCTTCTCCGCCTCTTAGCGGCCGACGGATTTTGAGTGTTCTTCCGGGCAGCATTCGATTTATTTTTCTTCAGCACTGCGGACGGTACGGGCCATCTTCTTCCCTCATGGTCGCGTTCCCTTTGGCGAATTCTCGTCCTTTTTGTGCCTCAGCTGAACTGTTGACGGGGTTACCATGTGAGGAGCCGCCCCGGTTCCCCCTTCTCGGGGTGCTGGTGTTCATTCGCTTTCGATTCACCAACCATCAGCTCCTCCTCCACTCATTGTCGACCTGCTTCCCTCCTTGCATGCGAACAATTGCTGTCTTTTCAATTGGTCGCGAATGGAAAATCTCTAGTTGCGTTTTGCGATCGTCGCGATGGCATTAATTCCAGGTGACGGATGCGGAGATTGTGTTCCCCAGCTTACCTTTTTCAAATGGCGGACTTCCTCCGATTGACGGCGGTCTTTTCTGGTTCTCGGGTTTTCTTGCTTTTTTTTCCGTTTTTTTGCGGGTGGGTTACACCCCCACCCCGGGCATTTTTTTTCGTCGTAGGGGGATTCCGGTGGAGCACCCGACCACTGACAGTGCCGCTGCGCCCTGCGGTTTCCTTTTTTCACAACGCCCAAAAACAAACCCCCTTCCCTTAACCGCCGAGGATTCTTCTCCGGATCGGATCGTCTCTCGCCCCCCCCCGCTTTTCCAGATGTTGTTGACCAAAAAGCCTCACACCGTACCGGCACATTTTTCATTTCCCCACCAAATTGCGCCTTTCAGTAAACTACACCTCCCCAAGCGGGAGGAACTCCCTTTTCTTCTTCTACCCCTCCTTTTTTTTTTTTGAGTTCGATGGTCATCCGCCGCCGCGTGTCTTAGGTATAGTGTCCTACCCTAAGGCCGCCCACCAAGATTTGTTGATGAATCGTGTTGTCTTTTTTGGTGCACCCTCTTTTGCTTGGGCGGATATACTTACTCTCCTCTCTTGGGTGCGTTCCATGGGTCTTTGGGAGCGCTCTGAGGCTTTCTTAGTTTGACTGCACCCGATTTAATGCCCGACGACGCCTTCCTATCGACGACCTGTGCCCCACCCTAGGCAGCTCTTCACGCCCGCATCCCAGGTCCGTAACCCCAGTCGCGGTGGACAGTAGCATCAGTGGCGAGTCCCACAGTTTGTCTCCGCCCGTCCATGTTTCCTCCCCCCAGCGATCTTCCGATTTTAGCTTCTATTTTCCATCTGAGAAAATTTTTTGTTCGCCAATGCCAAGACAGTTGGAAAGCTTTTCCCCCCCCCCTTTTTGGTTGGGGACCGTTACTAGCTCTTTCAGTCAAGTTCCGCAACCCCGGGGGAACTGGCCCGCCGCTGCTCCTCATGTTCACGAAGACAGTTAGCGGCTGAACCTTCGATCGCCCTTTACAGGAGAACTTCTCCCGCCCTGCGCCCGATCGCATTGTGTTCGGTTCTCCCTTCTCTTGGTGCCTCTTTAATAGGTGGTAAACTAAACGGCTAAGATTCTGCAGGAGGCTTTGAGAATCACTTTGATCGTTGAAGACTCGAGCGATTTTTCTCCTTTGTTTTACCTACCCTCCGCTTGCGGGCTTTGATCAGTAAAGGGGACAATCTCAGGACGTGCATTATCCAAATTTTTCCTTCGGATTTCTCGATGGCTACCCAAGACTTAACCGGATGTGAGCACCCAGTCCCTCGTCGACTCGGCCCTCCCGTTACGACATCTTGGACTATTAAAACTCCAGATGGAGTCTGTCTTTCTCTCTCTGGCGGCACCCTTGGACTTTTCCTCCCTCTACCCCCCCATGCCAGGCAGTCCTGACTTTGCTTTGTCCGTCCTACTTTCTCTTTCTCATCGTTTTATGACCTTGCGTTTGAAGCGCAAGTTAGATGACGAGTTGGCTCCTACAATGTTTTCCTCCCTGCATGACGCCCGTTTCTACGTGCATTCCTGACGATCTGTCTCGTTTTTTTTCCAACCGGGGCTCATCTTTTATGGTCCTCCTCTGTCCAGACCTTTTTCCGTCGTGCGGCAATTCGTTCCCATACGGGGCCCCTAGTGCTCATTTCCCTGTTGTGTTGAGAGAGATGTATTTGGGCCCTGTCTTTTTTTCCGCGCCTGCCGCCACTTCTGCCTTCAAGGGGACTCATCGTTCGTCGGCAACTCCAGCGTTTGGCAGGCCACCGGTTTTGATTTTCTCTGAAACAGGAACCAGGATCCTACAATTTTTTGTTCTTTACGATCAGAGTCCGCGTTTTCCTGGCCAGTTTCGTTGTGTGCCCGGCCAACCGTCATGCTTCTGTTCTGAGGTAGACCTAAACGCCCAAACTGTATTTCGCGGACGCTTCCGGTAAGGACTCCCAGTTTTTTATGGGTAGAGATGTTGTCAGGCTGACCCTTTTTTTTCCCGTCGCTCGAGCGCCCGAATTTGGATACGCCTCCCCCAGTTCCACTGATGTAGTCTCCACTGACGAGGGAATTTCGCCGACAATGGTTGCTACCACCTTGAGGTTTTTTCCCCCTGAAAATTTTCGGCTTTTGTCTTAGCAAATCGGCTCGGGGCACCACCCCTTTGTGCGAAAGCACCCCCGATCCTTTCCCTTTCTGTCCCTTTTCATGCCGCAAGCGTCTTTCTTCCCCTCCCAGCCCTGATTTTTTCCCCTGGCTTCCAACACCGAGGAAGTTATTCCCTCCGCTGACGGAGTTGCGTTCAATTCTCTCTTCCAGGGGTTTTTGGTAGCCGCGGCCATCTCTGCCGGGATTCCACAATTCTTGCGAGTTCAGTTTTTCGCCGTTTCTGAATTCGTATCTCGCTGCTGAATTGGTTCAAGGCGTGAATGGCCGCTGCGTTAAACCCTTTTTGGCCGGTCCCTGCCCTAGTGTTTGCTTTCTTCTGAGCGCTCCACGTTCCGCACGCCAATGCTCCTTAAAGAAGTTCCGCAGTTGCACTAGTCTGCATTGGTCACTGTCCGGTAATGACAACACCACTGCCGCGTTTACAAATTCCAGTATTTCTTTTGAGCCGATTTCGACCCGGATTAATGCCGGTTATTGGTCGCCCCCCAATTTTTCCCCCCCGATCGTCAACTCTGTACCTTTGTTCCGAGGCTGTGATCAGTTCTCGGTCTGGGAACGGGTTCGTGGTGAACCAGGTTTCTCTGGTCCCTTCTTCTTTCCGAAGTCATCGTCTCGGCCAACCGTTCCCGGGGCGCTGTCAGGACCCCCAGACCCTTGGCGCCTCACCCCCCCAAGCTGATCCCTTTTTCGTAGGAGAATAGTTCAGTTTGGTTATTTGATATCTTATCTCTTTTTGGTAGCCTCGTGTGCCACCCAAAACCCCGGGTCCCCCCCGTCAAATTTTCTCATTTTCCGGTGTTTTTGTCGGGCCAGTAGTTTAAACCCAGCCCCCAAGCGGCGGTCTG
>Ga0179593_1717218_pt1 | contig 15558 bp, 27 predicted proteins | sample CZODoug2_1_08_16_FD_185931 | JGI IMG/M metagenome (GOLD analysis project Ga0179593, IMG submission 185931) | Vadose zone soil fungal communities from Angelo Coast Range Reserve, California, USA - CZODoug2_1_08_16fungal (PacBio error correction) | ecosystem: Environmental > Terrestrial > Soil >... | reverse complement strand
CAGTCCCTTTTTTTCCCTTTCTGCCCCCTGCCGGAAAACAGTTTTTTTCCCTGACTGCGCCCCCCAACGGCGGAATATCACATTTTTCCCCGATCCGGTTTGTCCCAATGTTTTCCATATAAGGAATTTTGCTTCCTCTTCCTTTTTTTTACCACTCCGCAGTGGCCTTTTCCCCTAAACCCCCCGCGACGCGACGGCCAGATCTGACCCCTTTTTTTCGATTCCCGCAACCCGCCACTGGCCTTTTTTTTTTTTTCTTTTTCGGACGAATCTGCTGATTCCCTGCTTCCTTTTTTTCCCCTAGTGAGAAAGGTTATTCACGTTTTTTTTCTTTTTTTCCGGGGCGAGCCAGGACAGTCTTTTTGGGACGATAGCGCTTTTCCCTCGAAACCGGCCTGCCTTTCCCCCCTTTTCTGGCATCGCTATCCTTTTTCCCGCCCCCTCCCGATATCACGAGAGCGCCTTTTTTTTTTACCAGACCCCTTTTCCCCCCGCCATCAAAAGATACTCTTTCTTTTCCCCCCGCCGCTCATTTGTGTGCCCCCTATTAAAAAAGATCGCCGTTTTTCCTCCCCCAGATCTTCGTCGCACCTACCCTTTTTTCCCTCAGCTGGTGCCACTTCTCACCCCTCTGAAAATGATTTCGGCTCCTTTCCCCCTGGGTAGCGCATTAGCAGAGCCCTCTTTTTTTTTTCCCCCTTCTGCATCGAAACGTCTAACTCGTCGTTTTTGCATCGAGTTCCCTTTGCCCTTCCCCTTTTTTTTTTCCCGAATAGGTTACTTCGCACTGCTTCCCTCGGATGTGCTGCCCCCCTTCCCCCCCCCCCTCCACAAGTAGCCCCTCAGCCGAGCTTTCGAACCTTGCTCCCCCCTGAATCCGACACCTTTCTTTTTTTTTCAGCGCACAGTTAGCTCCCAAAAAATGAACTTCGTTTTTCTCTTCTGCAGAGCACCTCACCTTCCCCCCCGTTCCAAATCCAGCTTTTTTTCCCCCCTCCTTTCCAAAACCTGCTTCAGAGGTGGAGTCCCACGCGACATATTTCCCCCCTTGTGCGAATCGCCTCCCTTAAATTGAGTGTCGTGCCCCCTTTTTTTCGAGGTATCCTCTTTTTTTTTGCGCACTTTTTTTCAACCTGCTCACATCCTCTCCCCCCCCCTGTCAACACGACAACATTCGTGTTTTTTTTTGCAGCGTTACCGCGGTTCTTCCCCAGATTGGTGGCTCGAGCCGCCCTTTTTTCCCCTCGCACTCGCGCGTTTCCTCCCCCTTCCCCTTCTTCGACGACATCCACTTTTCACGAGCTTTTTTTTCAGTGAAATCGGTCCCCCCCACATCAAGTCACGTTTCCTTGCTTGATCGACATGCAAATACGACCCCCCTTCTTTCCTTTTTTCCCCCTCTTTCCGGACCTACTGCCTGGATCCCGAGCCAACCCTCTCTTGCGATCAACTGTCTGCCTTTCTCCAATGCTGAAATTATCCTGCTGCCTTTTTCCCCTTCCTGACCGATGACCCCTCCTTTTTCCCCACACCTCATCCCTCTTTCGTTTTGCCCTTTTCGCAAGATAGCTAGAAGCTACTTTTTCCTTTGCCTCATATCTTTTTTCTCCTTCCGGCTGCGTTTTTTCCCCCTCGCCATCGTCCCTTTTTTCATTCTCCCCCTTCCCCCCAAATGCGCCCACTCTTTTCCCCCCCCCCGTACCGCCCAGTACCACTTTTTTTTTCTTTTTCAAGGCATCAGACTCCTTTCCCTTCCCCCCGGCAAAATTCGCTCCCCTCAAACTTGAATTTCTGCCATCTTGATGAATTCCCTTTTTTTTAGCGTGCTGCCTTTCCCTCCCAAAATTGTCTCTGACCCCATTTATTTGCTCAATAAGAGGCCGTCGTCGTTTCTTTCAAGAAATAGTTTTTTTTTTCCCCCGGAGTCTGCCCCTCCCCCTCGCTTGCCGGCGGGTTTTTCATGGAAAGAACCCAGACCGGAGTCTGACAGACCCCCCCGCCCCCGCCCGTTCCCCCGGTTTTCTTCTCTTCCCCATTTTTTTTGCTTCCGGCACCCCAAGTCGCGAACCGCAGCAAGGGGCCCCCCCCGGAGGAGCCTGGACGCTTCGCCGTCCCTTTCGAACGGCACCCATGTCTCCCCCCTGCGAATTCTTCTTCACCCCGTTTTTTGTTGTTGAGCAGAATTCCTTTTGTTTATTTTCACTCTGCGGTAGCCGCCCCCTTGTGGTTCCCCCCCCGGATTACCTTCCTTCCCCTCTTCACCGTAGCGGCCTTGGTTCTTTTCCTCTTGTTCCGCCCCGTTTCCCCCCCCCCCTTTTCTTCATTACGAACCGACCTCGCGTTGAATACCATCAGCCCGCTTCCTGCAACTTTTTTTTCGCAGCGTCTTTCACTTCCCCCCTTCCCGCGATTCTATTCCGACAATGTGAGTGTTTTCCCCCAGAATGAACATCAATTCCTTTCCCCCTTTTTACGAGTCGTGCCTTTTCCCCCCCGCCTTTTCAATGTTCCCTTCGTGATCATAAAACGACAGATTGGCGGTTTCCCCTTTTTTCAAGTTAGCTTGCGTCTTTCCCCCATAACCATTTTCTCATTTCCCCAATAGCTATTCGATCTTACACCTTCCTTTCCCCTAAGTGCGGACGTTTTTTTTTTTTACGTCAGTTTTTGGCGCATTTGAAAGTCTCCTTTTTTGTGCATGGAACTCTGAGGGCGGGGATCTTTTTTTCCCTTTTCAGCAAAGTGTTCCCAGTTGCGCGGAGCCAACTTTCCTAAGGGTGGACGCACGTTTCTTTTCGTTGGACGAAACATTTTTTTTTTCCCCCCCTCCTTACGGTAATTGTGTTATTACTTAGAGTTTTTTTTCCTCCGATTATTCGCAATTTTTCTTTTACAACGAAGCTGGGCCCATTTTTTTTTTCCCCCTTTTCCCTCCCTTAATCCCGTTTCGTTCTTTTTTTTGGTTTCCAGAAGTACAAGCAGGAGGCCCTTCCCCCCTTTTTTTGCTTTAAATGCGCGATCCCACTTCCCCTCCTTTTTCCCCGAAGGCAATTTATGTTGCGGCCCCTGAGCCGAGTTTCACTGAACCAGCGCCTTTTTCCTTGTGCATGATCTGTATCCCCTCGTTTCCCTTCCCTGCGCCTGATGCAGGCGAACCGCTCTTCCCCCAACGTGCTGCCTTTCGCCCCGGTTCCCAACTGAGCATATTCATTACCCCTCGCGCAACGCCTAGTGCGTCCTTTTTCTCGTTTTTTCTTTTTTCCCCCCCCTTTTTTTTTCCGTATGACATTGAGGTATTTAGGTACTCCGAAGTGTGAACAGGTTTTTCGCAACCTCGTGGCGCTTACGGATTTTCTCCGTCCCTCTGTTTCGACTTCTGCATCTTTTGTTTTACTTCAATACGTGTACGACCCTTTTGTGCGCGCGGAGAATTCCTCCCTTTTGCAGATTTCCGACTTTTTCCTCTCTTCGAACATTCTGAGTGGCGATTCCACAGAGAGTTCTTTTTCTACCGCTGCGTGCGTGTCTCCCCCGTTATGTTACTGGCAGTATGCGGCAGTTCGCCCTTCCGGCGCGGACATGCTTTTTCTTCTGCAGGCTGCGCACATTTTTTTCAAAACCCACCCCAACCTCGTCGAAACGGGAAGGCTTTCCCCCGATGCCGGAGGCAACGTACGCTTTGCGTGTCCAATTGTGCGCCTTTTTCCCTCTTTTCTGCAAGCCACTGTTCGATGAAGAGTGTTGTCGTTTTTTTTTTTCTTGCTCGATTGCCGCTTACTTCCCTTTTTTTGTGAGTGTTTTTTCTGATCGCATTCACAGAAGTGCACCCCCCCCCCTTATCACTGGAGGTGCGAGATTTTTTTCTCCCGAGTGTAAGAGCTTCTTTCTTTTCTGCCAGCATGTTCTTTTTTTTGGCGGGGTTTTTCTGAAGACGAATTTATCTTTTCTTCCCCCGCTGAGTGCGATTCTTGCGTCTGTTTTTCTTGGGAGCCGGGGCTTTCCAATAGCGATGGCCGTTTTTGCCCGTGAGTAGGCTCCCCTCAACTGAGCCGCCAGATACGGTTCTTTCTTTCGAATAAATTCACTCCTTCCCCGGCGAGCTTGACGATCCCCTTCATTCACCGCCAACAAAGTCACCTACCTTCTCCCCCAGCTCAACGCCGATTTTTTTTTTTGCAGAGTCAAGCGCATTCCCCGACCCCGCTTAGCCCCTCTTTTAGCGGTGAACTGTTTCCCAGCGGGCAGAGCTTTTCGCCGCGGCAAAACGCAGTGTGTTATTTTGAAGATGTTTTCCCACTGCGGATTTTTCCTTTTTTCCCCCCCCCTTTCCGGCATGCTTTTTTGCCCCACCCACACGATGAATCGATTACTTTTCTCGGATGTGGGAATCGCACCTTCCCCCCGTCGGCGGAATCTAGTTTCCTCCCCCCCCTGCACAATGAGCGCTCCCTGAATCTCTTTTTTTTCTTGCATTGATTTGATTGCAGAGATCCCTTTCCTGCCGCGAGAAACAGTTCCCCCCCCCCCTTTTTCCACCGGCGGCATCCTCCTCCTCCTCTTCCCACGATCTTTCGGGTTTGGCCCACTGACAGAGGATTTTCTTGAAATTGCTCGCGCCCCTCCAGATGGACCCGCCTTTCCCCCCCACTCGTTTCCGCTTTTTTTTTTTCTCTGCCCGCTGTTCATCGCCCCAGCCATGGAGGGGGGCAGGTTTTTCCCTGGCGAGATCCGCCTGAATCTTTTTTCTTGCTGGCCAGCCTTTTTCCCCTTTTTTTTTCGGGCATGACGGTTGTTTTTTGCTCGGCGCGTAAAACCAGTCTTTTTTTCCCCCCTTTTAAGCGGCATCGCAAACGCTTTTTGCTAAGTTAATACCCCTCTATCGCAGGCCTCCACCGATCCGACCGATATCCAGACCGCCTTTTCATACCATTTTCTTTTTTTTCTTTTTTTTTTGTTTGTTATACCCCGTGACGCCCTATATGTTTTTTTTCCGCGCCGCCCTGCCCCGTTTTCCCAGATTTAAAACGCATCGCCGCCCTCCTCATTGATCTCTGGTTCGTCCCCCTTTAGATAGCTTAACATTTTTTTTTCCGCTGTGCACTTAGGTGACTTTTTCAATGATTGCTTTTTTTTTCCCCAAGACGTAAAGCACGCTCCCTACCCTCGTCGAAAAATCCCCGTTCGCTTTGCATACGAACGTTCCCTCTTTCTGCTATGCGCCACCTCCTTCTGGACCGCCAACGCGTTTCCCCTTTTCCTTTTTTTTCGCCCGCTTCCCACATCCGTGTGCGCACCGAACTCAGTTTTCTCAGCACAATGCACTCCGCCTAGGTTCCCTTTTTTTCCTTGGGCATCTCCCCCCCCAGCCCCATGAGCAAGCGCGACACCGCGTAGGGCCCCCCCCAAAAGCACTTCCTAGCACCATTTTTTTTTGCTTCTCCCCCAGCAAGTCGGAATCCCCCCCCCAAGACTTCTCGCCCCATTCTTTAGCGGCGCTTAATGTTTTCTTGAATCACTTTTCCCCGCCGGATTTTTTTCGCAGGCAGTTTTTTTCTCCCCTACGCAAGGTGCATCCCTTTTTTTTCACCTCAGTCCCTCTCACCCTTTTCTTCAACACGAAAATTCCGTTTTCCCCTCTTTTCCGCTGGGAACAGGTGTTCCCCCCCTCTTTTTTTTTTTTGCCTCGGCGAAAGCTTGCGCAATCGCGGTTTTTTTTCAGGAAAACAATCCTCCCCGTTTTACAGCAATACGGACGCGCGTTTTTTTCCCCAGTGACCAACTCGCCGCTCCCCCCCTCCTCAGTCCCCCGTTATTTTTTTGAATCGATAGAATTCGCCACTGCCGTTTTCTTACCTGCCTGGTATTCGAAAACCCCTTTTTTTCTCGGAGATCACTTCTGCCCCTCCTTCTCTCCCCTGAGGTCCCCCTTGGTCTCCCCGAGAAAGGAGCCCCTTTCGCCCAACGCTCCTTTTCCCCCGTCACCCCCGTTCCCCTCTTTTTTCCTTGGCCTCATTTGTTTCTGGTGATGGTCTTCTACTCGCCGCCTTTTTTTCCCTTGCTGGTTCGCTTCACTCTCCCTTGTGTCCTCCCCCCCCCCCAGTCCCACTATCACGTTTTCAAGTTCTTGTAAGCGCATCGCCCTTTCCTTTTAAAGAGAAAATTGCGCCTTTTTTCCCCCCCCCCTCCTCCAAACTGAAAATTCTACTGATGCATCACGACCTCCCCCTGCGCGAAGCCTGCACCAACCTCTCTTCCTATGAATATGAATGTCATTTTTTTTTCCCCCCCCCCCCCTTTTTTCATTTCCCCCTTCCTCGCGAGCTCTGCACTTTTCTTTGGAAAAGCGAGTGTGCATCCATGTTCAAGCGGGCTTTTCCCCCCTCGGCTCATCGTCGTTTCCCCCTTTTTTCACAGGAACTTTTTCAAGAAACCAAGCCCTCTTGAATTAGACTTTCCTTTTCCCCCCCCTGAGTCTTTTGCGCCTTTTTTTGCGCGGCCAACTATGAAGCCCGCTTACTTCTTCTCTCTCTCTTTTTTTTTTTTTTTTTCTTTTTTTTTTTGTTGTTGTTGCCTCGACGTGCCTTGTTTACGGGATATATCATGGTTTCCCCCCCCCTCGCAACGGTTCTTCCTTTTCTCCGAGCTTTCCCTGGGCGGTTTCCCCCTTAGAACTTCTCCCCCCTCTATTGTTCCGGTCCAAATGGGTCGTCTTCTTCCCCGAACCGATTTCCCTAGTGTGTTGGTCCACTCTTTTTTTCTTCCTGCAAAACGCTTCCTTCCCTGCGTTAATTGCACCCCGAGCGAGCCTCTCCCCCCGGAAACGACGACCCCCCCCCCCCCCCTCAATCTAGGAGCATCCTTTTTTTTCCAACATTTTGGTTAGCTTCTTTCGCGCCGGCCTCAAACTTAATCATCAGCTCCGGCCCTTCTGCGGGGATCCGGCCCTTTTCTTGAGGTGTAACTACACAATTGTCCATGTTAATTTTTCATCCTCTACAAGAACTTTTTTTTGATGACCTTTTTCCCTTTCTTTCCGTCAGCCTTTTTTCCGCGAACCACCTCGAATGGTTTTTTTTGCGAGGTGAGTCCCCCCTCCCAGCCGATCATTCTTTTTTCCCTGCACGAAAACCCTCATAACGCTTGTGAGTCCTTAGCCCTTTCTTTGTGTTCCGCACGATCTTTTTTTTTTTTTTGAGCGTTGGCCCTTGTGTGGAAATTTTTCTTTCCTCGTTTTCTCTTTTCTGCCGAATTTCAGCATTCCTTCACAACGAAAGATGGAGCATCCGGGTAGTTTTCCCTTTTTTTTTTCGGCTGCTTTTTTTTTTCTGAATCCCTCTTGATTAGCAATGATCCCTTTTTTTTTGGATTCAATACGATCCCTCAGGATGGGAACGTTCCTTTTTCCCCCACGGAGGCCCCCCTGTAGCTGTTTAGTGCATGACCCCCGCCGTTGCTGTGTCTTTTCTCCCAGGGCTGGGGTCTTTTTTCCCCCCGAACGGGTGCCTCTTGTTTGCGACTTTTCGGCAGCTTTTTTTCCCCAATGCATATGCACCCCCCCCCCCCCTCGGAACGCATGCCCGGCCTTTTTTTTTTTTTTTGGGAGTGTTAGGTTCCCGTCCCCTTTTTTGTCGATGTTGCTATTGAAGGTCAGGGACGTGTCTTTTTCTTTTTTGAGGGACGATTCCTTTCGCAAATTTCTTTTTTATTTGGGCGTATCCAAGCCTGCCTTTTTTCCTTGAACTGCCCTCCCCTTTCTAGGTCGGCCTTTCAGCCGCCCCCCCGTGTACGACTCACCCCCCTCCTTCGGCGAGGAAGCCCCTTTTTTCTTAAATTGCAGGATTTCCCCTTTTTTTGTGAGTTCTGCCCCCCTATTTTAGTGATTCCTTTTGCAGTTTTGACCCGGTCGGACGATCAGACCTTTTGTATTGTGTTTTTTGCCACTTTTTTTTTTTTTTTTTTTTTTTCTGCCCGGCCTTTCGCAAAACCGCGTTGCATTGTTGCTCTACTTTTTTCTTCGTTCGGCGCGACATCCTTTTTTCTTTCCTCCCAAGGTCCTTGTGGAAAGAACCCCCCCCCGATGACGCGGACGCTTTTTTTTTTTTTGGATTTTACCCGACAAGGCAGAACTTTTTTAGACGTTCGAGTGCATTCTCTGCGCGTTTATTACGTTCCCCTGTGTTCCCGTCTTGCACAGCGTGATTTTCTTTCCGGCCCTCCGAAGTGCACAAATTCCCCCCCTTTTCTTTTCAATAGGACTTTCTTTGTTCGACCTTAGCCAGACGAATTTGAGAAGCGGCTCCTTCTCGTTTGGCTTGACCGCATTGGGCCAGCGCTGGATTGCTTTTTGGCTTCTCTTGGCCGCATCATCCCCCCTCCTCTACTTTTCTGTTCCTCCGCCGGCGGAGATTCTTTTTTTCCCCTTTTAGAGGACGGTCACCGCGGCTTTTTTAACTGAGCCGCCACATTTCTTTTTTCGATGTGCCGCTTTCCCCCAAAAAAGCAGCCAACCTCCCTCGGGGTCTTTTACTTTTTTTCATTTTTTGCACGAGGTATCACCCCGCGCAACGCCAACACCTTTTTCCCCTATTCGCCCAGGCCCTTCCGCAGATTCAGCGATTCCTGCAAGCCGATGCCCCCTTTTCGGAAAGCACGGTTCCCTCCTTACTGCGAGACCCTTCTGCTTTTTTTTTTGTAAGACGGCCCCCCCTTTTTCCCCGGTAGTATAGACGCTGGTTTTTTTTTCCGTGGCAAACCGCAACACTCCCCCCTCTTTTCGATCGTTACCTGCCATTGCATGACCCTTCTCCTTCCCAGTCCGGAGGCGGATATTTTTTCCAAGCCACCTTGAGCGGTCCCTCCCCCTCCGCTGTGATTAAGTTGCTTGCCTCTCCTTCCCCCGTGCTCAGGGTGCTTGTTTTGCGCCCTTTTTTCTTTTTCCCTTGAAGGCGTACGCGGATACATCCACCCAGTAAACAGGATCTCGCCCATCTTTTGTTCCCCTCAGTCGGTTGTCCCCCCTTTGACCTCCTTTTTTTTTTCACGACCGGCAAACCCTTTTTTTTCCCTTACACAAACACTTTTCTCCGCGGGTCTGCCCGCTGTTTCTCCCCTCCCGCGGGGTGCCCTTTGGCTTTGAGTTCTGAATCTGCGCCGCGTTTAAAAATAGGAAAGAAAGATTCTGCTTTTGCCAAAGGCTGAGTTGCCGTTTTTTTCCCCGTCCCTTTCTGTTCTTCTGCTTTTAGCGCACTTTTTCCCTTGGGCGGCTCAGTTAGGCCATCTCTTTTTCCCCCCGCTATTGGAAGACCCGATCTCCCTTTTTTTTCTGAATCCTTAGCCACCTTTTTTTTCCCACGTCGACGCAATCCCTCGCTCATAGACGGCAGCGCCCCTTTTTTTTTTTTCAGCTGATGCTCAAGCCCCCCCTCTCGACCTCCTTTCCCTCGTTCTCCCCTCCAGTGATAGTAGGTTCTTTCCCCCCCTTCGGTGAAACAAACTTCCTTTGGGCAGCATCCCCTCCCCCCCCTTTTCTTTAGGGCATCGTTGACACCCCCCCCAAGAAACGAGCCAACACTTTTTCGTCTAATCGCAGTTCTTTCCCGAGTCGCTCCCTTTTTCCAGCGTTGCCTTCTCCTCTTCCGCATCATCAAGGATGTCTTCATCAACGCCCTTCCCCCAAATCACTTTTTTCCCTCTTTCGAAACCCATCCCTCCTGAGATGGAAGAGTCCTTCCCCTCGTATCGTCCCCCCCTTTTGATCTCATGCCCTTCATGCAGCAAGTTCGGAAAAATACCCCCCGCTTCTCGCCGCCCCTTAGCGGGCCTTTTTTTTTTTCCCGGATATTTATGCCGAATCGGGCCCCCTTTAGCCAGTTTTTTTTCTCTACAGACACCCCTCCCCCCCTCTCCTTTCAACTCCCGAATGAATCAACCCCGCTGCCCAACGCGGCGCATTTTTGTTCATAATGCCAGGTGTTCTCTCAAGAGGTCTCCTCGTCCCCTTTTGCGCCCCCTTCTTTTTTCTGCCAAAATCCCCAACAGCAACGGCGGCGCATTCATGGCTTTTTTTTCCTCGGCCTTCGTTGAGTTCACCCCCCCCCTCCCCTCTTCAGTTTTTCCTTTCTTTGTCATCTTTTTTCATTTGGCGCCATCCAGATTTCCCCCCCCAGCCACGAAAACGTTATAGTCCTCCCGTGCTTCGTTTGTAAAGCTCCCTTTTCCCCCTTTTTCGGCGAGCTTCACCCTTTTTTGACGCCGAAATTCACCACCTGCTCAAACCGAGCCCCTTTCGCTCAAGCGTTAATTTTTTTTTTCCTCCTGGAGATTTTAGCGTTCTACCCCGAACTCCTTATTCCAACCATTCTTCCCCCCCCAATGCGCCAACCTTTTTTTCCCTTTTTCCCCCCCGGACTCGTCCCTCACATCTTTTTTTTCCTTTTTTGCAGCTTGAAGTTCCTGTAATTTCCTTAGGCATTTTACGGCCCTCCCTGTTATGTTTTTCCTCTCATTTCTCCCGCAATATGAGCCCCCCCCTCTCCGCCGCCCTTCCTGCAGACGGACCAAATGTTTCTTTTTCCCTTTTATGTCGATTCTTTTTTTTCTTTCTCCTTTCCATAGCCTCAGGCGTTTTCCCACACGAGCCTTGTCCGGACCCGTGAGCCCCACTGTTTTTCCCCCCCCTTTCTTTTTTCCACAGTTTTTTGACCCTTTAAGGACCATTTTTGATTTCTTTTTTCCCCCCAGAAAACAAAGCCTCCTCCCCCCGTGAATATACCCCTTTTTTCGCACTGTTGCCCGTGCTCCCCAGGTCTGCCCCCATGGATATCTTTCCCCCCCCGGGAAATTATCTCTCCCTTCCCCCCCCTCTTTGGAGTTGTTTTTTGCGTTATTTTACGGTTTTTACTTCCCCCTGAGCAAGGATGCCCCCCCCACCCCCTCTTTTTTCGCCGCACTCCAGCTTCCAGGTATATTCCTCTGTTTTTTCGCCTGTTTCGGAAGACACTTTTCCGGACGAAAACCCCCCCCTTTTTTCTTTCTTTTCTCTTCGAAACTAACATCGTCGGGTCAACTCCCCTAGCATCTCCAGTTGCCCTTCGTTCTTCCTCACGACCAAAGGGCGCCGATTCCCCCCCAGATCTCCTTTTTCTTTTCGATGTCTGACAATGAAGCTCTCTTCCCCCCAGACTTAACCCTTTTATCAGGTAAACATTTTCTATCGCGCCGCTCACAAATTTTCACATTCGGGACATCATCCCCCCTTCTTTGCGGGTCCCCATTCCCAAGTTTTTTCTTTTTTTTTTGAAACCATACACTTTTTCCCCCCCCTTGTCTGTGTATACCTTCCTCCCTTACAAGGCTTTTTTTCCTTTTTGCGACGGGCGGCTACTGTGAGAGTTCTTTTTTTCGCGCATTGAACCCCCCACCGAAACCTTTCTTATTGCCGAACATTTTTTCCGAACCTTTCACCGGTGAGTGCATGCCCCCTTTTTAGGCCATCATTAAAGATCGGAGTCTTTGACCGCCCTTTCGATGTTGTTTCTTCCCGAAATAATAGAGTGTGTTTTTTTGTGCGGCCCGGTTGGTTCGGAAGGGTGTTCTCCCCCCAGGATATCAGCATTTTTTTTCCTCTGGGCTAGAAGGTTTTTCCCTTTTGACTTTTTTTGACCATTTTTTCTGGATCGCCAATGCTACCCCCCTTTTTTCTTTCAATTCGATCAAAGCTTTTTGATCGCCGGAACGCCTAGACTGATGCGTTTTTTCTTCCCTCTTCAGTTTTTCACGGCATTCCCGCCGCCTTGTTCGCCTCTGGAGGATTGTCGGAAGTGTGGCCAGCCCTCAACCCCCCCTCTTTAAAGTGATTTTAGGCCCCCTTGCATTAATGAAACACGCCCCTTTCCCCCCGCGGGTGAGGCCCTTTTTTTGCCTGAGGTCATTGGTTAGGCGGTTATCCCCTTTGCGTAGGTCCCCCCGCGAAACCGCGCTGTCCTTTCTCCCCCTTTCGAGCCGGGCACCCTGCCCCGGACTTTTTGTACCTCACATGCCCCCTTTGCTGGTTGGAAAATAATTTTTTTTTGACTTGTGCTGCGTGCTGCTTTTCTTTTTTTTTTTTTTGGTTCCCCTCAACGACTTTGTTTGGACGGCCCTCTTCCAGCCTTTCCCCCGTGCGATCATTTTTTTCCTGCCAGGTTCGATCCCGTGCGAGGTTTTTTTTCCCTTGTTCCCCTTTTTTTCCCTTTTACGTTGTTTGTCTTTTTTGCGCACAGCCGATTGTAAAGCATCGCCCCCCTTGATAACGCATTTTTTTTTTTTTGGCGGTCAGATTTTTTGCTTTTTTCGCAGCAGACTTCTCTCTTCTGCAGAGTGTGCGCCTTTTTTTTTTCGCCACCGTAGCCTCCCTTTTTTCTATTGCAGGCGGTTGATTTTTCTCATTTCGGAGTTTTTTTTACAGTGCACCAAAGAGGCTCTTTTTTTTTCGGTATATTTGTCTTCCGTCTTTCTGCGATTTGCCTTTTGTTTTTTTTTATTCTGGATGTTGCTTTTTTCCGGCGCCCTGTGGCGGGTTTCCCGCCGATATGAGCCTCTTTTTTTCCTTTGCGCTCCCCTAATGCGATTTTCGAGATCTAAGTGGTCTTATATCGAGTCTTCTCCCTCCGCAATGCCCGATATCTCCCCCTAACTGCTCCCTTCAGTTTCTTGACGACTAAAAGCCTTGGCGGGTGACTGCTGGTTCTTTCTGCAGACCGCCCCTTTCCCACCTTCCCTACTTTTTTTCCGCCAAATGCTCGACGCGTTTCAGCGATTCGTCCCTTTCCCCCCTGCTGCCCGCATGTGCTCTGTGGTACCGTCCCTGCACAGCGGACAGACCTTTTCGGCGCAGGAAACGAGTTCTTTTCCCCCCACTGCGGCAAGTTTCCTTTTTTCCCCCCCCGGCTGTAACTCATCATTCCCCCCCTGACACCTTCTTTGCACCCCCCCCTGCACGTACGAGCCTTTCCCCCCCGCCGGTGACGCCTTTCCCAGTTTTTTCGGCCAGCTTGCCCCTCTTCTTTCTCTCTCTTTAATCCTCCTTTTAGCCGAGATCAGGGCAGCTGCATTTTCTCCGAAGGAAACAGTTCCTTCCCCCCCTTCTGATTCATCCCTGCCCTCTTTTTGACCTTAATTCCCTTCTTTTTTTGCAAAGAGTGAGTGAGTTTTCGGAATTTGCTCCGACTTTTCCCCTGGAAAAAATCCGCCGTGTTCCCCCCCCCCCGTTTCCGGCTTTTTGCGGGGTCCACTCTTGTGCTCCCAGCACTAGCGGGCTGCATTTCCCTGCGCGGCGAATTTTTTTCGTTGCTTTTTGCTGAGTTTTTTCCTTCCCCTTAAGTTAGGTTGACTTGCCGCGTGAATCGTTTTTCTCCCCGCGTCAACCGCTTTCCTGACTTTTAATCCCACCTCTTCCCGCTGGGGCTCAGTCCCGCGAACATCGCTATCGCGTTTTTCCCCTCCCCTCCGCTATTGGACTTTTTTTCCCCTCCGTCCCCCCCGGTTCCCTTGATTTTTCCAGAACAACCTCCTCCAGATCAGCAAACCTTTTGCGACCGCTGACCCAGCCTTTTCTTCCCCCCCTTCAGATCACCAACCCCCCCTTCTGATTTTTCCTCGGTCGCACTCCAGTGAATAGTTTTTTTTCCCTTCAGGGTGAACACCCTCTTTGGCAGCTCCGCTGCCCCCCCCCCTTTTTTGTTTTTTTCGAAAAAAACGCCCTCCTGCATTCGAAAGTCTTCCTTTTGCGCATCGAGTCAGCGCCCATTCTCCGTACCCGCCCTGCCCTAATTTTTTTTCGATCCATCGGACTTTTTTTTTTTTTACTACCGAATCCCCCTCCGCAACAATTTTTCGCTCGTCGGTTTCTCTCGCATACTCATGCCATTAAGCGATGGAAACCCCTCCTGTTAGCGTCAACCAGCACCCCCTTCCTATGCAGGTCCCCCCGCCCGTCCCCATTCCAAATCAGATCTGCTTTTAAGTTAGAGACGGAAGACTTTTTCCCACGGGATGCACCCTTCCAGACCTTCTAGCAGCAGAAAGACTCCTAAGCAAGAGCGCCCACTAGCCTATCCATGTTCACCCTTTTCCCCTTTCCTCATCACCCCTAAATTCCGTCCCCTCTGCCTTCCGGCCGGCGGTGTTCCTTCAGAAAGGGCTCTGCGCCCTTTCCCTGTTCTGCACCGTCCCCTTCCTCTGACGCAACACCCAACTTTCGATCCTCTGAAACCTCGAACACGCTCCGTTTTTTTTTCAAGTCAAGTTACCATCTTTCTTTTCCCCTATTGAATCGCCACTGCTTTTCTCCCCCCCTTCCTCCTTCCCCCTTTTGAAACCCCTTCCCCCACAAAGGCTTCATAAGCGATCCCTTTCGTCTGTAAAGCTCACCTCCTTGCGAAAACCCTGGAAAACCTCCGTCGTTGAGCCGACAACCCTCCAACGCTCAACCCCCCCCCCCCCCGCGACGCTCACGTTTCCTCTTTCGTGCGCCCTTTTCTTCCGTGGCCTCCCCCCCATTTCGGTGGTTCGCTTCCCTTCTGACTCCAGCCACGTACCTACCCCCCCCCCGCGGACCACTTTTTTCTTTCTATTGGCATTTAAGGAACCTGGTTATGTTTCCCTCTTTCCTTTTTTTTTTCAGCAATCTGGGTCCTCCATATCCGCCCCCCTTTTTTCTGAGCGCAGCGTCCTCGACCAAAATGTTCTTCCTTTTTTAGATGATCGGTCCTTCCTTAGTTTTTTCATTTCTTCCCTACGGGCGGAAGTCACCTCGCCTTGCCCCTTTTTTTGCAGCGAACGACCCCAATTTTTCCTTTTTGACACCCGGCTTCTTACTGTCACCCATCCCCACAGCTTTCTTCCAAAACCCCTTTCGAACCCGCCCGCCCCCTCCCCTTCTGCCTGTTTTCGTGCTTCTTTTTTTGGCAACCCATGCTCCCCGGAATTTTTTTTTCCCCTCCATACCTACGTTGTGTTTTTTTTCTTTTGGATTACTTTCCGCGTTTTTGTATTTGGGCGATAATATCCCCTCCCCCCTGCAAGGCTTTTCGCCCGTGCAACCTTCCTCCGAGAGTTTCAAGTATATTACCCGTTTTGTTTCCCCCCCCCCCTTTTCTTTTCCTTTTACTCCTCCCGGCGAGAACAAAAATTTTTTTTTTCAAGCAGACAACGATCACTTATTTTTTTGTGGTCCCAGCATCCCCCTTTCTTCTAGAACATTGAAGGCGTTTCCCCTTTCTTTGTCTATTTCCTTGATTTCAAGGTTCCTTCGAATGCCTCTTTTTCCTTACAAGCCGAAAAGACCACCCTTCCCTCTAGGCATCGTCAAACCCTTTTCCCCCCCTGCCTCTCCCTGTTCCTTCCAAGCTATCAGCAGATTGCGTCTTCAAGTGTATTTGGAAAAACTTCCCTCCACTTGCCCTCCCCCGATCCTTTACAAAATCCCCTTTGAAGCTGGGATCTGTTTTCGGGTACGTGGGTTTCAGTCTTAATTTTTTTTTTGAGCGAACCACCTTTACTGAAACATTTTTTTTTTCT
>Ga0179593_1662784_pt1 | contig 15558 bp, 13 predicted proteins | sample CZODoug2_1_08_16_FD_185931 | JGI IMG/M metagenome (GOLD analysis project Ga0179593, IMG submission 185931) | Vadose zone soil fungal communities from Angelo Coast Range Reserve, California, USA - CZODoug2_1_08_16fungal (PacBio error correction) | ecosystem: Environmental > Terrestrial > Soil >... | reverse complement strand
TCTTTGGGCCCCTCACCCTGGGGACCAAAGCGTCTTTTTCCCACGGCCCTTCGGCCTTCTGCCCCCTGGCGTTTAGTGACATGGTCGAAGTTTCGGTGTCGTCCTCATCCTCTCGGACCCTCTCATTGATAACCATCTTCCAGTTCTTTAGACAGTCGTCTCTCACCCCTCTCCAGTATTCATGACTTCGTGGAAGTCTCGGGCCCCCTCCCCCTCCTCCTTTCAGCCCTTCGCTGGCCGCCTACCCTCACACCTGGACCATGGGGGCGAGGTCTTAGGCGAGCTTCCTCACTTCCCATTGAGTGCAGTACTGTGAGTTTTTCCTCCCTCTCTGTGGCTCTTTCAAAAAACCGCTTAACAGCACAAGGATCATCAGCATATGGTCCCTTGCCAAATCCTCTCCCGCACGTCACTGAACAGTCCCGAAAGTTCCCAAAACGAAAAGGATACGCTGGAAGGCCTCGCTGATGCGGCGAATTGGAGACGTCTTTGGATATCCCGTCTAGCTCACCGAACCGCACTCGCGTTAAAGAGGAAACTATGTTCTCGCGTTCTTGGTCGGAGTCATGAAGATGAGCACCCACGAACACCTTTGGTAATCCTACCCGATGCTAGTTTCACGCCACATTCGAGTGTGTCGGGTACTCTTTCCGCTGACGGACGTGGAGTTGAGGTGTTCACTTGCGGAAATGACCCCCCCCCCCAAGGGACCCTGCCCTGTGAAACCTTGATGATTCCAGGTTCACCACAGTGATTTTTTTCCCCTTCGACGGACAAGAGCTGACGCCCTCCATGGAAAAAGGAAGCGTCATAATTGAACTTAATGAAGGAAAAGAGGCTGAGTGAAGAAGTCCTTGAGATTTGCCAGCACCCTTGTTTGTCAGCGCTCTCTCTGCTCCACTTTGTCAGGCAAAGCCCGAGCTCGAATTCAAATTCCCGTATGTTTGGATCGATCGAACGCCCGGCTACGAACTCCTGGGGCCCCCCGCCACTCTTTCTCTACCATCTCCTCCTGTCAGTCAATCGGCATATCTATATTTTACACTCCCGTGTTGTTGTTGAATCCCAGCAGGTCCTTCCGTGGCTTTGTAATTTCGTTCCGCACTCTCTTCTTTAGCATTTTCCTTTTTCTCGCTCTCCCTCCCCCCTAAGACGTCTGGCCTCGGAGAAGAACGAATTCTTGCATTAAGTAAGCTCGACGCGCTTATCCCTTTGCTGCGGACAGACTTCTGTCCCCCCCTCCCCTCCCAGCCTCTTGTAATTAGCAGAAAGGATATGCCTCTCGTGTGAACATGGAGCCAAGGATGGTAATATTCCCCTCCCAGGTCTTTTTATTCCCTCATGCCGTCATTCGCAGTTTCCTCTCCCCTTTGGCAGGGTCCTCCTTTTAAACGCAAGTCACACATCTGTTCCCCCTTCCCTAGTTTCATACTCAGGTTATCCTTCAGGACCAAATGGCAGAGGACCCCCCCAATCAATCGCGCCTAACTTCCTCACCTCCATCTAATCCCCTCTTTAAGAATATGGTGAAATAGCAGGTTCGGTGGGTGATCTCTATTCTATCCATCTTCTCCCCCCTTCGCTCACATCGTACGATCTATTCCCTAGCCTGGTTTTTGGTAACCTTTGTAACTTTTCCTCCTTCTTTATGTCTTCCCCTCTTCGCACCTCTATTTCCTTCCCTTGTTACCCTTTGTATTTTGTTGGACACCTCCCCGAGGGAGGTCGATAAATAGACTCTCCCAATCGGTGCTTCTCATCTAAGGGTCCGACCCTCCCACCTGTGTAAGCCCGAGAGAAGATGATCTTTCTTTTAGGCGTCCCCGAACTCCGAACTGCCGTTCCCCCGCGCCTCTCGTCTCTCCTCCCAGAGTTTATGTTAGACACTTAGATCGTCTCCGCGGAGAGCTGTAACCTCGACCTGTCACGCTAACGCCAGGTCCTAGACTCCGGGGAATTGGAAACAAAAGGTAAAAGGATGTTTCAAAAATGCAGCTCTCCCCCCCCCCCCCCGTCGCTCTTTCGCCGGAGCAGGATAGTTTATCGAATAGGAGGCTTTTTCGTCCATTTATTATATTGCTCAATTTGTTGACTGGATGCGGATCCACGGCGAGTTTCCTCTTTCTGACGGTCATTTCCACAATACCATTGGCAGTAAAGACGGAGCCCCCAGGGACACCCTCTCTGCTGCGACCCCTTCTCCCTTCCGCCGTCTCTTCGCTGCGATTTCACGTGTTCAGTCAGGAACTTGTCCCGCATTTGGTTACTGTTCCCTCGCACTACTTGGTCAGAGTTTTGTGCTGTTGACGACGCTTTCGGTTGAGGTCACCAAAGCGTGGGGGAATTTTTGATAATGGGTGGAGATTTTTGAGTGCCCTTTGTTGAACCGTATGGGTTTCACCCTCCGCGCTTTTTCTATTTAGCCGTTTCCTAGAAGCTTTGTCACCACACTGACTGTGTCCCCTTTACGTGCTGGGCTTCCGTACCCGGGTGATAGACTATTTTTTCATGAATCTGTTTGCGCTTTTTTTCATATTCCTTCCGCTGACAATTGTTGAATCATGGCGCGACGGAGCTTCGCTGAGTGACGGCTCCTCCCAGGCTGATTAATCCTTTGTCGGACCGGCCGACCAGTCGGTGGTGATCGCCCGATACGCGTTCTAAGCAAGTCCTAAGAGCGTGGTTTTTCTCTTGCCCTATGGATCTTTCACTGGGTAAAAGATCGCAATCCAGACAGCTGGTTCCCTGTCCGCTGGCGCTCCTTTAGACCGTTGGCCGGTGACTGCGCCTTTTATATTTTTAAAATGAGCGATGACAGCGCTCCTCATTTTTTTTTGAGCTGGCTGTTTTTTCCAGGAGCCACTCCTAACGGAACGGCAGGACTAGACGTCGATTCACATGATCGCCTCCCTTTGTCCGCCTGTTTCCCCTTTCAGATGCCTTTTCCTTTCTGATTAGCGACATTACGGCAGGGTTACTCACTCTCCCCTGCCTGCTGGTACTCGTCACCAGGTTTTACCCGTCGGCGTCTGTGATCTGGCCCCCTTCTGGTCTTGTCCCCCCTTCATTCCCTCGGGCAAGTCCCGAACATTATATACGGCGACGACTATAGTTGATCCTGGTGCGGTTTCCCTAACCCTCAGATTTCGCCCCGAAGTTAACTGCTCACCCCCTTTTTTCGGCTTTGTTTTGCGAAGTGCTCACGGACCCACCAAGAGGAGTGATCCAAACCCCCACCCCCACAATCACCAACAACCCCAACACAGCGACCGCCCTCCCACCCAAACACCCCCCTCCAATATCACATACACACCAGACTGAACAACGACACCCCCCCCCCCCCCACACCCCCCCCCCATTGTATAATCCCCCCACCAGGCTACAAAACACTTAAACCTGGCGCACATATAGGGGGCTAGGCTCTCGTCGAAACCTCCCTTCGTCTCGAATCCCTCACTACATTGACAACCTCCATCCCCTCCGTCCCATGAGCATGCTCGCCCTATCCCCTTTTATTATTTTCTCATTCTCATCTCCTTTTTTTCACGAAATTCGGCCCTTTGTCTTTTTCCCCCAGGGCTCCTTGCAAGGCCTTCCCCGTCACGCCATGCCCCCTTCCTTCTTCCTTCCTTCTGCTTCTCCTCCTCGAGCTAAGCGGGAAAAACAGGATCAAAGGTGACGCACCCCCAGGCCACTTGTCGCAAGTATCGCTCTCCCCGACCGCCTTCCGTCCCCCCCCTTGCCCACCCCTTTACCGGTCCGAGCTGGATTGCGCATAAAATGCATGCCTCGAGTAGGTCTATCGCTCTTGGATTACGACCTCTTTCGCGATGGATTACCCTTTTTTTTGCCACCAGCGCCCATTTGCCGAGATATTACCTGGATGCAATCAACTTTGTATCATCCATATTTGGAAGAATCCCGTTTGTTTTGTTGAGATCTCTGAGGCACCTCCTAAAGGTGTTGATTTTCCAATCCTGGCCCTAGCCCTTTTAGAGCCTAGTGGGGCCAAGATCAGGTGCCTTACATACCCCATAGTCTCATCGTTTCCTCCATCCATGAGATTATCCAAATATCCCCCTGTGGCATATGCAGTTAGGCCTCCCAATCTAGCTTTCCCCCCCTTTTTCGAAGTTTTCGAGATGAAGACCGTGATGATGAGATTTCTACTCTATACGGCTTTCCCTGTTCCCTTTCTGGGTGGCTGTTTCCTCTCTTTTTACGCATCGCTAGGATGATGAACCAGGTGCCTAATCGTAAGAGATTCCTGAGGCTTGACGTTGAAGTCTCTAGGAGGTCCTCGTCATTGTCGAGTTCCCCAGATTTCTTTCTTTAGTGCTTTTTGAGAGGGCCACAATAAATAGAGAACTGATGCCCTGGCATCGCAGGCCGTCTTGGCGTGGTCAGCGTTTGGTCATTTATTATTACTTATCTACTAAGGGCGGTTTTGGTATGCAGAGGGAGAAATGCATTCGTAAACGGTCTTCTTTCTGCTGACCTTTTCACCCGATCATGTATGTACGTGGTACCGGCCCTGTACGTGAGCATCACAAAGCAACTCTTTTTTTAGCTTTACTTATTCTTTTTTCGACTTATGATGTGATGTAAAATGGCCTAAGAGAGATATCTCTGCTGCCTTTGATTTTAGAATTTTCGTTACGTTCCAGCTTCCTCTCAAGGAATCCACCGTAAAGGCAATGGGCCCTCCTCGGAATCCCCTGGTTACACCTGACGGTGACAGAGGGATACCAAGGCCAACCCCAAAGTGAATGATAGCAGCTGGTAATTCCGTAACGGTTCCAGCTCTCCGAAAGTCAAAAAAGCCACGCAGAAACTAAACAGACGACTGCTGAAATTACCTTCGTAATTTGATAGATAGTTCCCGGGATCTATCCAAGGCCGTCCTTTTAAGTTTTCGATTGCTCCGGAATGACCGACCAAACGACTGAATTTGCCAGCTCTAAATTTCAGGAGGAGTCAAAAACTGCTGAGCGCGACAAGTCCAAGGCAAAGATTTGCAGTAAGCGCCCTGCGTCCGTGACCACCCACTCTTTTGAATGGAATGCCGTCTTACCCAATGCCCTCCCCCCCCAATAAGGGAGAATGACAAGCCCGAGGGTGCTTGCTTTCTCGGCATCTCCCCCCGTATTCTACAAAACCACCGCCGGGTTCCAATAATGATTCTCAGTTCCTTCCTCCGAAGGGCTCCCTACAGACTGACCGACTGACAACAAAATTGATGCATTTTCATATCTCCCCCCTCGCAATCCCGACGAAAGTGGATGAGAGCTTCAATGAACTCATATGCTTTTTCCCCTATTCTCCCCGACCGTACAGTGGAACCCTTTCGGGCAACAAGAGGATATTGAAATTCGATTTTTAGCTCACCCCTCTCCTCCCCCCACAGAAGTTCTAAAACATTGAAACTCCAAGGGCCACCCATTCACCCCATTTTTTTTTGACCCCCCTGATTTTTTCTCAAATCCAGATAGGAGCAGCCCAACAATCCAATCGTTCTAGTTATCATCCCTTTTCCCCCCCTCTTGCCCAAGGTGACTTTTGACCGATTCCACGAGAACTGCTCCGTTATCTCGCGGATCTTTGGCCCCCACCCCCTTCCATCGTACTTTAAGATCCCCCCCCCCATTGATGTTTTGGACGTCAAACACGAACCCACATAGGCCGATCTGACTCTTCTTTTTTCCCGCACAGAACACACCAGTGGACGAATTAGATCACTGTTAAAACCGCTAAGGCACCCCTTTACTCCCTGAGTCATGAAGAAAACAATCGCAGTTTTTTTAGGTTGATTGGGTTTACGACCCCCTGGTATGGTTTCCAACGTCCAAGGCTTGAGGAAACTTCGGTTAGCGGGAATGGAGTGGTCTTTTTCGCTGCACGCGATCTTTCTATCCTCCCTGTTTTCTCACCCCACCCCCGTGAGTGAGAACTCGCGGCGCGGACCCCTGCTATTCCTGAACTTCTTTTCACAGGCTCAGGCTCAGAACTCTTCAGTCGGGAAGCAGCCGGAAAGGCCGTACCATGGGGGAGGCTCTTTTCCCCTCCTTCGGATGTAGAATCTGAGAATAAAAATAGAATTGTAGATGGGTTCGTTTTCCCCCCCTTCCCCTTCCTTCTTTTGCGGTTCAAAACCAAAGCCCAAACCCATGGACAAGGCATACAGTTCTTCGGTCTCTCCCTCTCCTAGCCATTCCTTCAAGTTACCCGTAAGTTACCCAACGTAGAAGAGGCTAGAATTTTATGCGCGACTTTCTTAAGCACGAGAAGAGGTGATCTCCTTCTAGCACAAGTGTAACAATTGCTTAAGTTCCATCTTTTCCCTCTTTCTCGCCCTTCCCCTGTCTATAGGAGGACAGAGAAAGCTCGAAATGTTGGTGATATGACACCTTTGTGTTTTCTTTTTTTTCTTTCTTCTTTTATTCTGCAGATTCCCCCAAAGGCGATCTGTTTTTTCCTCGGGAAGGGAATCTCCAGGGTCTTTGGCGGGAGGTTTTAACAGGCGGACTTTCCCCGGAGCTTACGCCTTGACGTTACACATTACTTGGATAAAGGTACAAGGTCTCTTGCTTAACCCCGAACATGAATTTTCCACGGCCTAGGCCGTCATTGTCTTCTTCAGGCCCCCCTTGGAGTTTTGACTGGCCTCTATGTGACAGACCGAGATCATCGAAGGGCTCTCTACAAACTGTGGCCCAAGTACGGCGGCTCTGCCGTTCTCCTCGGCCAATCGTTTTTGAATGGTGGAGCCCCCGAGCACCGCGGACTAAAGAAGCGTATGAAAACTTGAAAGAGAGTGCCTTGAACTGCTGGCTCTTCTTTTCCCTCCCCTTTTTTTTTTTTTTTTTGATAGAGATGAAAGCCTTTTCACCCTCGGCCAGCTGTCTGAGCTTTCAACGAGATATTAGTGCGCTTTCCAGCAGTAAGAAGTTTCTCAATTTGAGCCCCGTACCTGTCTTTTCCCCCCCCGTTGTATAATCTTCTCCCCCTCCTTTCTCCCTTGCCTCGAAAAGATAGGCTTTTCTTTTCCCCACTCCCTTTGGGTTACGGAGTAGCATGATCGCCCCAGGCCTGGCGTTCATTCGTCTGTTCCTTTATACGGCGCTTTTTCTTCCTGTCTTCCCCTTAAATGTGCACCTGTCTACATTAAGCTCACTTGGGATCCTTGTTCCACCCATGAAGAAAAATACTGAAGAGGCATATAACTCTACATCGCCTGTTATACCGGGCTAGACAAATGTTCGAAATCGAGGCACAACCCATTTCAATCCCTTTTTCCCTCCGGCTTTCCCGACCTAGAATACAAAGTTTTACGACTGGGACGTGCCCTTTTTGCGGTGGACACGGTTTTTTTTTAGCTTCTACTCCCCACCATCTTCTAACATTCCTCCTCAGAGCTTTTCTAGGCTCAGTCTCCGTTTGTTTTGGTGGTAACCTCGGGGAACTGATTACCCTTTAGTCCTTGCCCGACTATGCTGTATATCCCCCTTCCCCCTTGATCTTGGTTTTCCCCCACCGAGGCGGGTTTAAGATAACCTCGGAGCCGTCCGTCAGTTCTTCTCTCTAAGCCGTACTCGACTCTCCGCCCAATGGAGGATGTTTTCTGCGGCAGGTCTTTCCCTGGGCTCTTCCTCCTTCCACTCATAAGGGGCATACTCTAGTGTAAGAGCTGAGCGTACGAACGGGATGGTTAGACCCCCCCCGAGCTCTCTCTTCTTTTCTAACCTGATCTTCCCCCTGCACCGATAACGCCCTTTCAGACTTTTTTCCTTTGACACCCATACGCTTGGGTCCCCTCGTCCAAAGCCCGTAGACCCAACAGCGATGGGCGTTACGCGCCGGTTCTCCCCCCCCGATGTCACGCTATTCGTTCCCGTTTCCCTTGAGAGATATCAAATGGGTGAGTGATGATCCATCTCCTCTATTTGCGACTTGGACTTTCATCAACATCCAGGATCATCTAAAGGTAGTGCATGGCCACATACGAGGACTCTTCTCTCTCTACGTCGTCGTTCTCCCCCCGGTTGTAACTCCGTCAACCTGAGACTCGGTGGTTTGAGAAATAGCTCTTGGATTTTTTACGCTGATTTTTTCCCCCCCTAAGTTTTCATTTGTCTTCTGGGTTTTGCCATTTTTTTGTTCCGGACATGGGGGGCACGTCTGAACGTGCGGCTAGTCCTTCTAGAGCTCTTTTTTTTTTTTTCCCATTGTCCGACAGCGATTTTTCACTTTACAGTTTCGGTTTTATGATCGACGTGTCGCCGAGGCTCCCCAATTTCCTCTCGTCTTGCTTTTTCCCTTTTTGCACACCTATTAGCTGAACAACCGTTGGTGAGGGTGTCGACTGTTGGCTGTAATTCTTCCTCCGTTCTTGATCATCTCTTCGTCCCCTCCGCGCTTGTGTAGACGACTACGTCATAGACTCCCGGTCTCCGGTAGGTGCGTCATATGCTTCATGTTTGGCACTGGACGGATGCCAGACTTTCCTTCCCTCCTTTCGCGTCCCTTCCTTGCCGGTGGAAGGTTTCTAGAGATTGAGCATTCCTAATGGCGAGCTCGCTTGATGCGGTCCTTCTCCGGCCCTGAACCCTCCTCAACGTAAGGCGCGAAGGAGATAGCGATCCCTGATAGATCACTATCTCCTCCTTTTCTACGGCTTTTCTTCCTTGTGCTGGAAGATTGACCTATTTCTTTCGCGACTTAAGACTTGGCCACGTAGCTCCAGACTGTCCTTTGTTTCATCCCCGCGTACCATAAGGTGTAAACTTTCTGCGTCGGATGATTGGACCCGGGCAGTTAGTCAGGCACTTTTTCATACAATTATATACGATGGCCTTACTTATTTTCGATTTTTTTTTCTTCCCTGGCGCCCAAATTCAATCATCGAGAAAACTCCATCAGGAAAGCTTTCACACCGACTTCTTCTTTGGGTGCATTCGGCCCCCCCCCTCCGTAGGACCCTTTCCCAAGGGTCAGGAACCACTTCTGAAGGGGGAGCCTGCGCTGCGCCTCTTTCGGAGTGACTCCTCCTATATGCACCCCTCCCTCCACCGGCTGAGAACGTCCATCAATGCCCTCGGATGGAGTGAGCATGTCTCCCCCTCCTCAATTTTACCCCGAAGCAAATAGGTACTCCACCTTAGACCGCCCTGGGCAATTCACCGTACGCCCTCCTTCCCCTCTCTTTTCACGCTCCTCCCCTCTGTTCTCGAGCGAAGCGGGCCACCATGAATCACAGGAGAACACCCCTCCTCCTCAGCGTGTAGCCACAGATATCGTAGCCTCATTGCTTTTTTTTTTTTTTTTTTTTGCCTTCCCTTATCACTCTGCCCAATGCCGAACTTTCCCTTCTCGGGATTGCTTCTTTCCCATTTATATGACAAGTAGTTCTCAGGTATAGAGGGCCGGGGGATTCACTCACGATGTTTATTTCCCGGGATGTGAAGCGCCATTCGCCTTGAAGGTATTCTTTCCCTGTTGTTCTCACATAAAAAGTTCGATCTATTTATTACTCGAGGGGCCACTAGAATAAGGGCCCAATTGTTTCGCTCTCTTGAGACTAGACGCTTTTTTTCTTGGGACCCCCCCATCCTCTGAATCTCCCTTTTTCTCTAAATGGCGCTGGGAACCAAAGAAGTATTTGTAATAATAGCTCGTCGGATCCCCCTGAGCCAACGAATATCCCCCCCTTTGCGTCTTTTCAGTTACCCCTCAATCCCGCGCAGGTGCCCCCTTTGCCGCAGTTTGCCCAGCCTGAAGCGTTCGCCTGATTGATCCTCCTTCTCTTGTCGCGACCTTTTTCAAGCCTTGCTGGTTGGGAGTCCCCGTTGATTCTCCTCTTTCTGTGTTTGTTCGGAAGGCGACGTACTGCTCTCTCCTGATTTCGTTGCTGACCCCGGTTCGATGACCCGGACTTCACTAGAATTGCGATTCCCGATTTTCTTTGATGCCTTTTCCCCACAATCCATCTCTCCTTTTTTTTTATTCTTTTTCGGCTCTCCCCTTTTCGCAGGTCCCTGTCTTGGCGGGAAGGGGTTTTCACCGTAGTATTTTCACGAAGGACGGTGAGAGCTTTCTTCCCCCTCCTCTGTTCTTCCTTGTCCCTATCCTCGAGGTGGTCCGTAATTTGATAACACGCAAAGATTCCAAGCTTTCTTTTGTCGCAGTCTCCAGCTGCTTTTTTCTTGCCCAACCCTGGTCCATCAGCTATCCTGATTTTGGAGTCAGAGAAAGTCGTACTTGCCCTCTTACCGGTCCTCTTCCTTCCCTGTTCCACTTAAGCCCCACCCCTCCGCCCCCGTTTACTACGTTTTTGACTCGTGATACCACCTGAACGGACACTCGCGCCTTTCTTTCCCCCCTTCCCGTTAAGTGCTCGTCTCGAACCGTAACCGGCATCTGAACGTACCCAGAAGAAGGCCACGGCTGGATGATCATCTCTTCTCTAGCCCTTTTCCCTTTTTCGTTACTTTTTCCCGTTTCTATGGTCGGAGGACACGAAAGTTTTTTTCCCAAAATGATAGGATATCTTTCAAATTAGGGAGTTTTTAAAGGCTCCCCATCGCTACTTCCCCAGTCACCCCCCCTCTCGACGAAATAGTACAAACAAGAGCCCCCCCCAACTTTTTCCGTTTTGACCCAACCTCTCTTCTGCATCCTCACACCGACGAGTGATTTTTATCCGGCATCAGACGTCTCTTTCTATCACCCCCACCCTAATTCGACTTAAGCCGTACGAGCCGATGGATTAGAATTTCCGCCCTTTCTCCTTTTTCCCTCCGCCCCCGCATACACAAATCTGGTTATTTCTGATCCGTCATTCTCCATCAGCTATACAATTGGCTATGAAAGCTCTTCGAACCGTCGAGAGCCCCCTCCCCCCTGTCCATTTGCAACACTTCGCTGTATCTGTGACCTGCCCAAAAAAGCTAATCTTTCCAATCGCCATCTCCCCCAAGCCTTTATCCCCCCAAAAGAATTTTGTTAAAACCAGTAGGCTAAATCCAAAAGGACTCCCCCACTGACCGGGCCAAACTTTTATTTGTGAACAATCCGAGCCTACGAGCGCGCCAATGTCTTTTCTAGTCTAATACCTGCCCCCCCCTTGGCCAAAGGGTGAGTTGGAAAATTGACCACATCTAAGGCTAGGCAAACTCAGGATCTTCTCCTCCCCCCCCCCTCCGCTCTCCTTCTTTTCCCTCCACGTTTGGATTCTCCCGTCTTGGTTCTCTTTTTTTCCCACAAGGCACGACGACAATTACGTTCACTAACACTTGCATGTTATTTTTGAAAGTAAAGATACATGCTCTTCCCTCACTCCCCTAACCCCATTTGCGATAGATAACCCGCGGAACCCCCTTCCCAATATTTACTAGTTCCCTCTAACGACATGAGAAGGACCACCCCTAGACTTTAGTGGGATTCCTTCTGATTATGGGGTAAAGGGGCCCCCCGCGTTCTTGGCCCTGAAACGTCAGGCCCAAACGGCTTGCGTGACAGTGTCCTTGAGTTGCGCACGCGCGCTTTTTTTCCTATCGCATTTTTAAACCATCTCGTGAGAATTTTGACCTAATCCCGAGAGAGTAAACTAGCTCCTCATTGGAAGGCGCGGATCCACCAGAATTTCATTTCTGTGCCTCCTCCAGGTACACCCCCAGAAGAAATTGTAAGGTGGTCCAGCCTAGGGAGTATCTCACCCCCTTTTTTTCCTCCTTTGAATGTAGTAGAGGTATACTTACCCCGAGGGGACTGTTCCCCCCCCCCAGATCCCCTTCAACACTGATCTACGCATGGGTTCTTCCGCATAGCACCCCCCCCCAATCCTTACCATTACTGACCCTCCCCCCCCCGACCCCTTCGTGCCGGGTCCTTTGAAGCTCGTCTGTGATGTAGACCTAGTTGTTTTTTATAGTATCTCTCAAAGTTTCCCCCCCCCCCTTCCTTCCTTAAAAGTCTTCGGATGGACCATATTTTATTGATCCCGGTGGTTGTATGTATGTAGTCTCTCCTCTTTTTTTTGACCCTGTTTTTTTGTTTGCTATAATCGCCATTTGTACGGTGTACGCTAACCATTTTTTTTTTTCCTGGGATAGGACGCTGAGCGGACTTTTTTTGATCGGGTGCAACCAGTGAGGGCAATAAAAAGGTCTACTTCCTTCGCACTGTAATTGTCCTATTTCCACGATCCGACGAACTGCGTTGGCCTGGCACGAACTTGATTTGAATTCCAGTTCCCCCCCTTCCGAGTCCTTCCAATTGGAGCCTGAAGGTCACCATTTGGCTGTCCACAGCCGATGCCTCAAGCACACCTCTTTTCGGTGCTTTTTTCTTCCCCCTGGCCTTCCCATACGGCGGATAGAATCACGAGTCCCAAAGAGTCTGAAGGGGTGGGAGTTCGCACCCATCCCCCTTCTTACAAGAATTCTTTCTTGTTTCCGAATTCGACAGCGCCGCATTTCCTTCCACAGATGGAATTCCTTCTTTTCTCCCTTCACGTTTGTTTTGTTTTTTCTCGAGATGCCCCCTCGGTACCTTACCAGTCAGTGCCCGGGTCTTTTCGGGAAAGGGCGCCGCTGACTGAGAATTCAGGGTGTTCTTATATCAAGACAAGTAGATGGCCTTAGATTCTGAGCCCTTCATTGGCCTTTTCCAGTTGCAGAATCCCTAACTAGCTGGTCCTGCTGGAACCCCCTCCTTTGAGTCTTCAGCGTGTTCTTCCCTCCCCCTCTTAGCACACTTCCCCCCCCCCCCCCCCTCCCCGCGCCCCCCCCCCCACCCCCCCCCCCCCTCACCGCCCCCTGTCCACTCCGCGCAGTTTGTTCCCCCCCATATTAATTTCTCCAAGCAGACACCCTGGGCGCCCTTTCTCATTCAAGTGGTTTAACAACTTCTCCAATTTCCCTTTCCCGGTGGAAGTTGTAACCACAACCCCAATGTCACCCAACAAGCCCAAATTCCCGCAGCTTCCCTAACATCGCATATCCCTCCCCCCTCTACCAATTCAATCTCTCCACCCCCCAAATTCAATCGTTCACTTTCATATCATCTTTTTTTACCTTTTCTCCTAGGTTCGAATATGGGACAGTAGAAGGTTCGTTTTTCCCTTTTCGTATCTTCTCTCCAAAACCTACCCCCCCCTTCCGAGAATAAGCGGCAATAGCTCGGATTTTCTTGGTGGGTACCTTTTTGGTTCAACTGTTTAAGTCATTCTTTAGAGCTTACCGAGTAGACCTAATATGTATCCTCATTTAAATTATCCTTTGTCCCATCCCCCTCTTTTAGGGTTGAAGTATACCTACACGGAAACTCGATGCGAGGTGATATAGAAGGACCTCGACCCTTCCGGCATTTCCCGGTCTGCGTCCCCTTTCCCGCTGACGATATCGGACTGAATGTCTCCTCCTTCTCTTACGCGCGGGTCCGCTCGCGATATTCTTTTCCCTTTCACGGGCGATTTTTAGCCAACTGTCCCCCTCTAGCTCCGCGAGCCGTCAACCGATAACCCTGTCCCGTAAAGCCGCCAAGACGCTTTGTGACCTTTCAAACTCATCAGACCTTCCCCATTGTTTTAGCCTCCCCCACCCCACGCTCTCCCAGGCGTTTTCTTGTTCAGGTCGTCGCTGTCGACGCGTTTTATTGACCTCAAATTTTGGATTGGCTTTGAGGAGCCCACCGCCCCTTCTGTGCCTCTTTTCCTTCATTCCCACAGAAATTGAGTAATTAAGTTGCGGTGCAGTGGCCACCCGCGCGACTTTAGACTTCCTCCTCGGCGTTCCCGCGGAGTTCGCCTCGTTCGATGAACCATTTGCCGACTTGTCCTATAACTAGCCCAGATTTTGGCTCCGACGCTTTCTTGTTCGTAAAAATCAGGTTTTTTTCCATGACCCCCCGGAAGGGGGGGTCCTGAATTGAGGCCCGGACCTGGGGTCAACCCACTGAGAGTGTTTGTTTGCAAACTACTTTTTTTCGCTTTAGTCTCCTATCGCTCCGCTCTGGTCCATCCCTAAAGAGAAGTCAATTTACTTTTCTTTTTTGTAGAGCCCACCGGGTCGATCGGTTACCGAGCGTATCAATGCACTCGTCCTGAGCCTGGTGAACTATGATAAGTACACTTGTGATGATTTTTTTTTTTCTTTTTACCCCTTTGAGGCTCCGGTTCCCGGAACTCACCAGGCTCTCCGCTCGCTTCCGGACTCCCCCCCGATGACCCGGTTGGTGACGATACGTAGATGAAGTTTCCACAAAGGCCAACTCAGAGTCGCGCTGCCTCCCTTCTCTTCGTATTTTTCCCGTACGGCCAATGGCCCTCCTATTGTGGCACTGACGATTAGTTAGGTTCATTTTTTCCATAGCATGACGCCTCCCTTCAGTCTGTGCTGCTCTTCCCCCTATCACTTTTGAAGAGTGATGCGTTCAGCGCCGAACTTCGCGGAAGGACAAGCCGTCTTGATTTTCCTAGCCTGATCCCATAAATGATAGAAGCCCTTGTTGTCGATTCGTCTTGGTGGCGATGCGTTCTTTTTGTATCCTGCCCCTTCATAAGGGACACTCCGGCTTCCAGTTTCCTTTTCCCGTTGGATCCCGCGTAACTCAATGTGTACCAATGTCCCCTTTGTGATGAGGAACAATGCGCGCTTTCCCTTCATGTCAGCCTGAACGTCCCAGAACACATATTGGCAGGAACATGACTTTCTCCTTTTGCTCCCTGTGGACAGCATCGTCTGGGACCACCCCAGATTGTTTTTGAAATCTCACTCACGCTTAGGAGGTGCGTTCGCACGGACGTCCCTTCCCCCCGCTTCTTATCAGGGGACAAGGGTCTGCAACCTTCCCAGTTGGGAATGTCTTGTTAATCGGAACACGCCCTTCTTTCTCTTCCTCCTCTCTCTTTCCCACCTTCCTCCAGCGGTCCCCCCTGTGAAATACCAACTCTCTTCAAAAGGCTCGACTTGGAGGTGTTCGCACCGCCCTTACCCCGAAGACTCTTGCCCTCGGCCCCTTTTCGAGGGTCTCTTCTTTGGCCCCCCGGCCTTCAACGTCACCTTTTTTTCCCCCCAATTATCGTGCTTCCTTCCGCATCTCAGCTCTAGCGGGGAAAAGACCCTTCCCTCCCCCCCCCGCCACTGCCAAGCCTTGTCTCTATCGGCGCATCGAATCATTTGCCTCATGCTGCCCCAAACTGCCGACCCCAGTCCGCGCGATTGCGGCTAAATTGCAAGTAGTTCCTCTTTTTTCGTTCCCTCCTCCCTTTCTCCACGAGTAGCCTGATGTCTTCAACCATGAGGGTGGCCCAAGCGAATTCTCGTCTTATATTAAAGTTGCAAAATTTACGTTATATCTCTCTTTCTCCCACCAGTGTGTTTTTCTTCTAGATTATACTTTTTTTTCCGATTGTGTAGTTGCCAAATCGGACTAGCCTTCTCGACTCTTTTCTTTTTCCAGCCAGAAGGTTTATACCAGAGTCTACTCTCTCCTCCTCGAGGCGATACGACCCTAGAAATCTTTGTGAGCATTCAGTTTATGAACCCAGCGCTACCATTG
>Ga0179593_1547187_pt1 | contig 15558 bp, 29 predicted proteins | sample CZODoug2_1_08_16_FD_185931 | JGI IMG/M metagenome (GOLD analysis project Ga0179593, IMG submission 185931) | Vadose zone soil fungal communities from Angelo Coast Range Reserve, California, USA - CZODoug2_1_08_16fungal (PacBio error correction) | ecosystem: Environmental > Terrestrial > Soil >... | reverse complement strand
TATTTACTCCTTCTTCGTTTTGCTTTGTTCCCCCCCCCCCCCCCTTGGGGGGCGCGGGAAGCTCCTTTTCGGGATCTCGCGTCAACATTGAAACTTTTGACTCCTGTTTTCCGGACTTCCTTTGCAGCTTCCCACCCCCAAATGAACCCGTTTTCTATTCGTAACTTTTACTCTTTTCGTCCCGTTCAAGCGTCTGGTTCTGCTTCTTTTTCTCCTCCCGGGGAGTCCTTGTCCCTCCGAACTTTTAACGCTGCTTAATTTTGAGGGGTCTTTTTCCCTGTATTCAGGGTACGACCACCCTCTCCAGTTATTTTCGGAGTGATATTACCTTGGGAAGTTTTCCGAATCCCCCTTTTTTTTGGGGCAGTTTCGGGTTGGATTTCTCCCGCCGTATGTTTGCCCTTTTTAAAGTTGGTAGTGACGTTTGAGGGTCGGGCGCATTCCCGGTCCCCCACTTTTAGTTTCACCCCCCCCCTTTAAGTTTTTTTCTACTGCATTTAAACCCCTTCAAATCCATGCTTATCGACTTTTCGGTGTAGAATACGCTGTTTTTTGGTCTTTCCCCCTTCCTCTTTTTTTAAGTCCGGTTGGCACCTTTTTCCTAACTGCCCCCCATTCATTTCCTGTTGCGGAACTTTGTGGCCCCCCCATGTCTTGCCCCCTGGCCCCCGTTACACATAACATTGTCTGGTCGCTTTTTCTTTTCCCTAGTTTATTCCTGGAGTCTTGCAGAGAATTTCGTTTTTTTATTCTTTTCTGAGGCCCTCTTCTAATCCAACTCCCCTTCACCGAGCTGGTTGTTAAAACCTTTTTTTGGTTTCCTTTTCCTTTCCCCCATCCCCTGTTCCCCAAACACGCCTTTTTTTTGTTCATTGGGGGCGAGTCCCCGTTTTTTTTTTCTTTTTCTTTTGATGGTTTTTTTCCCTTTTTTGGTTGTCCCGTCCTTTTTTTGTCTCCTGAGTCCTTGGGTGTTTGCTGGGCGAAACTCCCACCTTTTCCATTGGCGGGCCCTTCTTTCTCTTTTTCCCCCGCAGCGGCCCCACTGCTTCCCTTCCATGACGGCTGTTCGCCCCCCCCCCCACTTTTTGGTGTTTCTTTCCCGCCGTGGTCGGGAGACCTCCTTTGGCTTCCCTCGATCCCCCTGGCTCTTTTAAAATTCGGATTTTTTCCGTTTCAATTTTAAAGACATTCTTGCAACCAACTCTAATGCCCCCAAGTTTTTCTTTTTCCTTTTAGATTTCCTTCTCCCCCATTCTTTTCCGAGGATTTAACGGACGTCACTCCGCATCTTTCTCGTGCAACATTTTTTTTCCCCTTTTTTGTGAAAAATTGTCCCCCCTCGGCCGCTCTGTGGAAGGACCGGGAAATGTCCTTTTTTGAACTTGCCTTTTTTTTTTTTTACAGCTTCCTTTCGTTGCTTCTACTGTGGAGTCTTTTTTTCTTGCTCGCCCCGGAGTTCCCCCCTGTCCACTGCGGTTTCGGCGGGAGGAACTCGTGCGCAATGTTTTTTTTACCTTTCTTTTTAATTCACCTGTCTGTTTTCCCCACTCCCTCATGCGACCTTCTGTGTTTTGGACCGAATGCTATTGTCCCCCTCGTTTGTCCAACCTTTGAGAGGACATGTCTTTTTCGGCGTTCTCCCTGAGGTCGGTCCTCGGGCCTGCTTGTTCAGACCTGGCCTCTCCCATTCTGTTTTTTTTTTTTTTCTGGAGTTGGATCTCCCCCATTTCTGAGCGGGCTATTCGTGCGCGCATTGCCTGTTTCCGACCTTCTCCTTAGCCCCTTTCTTTTTAAGTGAAGGGTCCCCCTCCGCCTCTAACAGAAGAAACGACAGTTTTTTCTCTCTCAAACGAATCGTGTGGTCTCTTATTGATTTGCTAGACTCCCCTGCACCCCCCTTCCACCTTTTTTTTTTTCCCCCTTTCCACCCTGCGCCTGGACACCGGCCCTCTTGTCCTTTCCCTTCTCCGAAAGCTTTTTCGTGGTCACACCTAACCTTTTTTCCTTATTTTAGCAAGCCTTGCCTTTTTCCAGGGGGAGGCGAAAGGTTTTTCTGATTTTGCCTTTCGGTGCGCGCTACCCATGTTTTCTTTGTTTTTTCCCCCCCGCCGCCAGTCCAATGTCTCGCCCATTTTTCATTCTTTCCGGACCCTAATCTGCCCAAAGTTCGAACCGTTGAATTGGAGCTTTTCCCTCCCGTTCAGGCGCTTATCACCTTCAAAAACACTACCTTAGGTGTTACTTTTAAAGGGGGTCATTCCCCTTTGCTTTTTTTACAGCAACTTTAGTGCCTTCATGTGTTTTTTCCTCTTCCCCCCTTGACCTGGCGTGAGTTTTTCAACATTCCGATTCCCCCCCATGAACATTTGTGGGCGGTTTTTCACAACGGCCCGGGATGGTCTCTTTGTCAATTTTCCTCTATTGGGTTCGGTTTGTTTCGTTTTGGACGACGGTTTTGTCATGATCCCTACCCATCCCCCTGTCGATTTCTAACCATTTTGTTCCTCACTTCGTTTTACTTTTCTTAAGCCCGTTTTTGTACCCCCAGCACTAATCGGCGATTTTTTTTGCCTCCCCCTCCTGGATGAGGGATCTGGGATTTCCCTTATCCTCCCTTCCGACGTCTAATGGTCGTCCGTGTGCTCCCCTTCGAACCGGTCTCTTGATTCCCATTGATGTAATCCGGGGGTCTTTTTGTGTGTTATTTCAAAAGGGTGCCTTCCTTCTTTTTGGGGACCCCCCAGCTGCCCCCCTGTCGGTTGATGGACTTTGTGGAATCCCCTGTTTCCGATGCGGATCCTTCCTCCCTTTGACCGAGCCTTTGTTATCTTTTTGGATCGCTCAATTTTACCGTGGGCGTTTTTTTTTTTTTTCCCCCCCCCCCCCTTGCCTCAAGGGATGCGGCATCCAGCCACAAATTGAACGACCCAAGTTGTTTACGTTTCACCCGTTTGATCGACCATTTAGTGAGTTCCTCTTCCCCTATGTCCCCTAGAACTGTCCCTTCCTCTCCCCCATGGGATGGGACCGCTCCAAGCAGTTGTTCTGTGTGTTTATTGAGTGCCTCATTCCTTTTGTGTTGTTCTTCCCTGACTATGTGCAGCTAGCCCGGCTCGGTAATTGACCTCCCCCTTTCACGACCCCCTTTTTTGATTGTCGGAACATTGCCCCTGCCCGTGTTTGACGCGCCCGCCTCCCTCTCCTTTTTCTGAGTTTTTTTTTCCCTCCCCTATCTTTTCCTCCCTCTTGACTCTCTGATAGTGAACCCCCCCACCTGTCTTTTTTTCCGCCTTGCGCTTCCAAACACTTTTTTGGGCCCTGGACCACTCATCACGGCACAACTTGCTGATGTTCTCCCCACCCTCTTTTTCTAGGCCTTTTTTTCACTCTTTTTTACAACGGCACAACTGATTGCGTCTCCCCCCATTCTTTGTCTTGTGCTGTCTTCTCTTCCTGTCTTCCCCAAGTTCGTCAATTGTATCCTTCTTTTCCATTTTTTTTTTCTCCTGGGTCTAAAGTCCTTTCCCTGGCCGCCCGGCCCCTTTTACCCTTTTTTCCGTTTGCCTTTTATGGCGTCTGGTTTCTTCGGCATGGTCTGTTTTTTCCCTCCCTTCATGGTTTTTTTTTTTTCCATTTGTCCCCTTTTCTTTCCGGCCCCCCTTCAGGGTTCTCTACATTCCGATCGTCAGTACTTGCAGGGCAAAAGTTTTCCCGGCACCCTGGTCACTGCCCACCTCCTTTTTTTTTCCCCCCCCTTGGTCCTTCACAAATGCCACCCCCCCCGAGCACCCTTTGACATAGTACCGGGAGGACGTTCCACACCCCGGTGTGACAACAGACTGTGCTCTTCCGATTGATATACGGAATCCCCCCCTCCCCCCCTTTTTTCTTTTCCACCCCAACGATTCCTGTTCCGCTTCGTTTCCACGGCCTTTTTTTTTTTTCCCTTCACACAGGCTCGCTTCCAATGGATTCCTTTCTTGGCTCTGAGTGTCTTTCTCCCTTGTTGCGTTTTTCAGGCACACGAAATTGTTTTCCCCCTTTCATTCCATTTTCCCTCTTTTCGACGCGTAACATTCTGACTTCGTCCGGCTCGGGTTCGCCGTTGACCCCCCGTACTTTCACGACTGGGCGGTTCCCCCCGGATGCGCTTGCTTCGCGCGACCTCACCTCCTCTTTATTTTGTTGAACAAAGGTTTTTTGATGAGACCTTGTACCGTCTTCCGCTCCTTTTTTCATTTTTTCCCTTTAATTGTTTTCCTTTCGGGTTCCTTCCACCCAATCTGGCAGGAGATGTGGTCCTTTCCGCCCACCCCTGGCGTACTTCGCCTGTCGGCGCGAGGCGGTCTTTCTTGATTTGTCCTTTTTCCTCGCTTGTCCCCTGTCCCTGGCGGCAAACCCTCTCCACTCCATTTCGTACCTCCAGTGGTTCGGTTTCCTACCCCCCTTCCTCTGTTTTTTTTCCTTAGTGGACAGTTGGTTTCCCCCCAGGTTTCTTCTTTTTTTTTAAGGTCAAACTTTCCCCCCTAATACCCAATTCTTTTCCTTCTCTCGTTAATAGTTTGTAGATTCCTGTGGCCCATAGGCCTTCTTCGAGTGGGCTGTCTTTGTCTCGCGACGTCTTCCCCTTTCTGTCCCCGTGCGCTCCCCGTTTCCTATGGTCCCCTTTAGTTACAAAATCCTCCTTGTTGGCGGCGGCCTGAGCCCTTTGTGGAAGTCGCGACAGAGCGTGGGTCCCCTCCCCGCTCTTTCACCGTTTTGACCCCGCGCCCATATATTTCCCTTTTCGTTTTTAAGCAGTAATTCTCTGTATTTTTGACGTCCCCCAACGAAATTGTTTTGTCCTCCCCCTGCTTTGCCCTCCATTCTTACTGCCCTCCCCCGTGTGGCCCCTGATCATTGACCAGTCTGCGGGTCTTCTTTTCCAGCGCTGCGATACATTACCCTTTTGAGACTTTTTTTCCCCCCGGTCGGCGGATTTACCGTTGCCAACCCCTCCGTTCGGTAAGCGCCTGGTGAACCCCTCCTCGCCCCAACTTCTTTCCCCAGCACTTCTTCTCGTCGTTGCTTCTTTTCCGTATTCAGCTGGCCATATCTCAGTCATTTTGCGCGGTGAAGCGCTTTCTAGCTTGAACAGGCCTGTTTATTTTCAAGCGTCCCCTTCGAAAATTTAACCCCCATCCGGCCTTTTCCTCTTTTTGCTGCCCTGCGTTTTTTCTTTTTTCGCGAGCCACCGCTGTCCCTCTCAGCTTGCTTTTTTCTCTTCCGTCTGTCCAGCAGTGCCTGTTTTCGGGGAACTTTCCTTTGAATTTGCTTATTTTTTCCCGTTCATTTTTTCCTTGCTTCTTCCCCCTTGCACCCCTTCCCCGCAATTGAAATGAGAAAAAAACATTTTTCTCGCCCAATTCCCCCCACCCCCCTCTTTTCTTTCCACCTTTTTGCAGGTCCCCCTGTCCCCCCTTCCTCCAGAGCGTGGTTTCTTTTGTTTTTCAGCCCCCACGTGGGTTTGCGTTTCTAAAGTAGGGCAACCATTCTCCGTCCCCCCCCCGGCGGGCGACAGTATTTTTTTTTTTTACCAATTTCATTTCGTTCAATTCAGGCGGCCTTACGCCCCCCCCGTCTCATTTTCTTTCTTTTTCGGACTCTTTTTTTCACTGAGTCGTCTTTTCTTTCCTTTCCTGTGTCCTTCCTTCGTTCTCAGACGTATGGTTTGGACGCAGCCTTTTGAAACAGTGGGAACGGACCCCCCCAACTTACGTTGTTTCCCCCCCCCTGCCATACCCTTTTGCCGACCCCCCTGTTCCTTTTCTAAAAAATGGTTTGGCCTTAAAACATTTTTCCCCATTTTTTTTTTTCCACGCCCCCCCCCCCCTCCGGGGAACATTCCCTCATCTCCTCCCGCCGCGGCAGCTCATTTTTACACACCGTGGCCCCTCCCATTTCGGGCAGGGACCTTTTTTTCTGGATCCTTTTCAGAGGCTGATCGCATAAGGTCCATACAGCACCACGATTTGTTTTAATCGGAACGTTCTCCATTTCCTTTCCCCCTTCGGAATCGTTTTTTTTCCCCCCCACCTTCCCTTCCACTCCAATGCTGGTCTTGATATCGTCCTTCCCTGCGGACCCAGATGCCCCCCACGCCCTACCGAATTGGCCTCTCTCTCTCCCTTCCTCCCGTTTGTGGTTTTTTTAGCTCTAAACCTTTCCTTTGCCTTTGTCCGTTTTGTGTCATGTTTTGGCTTTATATCGTCCTCACCCCCTCCCCCCCTTTCACCTTGACCCTGTTGACCGCCCCTTTTTTACCCCTTTCTTTCTTTCCCAGCCTCCCCACAATTGACCAAGTTTTTTCCCTAACTTTTCCCTCATTCCTCAATCTTGTGTCCTTTTTGGACAGTTTGCGCACCTTTGCATTCCGAAAACCCTGTTTCAGATGTCGGCCGAACTACTTTCTTTGACACCTGTGATCCGCTTCACACTGAGCCCCACCTTTTTCCCTTTTTCTCCTTTCCCCCCTGGTGTTCGGCCCCTTTTTTCAGCGTGGCTTTTTTCTTGGTTTGAGCGCGACCTCTTGTGTACAGGCCACCCCCCAATTTTTTTAAAACCCCCTCCTTTTGGCGCAGACTTTTGGAAAAAAGGGTGTTTTCTCCACCTTTCCTTGGTTTTTCGTTCCACGGCCTGTTTTCGGCTGCCCTCCCTCCTTCCCTCAGCTTGGCGAATACCGGGACGCCTTTTGGGATGGAGAGGTCCCCGTCAGATGAATGGAGCCTCGGCAAGGTCCTCTCAGAGAACGCAAAAGCTGCTTTCCTGACGGTTCAGAGTAACAAACAGTGAGGCGGCCCCCCTGCCCCCCCCTTGTCTGACGCCCTGCTTTTTACTTTCTTTGTTCGGTCCGAGATTAGCTTTTCCGCATCGCATTTCGTTTTTTGCTTCCGTGCTGTCGTTCCCCCCCCATCAACCCCGTTTTCTTTCCCAAACCCGGGTCAGTTTTTTTGCATCGCCTGAACCTCCCTTTTCCACCCCTTTTTTTTGCGAGTTTTCTCTTCTTTATGAATCGAGTGCCCTTTGCATGTGCCCCGGTCCTTCAACGTTTCCCCCCCTAGGTTTCTTGTTCGCTGGCACCCTTGCGGCGAGTCCCGGTCCGCACCCACACATGATCTTTTTTACGTGGTCCCCGTTGGCCGCCGCCCCCGCCGCTCTGAATTGTTGTTTTTTAAATCGAAAGCGCCCCCTGTTTTTTTTCCCCCCTGCTTCTTGTCCCCCAAACGATCATACAGCTTTCACGTCTTCGATTGACGTCGTCCGACTCTGTAGCGTTTTCCCTGTCACCCCCCTGTACCGACATCTGGGATTTCCCCCTTTTGTGTTTGCCCCCAATTGTCTCCCCCCCTCAACCCCCCACTTGGCCGCTTACAGAAGTGAGTCAATTTCCCCCTTTGTTGTGCTGGAAATCCCGGCGGGTCCGTTTTGCTCTCTGGCCTGGCCAGCGGAGTCTGGGCTTGCTTAGAGTCGCGATTTCATTTTTTTTGCTTTTTCCATTCACCGGTTTTCTCCGATGGGGCGGCGATTTTTTGAACTACTATTTTTTTTTTGGCCCTGTCCGGTTTGTCCTGTTCCAATGCACCACTCCAGGAGACCTTCCTTTTACTTTTTTTTTTTTGTTTTTTTTCCCCCCCAAGTCCCCCTAGCTACATTATTCCAGCGCTGTCACAAAGTTGGCCCTTTTTTTTCGCCCCGTGGCGTCCTTTGTCGCGCTTGCTTGCTTCCTGGAGGGAACGCCCTCACCCGCTTATTACGTTTTATTTCCACCTCCCGTTTCTTCCTTGTTTCTCGTGGGGCGGGTCCCTAAAGCATCTTCCTCCTGCTCCCAACAGGGCCCACTTTTTGCCAGTCTTTGCTCTCACAACACGAAATCGCATTTTCCCTCACAGCCATAATACGTGCTGTTTGCCTCCAGTCACGCCCCCGTTTGCCTGCGAAGTTCTTATTTGCTCTTTTCGACCCCAGAAACCAACTTTTTTCTTCCACTTCCCCCCTTTTTTTTGCGCATTCCCGAAAACGCATTGCCGTTTCAGCCCCGGCCTCTGGGCAGGGAACCCCAACCCCTTTTTTCTGTACACCGAGCCGTCCTTTTGGCGGCATTTCTCCCTAAAGGGTTCCCTTTATCCCCTTTCCCTTTTTTTTTTGTCCTTGACATTTCTTAATTACTGTTTTCCGACTCCAGAAGCCACCTCGCTTTCTCCTTCCCTTTCCTTGTGGCCCCCTTTTTTTTTTCACCCGCACCGTCCCCCCCCCCCTTTCGTCCCATGAAAACCGGAATTTCTTTTTTTTCGTGACGTTACAGGCGAATTCAACCATTTTCAACACTTCCCCCGCCTTCCGGTCTTTTCCTGCAGAGGCGGCCAATTTTTTACCCTTCAGACTTTTCCCCCCCTCATTTCTGTTGCGCCCCCCCCCCTTTCCCCCCACAGGGAGTACAAAATGTCCTCTTTTTCCCCTTTCCTTGGAACGTGGTTTCAAACCCTTTTATGGCAGGCGTTTTTGGCAACTTTCCTAATCGGGAGGTTTCCCCCTTTGATTGCTTGGCGGGCCGGCCCCCCCCCCCCCCTCCACTTCCTTCCCTGCGCCTATTTTTTTTTTATACACCCCATGTGAATCCCCGTCGTCCGGTTTTGGCCTGTTTTTCCCCCTTCTCTTTTTACTTCCGTTTTTTCAAAGGTGAACGGTTTTGCTTTTGTTACTCTGCCTGCGGATTTTGTCTTCCCCTTTTTCCGGAGCACTGTGGTAAGAGAGTGTTTTTTCGAGAAAACCGTTCTCCGTTGACTTTTTTTCAATGGCCCCCACGTTTTTCTTTGCCTTGGCCTTTTACCCGTTTTTTGCACGGTTTTGTATGAACATCGTTGCCTTTCCCAGTTTCTTTAGCGAGGGTCTTTTCTGTTATTGGAGGAATAGTCCCCGTGCCGTTCTTGAACGTGCAGTTTTTGTTCTGCTGCGAGACCATGTTGTGCATTTTGTGCAAATTTGGGAAACCCGTTGGTCCTCCCCGCGTTCTCTTGCTCAAGCGCGGGACATGGTTTTTTTGGCCTTTGCAACTGAACAGTGTTCCGGGATTGCCGGTTCTCTCCTTTTCGGTCAGGAGACTGGGTCATTGACTTCCCCCCCCATTGACCGACTTTTTTATTCCGTTTCCCTTTGAGGCCTCACGCAAGTTTTTTTGTTTCTTGTTTTTCAATGCGGGTTGTTGTTCTTCCCTCCTAATTGTGACCGGATTTCTCACGGCTTCCCTTTTTCATGCTGAAACCAGGTCTCCCCACATTTGTCGTTCCGGGCCACCAGCCGTGTCTTGAGCGCGCGGTCCCCGAAGCTGTGAGTTTCTTCCTATATTCTTTTCACCCTCGTTGTTTTTTCTGATATAGTTACCCACCCTTAATCTTTTTTTTTTCTTCCATGCTTTTGCCTGATCAGCAAAATGTGTTTTTCTTCCTTTGTTTTCCTTCCCTCCCATTTTTTAATTTCCCTTCCTTTTCCCGAGCAGGGCCAGAACAATCAGGCAACCCCCCCTCCATCTTGCCGTCCAACTCCTTGTCCTTTCGGCATCCCCTTTTTTGGGTCTCCCCGTTGTTCCCCCTTGCGGACCATCTTTTATTCTCCTGTTTTGGCTGACAAGGCTGATCATTCAACGCCGCGAAACGGGTCTGTGCACTTTTGCTTTTTTCTGAATCACGTCGCCACGGGGGTTTCCCCTTTTGGGTTTTTTTTTTTTTTATCCCCCACGGTATTCGCAGGTCGCGGTTTCTCCCGAGGAAGTTCCTGTTTCTCGTTCTTTTCTCCCCCCCCCCCCTCCTTTCCCGGCCCCCTTTTTGGAATCCCACCCCCTCCTTTTCGTTTTTTTCCCCCAGCGGGTCCAAATTCCCCCCCCCTCATGCACCCCTTGTTTTTGATCGACGGCGAAAGTTTCTCCTTACCACTTGAACTCTCGCCCTGCCGGCTCTAGGAAAAGGGCCCCTCTTTGGCGTCCCAAATCCATTTCAGCCGCCGAACGTCACGCGTTCCCTTCTTTTCACCCCCACCCGGACGCTCATTCCATGGTTATCCTGGCTTTTGTTTGGGGGGTGAGTGGTCTTTTTGAGTCCTTTTACCCCTCTGTTCCAAGTCCCGTTCCCGGGCCCCCCCTTTTTCCCCCCCAGCCCACTTTTTTTTTACTTAATTCCCCCCCCCAAAAAAAGCTACCTTTTGCCGGTTTTTCTTTCCGCTTCACATGGGTCAGTACCTGCCGCTCCTGGTTTGCCGATTCAGTCTCTTCTAACTGCGGGAACCCTTTTTTTCGCGCCTGCTTGGCGGGTCCCTCCGGGGCCATTTTGAAACCATGTTTTGACATTTGATCGCATGTGTCCGTTCCTTGCGCTCCGATTTTTCATTTTGACGAACGTGTTTTTTTTTTTGGTTTGGGGGGGGTTTGGCGCGTGGGTCCCGTTCCCCCCCAAAGTGGCAGGCGATTTTTGTGGAACTCCTAGCTACTCTTACAGACGCCGATTGGAGTCCTCCCCTCGTGTGGATCGCCGCCCTTTCTAGACTGCCCGCACCCCTTCCCTGCGGCGGCCACCTGCACGTCTTCACCTCCATTTTGTCCTTCTTTTTCCTCCCCCCTTCGGCGGTTTCGGGCTGAGGTTTTAGTGAAAGTTTTAACTTTTTCTGCGATGAAACATAATCCCCCAGCGCCCCCATTTCCCATCTTTTTCTTGGTCTCTCCCCTTTCCTTTTCGTGTTTATTGTCTCTTCCTTGTCCATTTAGGCCTTTCGGCGCGTCTGTGTTCTCTGCTGTTTGTCTCTTGTCCCCCCCCCTCCCCCGTGATTCCTGGTTGGCCCTGGGCTTTTTGCGTCCAACTCACAGCTGCCGGGGCAGTATCCGCAGCAGGGTTTCTTCGGCGGCGGCTTTTTACGGAGTTTCTCCTGTTTGACACTGGCGTCGCATACTTCTCTTGTCCCTGCCACGTATTGCGTTTTTTTGTATTTTTCTTCCACACGGGACAGGGCTTGTTATCCATGCCCTTCCCCTGGCCACCCTGAGCTTTGGGCCATGGCTCGTTTGAAAATTGCGCCCTTTCCTGAGCCCCTCCACCGCGAGCTTCCCCACTCTTTCTGAACTTCACCACGCAGTTGCACCAAAAAGTTGCCCCCCTTTTTTACCTCGTTCAGGTTCCTTGAGTCCCATTTCATATTTCTTTTCTCCCCCCCCTCCTTTCTCTGGATCCCCGCTTTTCTCTCCCTCTGAACACGTTGGCCCACGTTTTTCAACCATTCTTTGCGCGCCTGTTTAGCTATGATTCTGCTTTTCACTCCTGTTTGTGACCATTGTTTTCAACTGCGCTCTTGAACTTCACTTCCGCCCTTCCTAATTTCGCGCCCCAGCCGCCCTTCCGCGCCAGGTATTCCCTCCCTTCCTGCGCTTTTTTTTTCTTTTTTTTGTTCCCCCTTCCCCCCCTACAATCAGTTGGCGCTTTACATCTAACGGACCCCATTCCCCGTGTACTTTTAGGTTTCGCGCCTCTTAGCGCCAATGCCCCGGCCGGCCTATCACTGGAGAACCCCAACCTTGTCCCCCCAATTTCCAAACCACTCGTTTTTGCCCAGTCCCAAGGTCCCCCCCGGGGTGGAGACCCCCCCCCTTCCCGCCCCTCTTTGATTTGCGGATTAGATGAGCCCAGAAAAGGCGATTTTATTGCGTTAACACCCTTCCTGGATTTCCAAACCCCGCCCGGTTAGCGCGCGCCCAATACAATTTGAATGTTTCTTTCCTTTCAGGATGGGTCCGCCCCTTCCCCTTTTTTCCCTTCCCCCGTATTCATTTTTCTTCTGGCATTTTACGGACTCCATCTTGAACTGTGCCTCGCTCCCTTTCTCTCGCCGCGTGATTGTTCTCGGAGTTTTTTTCCCGGAACCTTTTTTCCCTTGTTCCATTTCTTTGATTAACCACCTTCCGTTTATCGAACCCCATTTCCATCCTTCCCGTTTTGGCTCATTTCCAAATTGTTTGCCTTCCCCCTAAAAAACTTGCGCTTTCCCCCCGACGTCCCGCTCTAATTTTCCCCCTTCATGCCCGCCCGAATTTGTAATCTGTCTCCTTTCCCTCCCTTTTACCCGTTTTGTTCCCCCCGCCGCGTCCACATGGTTAGTCTGGCCTGTTGGCGCTTTCACCAGCAGGGAAGTTCCCCTTTTTTCTCATTGCGCTGAATAGGAAATTCTCCATTTTTCCTCCGGGTTTTTCGGAGATGGAAATATCCCATTCCACCGTTTACCTTTCCTTGTCAGTGCCGCATCGGGCGCGCCCCCATTTCCAAGCCCCTCCCCGACACAGTTTTGCTTTTCCTTTCCCCCCCCTTTTCCCTCGTTCTTTTTTTGTTGTGAGGAGGACCCCAGTCTGTCGTCTGTGCCGTGTCTTTTTGTGTGGGCGTCGTCGATGCGCGTTATTCCCCAGGCCTGAACATAAACTTTGATCCCCGTTTTATTTTCCGATTTTTTCCTTTTCCTCCGGAAAACAAACAACCAAACAACCTGACTGTTGGTTTCTGAGCAACTCCTCTTTTTTTGTTTGCGCAAATGTTTCCAAGCGTTCCTGCCTTGCTTAGATCTGGGCACCTTGTCCTCCGAAACTTCACGGCTGGCCCGATTTTTAGGGGACCAAACGATTCCTCGCAAGATCACTTTTTTTTTTTCGACTTCCCTTTGATTACTTTTAAGTCCGATTTTTAACCGTCGTTTTTGTGTTTTTTGGTGAGCGAAGTTTTTACGTGTGGCAGGCACCCCTTTTAACTTTGGAGTTACGCGGTGCGTGCGCGATCTGGCCCCCCCTTTTTTGTTCGACAACCCCTGGTTTTAGTTCCGGCATTGTAACGGTTGGTAAGCGAGAAAAAATTACCCCTTGGAACCTGACGGGTATTTGTTTTCGACGCTGTTTGAACTCCCACTCTTTTTTCCTGGGTGCGATTTCCCCGGCAATTTCGAGACCTCCCCCAAATATCCTTTCCCCCTTGAAATCGCCAAGCCTACCCTAGCGCCCATGCCCCCATGAATTACTCCTTTTTTCCCAATTGTTCCTTTTCCCCTTTCGCCCCGCTTTTTCTTGTGCTCGAGATTTTTTATTTGGCATTTCCATCGGCCAGTCCCTTTTGGCTGCTGTAATCCGGACTTCAACCTCTCTTTGCTGGCCTTTTTTCAACCCCCAAAAACTTGTCGTTTGACCTTGCCGGCGCTGTTTCCCCCAAACTCATGTTTTTCATTGGAGCGACCATTTTTTTTCTCGTTCCATTAATTTGTTGTCTCGGGGCCGCGTTTGCATTTCCCCTTCTCGGCCTCTCCCTCGTTTTCACAAATCCCCGTGCCCTTGTAGCGTCGTTTAGATGTTTTTCTTTTTTACCTTTTTTTTCCTTCCGACGGTTGGATTTCTATTTCTGCCCACCCAAGGGCCGATTTTACCGACTTTCCTTCGGCGTCCCTGCCCTTTGGCCCTTAAAATTCATTCGTACGGTCCGGCTTCCCTTTTTTTCCTCAAGCCTGCTTTAATTTTTTCCCCATTCAGTCCTTTTTCCAAGATTTTGAGTCCAGAAGTACTCCTACCTTCCCCCCCGTCTGCTTTTTCCCTTCGTCCGTCACTCGCCGTCTTTTGAATCTGGTGCCCACGCGTCCTTCCGAGAGATCTGCTTGTTTGTGACAAATTTTGCAGACTGACCCCGTCCTCTTACACTCCCGATTCCCCAACCCTTTTCCCCCCTTTGTCCTTTGCGGTCACTTTGCATCGAGTTTTACCAACAACCATTGGAGATCCTTTTTTTCTGGTTTTTTTTTTTTTCCCTACCGGCGGATGCATTTCCGTTTCACCGCCATTTTCCTTGCCTTTATCCTCCTTGGGACAGTGGAATTAGTCGCATGGGCCCTTTGTCTTCCCTTGTGGTGATCACGAACCTCAGGTTTTCAATTTTCTCGTTTGCAAAGCGGAACCCCTGAAATCTCCTTATTGCGTCTGTAAAACCGGTTCTTTCCCCCCTTCCCGCCCAGCTAGTCCTTTTTACCGCCTTTTTGCCTGCTTGTTTTTCGCTGAACTTTGGCCGCGGCACGGCTTTTTTCGACGTTGGCGCCATTCCCAGGTCGGCGCCGAGGCTTAGATCGTGCGTTCCTCGAACCCTTAGGCGACAAAACAGTACCCACTTTCTTCTAAGTTTTTTTTATTTTCTAAAAACAACTCACGCCCTAACGAATAACTAGTTCCGGTTTGCACCCAGATCCCCCCGGCCCGGATGCGCTTTTATTGTCTTTGCTTCCCCCTTCCAAGGAACACCTTTCTTCCCCCCACAACTTGGACGCAGCGACCCCCCTAGGTTCTTTTTTAAGACCCCCGCCAAGGTTTTTTTCTTGATTCCCATGTTTTTGAAGTCTGGAATTTGGCCTTTGATGATCTGCGGGGGCGAGGACCTTCGTCTTTTTTCCCCCGGGTCGTCCCCCCGTCCCCGTGTTTGCGCGTCTCCCTGTTTTGGCCGACCCCCCTCACTCCTAGCCACTGCTAATTGGGAAGGACTCTCCCGTTCTGATTCTTCATGAAACAACCCTTTCTTTTTTTTTCGCGTTTCGTTTCATTTACCCCCTTTGTCAACACCCTTCCAGGCGTCGGGCGCCATTTCACCTTCTTCACCCTGACGTGGTTTCTTTTCCGTAAAACTTTTTTTAAAACGAGCCTCTTGGCTAAACTTTTTTTTCCTCTTTCCGTTTTTTTACCCCCTTTTTCCCAGAGGTGATCCCAAGATTCCCCTGGCGATTTGGGGACCCATTCTCACTTGTCTTTGTACAATTCGTCGTCGCCTCGGCTTTGCCTTTTCCCCCACAAATACCCTTGAATCACCCCCCCCCCTTGGGTGACTTCAACGGAGTCGTTTTTCGCTGAAAGCTTTTTTTTTTTCAGTCCTTGCATCTGCGGGACGGACGTTCGTTTTTTTTTCCAGAACCTTCCTTGGGTTTCACGTCTCGCCTTCTGAATAGCAAATTTAGTCAGGGGGTCAGTGTGATAAACCGTGAAACCCCGTGATCCCCCCCCATGTTGCTTTAATTGGTTTGCCTTAGTTTCCCCCCGGGGGGAGGGTTTTTTTCTCTTTGAATGCTGGTCCTCTTTGAATTCAATTTGGTTGAGGAATTTTTGGACCCCTTTTTTTTCGCAGGTTCTGGCGGAGTTTTTTTGTTGATTCGCTGGACCCCCTTCCCTTGTCTTCCGCCCTTTTGATTGGCCCAAGGCGACTTCACGCCCGTGCCCCATCACCCCCCACCATTATGGCGTGGCCTGGTCCTTTCTTGACCGGCGGCCTGCTTTTCCGCGCCCGATCCCCGTACGAAAGGACTTTCCGGTGTGATGCCCGCGTTAAATCTTCAGCTGCACAAATGCGTTTTCCGTCTTTTTTTCGTCCTCTGTTTTCCCCCCGCTACGTCGATTTTTTGTCTTTTCTTGAACCTCTCACTCCGCTGTCCGGACAGCCCCGCCGTGTTTTGGCGGCCAGCGGTCCTCATTTCCGCGGTGTTTCA
>Ga0179593_1511624_pt1 | contig 15558 bp, 20 predicted proteins | sample CZODoug2_1_08_16_FD_185931 | JGI IMG/M metagenome (GOLD analysis project Ga0179593, IMG submission 185931) | Vadose zone soil fungal communities from Angelo Coast Range Reserve, California, USA - CZODoug2_1_08_16fungal (PacBio error correction) | ecosystem: Environmental > Terrestrial > Soil >... | reverse complement strand
TGTATTTTTGCGTGCAGTTGGTTTGTGATTGTTTTTCACGCCCGGCCGAGATAAAATCGCCCCCCTGCACTAGTTTTTTCCCGCTTTCCTTCTTGATCATCGATCACCCGAAATTGTCAGTTTTCCGGGAAACAGGACTTCCTGTTTTTTTTTCTGTTACGGAACCCAAAACCTTTGGTCGGCTTTAGTCTTTTTCCGTTGTGAACACCCGCAAGACACTTTTTTTTCCCTTTTTTCCTCGTCCCCCAGCAAGTTCGAGGATTGTTAGCTTTTTGCCCTTCTCTCCCTCCGGCAACGGCTTCGAGGAGAAGCACTCCGCTTTTTTTGTTCCCTCCCGCCCAAGTAATTTGAAAAATTTTTATGTTTTTTTTTTTTTCTGGTCTGATTCACGTTCCCTTCCAGCGATTCTGCGGCGGCTTTATTCTATGAATTTCCGCTATGCGGTACTTCTTTTTCGGACTTTCGGGGCGCCCCCCGGGTGCTTTCCTACTGAGGTCCCAATTTCTGGTGGGGGCTGATTTTCCCCCCCCTGTAGACTTTTTTTTCCTGGGATCTGTTTTATAGTCGGCCCCCCCATCTTAAGTTATTCTCGTTACCCAAGTTTCGTTCTCTCCCTGGGCGGGTTCCCTAAGCACACCCAATGAGGTAAGTCTTTTTGGTTCCCGTTCTTATTCTCAATGGCCCATTCCTTCCTTTTTCTTGTTGGAAAACCATTGATTCTCCGGCAACCCCTTTACCGTTCCGCGGTGGTCCGTGGACCCTGGCAGTCTTTATATGACCGATAAGTGATTCGGGGTGCAGCTGTGATGGCCCCCCCACGACCCCCCGACTTTTTGCCGTTTGTTCCGCTTGCAAGTTAGCCCCGCACATCCCTTGCGGTTAACCGAATGTACGTCCCCTTTTGGTCAAGCCCGTGTTCTCTAAAGCTTATTTCGGCTTTCCCCCCCCGTCCCCCCCCCCCTTCCAAAACAAACATGGTCCACCATGCCCATGGTCCGTCCCACGGTTGCCCCCACCCCCGCGCCCTGGTGATGGATGCTTCCGGCGGCGTTTTCCCCTTTGTTCGACGGTGCCCCCCCGCCATCTTTCTTGCCCGCCATTGAGTTAGTCAAACCCCCCAGTCCCAAGACGTGCCTTATTTAATTCAGCGCCTGCATCGATCGGGTCACATGTGGCTCTCGCCGTCGCGGGGGCCCCCCTAGAAGAAAAATCGCTTTTCAATAACCATCACTTCCGATTACCGGTCTCCCCTTCAGTTCACCCCCCCGATTTCTGAATTCGTCTTACCCCCGACCCCTCCAAATTTATTGTTCAAAAGCCCCTAGACCAAATAACAGACGTTGGATTTTTTTTGCCCCCTATAGTTTCCACGCCTCGCCTTTTCGTTCTTTTTTTTCAATTACCGTCCTACTGGACAGTAACCCCCAAGGCTGAGCTTCTTCTCTTTATAACCCCCGTTCGTGGCCCGAAATCCCCATGCCTTCGAGAAGTTTTTAGAGAAGGATGGCATTCTTTACACACCCGGAAATTGGTGTTTGAACCTCATATTGATCCCCCAGGCCCCCCCCCCGGCTTCGTTTTTACATTTATCAATTGGTCAAATTTGTGTAGTGCCTTCCCTGGCTTTTTCTTGGAGCGCCCCCTTGTGCCGGACGTTGACGGGCTACACTGTGTTCGTACCCTTTGGGGTTTCCCCCGCCTTTTTTTTGAACTGCTTGTTTTTGTACCGTCCCACCCTACCGCCATTCTGATCGGATTGTAATGGCCTGGGGTTTCGGGGTTCTTTTCACGAGTTCGGTAATGCGACTTCCTTTGGCTCGGTCCGCTTTGTCTTTTTTTTTTTGCTTTCTTTATCCCCCTTGGACTGGGTCTTTTCTACACGACCCCTGACGGGGATCCTGAATTCCCAAGCGGGCCCCCCTCGTTCTTGCACAGGGTGATCTTTTTGGTTGTGATCGGCTGTTTCCGGGCTGATGCTCACCAGACCAACCACCCTGGTTCATTAGCCCACCCGCCTTGGTTCTTTCGTTGGGCCCCTTTAGCTTCCCTAACAAAGTTCTTGAGGTTTTTGTTGGTCGCACCGCAGTAGGGGTCACACCCTGGAGCCCAAAGCGCCTCGGTTGTCAAGATTTTGCCAAAAATATGCGCGAAAGATTTTATGGGGGTTAACCCAGATCCCCCACCTCTTTTTTCACCCGGCGCTGACGTTCTTAAGCTCACTCCTTTCCCTCCTGCCGGTTTCTTAGCCCTTCCCTACATTGTCGGAAACTCCCCCCACCCCATTCGCAGTGGTCGTTATTACCCATGTTCGCGCTATCCATTTACTGCGGTTCCCTTCCTTCTTCCCCATAATCTCTATCTTTCCTTATCATTTTTTCTTTTGATCCTGCGAATACTCGACGGTTCCCGCGGTAGCGACCATCTCGCGCATGGGATCACAATTTGGAGTTTGGCATCAGCCGGTGGCGGTTCCCAAAGGGCTTCCCTTTCTTCTCACCTCAGTTCCCGCTTCGATGACCTGATAAGCCAGCCCCCGGGAAGGTCCCTGAGTGCTTTTCGTTTGGCGCTCCCACATTCCCATTCCTCATATTTCCATTCCCCTTAACAAAGAGCAGAGGCTTGTTGGTTCCCGTTCCTTTTGTGCTTGGTGCTTCTTTCCCTTCTTTTCAACCCCATTGTGGGGGATCTGTGATTACAAAGGTGTTGGGACATGGCATGCCCAGTATGTGATGTCCCCCGAGTTCCAGGCAGGATCCACAACCCCAGATTTTTCCGCTTCCTTCCCTCCTGGGCTTCCGTTCCCAGCAGTAGGTGTCTTAGTTACCGTCGATTTCACGTGATGTTTCGTCCCTTGTATGCGACTAGGCATCCCCCCCATAGGGTGAGTTCGGTTTGCCACGACACGTTGAACCCTGGCCCCCCCCCCCCAACTCGCCCCCCTGCCTGTGGATGATGACCTCAGCCTTGCCTCCTTTATTTTTGAGACGAGTCCCTGACAAATAAGCCGGGCGTTTTGGAGTGCCGGCCAACAGAGTCCTTTGCTCGACACCCCCTGGGTTGGCGTTTTTTTCCCCCCAAGGAACTGGATTGAGGCCCTCAGTCCCACCCGCTACCCTCTGGCGACCCCCGGTACACGTTTTTTATGCCGGTGAGGCCGCGGGTCTTACAAAGTTTGCGTTGCCCCCCCAAAGTCCGTGTGGTCGAAGGGAGTGCTAATCTGGCGGTCTCTCTGTTCCCTTTTTGTTCCGGCCGCGTCCACACTTTCTTTTTTCTCTTTAATTCTTGGGCGGACGTGCCTTTGTCAGTTAGTTTCTTGAGGTTTTGTTCCTTTGCGAACGAGCGATTCTTTTCTATTCTGTCACCAACACTCGCGTTTTGGTAGGCTTTGTCCCCCCGCAAAGATGTGGTTACTTCCCCCCCCCTTCCCTGCGGATGGTGTGAAGGATCTTTAGTTTTTATTGGTGAAATTTGCGGTGTTTTTGCTTAGGATGCTCGGGCTCTTGACTAGGCCTCATCGACCAGAGCCAGATGCGATTACTGCTGTTTGAGACCCTCTGGAAGATCGTCAGTCTCCTGTTCTTCCCCTGTCCTCCTGGAGGTTACTGCAGCTCACTCCCTGCTCCAAGTTTTGGCCTTCCCCCCCCCAACACGTTTTGGGGACACTGTTTCTATCTTTTCCCCATTTTTTCCCCTGGATTGTTTGGTATCCCCCTAGTGTTAGTGAGGGACTAGACTTTGGATCATCGATGAATTTTTCCCATTGAAGTTTTTTTGCCCTTAGGTCGGGTGTACCCCGGCATATTGCGGTCAAGCTTGTTTTTTGGCCCCCCCCTTTTCTTTTTTTACAATTCCCTTCGGTTGTCCTCCAATTCACGCCTTTTCAAAGTCTGCCTACTTCTCTTCTTCTCCCTCTCTGGCCTTGTACCCCAGGCGGGCTTTTTCAAAAAGTCCAGGGTTTCCTCTCCTTTTTCCACAAACAAAGAATGAGATTACTTGCTTTGGCAGATCAATCCAAAACCGCGGCTTTCAGGGGTGGTTGCTTGATTTTCCCGGCCCTTGCTACTGGTTTTCCCCGCACTGTTTTGCGGCGAGATCCAACCCTCTTTGCTTGCCGATCTCTGTTACCTCGTCCCTAAGTGTGTCCTCCCGGTCTCTGCTCCGTCTCGAAGACCCCCGACCAATTTTGCACCCTATTCCATTTTTGAGAAGACTCCCCCCCTGAATATCTGGTCAGTTCCCACCCAGGCCTGCTCAATGTTGTCAAACCTATTTTTTCTTGATTAACCCTCTGGCATTGATTCCTTCCGTGCCTGCGTGTGGGCGAATGTGTCCTACCCTTATAACTTTCTTTATCCTTCGGCGTTGAAGTTTTTTGCTTTTCCGTACTATACGACCAGAGCAGACAAAATATTGTCCTTTTGTTTTTGCCCCTACGAAGAATTAGATCGAGGATCTCCCCCCAAATGTCTTTTTTTTTGTCCGAGAGCAAGGATTGATCAAGAAGTTTTCCCTTGGGACTTGGTCCTCTTAGTATTGCGAGGTTTTTTTTGGTCTCCCCCACCACACCAGCCCCCAATCTTCATCGGGACTGCATAATTCTATACTATTTCCCTCCCCCCCCTCCTAGGTGTGAGTTCGGAGGGATTGTTCCCGACTTAGTGTGGTTTCGCAGACCACCACGCCGTCCTTCACATCCACCCAGTTAACTTCATGTCGTTGAGGTAATCGTCCTCTAGAGTCCGCCACCACTCCACCTTGGTCGACACAGAATGATAGTCCTTAGTTTTTACCCTTATTTGGGACAATTTTCAAACCCCCATTTGTCCCTGGTCGTTTTTCCCCGTTCACCATGCAAAGTCTTCGGTCCTCCCCCCCCCGCTTCAAGGGCCCAATTTTCTTTTTTCCCGATTCCGCCGGCCGACCGCCTTTCCCCCCCCCTCACAGCCCTGGGGAGCTCCCCATTCATATGTCATCCCCTTTCCGCCAGTTCGTTTGACAATTTTTATTTTTCTGGCAGGTTTGATTTTCATGTTTTAGCTGTGTCTTTCTGCTGGGCGTTTTTCCCCGTGCTTTTCAGTTTTCCTTTCTGTCGTTCAATGACCAGGGTCTTGGACTGTCCCCTTTGGGAGCTATTTTTTGCCAATTCTTTTTTACTATAAAAGGTGACCCCCTGGCCCACATTTCTTAATCCTTTTTCCAGCGAGGAACCTGGTCCCATCGCCGGGTGATTCCCTGGTTTAAGACTCCCCAAGATAGTGAACTTCTAAGGCTAACCCCCCTTCTTTAGTCAGAGGTTTGGGCTCTTTTTGATTTTTTGGAGAACAGTGTCAAAATCGCAGGCTTTTTTTTGGTCCATTCCCGTATCCGGCAACCCCCCCCTTCTGTCCCTTAGGGGGGAGCTTTCCCGTGGACACAGCTTTCCTAGACCTCTACTTCGGGCAGGCCTTTCGTCGTGATGCCCCCCAATTTGGTAAAGCGACACCGCGCTTTGTCCCGTCCAATCTGCAACTCTATTGCCCCGTGTACCCCCCCTACCCCCTGAATGTTTTCCTTTTTGTGTTTCTCACCAATTTGCATCTGATGATATGTTATCGATTACCTCCCGACCGATCACCGGTTTGCAAACAAATTTCCCAACCCGGCTAATAGCAGTTGCCCCCTCCACAGGTTCCCCCCACAAATGTTTTTTCCTTAAAGACCTTATCTTGTTTTTCCACTGCGCCTTCCCACGCCCCCCGCCATCTCCTGAGCTCTGCGGGATAGCTCGGAATTCCCCCCTTTTTTTAGTTCCGCGCAATTTTAATTTTCGTCATTTGGGGCTATTCCTTCCTGTCGCTGAGGACCTACGAACATCTTCCTTTTTGAACATGCTCCCCCAATGACGATTTCCCCCAATCACCCCCCACTCGATCCGTTGTCCACTTTTTCCACGATACCCGTCTTTTATAAAGAACCCCCACACCCTCTTTGCGTTTCCCCCTCCTATCCAATAAACGGATTTTGGTCTTTATACTTTTCTAACCCCAACCCCCCCTTCTTTCGTTCGGCCTTTCCCTACTGTGACTTGACCCTGGTTTTTGTTCCCCCCCCCCCAGCGGATGGAGTGGTCCTGGAGTATTCATTTCTTAAAAGACTGTAGTGGAATGCACTCCCACCATTCTCTTCGTAGTAATGTAGGGTTTCGGCCAATTAAATTTTGGGTCCCTATTCCCTCTCATTTTATCCCCTTCGACCCAACCAATTTTGGGATTAAGTTTTGGTATTACCATACCCAAGCGTAACCTTCTTTTTGTTTCCTCCGTATAGTTTTGTTCCTCCCCCTAGTTCCCTCGTCCGCTGTGTGATTGTCCCCCCCCCCAGGTACACCGTCCAGTTTTTCCTTTGCTGGAACGTTCTATTTTTCTTTGCCTCCGTCTCCCCCTATTTCTTCATGAGATATCTTTAGAATCATCACCCCTTTTTCCGGGTTTGCGATTTTGAAAAGTTTTTTTCAGTTTGTGTACTCCCAAGACACCAAACGGGGCAGTTTTGATTCTCGATGAAGTTCCGCAATTTCCTTTTGAGTCTATTGTCTTAGCCAAGGGGGCCACCCGACGGCCCCCCCCACAAGGGGAGGCCATTGTTTTCCTGTGGACATCGGTTTGCGGTTGTCTTAGGCCTAGACCTTACCCCGCACACTTCTGGGTCCTGATCCCCCCCCAGAGTGGGTTCTAATCCCCCTCCATCTTTTTTTTCTCGCTGGGTCCCCTTGCCCCCACGGCCTTTTTTCCCCCACCAGGTTTTTTTTCACTTGAGTCCCCTTTGTTGTGACCGGTATTCCCATGATTGTTTCCCTTTTGGAAGCGTTGGGAAAGTCATTGTTTCCCAAACTCTCAGGTTGAAGTCACCCTCACAGTTTTTCCCCCTTTTTGTTTTCTGGAGGACGTACCATCACTTGGAGCGCACCCTGTTTTGCTGTCCCCCCCCCTGTGACATTTTTTTCACTTTGTATGGATGGGTTGAGTATGACCCCTCCGACTACCATTTAAAGGCCGCAGGTCTGTATTTCTATCTTTTTTACTCCTCACCCTACCTTTGTGTTTTTGTTGAGTCCTATCTTTTTTCTTCGGAATACCCTTCGGTGCCACTCTTACTTGTAGTCCGAGGATAGCGTGACATCGTCGCATGGGGACAATTTTCCGGCCTTGTGTTTTTCCAGGATCAGTATAATAAATCCTTATGCCCCCAGTTTTTCTCTTTTCCCCTTTCGTATTGTTCTTTTCTGAAGGGTTGTTGGCCCATGGCGGTGTATCCTGATCCCCCCCCCCCCTTTCCCCCCCCCATCCTATTCTTACGTCAAACCCCTTTTGACTTCCCCCGGGTCGCCTGAATCTGTGCTCAACCGGCCCCGAGAATAGTTTAGGTTATGGGCTCGCTATCCCCCACGCTGTGTGGGGCTGGGGCCTTTCCGATGTTTGCCTTTTTGTTCCCCTCTGGCACTCCGCCCCCCAAAGTTTTCCCCGCTTTAAGGGAAAGTCTTTTTTCAACCCCCCCGCTTTGGTCGGCGACCCCCTTCTTATGCGTGGCTATCGTCCCCAGGACACTGATGCAGATCTTCGAGATCCTAATTGTTTTCCCCTGGCCTGGTGGTTTCGGCAACGGAAACTGTTTCCCAACTTTTTTGCCCCCCCCCCCCCCCCTGGCTGTGATTGATGGCGATAACGATTCTTTTTTTGGTTTTTTTTTGAAGTCACTTAACACATTTGCAGTGAGGGTTTTGTCCCCCCTTGATTTTGGCCGTGGGCCCCACATTTCTCCTTTTTGTCCGTGACCCAAATTTGGTTTTTTGCAGGGTGGGGGTTTTCTGTTCCTTTTTAATCCCCTTTGTTTAATCCCGGCGCCTTTTAACACCCCCCCAACCCGGCCCTGACTTACGTGACCCCCCCACCCCCTGGTCTCCATTTCTCTTTATGCACCTGTTCGCCCATTCCCCCCCGTGCGTTTTACCCCTTGCTATTTTTTTTTTGGCTTTTTACACCTTTTGGCCCCCATTTTTCTTGGGTGGGTGTCAGTCTTTGGCCCTTTCCCCCCCCGTTGCAGTATTTCTTTCCCCCTAACCTTTGTGGGGAATTTTCGGTCTCCCCCCTTCCCCGCAAACACCCTCGAACAACATTAATCGTTTGCTTTGTCCGGCCCTGTTCCAAAGAATTCTTCCCACTTCCTTGAGAAGGCGTCTCAATTTTTTCTTAATGCGGTCACAAAATCCAACACCTCTCCCTTTGTTTTCCCTTACAAGATGTTTGTAATTTCGGTTATCTTATAATGATAGGGGTTTTCCCCTTTTGACGTACTTTTGATCGAGGTGAGGTTTTTTCTCCGTCCCTGCGTGCCTTCGTCGTCTTACCGTGAGAGGTACTATGCCATTCCTGGTCTCGTCCCTCCTTCATGAGCCTTGATTAATTGGGATGTTTATTGACTTTCCCCGTTTTCTCCTACTTATTCTACTCCCCTCCAAACCCCCTTCCGTCTCTCCCCTCCGATTTCCCCCTATTTGCCTTCGCCGATTCCTCCGACTTTCCACTCCTCTCCCTTCTTTTTCCCCTAGCCCCGCCCCCACCCCCAACCTCCTTCTCCTCCGACCTTCACTCTTCACAACCCTCTCCCCCAAGCCTACCTTCCCCTTCCCTTCAACGCCCCCCGCTTCTCCCTCCGTTTCCATCCATTCATCCCAACACCCTCCCTCCTTTTCGACTCCCCCCCCCCCCCCTACCACCCCCCCCCCTGTATTCCCCACTCCCCCTATCCTCCCCCCCCGCAATTCCGTTCACACTCCTGCCCAGTTTCTTCCCTTCCCCCCCTCCCTTCTGCCTCTACTCACCCTCCCTTCCCTTCCTTTCCCCCCGCCACCTCCTCTAACCCTTTCGTACCTTCTCCCCACCCGCCCCCCCCCTTACCAAACTCTACACTACCCTACCACGACCACTCCGCCACTCGCTTTTCTCGTCTTCGCTTCTTTTTTCCCCCGGAGCAATCCCTATTCCCCCCTCTAAGCCTCCTTCTTTCCCTCCCTCTGACCCCTCTAACATTTTCTTATTGACCTCTTCTTCTCTCCACCCCCTCCTAGACCACCCTCCGTCCCCCTCCGCCCCGTCCTCTACCCCTCATCTCCCTCCCCGTTTTCTCTGCACCCATTTCGCGTCGCTGAATTTTGCCTTCCCCCCTGACGGCCAACCAGGTTTTCACGCAGGTTCGCCGTTTACCTATCAATCCCATTTTCCCTTTTTGTTTTTTTTTTTTACCCACCCCTTCACCTTTCGGAACTTCCTGATGTCTGTCCCCCCCCCCCCCCAGGTTGGGGGCCAGCTTTTTGTTGCCCTTTCTGAGCTTTTTACCCGGACCCCGATCTTTTGCCTGGAATTCTATTTATTTCTCCCAAGACTCCCCGTTCACTTAAGTTTTTGGACCCCCTGTCTTTCTTTGTCAGATGTGTGAACTAAGGGTTTTGCACATGGTCCCTCGGCTTGGTGTTTAGTCTGTACCAAACATGACGCCAGGTCTGATGCTTGAGCATAGTTTTTATATCTTGCCTGTTTCAATTTTTACGGAAAAGGTCTTTCTTGGAGGTTACAAGGCCCGGTGTGGAAGGGAGTTTTTAATCACCCAATGGCAGTCAGATTCCTATTGTTCCCAGAAGTTACCCCCCCCCCCCCCCCACCAGAGGGTTGCTTCTTCCTTTTGGTGGTGTGTTTTTTTTAGTGCTTCACCTCCCCCAGTATTTTTTTTTTCGGAACAGCCCTTGGTTTTTGCGCCAAGGTCGATGGTAGGTCCCCACCCCCTCAGTTGTGCCGCCCCCTTTTCGATGGCTACACCTCGCAGACAGTCTTTTTTTCACCGGTCCTTGTGACACCACTAAGTGCTGTTTTTCGTTTTAGCGGACAATTCCCCCCCCTCATCCTCTGTATGTACGTCCCGATTTTGTCCAACCCCCCGATTTTGCTGGTCCCCAAAAGGTTCTTTACCCTCAGTCTGTTTTGTTGCCGAATGGGTTTCTTCGGCGTCGTTTTTTTTTTCCCTGTCCTGTAGGCCGAGCGTTGCTCCAGAGTGGCTTCATTATAGCTGGCGGAAAGGACTTCACTTCTTGAAGACCCCCCCCCCAATTTCATTTGTTTCGAAATTGGCCCCTCAGAGAACCTCGAATTTTCCCCTCTTTTTGACCACCAATTCCCGTGGCTTGACGAGGCCGCGATTATCCGTATTTCCCGCAGACACTGGGATTGTCTTATGAATGGCGCTTGTGTTTTTCTCGTCTTCCCCCCCCCCGTCCACACTTATCCTTTTTTCCCTGCCCTTACTATATATATTTTTTTAATCCCAAGAAGTTTGTTGTTGTTGATGATTAGATTTGCTCCCTCTTCCCCAGTGTCGTGTGGTTGACCTTTGGGTTTTTCCCTTCCACCCTCCCGGCCCAGGCCCAGTTCCCCATTCTTGCATACTCCTCTTGTAGTATCAGCACCACCCCCCTCACCTTTTTTCAGATCTGTTTTTTCCCCTCGATTTTTGGACTCCATTCGGCCAAAGTAAGTCGACCAAAAAAATACTTTTCGGTCTTCGGTTATTTTTTTCCACCCCTCCTTCAAGAGCCAACTTAACTCTTTTCGACCCTTTTCAAAGTCCTCCCCGCGGTTTTGCGGCCGGCCGTTTTTACCTTAGCCTCGGGCAACCTTTTTTTGTTTTCGTCCGAGTCTGGAAGGGCCAACTATTTCCCTTCAACCAAGTTCCCCCACGTGCCCTCTTGGTTCAATCTTCCCAGTGAGTTTTTTCCCCCCTCGATGCTTTTTAAGAGAGGGACCTTTTAAGTTCTTTTTCCAAATTTTTTACCTTGTGATTTGAATCTTTTTTCTCCAAGGGCACATGCCCTTTTAGCGTTGGTTGGATGGGCGGGGTGATCTAGTTTGACAAAGCCCAGAGCTGTTTGATTCCCGTTTTAGTCATCCCAGTGTAGTAAGCTCCCTTTGACTGTAATCATTCAAACAAACAATGAGTACTACCTCCACCGTTTGGGTTTTGACTTGATATTCTCCAATGGAAACCCAAATTCTTTTTGGTTTGTTCCCCGACGATTTGTCACTCAAGTCACACCTGGCATTGCCCCTCCCCCCCTGCGCCTGTGCCGTTTCCCCCCTCATTTTACAGGCAGTCATAACCCCTGAGTAAGGACCCTTTATTCCTTGGGCCCCCTTCGGCTTCACCGTTGATTTTAACAGGAAACAAACCCCCCCCCCCCTCCTACTCTTTTGTTCCTTTCTGATTTTGACCCACTTTTTTCCAATGTCCCCCCTCTTGAAGTCGACATTCTGTGAAGACAATTTTACGGGACATTGGTGTTTCCCCATAGATGTCCCTTCTTTTCCCTCTCCTGTTTCACTCTCTTCCAAGTTCCCCCTTACCCCAAAGGGCTGTTACCCTGTGCCAGAATTCCGTGTACTTCCAACCTTGTTCGTTGTTCACAAAAACCCTTGTCTTCCCCCCCTGGGATCTTTTTTTTCTTGCTTTGGTCGACATACCCCGTGTCCCCGTACCCTCCCCCTCCATCCTCCTAAGTCTGTTCCCCCGCTTTTTTTTCCTTCCTAACATTCCCCCCTCACAGTCCCCCAGTTAATTGAGATCAATTTGCTCCTCTTTGGCACTTACCCCCCGTTCGGTCCCGTTTTTTGCCATAGCTTTGCCCTTTTTGCAAAAGCAACAAACATCTTCCAACTCCCCTCACTATTCCTCCTTTTTTTTTTTCCCGATTACGGATGACCCTGTAAAACCCCCCCATTTACCAATTTTTTACCAGTCCCTACCCCTTCCCCCCTTATGGTGGGATTTTCAGTTTATGGCCCTCCTCGCTTTTCCTTTCGTTCCCCCCATTACATTCCCCTTCCCCCTTGGTCTGTGTTTTTTCCCAGCAAATTTTTTGATCCCCGATACAAGAATCTTTTGGTCTTTCCCGAAATTTCTTCCATGCTTTCGCCCGGCAAGCAGAGCCCTGATTCCGGACAACCCCCTGGGGACTTTTTTTCCCCCAGTCCTAGGCGCCCCTCCTTTTTATCCCCCAGGCGGAAGATTAGGTTCCTACTTCTTAAACCGAGTGACCCCCTCCCAGGTTAAGCCCCTCTTTATTGTTTGCTTCGCAGGCTTCCTCCATTGGGAAGGTTTTACCCCTTGGCTGTCCCGGAGTTTCTCTCCGTACTATGTTTTTCAACCGCCCTTGACTCCTTGGCGGTTGCCTTCTCCCCCCCTCATATTTCTTCCCCCCTTTCTTTACCTCCTTCCTTCTTTCCCCCATTTTGGGAGATTGGGTCTTGGCCCTTTTTCAAAAGTTTTCGTTCTCCCTAAACACGACGGAACTTGTTTCAGCGGCCCCTCTTTTTTCGGGGTCCTTTCTCTTTTTCCTCATCCTTGGCCTTCAGTTCGTTTTTATTAGAAAAGACCCCGTTTCTTGGCTCCCCCCCCGGCTTTTTGGGGGGCCCCTCCGGGCCGATAGGTTGTCCCTCTTTTTGTTGTGTGTATTTGGGCCCTCTTTTTCCCTCCTTTTTCAAACCAACCTCTTTGCAGGAAACAATTTAGACCCTAACGTGTGGGGATTTGGGTTTCCCTCACATCCCACCCCCGCGGCAGTGAAAGCATCTTTCCTCACCCCCCCCCTTTTTCCCCAAGCTTTTTTCCCTTATGATTCCATCCTGGGGCATGGGTTGGCCGCCCCCGATCCATTTCTTTCCCAAAATCACGTCCAGTCTCCGGTTTTAAGAGACGCTGCCCTTATTGCCCCTTTTTCTGTAGACAGTCCCTTCCCTTGACCCACCCGGTTTGTAATGTGTTGGTGCACCCGCCCCTTTCTTTCCTCCATTCCTTTTCCTTTCCCTCGACTACCATATACTGGGTGGCAAAAAGACGTTTCGCATTTCAATCTCTCGTTTTCCCTCCTTTGGTTTTTGTTTTTCGAGATTTGTGAGAATACTCTCCTCCTTTATCTTTACTTTCTACCCCCCGTCCTCTCCCTCTCTACCCCGTATTCAGTTCTCTGCTCTTTCCACATACCTCTTCATCCCCCCCCTCTTCCCCTGTCCCCCCCTCGCCACCCGACTCCCAACTTCCCCTACGCTTTTGTCCTTCCTTTTTATGGGGATCTTGAACGCGCGCGAACTCGTTCCATTTTTTGCTCCCTTCCTTAATGTCGTGTCCGGTCCTTTGTCCAACTGGGTCTTTTATTCTCAATCCAGGACCTTCCTCTCCTCCCTTTACTCGAAGGCCTTCCGGAGTTGGGGAAACATCGGTGGTTTCTTTCTCTTTTCCCCATTCTTCAAAAAATTCTATCCCTGATGCATTGGTTCGAATGGTGGTTTTTTTCGGGTTGTAAACTCTTCCCTTGAGTGTGGATTTTCTCTCCAACCAACGGATTTTTCTTTTTCCTTTTCCCCTATTTTGAGGTTTCGGGTTCCCCCCTTCGATTTCACAACCAAATGATGGCAAGTTAACTTTATAGGCCCTCCCCCCCTTTTGTTTCTCCATGCCAGTGAGGCCATTGGTAGGGCCTGACACCGTCATTCCCCCTTACGTGCAGTTTGATAGAGATCCGACCTTTGACCCCACTTCTTCTTTTAGGGCCCCGTTTTTTTTTTCCCCGGTGGGTTGTTGAAACTTTTTGAGCTCGCACTGTGAGGACTTTTTTTTTTTCCCTCCTCATATCCTCTTTTCCCATCGATTATTCGAGTGTTTCTGACGAGTCCATTTTTCCACAGTGGTGACGTGTTTCCGTTCTTTGTCAAGGACACTTCCTTTACCTTCCCCCCACGTCCCTTTGTGAGTTTTTTTCCTTACCCCGTCAGATGGAGCCCATGGCTTCCCACACCCAAACCTGCCTCTTTTCATAACTGGGACCATTTTCCCTGCCTTGCTTTGGACCCTCCCGGGTTGCCTCTTTCGCAAAGAGGTTTCCTTTTTGACCCATTTTTTTCCCTTTTCGTGTCCCTAGGGGAATTTTGACTTTCTTTGACATGTTTTTTCGGACCCTCCCCCTAAATTTTTATTTTTCCCCATACCTCCCTAGATTTGTCCTTCCCCTCCCTGGTTTCAGTGTGGTTTCCCCCCCCCTTGGCCCAATTGAGCCCAATCCCTTCTAAACTTTCAGGATTACCCAAACAATCCACCCTCGGCTATGGTCAAAACCTCTTTCGTTTTATTCTTGTTACTCCCTGACTTAGTTTATTTTTTACGCGTTTGAGTGAAGAGACTATTCCTATGTTCGAGGGGGCTCCATTTTTATTTCTCCTTTGCCAAACGTGAGATCTCTCTATTAAATTCTTGGGATTTTTTTTTTTCCTTTTGCCTGCCCGTAGAGACGTACAGAGCGTCGAAGACTTCTTTCGGCTTGGTCCGTTTTCGGCTACCCCCAATCCCCCTTTCTACCTTTCTTTTGTTTTGAGAAACCTTCCCCCCCCCCCTCGGCTCCGGGTACTTGCTTTTACAGGGTGGGGACTATGTGTTTCCTGGGTGTGGACTTCTGATTTATAGTCTGACTTCCTTTGGGTTTTTTCCGATCCTTCTCTTTCACAATCTTTCCACACAGTACACTGGGCGATTTTTTTTAGGCTACATTTCCCCATACTGCGGTTTTTGCCATAACAACCCCCCTCCGTCTCGGTGAGTCCCTCCGTACCCCCCCCCACGACCCCTGAACGCTGCCCCCCTATAGCCTTCTCCTTCCTGTTCTCTTGCGTAAAAGGACTCAGAGTTCTTCCCAAGTCCAGACGTGAGCAGTAACTTCGCTCCCCCCCCCACTATTTTTTGTGCCCTTTTCTCAGGAAACCCCCCCTTTTTTTTTTTCCAACGTTCTGTACACTGTCCAATCAATGGTGTTTTGGTTTGATGTTATTTCTTTCCCCAGCCCTTTTTTCCCCAAACCAAGGGGATGCTGGTTCCCCCCCCGCAGACTTTATTTTGCCTTTTCGCTATGTCGTAGGGTTTCCTCCCCCACAAAGTGTTTTTTTTTCCCCCTTTTCCGGCCTCTTCCTACCTGGACCCGCCATAAGGCGAAACCGTTCCCCCGCCCCCCTCAGACGACGTGGTCTCAGGCTTTATTTTGTTACCCAGTCCCCCCCCCCCCCAGAGTATCTTTTTCAGTTACCCCCATCAAGCTAATTTCCATGAGTCTCGGATTTTTTCCACTTTTCTCTTGTGCAACAAGCTTGTTTCTTATCTTTTTCTTTGCACGGTGAGCTGGAAGGGCGTCATTTCTTCCTATAACCTGTTTTGCTCTTTCCCGCGCGTCAGCCTTGGGCTTCTTCCATTTTCCGAACGAAAACAAACCCTCAGTCACCCCAAAACTTATTGTTTTTTTCTACCCTCCCCCCTTCAGCATCTCGTTTTATTGTTGTCACCTGATATTTTACAAATTGTGATGCCCTGAGTGGTAGATATTTTTTTCTTCGTCCCCCTCATTTGAACGGGACTTTAGATTCGTTTTGGTCGGTGTTTGCGTCGTATTTCCCCCAAACTTCCCCCCTCCAACCCTTTTTCGCACCCCATCTTGACAAC
>Ga0179593_1308772_pt1 | contig 15558 bp, 24 predicted proteins | sample CZODoug2_1_08_16_FD_185931 | JGI IMG/M metagenome (GOLD analysis project Ga0179593, IMG submission 185931) | Vadose zone soil fungal communities from Angelo Coast Range Reserve, California, USA - CZODoug2_1_08_16fungal (PacBio error correction) | ecosystem: Environmental > Terrestrial > Soil >... | reverse complement strand
CGCGAGGGATGACCTTCCGTGCCTCGCCAAGGACACTTTTCCCCTCCCCCCATACGTAATCCTCCGGTGTCCGTGCAAAGACATGTGAGCATGTATTCGGCAGCTTCCAACCGGGAATTCTCTCTCTCTTGCTCCTGGTTTCCCTCCCCCCCTGTCCTCGTACTTCCCCCCTCCGGGGTCTTGCCGTTCAGACTCCCTCCCGGGGCCGGTAGCCCAGCGGGGGCATCCGTATTTTTTTACGGCCAATTGTCCCTCCTCCCCCAGCGAAGTGCGTAGTGCAGCGGAACCGCGCCCGTGGTCTGGCTTGTTTTCCTTCGTTTAGCGAGCTTCCGTTCTATGCTTTCCATCCTGATGCTTTTACCTCAGTACGCCTTCCGGTCTCACTACCAAGGAGCAGCGAAGTACCATGTCTACATGGTTTTCCACCCGCCGCCCCCACTTCGTATCCCTTCTTCTACCTCCACAGGGTGGAGATTTCCTCCTGCTATAGTTTTCGAGGTTCAAGCCGTTTGAGCACGTCATTATTCGGGCTGTCTTCCAGTCGAAGTGGCTCGGTAATGATGGGCCTCCACGCTGTTGGCCCGGAGGCCCTCTAACTCCATGGGACGCGGTTCTTTGGAGTCCGCAGCCCGCGCCTTGTGTGAACTCCGGCGAACCCTCTCTCTCTTTTTCCCTACTTTGTGTTGCTCTTTTTTGACGTAGATCTACGGCGGAATCTGCTGCTCTCCTCATGCTTCTTCGAACATCTTGTTAAACTGTACCTGGCCCAAGAGGTCCCCACCCAGCCTTACTGCTCCGTGCATCTTTCTTTCCCGTCAGCCTCTTGAAAGTGTCGGGGTGTCAAACTTGCGGGACTCTGAGCAGGGGGCGCTCTTTCCTTTGGGTCACGGATCAATCCAGAGCGGATCCAATGGCTTTCTTTTCATCGGCCGGGTGGGCCCATTTCCGGTGAGGCGATGTTGGTCTTCTCGGGCGAGGGGCCTGCAGCTTTGAAGGCGGGCACTTGCGCTTCCAATAGAACTGGTCGCCCCTCTACGCGTGTACCATACACGCCAGTAATTTTCCGACCCCCCTTCGTCATGACAGATGCCGCGGGCAGTGTATGGAACCTGTTTCCTGACATAGGGGTCCCAAGATGGGAGTTTCGACCCCCCTTTTTTCCTGGGAAGAAGAATACCCGAAGTGGATACAGCCTGGCCACCCCCGCCTGAGCGCCGTCTTTTCCCTTTTTGAATCGTGATTCAGGTTAGTTGCCCTTCATCCCACGGAGGCTTTTCTCGGTTTTCCTCTTTTCTGCCGAGGCTGTTCAGGTTCGTCGTTCAGATTTTCATTCCTTGGATTTTTCGCGATCTATTCGCAGCTAATGGACTCTCAGTAGGGGGCAGTCAATTCTTAAGAGCTCTGGTCCGGCTCGTTATCGGTCTCCAGGCGGTCCTATTACCGCGGCGCAGGAATTGCTCTTTCTATTTTGCCGCGGGCCGGCATTTTCCCTGGTAGGCGTTGCTCTTCTTGTCCGCTGCTAATGGTGTTTTTTTAGGCTTTTGTTCCAGGATTTAATTGGGTGGGACGGCATGCGCCCGTTTTAAGTGTTTTCTTCGGTGTTTGCATCGTGAGGAGGTTTGAGGTGGCTCCCCTCAATGCATACCCTCTCCATTCTTGGACGTTTTCACCCGCCGATTTTTGCGTACAGGTTCGAGGCCCTGAAGACCCAAGCGTTTGCGGCCTTATTGCACCAGTGCAAGGGGCTGACCTTGCGCGCTGAGGTATTTTATGTTTGCGTCCCAAGTTACGGGTTGAGATTACAGGCCCACCTCACCCTCATTTGAGCTAGTTAGGTTAATTAGGCTTATCGTGCTGTCGTTGGCTCCCCCGGTTGGGTTTGGAGGTTGATTCCTTTCTCCGTCGCGGCCGTTCTCTCGGCCGGCCCGGCTTGACCGTGAGTTCTTTTGCACAGCACGACGGTTTACCAGGGTCGTGAACGCGCCAGCGGTCTTGGATGCTGACACGTCTGCTCATTTTTTTGACGGCAGGGTTGTCTCCATTGTTGGTGGAAGCATACCTCTTGCGGCAGCTCAAGTCTGCATCCTTACCCATGGAGGGCTTGACGCCCGGTCCCGCCGGCCCGCCTTAAGCTCGTCGGATCTGCTGGATGCGCCGTTTTTTCTCCCTCAGAAAGTTTGGAGGTTTTTAGTTTTGGCCGGCGAGTCTTATGGAAGTTCGTCTTTGAAAGGCGGTCTTTTGGCACGGCTTCACGGTCGATGGTTTTGTGCAGGGAGACTCGTGGTCTTCCTTCCCCCCTAGGATTCGGTCTCTCTAGAACCCATCCGGACGACATTTAGGCTCTGTAGGGTCTCGCTCTGAGTTTCTAGTGTTCTCTCTCTCTTTTCCACCGTCTTTCCCAATTGATCGAAACACGACTTTTGTGTGGTGCCGCAGCCCTCTTTCTTTATTGGGTAACTAGACCTTCCCTCATTATTCATCCTCGTCCTCGCGGGGGGCCGCAAAGGGCTTTCAACCTCCCCCACGGGGCCCTCTTCATCCGGCGCGACCCTAGACCAGGTACTCACCCGTTCACTGAGGAGCGGGAGGACCCCGTTCCCGGGGGACCTCCGGAGAATTTCTCTTACCACCCGGTCGCTTATCCCCCCTCCCTTTCTTGCCCCGTTGTGTCCCTCACATCGATGTCGCGGGGTCGTCCCCGAGGCCCCCCCTACGCACCTCTGGTCCTCACATCTTTTGCTTGAGCGGTCCCTGGCAAGAAATCGTTTTTGGCAGGGAAACATCGATCCCCCTCTTCCCTTGCAACCCCCCTTCTCCCGTCTTGTCAAGAAGCTAGTCGCGTGCGTACTTGTACGACGCTGTTGTGTGCACATATTAGCCTGCACCCCTGCTCGGAGCGGGAGAGCACATCCCCAGACATGGCCAACGCCCCCCCCCTTTTCCTTATGCCCCCTCCTCGCCCTCGAGCCACGAACCCTAGCTTGTTAAAGTCTGGTGCGGATGGTCAGCGGACAGAACCCACAAGATCAACTGACAGGCAAACTCACACCGCCTCGCCGCCGAAGCCTGCTCCCTTCTTCCCCCTCCGACCCTTCCCCGGCGCGACTTTTCTACGAAAACTTGTCCGCGCCAAACGCTTCTATCACTACAAGACACTTCCCCCCTTCCAGGCATGGGGCGTTGTAAACCCGTTTCTCCATTCCGCCAAACTAATAACTCTTCCCCCATCCGAGGAACCGCGACAGCCGCTTGAATTCTTGGACTTCCTCACTTGTTTTGCAACTGCCAACTCGGCCCCCCTGTTCCAGTTAAACCCATGGAGTCTTGGGGCCCCACAAACTGTCAACTGGACGTTCTCCATCCCGGTTTTCCTAAGCCCTGCGCCTCAGAACCTCTGGAGCGATCAGCAGACACCCCTTTTTTATGTGTCAATCTCTGAGACCTGAAGGGACCGCGCCGTCATGAATTGACTGACTTAAATGAGCTTCGACGATTTCGCTTCTGTCTCCCGAGAATGGGCTCCGTGCTCCGCAGGAGAAACGGCGTTCCCCCCCCCCACACAGCTTAACGACCGCCTCATTGGTGGATAAGGGCACATTTTCCGGCTCTTCCTTCCCCCGGTAAATTCGCGCCGGGTTTCTTTAATCCCCCGGATCCACGGACGGGTCTCCTTTTCCTCGGAACAGATTCAAAGCGGTTTGTCTCAGTATGGCCTTTTCCCTTCCGGCCCATTGAATTTCCCTCCCTCTATGCCGGTTCTAGAGCACGCCCGACAGGGCCAGCAACGGTCCTTTTTCCTTTTTCCAGCTTGGCAGTGCTTTCCAGTCGAGGAGGGTTCGTAAGCCGTCAGTTTACCTTCCCTCAGTCCGAGGGCCTAAACGCCTTCACCTCCCAGGAGCAGCGATTGACATTTTTAGCCCCCTCCGGTAAAGCCTTTAACATGTATGGAGCGCTGTTCGTCCTGGTGAGAGGAGCTTTTAGAGGGGGAGTCCAGCCTTCTCACCCGACGCCCCAGTTCGGATCTGGCTTCAGGACAGCTCGGGACTTGTTCCTTCAAGATGTGGACCTGAAGGCTCAATGTTTTTCCTCCAGTTTTTCGCGCCGTATGCGGCTCGTGCGTATTCAGCATTCATTTTCCTTACTGCATGATCGTCACCCCAGCGAGAATCTATTCTCTCTACGTTGTTGTGTTGAGAATAACTTTTTTCTCCCTCGTATTGTGTTTAAAAACCGGTTTACTGCTGTGCCAATCTCCACGACGGAGTAGATGACCTGGAATGCACTGCCAGCGACTTTTACACCTTAAGGCGCCGGGCGGGCCATTTTGCCGCCTTTGAGTGGTCCTCAGAAGGCGTCGGCCAACGGACTCGCCTTAAGAGACGGCGTCCCCTCTCCACCGCTGTGGCTAGATCAAAAAGCTCCGTGGTAGGCCCCGTTTTGGACCCCCCTTGGCCAGGGTTTGTTCCTCTTGCCTTCCCGCTGCGTCTTTTTCCTCGGGACTTCTCGGGCCAGTTTAGGGCCGGTCTGACTCTCGCCCTTTATGGCTCGAGACTACGCGGCGCAGCCCTTGAGGTCCGTTCCTTTTTTCGGTAGCTCATTTTAGACTCGTTTGTTACACTGGAATGGCCACCTCCTACTGACCCACCAGGGACTAGACAACGTTATTGGTTCCGACATCCTTCTAGTGGCCCGTGGATTAACGGCCAAATCTCTCCATAGTCTTTACGGTGGTTTATGCCGGCTTCGAACCCAACATCTATACCTACTTAGCTTCTTATGGACTGGGGTCGCCCTTTTGTGGCTGTCTCCCCTTTCTTCGCACGGGTTCAGGTCCTTTTTCTATCTTTCTGGAGGACGTTTAAGCCTTGGAATTCATTCCGGCGTATTCGCCCTTCCTGCTAGCGAGCTTATTGGAACGCTTTTTTGTCCCTGCTGCTATCATAGCTCCAAGGGCGGATACTTTTTAGGCCGGATTCTTCCGTGATGCTCACCGTACGGGTAGCCGTGTTTGTTGCCCCTGGGTTTTTCTCCTGGTGTCTTTTTCCCGCGTGTTTGACCGGCGTTACCCCCTGGATTAAGGATGCCGCTCGGTCTCGGATGCGGCTGGCGCGCTGTTTGTCTGGCGTGTTTCGTTTTCCTTTTTTCCTGCAGTTCCCCCGTTCGCAGGCACCAGTTCCCTGCGCACCTTTCTTGGTCCTCGTGGGTCCCCGGTGAAGTTTCCTTTTCCTTGCCCGGGTTGCGAGGCAGCATTTGCTTTCTCCGGCCTGGTCATGGGTGAGGCGGACTTGGTTGCCCTGGAGTATGAGATGCCTTTTGACGTGTACCTCTCTTTTTTCTGCAGTTCTCATAAAATCCGGAAATAATTTTGGTCATTAGGCCTAACCCCCCCTTTTTCCTGTCGGTGGCAATCCGGGTTTTTTTTTTAGTTGGTCTACTTTTATGGACCGATCTTTTGCTTTGTCAACTAGGTTCGGTTTTTTAGTATGTGGCCATGTTCCTTTGCCCTTATACGTCGTTCAGACCTTCTCCCTCACGGGGTCTTTTCTGTTCTCTTTTGTGGGCAGGACGGCCTTTTTTCTGTTGTTTAGCCCTCATTACCCGGATTTCGTGTTTCAGGTTGCTCTGTTAAGGAAAAGGGGACGGGCGCGACCGGGGACAGCTTTCTATGTTCGCAATCTAGCTCCCATTCTGAGGATTTGGCGCGGGTTTCTCATTCCCGAGGTCCTTCTTGGAGGTTTCTAGTTTTTCATGCCCCTGATTTTGTCTTTCGGAGGAGGTAACACGGGTCTCCGGGGGAGAGCGGATTTTCGTCGGTTCCACCTGGTTGTAGGGGTGCGGGCTGGCTTTGGTGGGGCCCGCAATTATGATGGACTGATTCTTTCGCTAGATTCACCCTCCGTTAGGCTCTTTCTTCCCACGGTTCTAGATTTTTGTCTATCTCCCGTTGTGTTTAGAGTCACACCGTTTCCGACCGCAACGCAGCGTGTGATGGGGGTCCCTAGATCGCCCCCGCCGATCCCTCCTCGCTCGCTTTTTCGGTCGCTCGGCACACCAAGCACCGCTCCGATCGTCAGCGACCACCCGGACCGATCCCGACCCCTGAATTTCTCCCGGCATACGCAGCCGCTTGGGCGACCGGAAGCTTTTAACCCGGCTCCAAGTTCCTCCGGGCTATTTTTGATCTCCTGGCCAGTGCAGGAGGCTTGTTCCTGTAACCTCGCGCTTAGCGTTCCCGCAAGGACTTCTGCTTCGGGGACCCGCTCCCTACGCCAGCGGCCCACCTCGACACGCCCAATGACTTTTTTCTTTCTCCCTCCCTTGCTGGAGCGTGCGTTCTCTTGGTTGAGATTAGCCTGTGCTCCGCCGCGGAGGCGGGCTAAGTTTCACTCCCGCCGTCCATAAGCCCAAACGGGGGACCTTCTCCCATACCACGCACTACCTACCTCCCGGACTAGATTTTCCGTAAAGTCGGGGCGGAGAAGCTTTCTTCAAACACCATGCCTTGTTCTCCTCCTCTCCGGCCCTCCATCCGCTCGCTCGCTCAATCGTCCCCTGTGCCCCTCACCACAGCCATCAGACGCTGTCCCGTTGCCTATACCCTTTGGCTCCGGCCCCCGTCGCATCACCTGCCCCAGCTTCCAAAGTTTTTCTTTTTTTTTCAATGCCTTCGACTTCATTCCAGGTCCAACTCACCAGCCTCGCGAGCCCGCTCCGCCTGCATGGCTTGACATGCGGTTCAGCAGTTCCTTTGACCCCCGGCCCCCCTCGGGCAACCTTTTTTTCCAACCCACCCCCGGAGCAACTTTTTGGGGTTAGCTCTTTTGGCAACACCAACCCCCCTTTGGGAAGTCTCACCCGCCTCCCCGGTACGCGCCTGCCCTCATGCTTTTACTGTTTTCGATTTTTTCTGTCGCAGTCTCAGATCGTGTCTTTCTTACTGCCCACCCGGTTTTCCTTCTTCTCTTTTGACTGAAGTCCAGTGTGATATGAGATCTCCCGTCTACCTGCCCCCTAACAGGATGGCGAACCGTGCGTGTTGCTGAACATTTGCCTGACCTTCAAGGACACCGCGGCCATCACATTCACCCGTGTGCGCCTGAGGCAGCTGCCCCGGCATCTTTTTTTTGGTCGTGGCCGGTTTACACCACCCCAAGGCCGGGATGCTTGAGCTCTCAATCCCGAAGTTCATTCCTTCGGGGTCCATCCCGACCTGGCCTGAAGCCCAGGCCTGGACCCGCCTCCTCCTTCTCTCCTCGGAAAGGGCCGTTCCAGGGGAGGGATGTTACAGTCGTTTTCTCGCGAGCCAGTTTTTCAGCGGTGAAGCCGGTCTTCCTTGCAAGCAGTATTGCAGCAAGTCGGTAACGAGATCCATCTCCCTCGACCATTTCTTATTTGCGGCCAACCTGGACGTGGTTTACCCCTGAGCCTTCGCTTCGTTGGATATTCGCCAATTTGTCTGTTTCCCTGCTCGTATTTGTCGCTCTTTAGCCGAAGAATATGTTGCTGTGCTCCCGAGGCTTGGCGGCTCCCCTCTTACCGGGGTTTTCCTTTCAGTCCCGCTTGCCCCCTACCCCGTCCTAAGCATGGCGCGGCCTACTGAGTAGGACGCGCTTTCTTGACAAGTATCCCTTCCTTAAGTCTAACACCTGGATCCTCTTTTTCTTCCAGTTTTTTTTCGAGATTCATGGTGTCTCCTACATCTTCTGACGGATTTTTGTCCTCCTCGCCTCACGGGTCTTCTTTTTTAGGACATTTTGGAAACATGTCTTAGACACGTTGAAAGCGTGGGTTTGTTCTCCCTTTTTTTTCAGGGCTCGAGGTCGTTTCTCAAACTTCCTTACTCTCTCCCTTTTTCGCTCCACGTGGTTTCCCTAGCGGGAAATGTGTCCTTGAGGGTGGACCCCCTTTTCAGCGGTTGTTCTCCCGGTAGGCTCGCTGTCTCGCGGCCGGTCTTTGATGTGCATTATTGCTTGGCCCGGTCTTTTCTTCAGGCCTTCCTGGCAGGCGAGCTACGCGAGGTGAACCTTTCCGTGCGCTTTCGGTTCCGCCCGGCAGGCGCGATGGTCGCATCCGGCGTACGCCATACTTCATTTGCCCCGTTTTCCTTCTTCCACCCAGGTCTCTTTCTGTAACGGATCTTTTTTTGGTCCTGGACCTTCCCCACGTTCGAGGCTGCCTCCCTTTCTTTTTCCTTTTTCCTGGATCAGGACAACATAGTTGCCCGACCTTTCGGATTCTTCGTTTTTTTCGGTCTTGCCTGGCGTCTACACGTTTTTTTCCTTTCTTTCCCTTCCGGGAGTCTGTTTTTGCGCTACTGCGATCTAATTGATCTGCTTCTTTCATTTCTTTTTTTTCGCATCCATTTGAGACTTTTTATGACTTGCTTTTACCCCGTGTGGTTTTTCTTATTTTTTTTTCGGCGCTAGTATCTCTGCTTCTCGCCGGATAGAGTGAAGGCGCCTTTGACTTTTTTCTATTCATGTGGGCGGTGGTTTGGGGTTCCTTTTTTTTTTTTTTGTTAAAAGGAGTGGTTCCCTGCGGGAGGCCTTGGGGGGCACACAATGCTACCTCTCTGCTATTGCGGATGCAGGAGTCTTCCTTCTATGGCGGTTCATTTTCTGGTCCTTTTGGGCAGTTCCCCCGTGCCTTCAGCCTATGAAGTTGGGCACCTCTGGTATTTATGCCGGGCGGGCGCAAGGAGCTTTTTCCTCCTTGCTTGCAAGCGTCCGGTTCCTTGTTTTTTGGTTCAGTTGAGGTGCTTCTGGTCGGCGAGTTTCTGACGCAGGTTCTTTTCAGTTTATCTCCTTTGGCGTATTCCTTCCCGACTTAACGAGCTAGTAGGTTTTCCCGTTCTTCGGTGGCTAAGGTTCCCTTTTTTCTGAGGGCCAAGACATGTTTGCTTTCCCGCTCACCTGCGGTTGCTCCCTGTGGGGAAGGATGGCGTTTTTTTTTTTCTGCAATCTCCTTATGCTGAGCCTTCTCTCCTGTTTCCTGATGAAAACGTTTAGTCATTGTTTTTTTGGTTTGGTCTTTCGCGTGCCCTTGACTGTAGGTATTGAGGCCTGCGTCTGGGTCTCTGTTATTGCCAGGGATCTTCGGGGGTTTTCCTTATCTTCCCGGCCCTGGCGGGGCACTTCTCCTGCTTTCTTTCTGGTTTCCGCGCAGACCCAGTTCAAGGTTTCCCTTCCTGTAGGGAGGCGGTTCCTGCCCTTTTGCCCTCTCAAGTGAATTAGTGTTTTGAAGGCTTGGTATAAGGGCCGGCTATTAGGTTTTCACCAGGATGGGGTAGGGTTTTCGTTCCCTTTTATCTAAGGGCCCCCGAATTGTGCTCTTGCTTCTCTGGCATACAACCCTTCGACCCTTCTGGCTTGTGCGTGTCTCGAGGTAGGGGTCGAGCAGTGTTCTCTTCCCTTTGAGAGATGAGACACTTGACACCTACGCCGCCTCCCCTGCAACTCGACAAATTGCTTTTTTCCACCTTCTTTTTCGCCTTCCTTGTTGCCTTTCGCCCTGGCCTCCCTCTATCCCCCTCCCATACGGTGCCCCCGTTGAAGGGCCGCGAAACAGTTCTCCTTCTACTCAAACACGAATTCACTGCTTCCGTTTTCGGCATTCACTCGACGCGCACCTTGCTGTTTTCCAAGTTCTCGAACCCGGCCCCTCATCAGCTCTCCTTTTCTCGGTCCTAACCGATCCGCCCGCGGCTTGGTTCGGGCGCGCAAGCCCTGTCCCCTCGAGCGGTGTCCAGAAACATCTTTTTTCCGGGGTCCAGCAGCAAGTCCCGACGCTTCCCCCTTCCCACCTTCACGTCAATCGGTGAGCAGCCCCCCCGCTTCCCTTTTTTGCCGCTGGCTCCCGCCTTGGCTGCAGACGCAGCAGTATGCCCCGGGGATTACGGGCTAAAGAAATTCCCTTTCCACACCGCCCCCCTTGACCTTCTGGCAACTTGAAACCTACCCGCCTTTTTTGCTTCTTTTGTCCTTTCAACACATCATGGAGTTCTCCCCCCGTCCTATTTTTCTTTCCTGACTCAGCCCAGTTCTCGTCTCACCTGAGGTCTTCGGCTGCTAGCAGCCTTCGCACCTTACTTTCTTTTTAAGGCTAACTGAGCTTTCTTCCCGTCAGGCATGGGCGGCGGTACAATGTATTTGCCGTTGCTCCTCCGAAACTCATCCCCCGCATCTCCCTCTTTTGAGGCGACAGCCGCATTTTCTCCTTTCTTGAGGGCTTTCTCTTTGTTTTGTGCACCGGCCTTCCGTTTCCCCCTTTGGACCCCCAGCCCACAGTGTTTCCTTCGGGGCAACCCCCCCCCCCGACGTAGCACAACCACTTCCCCCCCCGGCCCGGCGAGCCTGACTGTTCCGTAAACACACCTCTTATCTTCCTTTTCCCCAGGTACTCATCCTTCCCCCTCCTGCAGGAAGGGTTCCTGTGTTCTTCCTCTAAGGATCAATGAGATCGTCGGTATGAACATGTCCTTCATGACTTTAACTCTGATTTTGCAGGATTTCCACGTCCCCCGTTACCCTCCATGGCCTTGCAACGCCCCATATCTCTTGATCTTTTTCCTCTCTGTGAGCAGAATCACGCTTTTCTGCTGCCCCCCTTTCTTTTGAGCTAAGTTTAGTGCGCTCCGGCCGTGTTTCTACCGGGATCACGTTGCTGTTCTGTCCTTGCCCCTTCCCCCTACTTTTTTGAAGACGCCCAGGGGTGTCCATTCCCCAGTATTTTGGTCAGCCAGTTTGACCAGCGCCTCTCCTTTGATGAGCCTCTTTGGAAGGGACAAGCATGGTCATCTCCTATTTCTCTTGCCTGCCAGTTAAGGAGTTAGCACTTTTGTTCCTCCGCGACTAGTATCCTCCTTCCCCGTCTCTTAGCCCAGTAGTCCGCCAACATTTTCATCTCCCCTTTGCCGTGATTTCCCCCGCCAGCTGAACACGTAATGTCTTTTTTTTTGTATTAAAGCCCCGCGTGAGCAGGATCCCCTTCTTTGAGTCCTTCCTTTTCTGCACGAGCTAGCCCGTTCTCGACGCCATCATCCCCCGTTTTGCAGCTTGTGTTGGTACAGCGCGGGTCCCAGGGAACTTCCCCCCTACATCCCTTGCTCCTGTGCGTTTTTTTTCTTATCTTTTTCTCTGAATTCCTTTCCCCAAAGATTCTCTATCTTTTTATCTTCCTCAGTGGTTGTTTTCTCTTAGATGTGTGCCCATCCTGCTCCTGACTCCCGGACCTGTCTGCGGACTCCGTTACGTCTCCCCTTTTTTCATAACTGGAGGACGCCTGGCTGGTTACACGTTGGATTGTCAACCTTTCCCGGACTCATTTTTATTTTAGTTTCATGCCTCCCCTTTCCTTCTCTATCTGAATTCGTCGGCGTCAAACGTGTTTTCTCTACGAGATTGGCGATTACCGCTGTGGCTGTCATCCGAGCTGTCCGTATTCCTTTTTTCTTTTTTTCAAAAAGGTGGTGGCCGTTATAGAGGATAAATGGGCCGGAGGAGAGGGCTTTTTGCTTTGTTTCTTGGGACAGGCACATTCTTTCAACTAGAATGGGACGGCTTTCCTTAGAGAGCTGTACGAACGAAATGTTTGCTGGCCCGGTTCAGCTAGAAGGCGTTTCTGTTCCTTGACCGGTCCATCCTCTCCCCGATTTAACAAACGATGGCCCTAGATTCCCCACCGTCTTCTTTCGGATTGCTGCCGGCATCGGCGTGTAGTAAGGTTACTTAAATCTGCCGTTCTGCTCCATTCTTTTACGTGGTTTTAGGCCTGATTCAGTTTCCTTCCGGCTCTTCAGGTTCCTTATGGCCTCCTTGACAAAAAGTGTCCTTGGTCTCTATTTCATGACGTTTCTACTGATTTTTTTGACGGGTGCTCAGTTTCCTACGGGAGATTACTTATTCTGTCTCGTCTCTCTAATCCTTGTCCGCTTCTTTCCGTGAGGCCGGGTTCGCATTTCCCTTTACTCAGATTTAGACTGCGCCTTATTGGTCCCTTACTCGGAGGTGTATTATTTACCTATTTCAGGATCTCTTTTCGGTCTGGATGTGAGGCCCTTTCCGGGGGTCGTTTTAGGTTGGGGTGAACCAACCTATTCTTCTTATCAAGTGTCCATTGCGGGCCGGCCGTGGGCCCCCCGGTGAGGACTTTACTTGATTAGTCTCGTTGAGATGTCTTGCGGGTTTCGTTTGCTCGGGTGGCGGTGGCCTGGCGTCCCTTTTGCCAGGAATTCTGAATTCCATGTTTTGATTTCTAGGATGCTTCGCCGTTTGCGTGGCCAGTAGCCCTTTGGTGGCATTTTGCAGCAGTTCTGACGGCCTGAAGGACACCATTGAACGGACTTATGCCCTCCTCCTCTTCTGGTGATGCTGGGCGGTGTTTTTTAGTTTTTATCCCCCGTGGGATTCCTTATGCGTGACCCACTTTTTCAATGATTTAACGAGGATATGTATTTTTCATTTTAGCGGGTTTGCTTGTTGGCAAATCCTTTTAACTTTTTTTTTTCTTGTTTCCGTTGTAGTGCTCGCTCCTCCAGTTCCGCGGGTATGGTTGATTAAGGGGTTCTTCTTCATACCTTGAGTGGCGAAAGAGCCAGGTTTTTCTGGACCCTTTCGTTGTTCCAGACTCTTTGTGAATGTGTGTTTCGGCTTCGGCTTTCGTGCGTCAGCGCTTCCTCTCTTTGCCCAGGGAAATTGCTTCGGCTAGGTGCCCGACGGAGCGGATACGGTTCGCCGCGGGCATTTCTTTCTATGTGGCTCTTTAATATAATCCCGGGTCGCCCCGTTCCGCGCTTTTTCAGTTCTCTCCTCGCAGTGTTCTGTGCAGGAACTTGTACTCTCGGCTTCAGGGCAGGACGGTGTCCGTTGGTCGGGTGTGACCGGGAGTCGACCCGGTTCCCCCTCGAGGATTGCGCCGTGATGTCTTTTCTCTCAATCCTTCCCCCCAGGCGGTCTTTCTGGCCGTGCTTTCGGCAGTGTTATTCATCTCTTCTCTTTCGAGAGCTCCCACTGCTCGACACTACGCAGAGCCCACGCAGTCTTCTTGTTCGGATGGGGGGCCATCTCCCTTTCGCTTTGCCAGTAGCACGCGGGTGCCTTTCGCCACGTGCTGCCGCACACCCGACCTTGGTCAACGCCGACCTTCTCCGACCCATTCTGACGCGTTCGCTACTGCTAGAGCGGCGGAAACTATGACCCCCGGGAACGGTGCTCGGCTGATCCCCCTTCTCCATCAGATTCCGCTTGGAGATTGCCTCCAGGCCTCCCGATGCTCCTTTTTGCCGGGTCTCTCTGCCGCCTTCTTGTCTGCCTTAATGCTCTTAAGCAAGAAATCGGGTCCTGCCAGGGTCACCCATCCTCCTCCCGCCGGAATGCCTAACCGACTCCCCTTTGTCCCGACCTTGCTTTTTTCATGGCTTCCTCGTCGTGGGTTGCACCTCTCTCCGTCCGCCCCGGATACCCGCGTTTTTTTCCCGCGAAAGCACTCTTACATCTGGGCCAACGCCACACCCTTGTCCCAAACTTCCCCCTCATAGTGAGCAACCTAACTATCCTTTGTAAGTCGGTTTTGTTTCTTCTCCGGAACACCAACTTTTACAAAATGTAACCGGCACCTGACATCATGCCTCCCCTCATTCTACCTTTTCGTACTCCCCATCTTCCGCCATCACGCTTCGCCCCGGTGCTTCTCCTTTTCTGGTCCGCCGCCCAGCGAATTTCACTGCTCATTCTCCAAAACGGACAGGCTGGGAGACTCATGACTTTGACGGGGAGCAAGTCACCCCTAACCCCCGATTCGGCCACTCCTCTTCAGCCTGTTGCGGCCTGAAATTAGCTTCCTCCTGTTTTCCCCTTCCCCGCCGAGTCCCAACGACGGATCAAGGAGCCGCTCGACTTTTTCCCCCCACCCCCCTTTACCCCTCCCCGCCCTGGCTCCCGCCGGTCACTCTATTGATTTTCATATCATCCTTTTGAGCGATAAGACAGAGGTTTACACTTCGCGCACGTTGAGCAGCGTTCAGTCTTCCCCTCCTAATGTAATTACAGCAGCTGCAATGAGATCCCCTCCTGTAATCCTCTATATCCGGAATGGAACTCTGACTTCCAGCCTCTGACACGTCAGTGACCTCCCCCCTGCAAGCATTCTCCTCCCTTTGGATCCCTCAGGGTCAACGATGCATCACGTTAGCTGCGGGATGAGAGCAGTTCGGCTTTTTCTGCCTCCCGGTATTCACGGCCGTTTTGCCGGTCATCCCCGGACCGCCAGAAAGGGTGGTTTATAGCGGGGGTCCGTTCCCTGCTCAGTCCTGAGGGCCTGTACCCAGCTCGTCGGGTCCTCTTCCTCCCCCCTTTCCTCTCAAAACGTTTTTTTTGTTAAGAGAGAGTATTCTCCTTCATTCTAGGAGGGGCTAATACCATTGTCCCCCTATTATAAGGCAAGCTTTCCTCTTGCCAAGTCAGCTCCTCTCACATTGGGCCATGCTCCCCTTTCCGTGGGTCCCCTCCGATGACGCGGACCGCCTTTTTCCTTCTCCACCTCGGTGAGCGAGCGCTCTCATCTCATGCGCCGTTTCCCTCCCCTTTTGAGAACTTTCTGGCGGCCCTGAGGCCCCCCCTCTTTTTTGCTGGGTGCCCGTCCACCAGTCATTTTCCACGGAATCATATGGCCCTCCTTGCTTGCGCGGCGCCTTCTCCCTCTCTCTCCAGCACGTGCCTCTTTTTTCCCGTCTCTATTTCCTTTTCCTCTCCCTCCCGTGTGTATTTTGTGTCTCGGCTGGTCGGCGGTTTACTGTTGCTCCCTACGATAAGCGGCGCTCCCTCTTTTTTTTCGTCCCTGCCTGGTCGGGCAAGCGTTTAATGTTCCAAAAATCCCACTTTCTGGTTGGTTTTACATTTATACGTGAAAGGTTGAGGCGTCGGGCTTTTCTCCACCCCGGCCTACGTCCTTTTTTCTTCGCGGCTGTTAACCCATTTAAAGAGCTTCCTCTTAATTTTTTTCTGACCCTGACAGGTTTGTTTTTTCGTCTCTTTTGCGTGCCTGGGCCTCTCTTCACCTTTTTCGCGCACTGCCAGTATGGTGCCCTGGGACCGGATCACCGAAGCCTCCCCAGGGTTTATGCAGCCCCCCCAAGCCGTTTTTCCGGTCCGGCGGCTTTATTGCACGGCTTTGCTTTAGGCCTGTGTCGTTCAAATGACCCGCTGTTCGGCCCCGTTCTGTTCTCCGACGGCAAAGCATCACCTTTTTACCTTTGGGATCCGGGGGTGCTCGAGCTCCCCCTCTCCCCGCAGTCGTACCCGGTGGTCAAGCTGCCGTATCTTAAAATCTCGTTTCACGCTTTTCTTTAGGCTTTGCCGCGTTTTCGATTCACTGGCTCATCTACCAGTCGTTCCATCTCCGTCGCTTTCTCATTAGTCCCCCGATATCATGCTTCACTGAATTCCCTTCGGGCCGGGTCCGCGAGTTTTGTCGTATATTGGCTGACAGATAATTTCTCAAGTCCGGTGGATATTCCCGGCTCCTTGTATATATTGCTGAGTGCCTTCTGTGAGAATAATCGGT
>Ga0179593_1643974_pt1 | contig 15559 bp, 14 predicted proteins | sample CZODoug2_1_08_16_FD_185931 | JGI IMG/M metagenome (GOLD analysis project Ga0179593, IMG submission 185931) | Vadose zone soil fungal communities from Angelo Coast Range Reserve, California, USA - CZODoug2_1_08_16fungal (PacBio error correction) | ecosystem: Environmental > Terrestrial > Soil >... | reverse complement strand
TCCTCAAACTGTTCCGGGTGCACTCCCCTCAATCATGGACGAGCTTTTGGATGAATGGTGTGTCTGGACTTATCACTTTGCACAGTCTATCTATTTCTTATCTTAGAACGACACTCTTCATATCCCCTCCCTCCTTCCCCTTCTCCACCGATTCGAATCGGTCAATTGCCTTGCTCGCGATAAAAGTTTTTTTCATTGCGTCTTGCAAACTCTTCCAATATCTCCTCCCCCCGGGGCAAGAACACCTCCCCTGATCACGGCCCCCAGCCCCCATTTGGCGAGTACCCCCTTGGCTCGGTCTTCTGCCCCTGCACCTCGTCCCCTAACAACCTTCTCTGTATGTTTTCTCCTTTCTCTTCTCCTGCAGCTGATAGAGATAGTCCAGATATTTGTTGGACTGTTGACTAATATTATCCCTCGTACCGTCTTTTTCCCCTAATCTCCCATAAGACGCAAAATAACTGGCATTGGCCTGTCCTTTGGTATTCCTGTTCCTTGATTGCTCCATGAGCGATAACCCTTCGCCTTCACGGTTTCGGGAGTAATTTTTGAGTTATGATTCACCACCTTCCCCCCCTTCCCCCTACAGCAGCCGAAAGTCCCGCCAAAAAAGCCCAGTATTCTATTCCATTTGAGAATTTTCGGGACATTTTCTCTTGACATTTCTCTTCCCCCTCAGAAGAGTTTGTGTTTTCCACTTCCACTTATTTCATTTTTTGCTCCCTTCCCACAAACTGAATAACATTTCTTTTCTCTGCCAATTTTTCATGTGAACTCTATAATCCCTTTCTTTATTCACGGTATTCACGGAAATTTTATTTACTTTGCACATTTATGGCGAGCGAATGCTAAAGTCTTAAGTTTTCATCAGGACTAGACCCTCCCCATGTCTATTAAATTCCTGGTAACGGATACTTTTGAGAAGTTTACTTAACCGTTCTGTCGAGCCTATTTCTCCTTTACTCGGTGTCTCCAAATAATTGTCTCTTTCTAGTTTTTTTGACCGCGTGTGAGTTCCACAAAGGCGTGCAGTTTCCGGAAGCCCAATCTAAACGTTTTTCAAATTACTTCCCCCTATTCTTGGTTTCTTCGGCAACCTATCTTACATTGCCCGTCCTTTGTGCACTTAGTCCTGAATGCCCCGGCATTTTTCTTCGCGAAGATCCTTATTTTTTCCTCCCAAGTAACACTTTTTTGGTGCTGTAGACGAGAGAGACTTCCACCGCCAGTTTTTACGTAGATATCGCTCGGCTCTTTTTTTTCGGCGTCAAGCAGAGCAAACACCTCTTTCATCTATATGCAGCCACATATTCCCCTCGTTTCCCCTTTTTTCTCCGTTTATTACTCGTCGCCGTAGCAGGGGACGTCTCCACTTCTTCCCCGCATTCGCTTTGCAAAGGACAAATGTTCATCGGACGTTCACCAAGAATTCCTTAGTAGAATCTTCCTCTCGAAATTACAGGTTCGCCTTTCTTTTGATACGACTTCTTTTATTGGTGAACCAGTTCAATCTTATCCGGCCTTCCGGTGACCTGTCCATCCTATGATCTCACGCTCTTTCGTTTTTGACCCCTTTCATCCACCCCTTTTCCGTGAGAGATGAATCGCACAATGTCGCTCCTACTTTTCGGGACCTTTTTTCGAAGGCACCTTCCTCTCTGGCAGGCCTTCCTCTTGTTGAAAATCAACTTTGCTCCGCCCCCCCCCACTTTTAAATGCCCGGGAGTTTCTATCTTTTTACCGCTCACTCGTCTTATGTTTCCTTTCTACCTATAGCCCTTTTTTCCCTTCTCCTGAATTCCCCGGAGCCTTTTGTCGCAGTCCTTTCTGTCCGCGCTACATTGAACACAAACCTCTTCCACTCATATTGGACGATGTTGATTCGCTCCTACTCCGATTACTCTTGCTGATTTGCTTGCCGCATTTCTCCAGAAAGACGGTGGACTCCCCTTCCATCCTCCCCCTGAAATCCCCGATGCCGGTCAGTTCTTCTTACCGCAAATTTTCATTCCCGTGCGATCTTCTCTCAAATTTTCCCTCGTCAGCATCTCCGAGCAATTATCTCCGTACATTGACAAGGATCTTTTCTAACATCTCTCCCCCCCAAATATCTTTTAGCACATCCGCCCTGTACAACCAGGTTTTCTGTCCCTGCCCGGTCAACCAACCTCCCCATTCCTTTACCACAGTTCCCCCTCTCTTTAAAGACGAATTATCCCCCTCTTTCGAGCACCTTCGAGCCTTGACCCAGCAAACTTTCCTATATCAACGGAGTCTTTCCTGATTCGCTCCTTTGCCAGACCCTTCTTGGAAGAATCCCCTGGTCGGATTTTGCGGGATTCCGCTTGCAAACTCCTGTGTACTACCCCCCATCGGCATTTCCTCTTCCAGACACCCCCCCCTTCCGGCTCTCTTCGTTGCCACGATACCTGATTGTTCCTTCCTCTCGGAACACACTTGATCAGAAATTTCCTGGGCGATTCCTCTGCACATACTTGCCGCACAGACGGCGCGCTTCCTTGTCTAATTGCTCGCACTGATGGCCCTTTTTTTCCCCGCGAATTCTCTTTTTCCCCGGAGCCTTCTCCGTTGCGTAATGAATTGGAACAACTTCGGTCCTAGTCGGGCCCTCTCCCCCGACCCCTTTTTCAAGCCTTCCCCTCTGCAAATCCCCCTCTCCCTTAAAAAAACAATCCCCCCCGCGGCTGCGCTCCTTGTACTCATCGGTTCTTAGTGACTTCCAATCAGCTAACCTCCCCTACATTGCTTCCTCCTCTTTAATGTTGATTTGTGTTCAATATGAACTGGCGCACACCTTCTTACTCTATTCCGCCCCCCAAACTCTTTTACCGTCTCTCCTTACCCGAACCATTTTCACAACCCTCCTTTATTTGTTAGTACGGGTGGAATTTTTTAGCTTTTGCCATTCTTGACAATTTTTTAAGATGAGTGGATTTTTTATTTCAAGAGTCTCTTCATCTTTCCCTTAATGATTTTTTTTCTTTGCTTGACTTGTTTTTTTTTCCCCCTCTCAAGCCTCAGACCTGACTCGAAGACCGAACCATTTTCACTGAAACTTCTCCCTCTGAGTCCTTTTTCCGGAAAGTATTTTTCATCTTACGAAGCGTGGTTCACCGATGCCGTGAAATTGATCAGTTTCCTTAAAACTTTTTTGACCTGATCTTTCCACCCCTACTCTAATGCAATTCTCCCCTTCCTTCCCGCTTCGGGGGCGACATACCATGATATCCTCTTTCTATTTTGTTGATCTCCCCCACTTGACTTTCTCAACCCCGCAGACTCTTTCTATTGTACTTCTTGCGAGTTCCTAATTCCCTCCTTCCACTTTCGGATGCAAGTGCCCGCTCTTATTACGGCCCCGTTAATCCCTTCTGCCGCCCTGTTTCCTTTTTCTCCCAGATTTTTCTGCATCCTCCTTTTTCGGAAGATGGCGGGCTAGCCCATCTCGTGTAGCATTTCGGTTCCCAGGCAATCACTCCCCCCTGACCCCTTTCCCCCGATCCTTACCGACTTCTCCCCCCCCCCTGGGCGCCTCTTTTCCAGAATGTGCATCACCTCACATGACCCCCACACCTATAGTTATCATTTTTCCTCTGGTGCGTTCTTGCAGCTACTATATGATTCTTTTCTCCCTAAGATTTGGGAATGGGCCAGTGCTGTGAGTTGCACCGTTAAGCTTCGACATTTCTCCTCCAATCGTTCCGTCTTTCAGCTTGGGTGTCGATTCCTTTGAGCTCCCTTTTCATTCTGCCCCACGGAGCCCCCCCGGTATTATTCACGGCTGCGATGCCCCTCAAATTTCCAATCTGTTTACTCAGAACGGCTAGGACCCCTTTTTCCCCCCCCACCATGACGCCCCGCGGCTTTCGAGGTCGATCTTTCTCGGTTGCGAACCCTTACAGGCTCCCTTTCACGACTTTCTTCCCCGGAACGTTTTCTTATGGCACTGTCCCATAGTCATGCCCCTAACAATTAATCAGTTTGTCTCGCCCTCGGACTCTGAAAACCTTCCCGTTATAGTTGCGGTTCCTAAACGAAGAGGTTCACGCGACAATTTCTTGTTCTCGGGACTTTTTTCTTTTCCCTTCTCACATTTTCCTTTCAGCTTCCTGAAGGCCCGACCCAAGGGATTACCAAGACGCCACTCCTTTAGCATTCGTTTTTTCCGCAGTGAGTTCTACGTTTTGGCGCCATGATACCTTTTCTTGTATACTTTCTATTTTTCCCAGTGTATGTGTTCGAGTCGGTTCCTCCCGCGCTCGGTGTTCCTATCCGGCCTCCTCCATTGAACCTTTTTCTCCCCCTTTAACTTTCCAGTCGGATTGGGCGAGAGTCGTTCGACCCCTTGTCCTCACTGTGTTTGAGATACCGTTTCCTCTGCAGTTCTCCCGCGCACGATCTACTTTATTTACCGTCCCTCTTTTATCGCTTTTAAGACGAGCGTAGAGATGCCCTCCTCCATTCGGGCAGTCGACATTCGAGGTCCTCATTCTTGGAGTTTTCCCAGTATCGCCAAGCTCTCAAACTTTCCTCATACGACAGCGATTCACCATACACTACCTGTTGCTTAAACTATGTTGCCTTCGGCTAAGGTCCTTTCGAAGCCCCTTTTAACAACTGCACCCATTTTCCATTAGAAGCCCTCTCCCGCACTTCAAAGTCTGGCACCCGGACTGCAGTAACTTTTACTCCTCCTTCTTGATTGGCCTACCGATCTTTCTTGCTTCTCCGCAAGTCCTCTCCCATTGACGTCTTTTCTCGCGAAGATTTCTGCCCCTTTTCGAGCCATTCTCTCTTCCCCCTCCTTTTTTGCTGAGCTTCGCAAATTCTTGACTCGCCCCTTCCGGTATAACCTTGCTATTAACTTCTTCCGTACTGCTTCCTAATGGAAGCGGCATACGATTCTCTCCCTCGTGCGCCTTCCAAACTTCCTTTTTCAGGATTGACGATGTCCGAGGTCAGTTTCTTTTCTTCCGAGTTTTTCTCTTACCTTCTTGTAAGGCGCAGAATTTCTGGATCCTTTTTCCTCTCGGATTAGAACTTTCTTCCTGTAACACCCATCACTCCCCTTTTTTTTTTTCCCTTCTGGTGATCTTTTGCCATATAGATAAATAGATGTTTTCCTATGCTCCCCCTTCCAGAAATCCTTTTCCCTACTGTAATACTATGTACCCCATCGACGTGCCTTCTTTCTTCCCGATCAAGCTTCTACTCACTCACCTTTCTGACGGCCAATACCTTCCAACATGCCGTTCTCCCCTCTGCAGGCCTAGGTTATCTACCCAGGAACTGTTCCTCCGTGATTTTTCCCTCCCGAATAGCCCCCCCTTTTTTCAAGTTCCCATCTCCCTCCCTGCAGTCTTCGGAAGTAAATCGAACCCCCCTCACTTGTTTCTGCATCTTGGATAAACCTCCACGACTACCTCCTTCTCCCCACTGTCTTGTTAGCCCTTAGCCTTGAGACAGCCCCCTTTTTACACTTGCTCAGGCGTAGTCTTGAATCCTCCCAATGGATCCGGCAGCGTTATCCTGTGTCGTGCTCTCCAGATTCGATCCCCTCTTTTCACTGGGTCAACTTCAGATGCTTTTGTGACACGAATGAACCTTTTTCTTGCCCCCTCCCTATACCTTCTGATTCCCCGACTTGGCCTCCATGAGTACAGAACTTTGCTTCATTTCGAATTGAAATTCGTTCTATTTCCGAGACTTTCTCTTTTAAAGAGGTTTCACTCTTTAAGACTTCCCTAAACAGAATTAAACAATTCTGCAAGCTTTCTCAGGCTCTCTCCTTTGAATTGTTCCAAAACTTCTCGATTCTCTTTTTCCCTGAGGAGGATTATGAATCCCTTTACTCCATAGGGGAGGGGTTGGGGGTGGGTGTTGGGGGGGTCGTGGGGGTGCTAGGCGGTTTTTTGTGTGCGCGGGATTTGGGGGGGGGGCTTTGGGGGGGGGTTTTTTTAGTTTGTTGGGTGTTGGGCGGGGGATTTGGGGGGTGGGAGGTTAGGCTTGGTTGGGGGGGTTGGGGGGGGGTTTTGGGGGTGGGGGGGGTTTTTGTTTTTGTTGGGGTTTGTGGTGAGGGGGGGGTGCGGGTGGGGGTGTTTTGTTGGTTTTGTGGGCGGGGGTTGGCGGGGGCTGGTTTTTTATTGTTGGGTTTTTTTTATTGCTGGGGTGTTTTTTGGGGGTTTTTGGGGGGGGGGGGTGAGGCTGGTTTTGGGGGTGGGGGGGTTTGGGGGGTTTTGTTGGTTTGGGGGTTTTTTTTTTTTAGGGGGTGGTTTTTTTTTGGGGGGGGGTGGGCTTGGTGGGAGGGGGGGGGGGGGGGTGGGGGGGGGGGTGTGTGGGGGGTTGGCGAGGGGGGGTTTTTTTTTTGTTGTGTTGGGTGTGTTTTTTGTGGGGGGTGTTTTTTTTGTGGGGGTTGGGGTCGGTGGTTCTGTTTTGTGGGGGGGGGGGGGGGGGGGGGTTTTTGGCTTTGGTTTTGGTGGGGGGGCGTTGGTGGGGTTTGAGGCGGGGTGCAACACAACACCACAACTAACACCCAACCCAACACCGCACCCTACCAACAAATTTTTGGGGTTTTTCGGTTCTTGGGGGGGGGTTTTGGGGGGGGGTTGGGGTGCAGGAGGTGGGTTTGTTGTGGGGGGTTTTTGGGGTTTTGGGGGGGGGGGTGTTTTTCATGAGACACTTCCTCGTACTAATGGTTCTCCGCCGTTATTCATTCCAGATAGCATGACAAAGTTGGGCCCTGAGAACTCCCTCCCAGTTTCGCCCCTCCCCCCGTACTTTCTTCGGCAATATTAATCTTTTCTCAATGAGGGGATACCCTACACACTCCCATCCCCCCGGTTCACAAAGTCCCGATACGGAAGCCCCCCCTCGTAACCCCTCTTGGTAATTTGTTTTACGAAGGCGTATTTGCGCATTTGCTCCCTTCTGGACTTTTTAAAACCCAATGATTATGTACTTTTCCCTTTGGAGTCCTCCCCGATTTTTTCGGTAAGGATGTGTGCTTGCTTCGTTCAAACCTCCCAGATGACCTCTCGGACAAGCCACTTCCCTCTGCTTGCCCCCATTTTGTGGCCCCACCGTTTTTTTCTGCCGAATATTGCCTCTTTCTCACCGTATTTCCCTCCGCCTCGTATTACCGAAGGCGGAGATTTATCCCAGGTACCCTTCCAAGTCCTTCCCAATTCTGAATAAATCGGGGGCCATCCCACTCTCTTTAATATCTTTTCTCCTCCGGTAGGACTCCCTCCGGTGACCCCTACTGGGATGATCGGCAGGTCTGGAGGATACCCTTCGACAGGTCCTAAACGGCCTTCAATTATTTTCCATTGATGAAACCCTCCCTTCCCATATAGACTACCCTTTAACTCCCCCCCCTTATTCCCTTCCCGCAGTTGAGGTCATATTGTTTTTTCTGGGTTCTTTTGGTTTACTCCACCCTTAAAATCACTTTTTCCAATCGGCTCCCCTCAGCCAATCCTTACATCCACAACCCATTGCTCAAGGAAGCCCCTCGGCAACCCCAAAATCCCGTTCCAATTTCCTTTTTCCTACCCCGTTTCCCCTCTTAATAGGGGATGATTGCGCTAATCTTATTTAGCAATCCTCCGCCCGCAGATCTAGCACCCTCTCCGATGATTCCCCTCCCAATGGCTGTGCGCTGGTCTGATTGGAAGTACTGATTCCATGAGATTTTAAAGGAGCTCACAAAATCTCACTCGTGCAGGTGAGATGATTCTGATTTACCCCTTTCTTGCAATTTACCTGACCCCGACCCCTTCGCAACTGGTATTCCCTACCCCTTTTTCGCTAGATCCTTGAATTTTTCTTTAATCCGGGTACTGTCATCGCGAGAGTCACCTTTACGCTTGGAAGTTCCGGGTACTTTCCTGAGTTCCCCCCCTTTACGTTCCTATGGAACCCTTGCAAATGCTGCTCATTGTTCCCTGCCCACTCTCAGAAGTCTTTTTTCTTTCTCCCCTTTTTTCCCCCAGATCCTCCTCTGTGAAACTCGAGAGGAATTCTGGACTCCTTTTTGCCACCTGAAGCAGGTCTGCTCACTCTCCTTCTCCTTTGATAGTTTACCAGACTCTTATCATTGTAGGCAGAAAGATTTGGTCCTTCCCTTTGCTCGCATGCTGCTTTTTTTTCGACAGAAGTCCCTCACAGACGGCTTTGCCTTCTGTAAGTTCCCCCCAATTTGTCCCCTGCTCCCGATGGAATGTCCATAGCTTTCTCCCTTTCCTCCCAGCACGTTCCTCTTCTTTCATCTTTTTTCTATTTATTCCCGCTCCTTAGTGACGGGAGCTGATTTCCTCTCCTCTCTACTGATTCCGTCTTGCTTGGTCTCCTCTTTCTAGGATTCTCCCCTCAAGGACTGCTTAGATCTATCTTTGCCGCGGTAATTCAGTGTGGTTGTTCAGACATTCCTAGAACTCCCGCGAGGGTCTTTACTCCTCAGATACCCTTTTGTGCAAAGAAATTTTTTACTTATCGTCCGCGGACATCCTCCGCCACCCTTATTACGTCTGCTTCCCCCCGAATTCCACCCCCATGGACTCAGCTTAAAAATCTTCCCTCATCCGTCAATTAGAATTAATCCAGCTTCATTCTAGTCTTAAAGTTTCGATCGACAGACCGTACCCTATTCCGTTCCCTTTAGCCTCTGTACCACTTAATGCCCTCAGATATACACGTATAAATTCCCTTTTGTCCTCTCCCTTTTATCTTTTTTGTGGTCTTCTTCATCCAAAAGGGCTGCTAATTCATTTTTACATAGGCAGGGCTATTCATCTCTTCTCGCCTCTTTGTCGTCTTCCCGGACGATCTCCCAAGCTTTCTCTCTCACAACCCCCTGTCCAGCGGGTCTTCTAGCATTCTTACCCTAAGTTGGCGCGAGGTAAGACGTAATCAGAAATTCTCATAATTCTTCCGGCGACGGGTCGCAGTCAATCTTTATTCCAACTAATGGACCCTCTCCCCCCCATAGAAACTAAAAAACTCTTCTCTCTCTTTCCCCTGCGTGTAGTCCGACTCCAGTTCTGCAAAACTCTTCATTTTTCTACAGCCCTCAATACTCTTCGTGATCACTAAAGAATAGTTCTGCTGCTTTCTCTCTCTCCATAACCCCGGACGGGTTTCCCATTATACTCTAGAAGCCTCTTTGAAGCATGTTCCCTTGCGAAATCTCACGAATCTTCCTTCCTTCAAGTTTACCTCTCATTTGGTTTTTTTTTCCCCCCGCTAATCTGTTTAAACCATCGGTTACGAAACCCGCTTGGATCTTTTTCCATCGCGACCCCGCCACGCTGTTCCCATTCTGGCACCAGACCTCCCCCAAGAGAAGGTTCCCAATGATGAGAGACTTTTTTGCCCGCAAAAACTCTTTTCCCTATGCCTCGGCACCCTTCGTAAGTTTGGATTATAAAGGAGATTTTAGAAGCTTGGTGGTTTTTCGTCCTCCCCTATGGACCTTATGCTTTCTTTATCAATCGTGTTGCCGATTGTGGAAGCTGTTTTCCAATTTCGATAGGACCCGTTCGTCTCTCCCCTGATCTGCCTTAGTTGACCCTGCTCCCTTTTTAGGCTGGAGATTCCACCATTGTCCTCTTTGCCATCGCCCGAATCCATGCCTCCGGTCGACACAACTGCTCTGCCCACCGGGAATTCTCCCCTCAACTTTCCCCTTCGATCGTCCTTTTTAATGATCTCTTTTTCCCAAAAAGTGGACGAGCTCTCTTTCCTCCTCTTTCAATCTTCAGGTTTTTAAAGTCGGCCTCCACTCGTATCCTTCTTGAGAGCTTTTTCGCGCCCTTTTTCAATAAGGGGACACGGCAATCAGCCCCCTCAGCGCGCGATCGTTTAGTGTCTTTTCTTATTTTTATTCTTTATTCCGACTCCCAAAATTAACCGTAGATAGGAGATGTGACCTCCAACATGTTTTACATAAACTGCTCCGTTCCTTTTTTATTCCCCGGACGAATTTTCTCTCTTTCCCCATTCTTCCCCCCCGAAAGGGATGTGGGGATGTACGCGTGCTCCATTTTCGATTTTATTTGTTGGGCGTTGCCCCGTCTTCCCCCTCCCCCTATATCTCGATTTGCGAAAAGTTTTCCTCCCTTTGGCTCCTTTTGGGAGTCGAGGGCCGACTTCGTTCCCACTTTTGAAATCCCTCCGTTGGATGGGCTTTTTTCCTCCGTACCTAATAGGCTCCCCACGTCTGAAAGCAATCGTTCACGTTGAGCCCTCCTAATCTTTTTGCGGGCTCTCCTCTATCCTAATCGCCTCCCCAGTTCCTTTCTTCGAGTGTCATGTTTCATTCTTGTCCTGCAATTCCTTTTTTTGCGTCTGAGGATCCCTGTGAGCAACTCCCCTTCCATTACGAGCACTAACCGCCCGACCTCTTTTCCTGATTCCTTTTCGACATCTTTTTTTTTCGCGTGGAGTTTTCCACTCAAGCACCACGTACCGAACATACTCCTACTTGACTCCCTGGTCATCCCCCAGATCCTCAATCCCACGTGTACCTCTGAACTGCTTTCCCCAAGCCTTCTCCTAACATATTACGGCGGTCTCCTACCCTCTCGAGCTAATATCGACCCCTAAATCCGTTATCAGTAGCCTTGTCGTCCCTTTACTCTCCATTCATCGACAAATCGCGTCGGCTTAGATTTTCCCCCCCCCCCGTTCCACTGTTCTCTCCCCTCAAGGATCTCTGCTACCTTAAATCACTTTCTGCTTTTGCACAAAACTTTATTCTACTTTTTTGTCCCTGGCCTATCTCGGAAATCCATTTAACTTTTTCTCGGATCTCTCTTTGCCTTTGCTTGCGGTTGAATTCCTCCTCATCGCGGCCAGTCTGACTTCCGCGCCCTCGCGCTGCCTTCGGGCTCATCAACTTTCTTGGCCCCCCTCTTCCCTTCCCACCAGACTACTTCTTCAGGTCTAGAAGGCCCTCCCCTGGTAGCTCATGCTTTCAAGAGGTTCCCCTCCCTTTTATCGTGAACAGCGAGGACTCCCAGGCTCCTTTGCAACCCGAAGTCTTTTCCCCAAAGACCCGAATTTTTTTCTCTTATCAATGATCCTGTCTTTCTTTCCGTGCTTGACCCCTCTTTTTTAGGTCACTCTTTCATCCCTCTTGTTCTTCGCTTTGAGTCATCTTCCGAGTGTTCAGGTAACGGTGGTTCTATGTCCTCCGATCGCGGGTTTTCACCGATGGTGGACCCCGTCCTCTTTTTTTAGTCCCCAGAGGAAGTTTCTTGTCCCTTCTGTGCCTTCTTGTGTTCTTATGGTTTCTCCTCTCCTTCCCGGATGCCGGAATCACCTCTGACTAGAGCGCTCTAAAGACCTCCTTTCGCGGAAAGCTGTAAGAAAGGCTCCTCCTTCTTTGAGTTCGGTTCCCAGCCCATTCTTCCCCCCCGCAAGCCTCAAGAAAATTCCTCACTTATTTTCCCCCTTTGTAGTTCCAGTATACTATTCTCTAATTTTGTACCCGGCTTTCCTATCTGGGAATTGCCCTCCCCTCGTTACACAGGATCCACTCATCGAGATTTCTTTCTCCCCGGTGCCTGCTCAGGTATCTGGTGCTCTCACTTTGTGATGTTACAGGATCGCTACGCGTTCACGGAATGCCTTGACAGATTCATTCTTTTCACTGGTTTTTTAACTAATTACAGAGACCCTGGTTCGGACTTTGAACTCTGCCCTAATCCGTCGTACGGCGAACGGCCTATTTCATGCTTGCGATGTTACTTCGCTGGCGGCTTCTACCCAAAACCATTCTTGTGCAGTCCTTGACAATTCTCCCTTTCTTCCGTGGTCGGTTAAGTCCTCCTTTTTTTCGCCCTAAGATACCTGCCCGGCAGTTTTTTCCTTAGCCTTGATGTTTCACAAAAAATTGCAACTCAGGTCCTGGCACTTCGTTGCCCTACTTCTTTTCTTTCCCAGATTTTTCGCGCCTTTCCCGCATTAAGTGAACGCTGCGGACATCCGATCTCTTTCTGTTTTCTTAGACCCCAGCAGAATCCCTTCTTCATTCCCTTCCCCTTCAGTAGATCTCCTTAACATGCAGGTTTTCTTTGCCGCTTCTTACCCTCCTATTGCACAAGACTGTCGTGTTGTACAACCCTCCCAAATCTGGTACATTCTGTTCAGACACCCTCCTGAAGGATCATCGCAACCGTCTGTCCCCTTCACACGTGGCACATCCTAACTTCCGGAGCCCCCTCTCGAGCCCCGCCTTCTCCTTCAAACATTGTCTCTGCACTAAAGTGTCTTCGGATCTCCTTAAATTTCCGGAAGCAGCGCCATCTCTCGAGGATCAGTGGCCCCTACCGGCTATCCCGTCTGCCTCCTATGTTTTGCACTCCCCCCTCCCCTATTTTCCCATTTCGTGCGCCCGCTACTATCTACCTGTCCCCCCTTCGGCTATTGACACCTTCCTCCCCCCCCCCACATTTGTTACTCTACCTAAATGGGCTCCTACCCTTCCGCACCCCGTTCCGCCTCTGCTTCCGACCTGTGTTACCAATGCACTTTTTTTCCAGTCCCTCCCGCCCCCAAAAGGCGCAAGCTCTTCTCCGCATTGTCTTGAAACGTTAAAACTTTTGCTGGTTCTGTGGAAATCCTTTATGTAAGCCTCCCCTTCCCCTGGCACTAGTGATCCCTTATATATATTCCCGTAGGTCCTTTCTTCCTAACCCGGACCTGCAAGTTATTCTTTCCCGACGCTCTTAATTGATGCCCCCCGTTTCGCTAAATGCGGCGTAAGACTTTTTCCCCCCAGCAAAATCTTCCACTGTCGATAGTCCCCCACAGCCCCTTTCAAAATAACGCGTTCCCGAAGGTTGTTTTGCCCCCCCATACAATTTCTTACCCCCTTTTTTTTGGTTCGCTGTCTCATCTGGCGTCGTTCGATTTTTTTGTTTGGATTTCCAAAAGCCCCATCTCGTCCCTCCTCTTGACTCGATGTTACTTTTTTGCAACCCTTTTGGGGTTTTTTAGTTAGTGTCTTTTTTTTTTTTTGAACTCCGCCTCGGTATTGCAGTTCCTTTCTGCCGGTTGCCCAAATTCTCTAGGCCACGGTCCACCCCTCCCCCACTTTACTTGCGGGAGAAGTCCTTATCTTTCCTTTGTTGTTTTCCCCCAAGTGATGTCGCCTCCCCAGGACGCTCTGTCTGTGCATGTCGGAGTTTCCTCTCACTCGAGCTACTTTTCCTTGAGGCTCCCCCCTTCCTATCGGTGAGCATTTCCCTTTCAATCTCTCACGGTTCGCCAAGAAATGCCCTCATGTTTCTATATCGTGTGTTTCGCGTTTTAGGTGTTTCCCAAAGATCCAGCTCCTTGCAAGCCAATGAAGCCAATGATTAACACCTCCTTGCTAAATTCCTCTGGGCTCCTTCCCCAGTCTTTCCAAAAACTTACTTGAGGGGTATGTTTACTTTGGAGGTATTTCCTCTCCCTGGGTAATTGTGCATTTTTTCCGCCTTGGAATTCTGCCTAGCACCTAAGATTTGTCGATAAGCACTGGCGTACCACGCTTTCCTGGGAGGTCCGCTCATAAGCGCTCGAAGGCCGCTCCTCATCGGGTTTTGTTCGCCTTAACTTGAAATTTCCCTCGCCCCCGCATAAGTCTCGGCCCGCGTCTTTCCGACCCTCCTCGCTGGGCTCTCGTGAATTTAGCCCTCTCCTTTCTTCTCGTCCGCATAGCTTTTCGGGTCTTCATCTGATGTTCATTCCTCACACCTCTACTTTGGCTTCTTTCTGCCATTCGAGGAACAGTCGCTAATCTGGAAGCTTTGCCTCAATCGCAGTTCTTGACCTCTGAATTATTTTTTCTTGCTGACCCCCTTTAGGGTGAACGGAATCGACCTCTGCTTGCTTACCCCTTTGCTCCCTCGACTTATCCTTTCCGGTTTGCCGTTAGCAGTTTAGTAGTGTCCTGGCTTCTTGATAGCCTTTTATTCTTGTATTGCAAGCATCGTGCCCCCGTGAGGTTTGGTTGCCGATCTACATGCGGGTGTTTCTTGGACAGAGTCTTTCGTGTTCTCTTTGCAACAGAGTGCTCCCCCTGTTGCAATTTCGGTCCATAATTGCGCCTATTATTTTTCTGTCGTTGTTTCAATGTAAAAACATCCTCTTCTCGCTGTAAGCCCTTCCTCCAGAACCTCTTTTCTTTTATCAAGAGACATTGTTCCAACTTTTATGGGCGTCCGTAGCATCTCCCTAGAGCACGTCTATGGTTTTTCCCCCTCTACTTAGAGCTTTTCCTCCCCCCCAACTCCCCTCTCGCTACCAATTTCTTCTTCCCCTCGCGCCGGTAATGTCCCTGTACGTCTTTTCTTAATCTTGCTGCCTTTCCCCCGAGACCTCCGTAACGGATACCTAAAGCAGCACTTGAATCTTACCAATTGCTCCCCCATGTGAAATTTCAGACTTTATTGGCCCGACCCTCTCCGTTCCGTCTATCCCCCCAAGACGTCTGCATTTAGCCAGGGTATTCTTTTTCCCCCCTTTTGATTTTTGAGAGAGTTGATCATTTACTTTTCTTCGGCATTGATTTTAAGGCTCTAGCTTACTGTGCGGACGGCTATTTCCCTCCACTACTTCATTTCAACCCCACACTTTTGGGTCTTTTCTTTTGGGCTTTCGCATCTGACGTATGCATTGTAATCTTTGATGACCCCCTTCTCTCCTTTACCTCTCTCATTCTTTCGATTGTTCTGATTCCTTTCTCAGGCTAGAGGCGAACCCCCCACCTTGAAAACCCTGAAAAATTGCTATGATTCTTGTGAGCAGTTTTCCCCCTCCCTCCAAGAATGAGGAATTAGCTCCGATGTCTACATATTTTGCGTTTCTCCCTCTAGGCCCCTCCCATAGTCAATATTTTCTTTGATAAATGACGCCAGCGTTCGCAGAGTCTCTTCAATCTCCCCAGGATTAGGCGTGATTCTGACCATTGCTTCGCCAAATCTTCTCCTCTACACATTCGGAATCTCAACATATGGCACACTCTTGAACATTGTTTCAGGAGACCCTTGCAGGAGAATTGTCCAGAACCTTCTCCCATATCAATTTCACGGATCAATCCCCTTATACCGGTACAGTCCCTTTGGGGTTGCGATTATAGTAATTCTCCTGTTACATTTCCCCCTGAGTGGTGCACGACAGATACCTCTTATGAGACAGTTTGTCTTTTAACTTCCTCAGTATTTTCCCGAAATTCCCTCTGAGTGTCCCTGATGACGTCAATTGGCCTGCCATGTTTTCCTCTACCGGTTAGCCTTAGCGATGGTTTGTCGTAATTCCGCTGCAAATCATCCCCTCTTCTCTTGAGGGTCCTTTTACCCCCCCGTTTTTTATTTTGGCGTCACGAATTGCAGTTTTTTGAGCACCGTCCGTTCAATATTATTCGGCGTCTGATTTTTTAGTGTACACGGCCCTGCACCTTCTGCTCCTGCATCGTAAGTTGCGATTCTGCCTTCCCTTCTATATTGCGCTTCCACGTCTTTTGAAAATTGCATCCCATCGTAAAAAATAC
>Ga0179593_1284630_pt1 | contig 15560 bp, 15 predicted proteins | sample CZODoug2_1_08_16_FD_185931 | JGI IMG/M metagenome (GOLD analysis project Ga0179593, IMG submission 185931) | Vadose zone soil fungal communities from Angelo Coast Range Reserve, California, USA - CZODoug2_1_08_16fungal (PacBio error correction) | ecosystem: Environmental > Terrestrial > Soil >... | reverse complement strand
TGTTCTCTTATCCATTTTTTCCCAATGTTCTCTTTTCTCTCCCCCCAAGCGGAATTCTTCTTATACAGGTAAGAGGGAGGCGGGCTTTTGAGGATAGTATCCCCAGATTTCCCTCCTTTGGATGGATGTGGAACTTGGTCTTAACCCGCCTTCCTTTTCTTTAGGTAATTCCGCGTTTTTCGTACTGTTATCGACTCTTTAGTTCAGACAGTCCTCCCATCTTTTTTTGGCAAGGTTTTAATGGGACGTCTTAAGCGTTCCCCCCTGAAACAGTTTCTGGTGGCACAATTGTTTTTGGGTCATCCTTCTTTATGCCTTCCGTCGATGTTGGTAACTTAGGGGCCTTAACCCAAGGTTTCGCTGATATACCGACTCTGGCCGATGGCGTTGGGAGATGCCCCCCCTGGATCTCCCTCCTTTTTGGGTATGTTAGGAACCTGCCTCTGAGCCTTTTTTTCTCGTTTTCTATTTGTTTGATGGCACAATGGGATTTATGAAGTGACGTTTCCGCTGCACTTTAGAGTGATGCGGAAGTTAACTCGGTTCACACTCTCCGGATTTAGAAACAACTTTGGTTTGATGACAATTAGGCCTGCCGTGTAATTTCCAAGTCTGCCCCTCGACACTTGCCTTTCCCGTGTTTGTCGCTTTTCGTTTTACTAGGCGGTCTTCTTTTCCTGCCTGTCCCCAGCCATTAGTGTTTCAGTGCCCGTGCTCCCCTCCATCTGGCTGCGGCAGTTCCTCCTCCATAGTTGCGATTTTGATGCTTTAGATCACCGGGGAAAACCTTTCACCATTTAAGGCTTTTCCCTCGGCGTCTAAACCTCGAGGTGGTTTCGGCACCCCCCCTCTTCCTCCTTTTTTCTAACCTTCTCCCTCTCCGGACGGATTTTGTTCCGAGTTTATCTATCAAGTTCTCCCCTTCCCCTTCCCTCCATACTTTTATAGCGTTAGGGTCGATGAGTTCTTGCACAGAGTTCAGTAAGGCTATGCTCCGAGGTCTCCAGTGTAATCTCGGACACCACCGCTGTGTTTGATTCCCCGCAGAGAAGCCTTTCCCCCCCTTTCTTTGACAATCTCAGATCGATACCAAGCACGGCATCTTTTCAAACAGATTTTCTTCTCTTCCCAAATGGTGGACGGCGCCGGGCCCTAACCAATGGTGAAGGGGTTGCTGCTTTTCCCGGCAACGGGCAAGTACGCCACCCAAGCCCCCCCCCCCGCGCAAACAGGCCCCCGTAGGGCTCCGCCCTACAAACAACCACCGCTGCCCGTTCTTTCCCATGCCCGGTTCCGTATTCTCTCCAGCTAAAAGGGTGGCCCAAGATGGCCTCTTTTCCACCACCGCCCCCCGTTCCGATAACTGCACTTTCTTGACAGTCCCCCTCCCGAGCACCCCCCCTCCCGCATTACCATCAGGCGTGCCAGACTTTTCCAGCAAAACGGGCTTAAGCCCCTGCGCGACCAATTCCCCTTCACGGCGGATCTAACTGACTTTTTCACCCTCCACGCTCAAGGAGTGGTTTGATCCCCCCCTCTACCGCCGCAGAAGGCTTTAAAAAACTGCTCTTACGCCCACGGCTGATCCCCCTGAGCGTTCTTCCCTTTGCTAGATAAAGGAACCCCCATTACCCCTCGATGTAGCTTTGTCCCTCCACGGAAACCCCTTGAAGCCTCTCCCTCTCCCTTCCCTCTTTCGGCAGACCTTTCCCTCAACGGCCCTCTGGTGTTCACTCCCTGCCCCCAGCTAGACCAATTCTGTCACCGCACCCCCGTGAAAGAATCCCAAGACAGCTAACGAGTACTTTCGTCCACGGAATTTGGCAGTCCCCCGTGTTAACCCTTTTATACTAGGTGCGTCCTACCCTAAGGGCCCATTGATTCAGCACTCCTTGGTCCCGAGTTTCTACGGGTTCCTCATGATCCTTTTCTTTTTCCCGGTTGCTGAACGGTCGAAGTGATGATTGAAATTCGCGCCTTGAAACCTCCCCCCGTTCGGCGCCACCTATTGTCCGGTGTGTTTCCTCCTTTCAAGGTAATTCTGGATTGATTTCGGTCCATCCCTTCCCAAGTGGACTTTTGTCCATCAGTCCAGCCTGTCCATTTCGGACGTTGTAAGAGTCTTTAGGAGTAAGGTAATGGTTCTTCCCTGATAAACCCCCCCTTTTCAAGTTTTTTTCCCCTCCGCAAGACAAGGTTTCTTTTGTGAAGATGATTCTTTTTCTTTGAGATTCTTTTCTTTTTTCTATCACTCCTTTCCTGGGGTTATATATCCGCATCTACAGTTCTTCTCCTCAGGGCGACCCCTGGTCCTTTAGCAAACTGATGGCGTACCGGGCTTTATTCTTTCTGAGTTTTTCCCTTTCCCCGGGTTGGCGACCGTTTCCTTTTGTGACCATAAGTTTTTTCACCCATGGTTCCCGACCCCCCCCTTTTTGAAGTTCCCCCCCCCCGTATGGATCAAGCCACTCCTGCCGGAGTTCTGAACTGATCTTGCGCGTCCTTCCCCCCACTTCCCCGTTGGCGGGTTTTTTCAAAGAGGAAATCATGTATTTCTTCCCTGGCAGCTCATCGACTCCACAGGTTTCCAATGGCATCTTCCCCTTTCCAGATCCGTTCATGACTTGCCCCAGGGGGTAAGAAGAAGCACGTGCTTCTTTCCCATTCCTCACGCCTTTCATTCCCTACAGTTACCCTCGCTCCTGACCCCCGATGGTCTGTGTTTTTTTCAGGACTGACTCTGAGCAGGCTTGTTTTGAGCTGGACGCTAGATATAGACTCTGATTTCCTCTAAAGCTATGTCCCCCCTGTCCCGCTCAAAGTATTTTAACCCCCCCATTTTAGGTTTTTCCCTCTTAAATCCCTTACCCAGACAGGGAGTCCGGATTAAATCTAGCGCCCAGATAGTGTTCTCATTTGTTTTCCCTCCCTTGGTTTGGTCATTTTTAGGAACTTTTGGAACCTCTGAGCATGAAGGGCACGCTTTTGCGGAAGAAGCTCTTCTAGTTACTTGTTGAAGAGATGCTCCCGCACCCTAGTCACCTACTTCCGGATTCAATGACCATAGGTCCATTACCGTCCTTTCTTATCCACAAACTTTCTGAATCCCCCGACAGATCTGGGACTTGCTTTTCGCCTGGACATTTATAGTCACCTGTCCTCTCCCCCCAAATGTTTGAAGAGCTCCCTGGACGCCGGTCCCCTTTCCGGAACTTGCGTGCTTTCCCTCAGCTTATCCCCAACTTCGTCAGTCCAAGCAAAAACGAAGGAATTTTTCCCCCCCCCTCCTTCTGCCCCCCCCCTCCAATCCACCAACCGGGTCTATTAATGTCGTGAAAGCTACTTGTGATTAGTGTACTTGTTTTCCGGTTTTCGGTAGCTCTTTTTGCAGGTTCACTTTATTTGTACGTTTCCCTTCCCCATTGAAGTACTTTGTTTCTCTGAGCTTTCTCTCCTTGACCCACGTCTTCTATTTTTTTTTCTAATCCAGCAGTGAGGGAAGGATTTTACCCTTTCCTTTCCTAGTTCCCCTCCCTTTTGACATTCCAGTACACTTGGCTTTTTTCAATACCTGGTGAGTCTTCAACCGGGTTTCCCCCCACGTAGTTGCTACTTAAGAAATAGAGGTCTCACACAAGGAAATTCCGTGCATGACCTCTTCCCTGCCGTGTGACTGTCAGCCTCGTGGGAACCCAAGAATGGCCCGCCCCCGCTTTCCTTCCGTTTTTTTAGCTTCCCCGGTCCGCCAAACCCTCTTTGGCATCTGAGTTTTAAAAGCCCAGGAATCCTCCCATCCCCCCAAGTATTGTTCATCTGTCACTTTGGCATGAACCCGGTCCCGACCCGTTGGTTATCCTTTCACCATGATTGATTTTTTAACTTTTATCCTCGCTCTGAACTTGACTCCTGAAATGGACTGTTCTGAGTGACCATCATCCTTTTTTACAATTGCAATGTTTCTTCCTTTTCACCCCCCCCTTTGTCTAATCTTTTAATTTGCTCTTCCCTTTTCTGTGTTTTTGATAGCGAACGAGAAATTTTCTGTATTTCCCCCTTTCTGCACCCCTTTCTTCGCCGACGGTTTCCCTCCCCTCTTCATCCAGTCTTCTCCTGACTTGCAAGAGGGCCCCATTCTTTCTCCTGCACCCACCTCATGAACCCGCTGGAAGTGCCTAACAGATGTGACTTCTAGTTTAAAGGTGGAGTCTTCTCAACCCATGGATTTGTCGCGCATCCTACCTGAGGGTACTTTCTGCTGCTGCTTGTTGTTGAGCTTTTTAAAGCTTTGGTGATCTTTTTTTTGTTTTCCCCTTAGTATGGGTAACATTCTACGCTGGCGGCAATTTGTGGTAAGCTCCCCTTTACGCTTTGGTTGATGCGCCCAAGTGGTCCTTTTAAGCCCCTACCATAGTTTTATTTTGTCAAGGGTTATGTTATCCGCGATACCCCCTTCCCTTTTTGCTACCCTGCCGGTGGTAGTCCCTGGGTTGGGAAATCTTATGATGAATGGATTTTTCTCGGGATAGGCCCCCCTCTTAGGGGGTGGTTTTTTTTTGCTAATCCGTCTGATCTGTGAGATCATACCATGGTAAGTGACTTGAAGTTTTTGTTTGCTTTAATGATTATTGGAATTCTCAGGTTGTCTTTGGCATCCTTCGTAGGTGTTTCTTTTTTTCGAGCTTCTTTCGTGAACTTATGGGTCCATTCCTAACTTCATTTCTCTTCCAAGCTCGGGCTTGTTTGCCCTTTTACAGTGATGTCGCATACTCACTCGGCTTTTTCTCAGGAGAGGTCATGTTGTAGACCTTTTTGCATAGGCTGGACGTGACCTTGTTTTTGTAGAGGTTTGGTGATTGTTCCGCTCCATATGGAATACCACGGAACCCTGTGCCTTGTTGCAGGTGGCGAGACGCGTCTGGGCCTTTATCTTTCCCCCTCGACGCGGATTCCTCACTTCAGTCTCCCCCGTCGGGACTGAAATGCGATTCTTGTCTTTCCATTTTTCTCCCTCTTTTCATTCCACATGTCAGTCGACCTTATTCCTTTCCGACGACCGGCCCTTGGGGGGCAAGATCTTACGAGAAACCTCCTCTCTTTATATAATAGTTGTTGTGGTTCGTCGACGTTCGATTTTCCCGCCCTCTCTCCCCCCCCCCCCCCCCCCCACCCCCCCCCCCCCCCCCCCCCCACCCACCACGGCCGCCCCCCACTCCCCCTCCCGCCCCCCCCTCGATTGAAGGAGCCATTTTAGCGGTGGCCCTACGCACCCCCCTCCCTCTTTTATTTATTCCCTTTCATGACCACCGTCATGCCTTTCACAGTTTTCTTCACGAAATGAACAGAAACGTCCCTGCTCCACCCTTCTCCCGAGTATTCAAGAAAATGGCACGTCTCAGTGCCAGCGGATTTTCGGTTTCTTGGTCAAATCTGACCAATGCTGGTCCCGCCGTTTAACGAAAGAGAACCCCCGTTCCGGACGAGGTGAGATTTACAGTTGCCCCCCCAAGGGGAGAACATCTCGACATGCCTCACCCTGCACCCCATGCTTCTCCCAAGAACTTTTTTTCCCTGTCCCATGCGGTCCCGTGCCCATCACCCAGTCTTTCCAGACGGCGTCCATGCCATTTCCAATTTTTTCCAAATGGAAAGAGACGACCCAGAAGGAAACCGAGCTATAAAAAGCAGGTCTGCCTAAAGTTTCCCCCGCCAAAAATTTCGACGCCTTAAATTACCCCATTCCGCCCGGCAACCCGGCCATCACGTCCTCAGTTAGTCATTATCACCGCTGGCAGCTAAACATCGGTTTTTGTTGACGTCCCCCAAAACCAAGGCCCCGCCTGATTTTTTTCGACCATCCCCAGTGCCCCAACTCTTCCTCCCCGCACCTGTTCTCTTTGATTTCCCCATCCCTCAGAACCTAACCTAGACACGGAGTTTCTCGCCCCCTGCATGTCAGTCATGACCACTTTCGTGACCTCGGCGCCCTCAATCAATTGGAAGCCCCTCTAAAGGCACCCCCCCAATCCAAAAAGTTTGTCACGCCCTCCTCACACCTCCCTCAAGGTGATTGGCAATCTAAATGAAATGGTTCATCCTTTACAGTTTGAAACTAATATAAATCTTTGTCGCCCTTCCCCCTTCATGACACATCGTGTCCTTTTTTCCAGGCAGGTGACTCTTGATCGGAGCATCGTTTCTCCTCCTGTGATTACTGGCTCCCAATTTGAGACTGATCTCGTAAACTTCCTAGGTTTTCTCGCCCTCCCCGCTTCGCGCTGGGTGCCCCCGCTGCTGTCTTCCCTATAAACCTTTTGCGTCAGAATGAACATTCCTCTTCCGCGTCCCCCATTTCGTATTTCCGTTTTTCTGTTTCATTTTTACTCGCAGGTCTGGGGATGATATTCCCAACACGTTTTTGTCCAGTTTCTGATGCGACCAGTTCCCGGCCCTTCTTGCGAACTCCTGAGGTTTTTTCCTGTTTTCTCGCAAACGCCCTCCCTGGATTCTGTTAGCTATAACCTCCATCTACCCCTGGATCCCCTTTTTCGCCCCCAGTTCTAGGACTGATCTTCGCCTTTTTGATGGGGACAGGTGCAGGCAGAGGGGTTGATGCCTTTTTTTTTTTGGTCTAGAAGGTTCCCGAAGACCTTCTCCCTACTGTGTGGTCCACGAGTTCCCTAAAGTTGGAGTACACACGGTGTTAATTGTTTCCTTTTTCTGCCAATCCAATACTTTCTTTGGAAATTGAAGATAGAGATAACCCCTCGGCGGGAGGGTTTCCCCCCCCATATAATGACGCGTCTCTCAAGCTTCTTGACCCGGTGATATCACTGCCCCGTCCTTTTGACATCTAATATCCCTTTCCCTTCACGAAAGTTTCCGAAGGGGTTCTAAGTTCCCCCCGATCCTCACGCCTGCTCCGTGATCCCTCTTTACCTCTTCGGGTCTCTCAGCTGTGGTGGGATAAGGTCCGTCTTGATCTGTCCCTTTTTTTCGAATTAAATAAGCCCTCCGAGTCGCTCACGAATGTCTGCCTTACTTTGCCGCCCTTTAGTCAAATAGCCGACAACCAATTTCTCATCAAGGTTCACTCTCCCCCCCCTTACTGGCTACTCTCTTCCAGCTCTAGTCGAGCGCCCTTCTTTGGTGTGCTCCGGACCTTGTCCCTTTGCTCCCTATTGTTTGGGCTGAAGTTTGGGTTCCTTGTACCTTTTTTTCCCTCCGGTTGTGGTTTTTCATCGATGATCCAGCTGCCCATTATTCTCATTTTCCCCTCCATTGTTTTTCATCCGGAAACTCTGCTCAACGTGCGCTTGCCCCCCCTCCCTCGCAAATAATTTGGCTTGTGCTTCCTCCCTCAGGAAATACGGTCCCTGTTCGTTCATTCTGAGTAGCGCGCCCAACTTTTTTTCCTTCGATCTGTCAGAAAGGATCCGACGGTTTCTCTCATGTCTTTTTTAGATTTACTCCTTCTTAGAAAGTTAGGTGATCTCCCCCTCAGTTGCCCCTCCTTTTCGAGAAGTCCCTAACACCCCTCAGCCGCCCATCTGTTTAGAGAATTTTTTTCCCTGGCTACGGCGTTTCTCTTCCCACGGGCACGTCCCCCTGCCCTTGCAGGAACTTTTTGATATGTACTTTCTTCCCCTTCCCCTTTCCCTCAGAGGATACTTTCCCTAATGAGCGCCGGGATCAATCCCCGTTCTCCTCTTGTTTTACCCCAAAATACCGAACTTTCTTCACCCCCGGTATCGTACCCTTCTTGGGTAAGCATATTCTTTCGTCCTGCGTCCCAAGTACCATTCCACCTGACGTTTTTTTTCCTACCCCGTCTGTTTATTAACTTTTTACACAAAGTCGACCGCTCTCTGTTTTTCCCAAGGGCCAATTGTGCCTCTCCCTTACCCTTCTCCTTGTGTAGACGGCATTTGTCTGCTACCGCAGGCTGGCTGCAGCTTCGCTCCTGTGGGGTCTTTTTTGACAAGAACGACGTTTTCCTGTGCTGTGCTCTCTCCCAGCACTCCCCCCCCGAATAGATAAATTTCCCGTTTTCCTGTTCCTTCTTCACGGTCCGTGGACACCTTGTTCATTCCTTTACCTGATTGAAGCTATCTCTCCGATCTGCGCGTCGCAATTTCTTTTTATGATTCCCCCCCTAAATCCCTTTTTCTTCACTTGAGTCCTTAATCAAATTTCGCTCCAAATTTCTTTGATATCCCCCTGGCGTCCTCACTTGTTTGGCTGGAGAGGAAGTGCAAGAAGGGAGACGCGAATTAATCTCTATTACTCAGCGGAGCCGGGACAGCAGGATGCAACCCCTTATTCTTCTTTCTCACGGCCCTCCGAGGTTACTTGAGCATTCCTTAAACCCCCCGAAGTCTTTGTTAATTGTTCCTTCGGTAAAACGTATGATCTCTGTAGGTGGAGGTTAGTCTCCACCACTTTCCTTGGAATCTGCGATCTTACCATCGGTATTTCGCTTGGGAGTGATGGGTTGTGTCTCCCCCAATTGTGGATTCTTTGTTGGCCGTGTATTATTTTCTTCACCTTCCTTTTATTATTTCTGCCACCTTTTTGACAGATTTTCTTTTTCTGTCGTGTATTTTGACCCTTTTTCCTTTTAGAACACTCTTTTCTTTGTCCTTTTTCATGTTAGCGATTTGAACTAAGTCAGGGCGCGCAGTATTTTTTTTCATCCATTTGCTGGTGATCAATGAGGATGGTATTGCACCACGCATGTCTGTTGTGATTTTCCTCCGTGCTCGCAGAAACCCGATGATCCAGTTCTCTTGCTTAGGATTCTTTATGGCAATTCTACCCTCTTTTTTTCCCGTTATTTGAATCCTCCCTGTCTGATGTGTCTGTCTTGTACTACTTTTCCTTTCTTCTTTCCTCGTCATGGGAATAACTCTCTGTGTCTTGGGCCTGTCCCTCCTTCACCTTTCCAAAGGGGAACGGGGCATTTCTCGCTTCTTTCCTGTTCGCTTTTTGTTTAATTTCACGCGAACTATTGGCCGACCGTTTTGGTTTTCCTCCCCTTGTCGAAGTCCCTGCATGTACCCCCCAACTTTTTGTTTGTGGCCATTTTGGTTCCCCCGGGTCCTAAGATGCGTTAGTGGGCCGAGCAGCGTAACTCTTTTTTTGATGTATGATGCTGTCGCTGCACCGCTTTAAAGGACACTGTCTTTTCTTTCGCTGGCCCCGGTGACTCATCGTTAGGAAATAATTCTACTATTCTATCCTCCCATGACCTCCGCCTGGTTTGCAGTCGCCCTATTTCCTTCTTTTCCCTCTTTAATGTTTGTTTTGTCGGTTCTCTTAGAGGTACTATGATCTCTTTTTCCAATTTTCACGTTACTTTTCCCTTAGGTGAGACTTCGTACAATCCTTTCCTGAAGCAAGATTTGGGTATCACTTGCGGACCATACAACGACAGCCTCTCCCCTCGTACTCTTCAATGAGAGACTCACCGTCAGTTTGTACGGCTGTTCCCCCAACTCCCCCTTTGTATGAAAGAAGCCATGAAACCTGGTTTTACCAGGGCCCTTTTTTAACCCTCGCGTTCTCGGACCTACAGCACACCCTTTTCCCCAAGACCCGGGGACCTTGACCAAGTGTTTTTGTTTTCCTTGAACCCCTCACCCTTCCTTGCCCCAAGCGATCCCCCTGCCCCCCTGTTTAAATTGAACAATATGTCAAGGCCTTGCCGCCTTTCCCATCTCCCTGATGAAAGGTCCTTATGCCTACACCCTCTCAAACCCGCCCCGGGAAGAGCTTTGAGTTGAACGGTACTCCGTAAACCCTCGTCAACCAACAAGTCCAGGGCCATAAGCTCCCTCGTCCTCCCCCTCTGCGTACATTTTAACTGACGCGTTTTGTTTTGAGATCCCGTCTTCCAGCCTTTCCTCTCGAGAAATGGAGTTACGACAACCTTCGTGTGTCACCTTCTGGATCCTTGATGTGCCCCTGCTCTTCGCCTTCCCCCTACCGACCAGATGAAGGTCTTTTTTCCTCGCCCAACGGACTTTACCCTTTTCCCAGTCCTCCCCCTCCTCCCCTGATCAAAATTTAGTGCAGCCTTGGGGAAGCCCACTCTTTTTTCACGGAAAACCACCCGATCCATTAGGTAAATGCATCCCAGCACGCAACCCCGGCGGGCCTTTTTCCTCCCTTTCTCGCCCTATCCGAGGCAATGGGGAGTAATCGAAAAACGGGAGTTCCTACTCCCCCGGTTTCTGCCAATTCATGGCATGTTCGTCAGTTCCCCTCACGGCCTGGTCGATTCCCTTCTTTCTTTTCACCCAGTATGATTTGGTGTCACCTTCTGCCGAACGTTCTCTCTTGACCTTAGAATTAGTCAATGGTTCGCACGTTCCCCTTTTTGACCCCAGATGACTCGCCAGTCAGTCCACCTTCTGGTCTCCGCACCATTTTGCTTTTCCAGAATTGCCCTTTTTTCTGGATGTGAGACGTCCCCCCCCATGATTTTTCCTCGCAGTAGCCGTAGTGTTCGTCTCGGAGTGTCATTCAGTGAATACCCCCACGTGTCACCGTGTGCGTTCGTGCCTCCGTCCAAGCAAGTTTCATTGCTGGTGGTTTTGCTTTCCTTCACCTCCCCTTCACCTGTCTGCTATATATAACCTTCTCCGCGGGTCGCTCTTTTCCCCAGTCGGTTCTCTTTCTCCCCCATAGTCCGGTGACTGGTGTGTTCCGATTTAGTGTCTTGTGGAAAGGTCTCGCGGCTCTTTCCGACCTCGTGGGGAAACATGGTTTCCCCCCCTTGACCACCATGTTTCAAGTGCCCCCCCACAATTGTAATTTCTCTCAAGCCAATCTTCTTCTCCCTGGCCCTATGTCCTCTTTGGTCGAGATCCTTCCACGTAATGTAGTTCCGAAAGTCCAGGTTCTTTTCTCTCCGTAGTTCCCCCTCGCAGCTCACCCTGTTTCTTTTCCTCCCTTAACGTCCAACGCTTCCTGCCAGTTCCTGGTCCCACCGAACATTGTTTTCAATCCAAGAAGGTGACCTTCAAATCGTACAACGATCTCCCCTTTCTTTTTTAGCAGTTCCTCGGAACTTTTTTCTACGGCTCTCCCTTCTCCGAGGGCTGTGCTTTTTGGTCTCTGAAGTAGTGGGTCAAATGTTGCGATCGTCCCCGACTCTGTCTGTCTCTACCCTTCTCAATGATGATAAGAAGAGCCTGTTACCTTTATCTCCTAATTCCCCCCCCTGGTTTTTCCTCTTTCCCCTCCTATTTTCATTGACGGGCTTTCCTTCTATTACAAGCCACTTCCCCAGATCGCCCTCTGCTGCACCGTGGGCTTGAATTTTTAGGGGATGACCTATGTTCTGGTTCCCCTATCATTCGAAGAGGGGTCTTTTAGCAATTAGTCCCCTACTTTTTTTTTTGAGATGATTCGTCAGGCCATTTAATGTCTCAGTTCCCAGAACAATATTCCTAAACTGCACCATTTGATCCCCCCCCCCCCCTTGCGATCCCTTTCTCCATAGGGAGATGATTTCAACCCCGTTCCCCCCTGGTCTAGCCTTTCTAGCGGGCCACCAAGCCTTACGGGCGAGGACCGTTTCTCTCTGGAGCCCTTTTCCCTCATTTAGTGCTAGATGTAAGTCCTAGCAGGGTTGCATTCCACGACGAAAGGACCCCTTTCTAGACGCCTTCTTCCACCATCAGAAGGGCTTCCAATGGTTAGCGAATGACCGGAGGTCCGTTCTGATTTTTTCCCCCTTCGTCCTTTTTCTTTACCCCCCCTTCCTTTTTTGTCCTGTCAATGATCAGTTCATTTCGGTTGCCGATGCCTTGATCACTGTTGATTTCGCGGTCCTGTTACCTTGTTTAATTATTTTACCCCCCTTCCCTCTTCTTAAGGACCTAGAAATATCTGTTGACGAAATCCTTCTCTATTATTTTTTCTTTTAGCCAGGTACCCCTTCCGGATTTCCACTTTAATGTTGGTCGGGGTCCCCCGTTGTCTTGAGCAATTGTCGAGCCCCCTTTTTTTCCCAACCCGGCCCATTCCTAGTTCTACCACGCATCAAGGGAGTTTTCGACAGGGGCTAACAGTCCCCGGCCGAACGATGGATCACGCGGAGTAGAATATATAGCACCCTTTTTCTGTAATGTTTTTGAGATTGCAAAGCACACCTAATTCACAGCAATACCTGCCCGCACCCCGGTCAGTTCACTTCCCTTCCCCCGTTCAGTTGGAACATTCATGCGAGGTCACTCCATTATAGCTCTCTAAGGTGCCAGTCGACGGGCTCCCATAACATTTACTTTTCTTTTCCTCAATCAAATTATTATAAAATCCTTTTACTGATAGCTATTGTCACCCCTTTTTTGCGCTTCCCTCCGGGGTGCGCCTCCCTCCGGCTGTGTAAATTGCGCCGAGATGAACGCCCTGAGTCCCCTTTCTTCTCCTTGTTCCAGTCATGCATCAATCCACCTGCTTTCCCCGCGGGATTCCCAAATCTTCGGGGCCCCTTTTGGGCGGAAGGAAAACCAGAAACCCCCCGATTTTTAAACAGGTTGCATGCGTAACAGTAGATTCCCTACACCCCCGGGTGGCGTCTCAAAAGGCATTTCTAGCGCGACCCTTTTGACCCGGGCGTGGTGGTCTTCTTCGGGTCTGGTGGAGTGTAGTTTCTTTGTTAACAATTGGCTTTCTTTTTTATTCTGTGAGCCCGGAAACCCCCCCCGCACTTTCGGCGCTCAGTTCCTTCCATCGTGGTCTATTCACCGCTTTGAATTATGTTGAGAGCTTTTCCACTTCCACGGATCCGCAGGTTCTCTGATTGGTCCTTCCCCGCCCTGGGGTGTGCTCATTTATTGAATCGGATCTTCCCGGGATTTTCGCTGGCGCATAGCTGAGCCTCCGCCGATGAGCTGAGTGGAAGTGTTTCCGGGTATGTACTATTTTCCCGAGGTTTCTTCATGTTCTTCCCTCCTTCTGTTTCGGCCTGGGGGTGATTCGGGTTAGGCTAGGGGACCTTTGATGTGGCCATATGTACCTTTCAGATAGCTGTAAGGCCATTCTGACCCTGGTTCCCTGGTTGTTTAGCCTCTTCCCGTAAGGAGAGCAGGTAATGTTCTAACTTTGTGTTCCTTTCCCTCGAATGTGATGACTTGTTGTGCTTTGGTGACCTTTCCTATTCCTCCCTTCTTTCCGTCCTCAAAACTTCAAGTTTTGGAACTGTTTCTGACCTTGCTCCTCCTTCCGTTGGCAATCTCGCGCAAACTGTTGTTCTTCCTTTTTTCGTTGTCTGCTCTTAAATGAATGCAATGCTGGCTTTCGTTATTTGGACTTTACCTCGGGGTTTTTGTCGTTTTGACATTTCCTTTCTCCTTTCTCTTCCCCCTCCCCACGATGGGCCTTTTTGGGGCCCGAGTCCACGACTCTCTCTTTCTCTCCTTTTGTTTGCGACTCTGTTATCATACTCAGAACAGCCTTCCCTCTGTTCCTGGTGCGTTCTAGTTCCTCCCAACGCACCCCAACTCCTGTTGACGGGCCGACCCCTTCCGTGGTTAGACGGTGACCTCAAGTTTTTCTTTCCCATCCCTGCCTGTTTCCCCTCTTTTTCCTTCGCAAGCAAAGACCCCCACAGGTAGTCTAGGATGAAATTACCGGAGGGATATTCCGATACCCCTTTTCCGGGATTTGGGTTGCCTAGGAAAATGAGCCGAGAGGCCCAGTACCCCCTGGCACACGACCGAACCCCCCACGCACTATGCGCGCCTGCCGGTCCCACCCCAGTTCTACCAGGTTTCCAAGAGAAGGCCTGCCAACCTTACAACTTGTTGAGCAACGGAAATGTGGGGTACCCTTTCCCCTGCTTTCCCTCCCAGATCACTTCATGAGCAGTATCCTTTCCACTACAGTTTCCCTCTTCCTTACCGACCCAGAATCTGAGACCAGAATCTTGCCGCCCTGGACGCCAACCCCCCCTGTTCCGCCTTCCCTCCTAGGCGAAAGACCACACTCTTTCGTGACTCCCCCTCCCTTTTATGCAATAGGGTGCCCTCCCCGATCCACCGCCGGTGGCCCAAAGCAGCGAAAAATTCTGACCCCCTTTTGAACATGAGGCTCCGGGCTTCCCCCTTCTCTCCCCCTTCCCCTTGAAAAAGAAAAGATTGAAAATATCACCTGTAACGTGACCTCCGCGCTTCCCCCCCCTGACCGTTCCCTGCCCTCCCTCATACTTTCATGTTGGCCCGACTAAAGGAAAAAACAGTCTCAATTGTAACGCCCCTAACAGCCTACGCCCGCTTAATCCGTTTCCCTATTGAACAGGAACTGGTGGTTTAAAATCGCCAACCGTTGGTTTAACCTGGCGACTTTATCTTGTGAGCCACCCTTGTTCCATCTTCTTTTTTAGTAAGACCGAATTTTCCTCGGCTGGTCTTACCCCGCGTTGTTGACTTCCAATTCCTTGCATTCTTTATCCTACCTGTTCCATTCGCGGAAATTTTTTTCCCCGTTGTTCCTCGCCCTTCTTTCTCCACATCTGACAGGTTTTTTGACTGCAGAAAGTCTGCTCCTTTCCCCCCCCCCCTTGATCGGACCCTCCTTACCCCTGGTCTTTAACCTAAGGCTTAGAAGTCTTAAGCTTCTCGCGCTATATTTGTCCTTCTCCGTTCCTTTTTTCATGAACAGTTAAAGATTTTTTTTTTGCCGTCCATTCCACTTGTTAGTTAGATCATTGTGGCGGTTCTTCTAAACGCACAGTCACCGGCGGTCGTTTCGCTATCCCCCCCCCCCTTCCATCACCGGGGCGGAGCCGGTTCCGGCCCCTTTTTTTCGAATCCAGGCTGGAGTCTGTGCCCCGTTCCTCGCCTCTGGTTTGGATTGCCTGGGAAACCCCCCCCCTCCCCCCAACCCCCCCCACCACCACCCCCCAGGGGCCCTGTCTTCGCGGTCCCCTTCCTCCGTTTCCACACACGTTCCATTTTCCGACACCGGTTTTTCTTTGACCACAGAAGGCTTTTTTTTGCTGCGCCAGCCAAAATCCTTTGATCACTCTTTTTTTTTTTTTTGTTGACCAAAGTTGGGATTTTCACCAATGTGAATACGTCTTTAGCCCGGATCCCATCTCTGGCACCATTCGGATTTCCCCGACCGACCCTTAACTCTCCTGTCATTACCAAGGTTGGTTCCGTTCTCCGAGTTTGACTCCTTGACAACCCCCTCTCCCCCTCCTTCCCCGTTAACTTCCAGCGATAAACCTGAGTTCCAGGTCTCTGAGTGGAGACCTTGCCTTTTCCCTTTACGGCGTTGTTCAGCTGACAAACTGTCTCGGTTTCCCTCTTACCTCTGGTCCAAAGGATGAGTACTCCATGCCATCGTCCAAATTTATCTCTCCTTTCCACCCCCCACACTTTCCGCTTACCACCCTTCCTACCCCCCCCCCAGTAGCGGAGTTCCCTGACCGATTTAAGCTAAGCTGATAGTGGAGAAGCTGTTAGGCGCCGTGTGTGGTTGCGCAGCACTTTGAAGGGCCTTTTTCTTTGTTTTTTTTTGATCGACTTGGGCTTGTTTCGTACCTCCTT
>Ga0179593_1318568_pt1 | contig 15561 bp, 23 predicted proteins | sample CZODoug2_1_08_16_FD_185931 | JGI IMG/M metagenome (GOLD analysis project Ga0179593, IMG submission 185931) | Vadose zone soil fungal communities from Angelo Coast Range Reserve, California, USA - CZODoug2_1_08_16fungal (PacBio error correction) | ecosystem: Environmental > Terrestrial > Soil >... | reverse complement strand
TGGAGGTTTTCACCTTCTTTTTTTTTTTTTTGTTCATTTCCGGCGCCAAGGGCGTTTACCCCCCTTTTTTCCCTCCCGTCTGGTGAGATTAACAAGCATTCCCCTGTGGTCAAAGAACCGACCCACCTTTTTATAAAACACCGTGAATATTACCCATTCAGCCGGCAACCACTTTCACTGTTCTTTTTTCGTCCCAAGATCGGATCTTTCAACCCCCCAATTTAAAGTTCGGATTGGGATTAAGCTTGGGATTTGTCCCTTCCACCCCTTTCCTATTCTCACGGTTCCAAAAGGTGTTGCGTGTTTTCCTTCATTCTATAGACGCCTCACCTCGGCAGCGGGTGTTAACAATTCCCACCCATTACAGTTTTCCGGGGCCTTTGCCGATCACCCATCTTGGCCTTGCATTAGCAAATCCCCCCCACCTTTTTTGCATGGGTCGTTCCGAATTCCCATTTGTCTTTTCTCAAAAAAGGCTGACGAACATTTTTCGGCCACCACCTTTACTTCCCTGCAGGGTGGAGGAACTGATGCTCTGTGACTTTCCGACAGTTTCCGTCGGACGTAATTAGTTAACCATCCTGGAAATGTCTTGCGGACGAACTGGATTAGTTTAGGTACCAGGTTCTCCTGCCCATTCCTTCCCCTTTTGAGTTAGCCACTGGACATTCACTCCTGGGTTTTTTCCCGGGAATAGGACCCAAGGCACTTTTCTTCCTTCCCCCCCAATCGATCAGCGTCGGGACCTCCCCCCTGTCTTTCCCTCCCCCCTCCACTCGGACGCCCGCCACTGTGCCCCACAACCCCCTTTTTTCTAATTTCATACTTTTTCTGATCAATCCCACGTCTATGTGGTCGGATCATAGTCCCCTCCCCCCAATGGAGAGATAAGTGTGCTCCAGCCAGGTCAATCTGGGCTGGTGGACTCCCGTGTTCTGAAAGTGCTCCGTTTTTGACCTCCCCCTCTCCCCCGCCCAGATCCGCCCTGACATGTTTCCTCGCTTCCAGGAGTGGGGTATTGCTGACCCAGTTTCTCGCGTTTCTTTGTCCCAGTATCGCGTTTCTTTTGGCTTCCCCTTTTCTTTTTCTCTTTCCCCGGGACTCGCTATTCAGCCTTTTTTCGACTAGTGTGCCTTTCATGTGCCTTTTCAATGGCACTGCCCTTCATGGGCGCATGATTTGTTTTTTTTCGTGTCAGTTCGTCGGTGAGGCGATCTTCGTTTTTCCCCTGTGATCAACTTTTTTCTGGCTGTTCCCGTTCCTGCCATTCCAGTCTTACCAAGCGTGGAAAGTATTTCTACGCTTTCCCCCCTTTTTGTCGTGTCTCTTTTTGTTGAGGGTACAGTTTGATCACCCTTCTTCCTCTTTCTTTTTCCTTGAACCACCGTAGTTAATTCGCAAATCTTTTCGCCTTCCCACCCCTAATAAATTGTAGTCCCTTGGCCGTTCATAACCCCCCCGCACTCTTCTCTCCTCGTGCACACATTCTTCGGAAGTTTTTTTTTTTATCCCTTTTCGAGGGAACCTCGAGTTCTGTTCAGGCCCGCTCCTCTTTTTGACATCCATCAGGTCGATTCCAGTTTTCCTCCCTCAGAACCTCTCCATCCTCAAGTATTTTGCATCTTTTTTCCCATTCGACATCCGCTACGGTCCATATCGTTTACCCCTCCCTGCGAACACCGAGATTTTAATCCCCCCTTTAACACTTGCTCACAGGCGAGCTTCCCCCTCTCTATCACGATTCTTTCTTTGATCCTTTTGTTTGTTTGAAAGTGATTCCACTTTTCTTTTACCCAGCCCAAACGCTTCAATTTGCGCCCCCTTTATTTTGCTGACAATCTCCTGTCCCAGTCTCATCAAAGAAAGCGTTGTTTGAATTGCACTATTCTTGCCCGTCCTTTTTTTTCCGAGCGCCCTCCTTTTCTTTCTGCCGCCAGCCAAACAGGATCCCTCGGTTTCTTTGTTGGCATGTGGATTAACGATGAAGTCTACCTTTGTATCATTATTGTTTTTTCCACTGTTCCTCTTTTTGCCTTCCCTGTTGCAGTCCCGCGCTCGGTTCACCTGTCCTCCTTGGGGTTCCCCTCAGAGGACGCCTCGCGTCTCCCTGGGTACCCTCTTTTTCCTTGGTCCCAGATGAGCCAGCCGGCCATCACCCTTGAGCGAGGTGCCTGCCCTTGGAAATTTAAGAATGAGTTCACTGCGTTCTCTTACTTTCCTTTTTCCTCCTCCTCTTTTGTTTTTTCTATCTGTATTCGTACATTTTTATCATATACTTTTCCCCCAATGTTCACCCCTTCGCGAACCCCGCCCCAAATTTTATTTTGTGTTTGTGTTGAGCCTTCCCTTTGACATCCCCCCCTGATGGACAGGGGTCCAGGCCCTTCCTCTCGGTCGGATCTTTGATTTACCACAAGTCTCAAGTTTTACTCAGCCTTTCACTCCTCCACCCCCCCCTTCGTCCCTCCTCCCCCGCCCCCTCCTTCTCTTTTTCCCTCTCTTTCCCGCTTGCTCCCTCTTTCACTTCTTTCCCTTATCCCTCTCCTTCTTTCCTCCCCTCTCCCTCCCCCCCCCCTCGTTACTCCCGCTTCCCCTCACCTCACCCTTCCACTACCCATCCTCGCCCTCCTCTACCCCTCTTCCTCTTCCACCCGGCCCTGCTCACCGACCCCCCCCCCCGCCCCCTCCTCTTTTGTTTTGTCTCCGCTTCCTTCACTCCCCTTTCCCCCGTTCCCCTCCCCTCCCCTCATCCGCCACCCCCCCCACACCCTCGCCTTCTCCCCCCCCCCACTCTACATTCTCCTTTCCTTTTTCCCTTCTCCCCTCCTTCTTCTTCTCCCCTTCTTCACCTCCCCCTCCCTTCTCCCTCTCCCTTCACCACTACCTTACAATCTCCTCACCTGTCTCTTCCCCTCCCCCCTCTTCTTTTTCCTCCCTCTTCCCCCCCACTTCTCCTCGTCCTCCCTCCCCACTCTTCTCTCTCCCTCCCACACCTTCATCCCCCCCTTCCCTCCCTCTCTACCCCATCCCTTTTTTACTACACGCTCTTTCTCCCCCCGGAGTTTCCCCAAGGACGTTAAAAACCCCCCACTACCTGATTCGTTTTTTTCAGGGTTTTGTTTGTTTTTGGGGGTTTAGTCCCTTCACTGTTTCAATCCAGATCACCCCATCTTTCCCCCCGAACTACCTGTTGCGGTCAATTTTGCTCGTGCTATTTGTTTTTTTCTTGGCAAAAAGTTAAGAACAGCTTTTCCTCTTTGCATTTGCTTTTCCCCCACCTTAAGTTTCTTTTCTTCGCATGTCGTTTATGCACGGGCGACGTGGTCAAGCTTGGTTGGGGGGTTTACGTCAGTGGCCATGAGAGTGAAGGGCAATAAACCATTGCGATAACGCAGCGAAATTCTGATTCGACTGACGTTTCTGGAAGATTTTTCCCCCGAGATGGATTCCCTCGTTTCCAATGTTTTTTCCTGTAATGCCCATTAATTGTGACGGCGGTGCCGTTATCTGGACTTCGTCACCCTTTCCTTAGTCTCCACAATATGCTTTTTTTATTTGGATCGTTTTTTCTTGTATTGCCTTTCTCACAGTAAGGTATATTCTTTTCCAACCTTGTCTTCTGATGACTTTTCCTTTTACCTTCGATTTCCGGTTCCCCCCACTCGCAAGACGTTCCCTTGCCATTGCTGATGTTTGGCGAGATCTCTCTTTGGTCTTTGGTTTTCTGAACTTGGGCCAAGGGACTCTCGGAGTTCAGATGGGACTTTTTCCCGGCCATACTTTTTTCTTCAACGTTTTTTTGCCGACTCCGCTTTCGTATTTTCAGTTTTGTGGGGGGGGCTTTCCTCTCCTTCAATGTTCCTGCCTTCCCAGGCGTTATCAATCCTGTTTTTACCACTCCTTCTCTTATACCCGAGATGGGGCAAGGATGTTCCCCGTTTTCTTACACAATCCTAGAGGTACCCCCCCGTTTTTTTTCAGGGATCGATCATACCCCCCCTCTTCAACCCTGACCTCTCCGCTTCATGTTTTTTTTGAGTTTTACGCCCTTTCCTGGTAAACTTTCCCCTTCCATGATGCCACCGTGAGGGCCCTTCCTGGCTTTTTTTAATCTGCGTTCTTCTCCCGGGACTTGATTTGCGTGAGACCATCCGTCGCCTGATATTTCCCGTCCTGCATCGCTGGTTCCAAGGGCTTCTTACCCCCTCCCTTTACAGGGCGACTCAGGTCCAGCATTTTCCGAGGTTTCCGTGCTTATTTGGGTTTAGAACCCCCCCCTTATCCAAACATTCCTTCCACTCTGTCACTGGCTTTTCCTGACACCACCAGCTCTAACTTCTGGGATTTCGTACGTCTTCCTCCTCCCCGGCCTTTCCGTTTTTCTTCTTCTTCCGTTGACCCGTCTCTGTCGCAAGGCGAGTGTGTGTTGTGCCCCAATACTTCGGTGCCCTTCCTATGTTCTTTTTGGTCCTGGCCGGTTCCTTCGTGTTTTCAACCTCTTTTGTGCAAAGTCTCGTTTTTTCCTTTGGGCTTTTGGCGATTCCCAAGTTTCCAACAATTCCCCTTATTAGTTGATTTTTTTTTTGAAATGTCTTTTTTTTTTTGTTTTTTTCTCCCTTTTGTCCCAAGTGCCTGTCATTGACGGAGGTAAGCCCGGGGTCACTCCTCCTTCATTTCTTTCCTCAAGCGACGTAATGTGAATTTTTGCTTTTTCCTTTATCATTGCAGGAAGGTAAAAACCTTTGCCACATTTTCGTAGTTTTGCCCCCTACCCCTCCATGGCCTGTAATTGTAGGTCCCTCCAACCCCATGTTTTTGTTAGTGTTGTCCGATCGTGTAGATTCAAATGGAACTTATTCTCCTTGCGGGAAACTTTCCTTTTGATTTTTTCGCAATGTAGGCCCTCTTTTCCCATCCTTTTTTTGTCCCCCTTTTTTCCAAATCTGGATTTTTCCCCTGTCCCCCCCCCTTCTCGCTTGGAGGCCGCTTACATTTCAGGTCCAAAACTCCTTTACTGCCCCGAGTTTGTGCAGTTTTCTCTTCCTACAGCCCACCAAGGTTCATTCCCTCCGCCCTTTAACCCGAATTGACTTTGAAGCCCCCGACCATGCGGTTCCACGCGACCGAAAAATGACGTTTTTTGCGGGCCTGGGTAATCTTCCCTTTGGTTCCCCCCCCCCAGGTGAACTCGTTGTGTCGGTCCACATTTGCTGTCTGCCTTCCCATTTAAATCCTTTTTTTTCCTTCCCTCCTTTTGCCGGCCTGCCATAAAAAGCTTTAATTTTCTTTCCCCCCCCGATTTCTCTTCTTTCTCCTCACTTGTTTTTTTTTTGAAGAAGGCTCTGCTTTTTTCCCTACTCAGGCCAGTGGGTTATGCCGCGGCCCCTTTTGCGTTCAGACCACCTGTCCTTTTTCAATTTGCTTTACAGGACATGACGGTGTGTCCCCCTTCCCCTCACCTATGCTTTTTTCCACCCACGACAACCCAATTTCTCCTAAAAACTTCATGCTCACGATCTTTTTCCCCCTTTTCCCCAAATTCCCTTCTTTTAAGGGCGCTGGCCCCCATTAGCCGGGGTTATTTCTGTCCGGGAACCCGCCGCTTTCTTTTTTCCAGAGTACGACCCCCCCCTTTTCTTGTTTGCATGGCCAGCTCACCTCCTCTTTCCCAATCCCCCCCCCTCATGGGCCGGTTCTGGGACCTTTTTTTTTTCCCCGATGATCCCATTCAACCTTTTTTTTTTTCCCCTTCCTTTTTTTCGAATCCAAGTGAAATGTCCCCGGCTTTCTTCCCCGAATGTCTGTGTCTCTCTGGGACAACTCTAAACACTCCCCCCTTTTCGACCCCCCAGACAAGGTCCTGGCCATGTTTTTTTTCTTTGGAATTCTTCTCTCAGGCAGCAGTTGTTCTTCCTCGGCGTCCCCGTCCAGCATGCATCGCTGGTCCCCCTCAATTTATTTGGAGGACCACAGGTATTCTCCCCTCCAATGACTTCCCCTTGAGGCTGCACCCCAACAACTTTGCAGTAAATCCCTCCCCCCCCCAGGTCCTCTGGCTTTACCCCCAGTTGAACAAAGCTTTGCCACCCACCCCAAGCGATTGAATAGGTCCTTTTGACTATGTAGGGCCTGCAACAAACATCTTGTATCCCCCAGTGCGTCCTGTTGTGACCCACACACTACCTTTTTATTTCCGTTTTCTTCCTCATCACTTCTTTTCGGTGTTTTTTGGATCTTTTCGCAATCCCAAAGGAGTCGTTTGTTTTCTCACGAGGCCATACTTTTCTGGGTATGTTTGCTCCGGTTTTTTCGACATTCGCCTTTTGGAAGTCCCCTCTCCCGCCAGATAGGACTTGGACATGCCCTTTCCCCTTTTATCTGTCGGTATGGGTTTCTTCACAGCTGCAAACCCCTCTATTTTCTCGGCGTTTCCCAGAATCGGACTTATCTTCCTTCCTCTCCTTCGGTGGGCAAGGGAGAATTAGGCAGATTCATCCTTCCTGAATTAGTTTGTCTCCTTCCTTGTCATCAATGCAACAACCCAATTTGAAATGGTTAACCCCCCCCTGCCGGAGTTTGAGTGTCAGTTCGCTTTTTTTTCCGGAGTTTGCCCCTTCTCTTTTTAAGCTTATGTTATGCGGTGTCGGGCAGTCCCTTTCCTTTATCCTCAAGGACCAGTTATGATACGCTTTCCCGGTCGGCGAAAGTGCCGTTTTAACTCTTTCATTCTTGCTCACCCTGACCGATCGTTTCGTTCCCCCCCCGTTATCCCCTCCTGAAAGTTTTACTGTCGTATTTTCCCCCTATTTACCCCATCCTTTTCTCTTCCTGGCCACTTTTTTTTTCCCAGTTTTGTCCCCCCCCCTCCCTTGAGCGATTCGTGACCCTTCTGCCCTTTCTTTTTTTTTCGGAGTTTTTACCTTTTTTCAGATAACCTCGAGTTCGGCCTATTTTTTCCACGTTTCCCTAGTTTTCATGCAATTCGAGCTCAGTTCGCCCCTCCTACCCCATTCCTCGAATCCCCAGCATATTTTTTCCTGGAATCTTTCGAAGGGTTCATAATCCGGTTGACCCGGCTCTGCCCCCAAACCGAGACCGGGCAATTAACCGTCCCCCCCCCCCCCCCTTTTAATTTCCACAAGGCCGCCTGGAGTCCCCCCCCCCGCGACCTACGATTTTCCCGTCGTGAGGTTTTTTCTTTCCACTTCACGATCTCCACCGAGCCCCACCCCACCACCACGCCCCCCCCTTCTCCGGGGGGTATTCAGAAGGGTTTCCTTTCCTCGCAAGCCCAGAACTGGCTTTTTTCCTTCCCTCTTCAAATCTTTTTTCCCTTTTCACCTGTCACCTTCCCCTCGCCTCCTCATTAGCGTCGAGATTTTCTTCCTCTTTGAGCTGGAGTCCTGTGAGGTGAAACTATTGCCGTCTCTACCCTCCGATCATCATTGGTTTTTTCCACTTTTTCTCTGGTGTCCTTCCCCTTTTTGGTGCAATTCGCGGTTACTTCCTTTTTGGTTTTCCCCTCGTCTTCCCTGCATCGTGCGTATCATTGTACCCCCCTTTGGTCTCCTTCTGACTTTACAGTTCCTTCCCCTCAACCCTTTGGGCGCGTATTTACATTTTTTAACCCCTTGCCAATCTGTTTTAGGATCACCCCTGCTTCTTCTCTTTTTTCTTTTCTCCTCCTCTTTTTGTTGTTTTCTCGGTCTTCCTCAGTGATCCAAGAGGCCAAGTTAACCTTTTTTCCGCCCCTATCGCTCAATTTTCAATTTGTATTGCCTTTGTTTTTCCCCTTCGGTCCACAGTATCCCCTCGTAGGCTTCGAGCGGTCTTTCCGGCTTTTTCTATTTTTTTTGAGTTTCCCACCAACGGCGACCACCTTTCCTGACGAATTCTATCTCCCCGGATTCCCATGCCGCAAATATTTTTTGACCAACCCTTACAATGTATATTCGTTTGGTTTTCTCTTGGGTGGGTGTCGCGTTGACTCCCCTTCTTTTTTTTCCTTCCACGCTCCAAACGAACCATACTACCTGTTGCTGGCGCGGAGTAGAGGGTCTGTATTTGCGGGGAACAGTGAGGACCCTATTTTCACTATTTGGGACATTGAGCCTAAAAAACAGCCTTATTTGCCTTTAATGGCTCTTATGCCCTTGCGGACTTTGCCCGAGGTTTTTTCTTGTGACGAGTGAAACACTCCCCCTGACCCCTAATCCTCGTTGACTCCTCTGTTTTTAGCCCGGGTGATCCTTGTCTTGGCCGTTAATGTTTTTTTACCTTTTACTTTCCCGTCTCTGTTTTTTTTGCGTCCCCTGGCCGTTCGTTATGTCCCCTTCGTCAGGATCGTCTCCTGTTCCACAACGCTTGGCATCTGCTTAGATGTCTGCTGAGACGTACACAAGTCTTTTCTCTTTCCTGTTTTTTTTTTTTGAACCTCGTTCGGGTCTGTCCGAAATAGCCTTTATCCCCTGTATCAACTAGAATCCTACGGGCCTGCCCCCCCCCCCTCCCACCCCACCCACACCTTTTTCACCCCTCGATCTCTCATAGGGTCGGTTTGTTCTTACCTGGGCCAAGGCCATTAAGATGTTCACCTTTTTTTTTTCGACTTCCCCCTTTCTAATCGATTTTCTCCCGTTTTTTGTTTTTCATCATACGCCTTCGGTGTATTCCCTTTGTGATCCAAGCTTCCATCTAACTGACATGTCTTTCTCCGGAACCTTGACCCTCTTTCACTTTTTTTTTCCCCGCTGGTCTCCAACTCCCCTTTTCCTGCCGGCGGGGGTTTTAAACTTTCGCAAGATGGGCGGGGTTTTTGAAACTTCTCCTGATGCCATCCCCCGCCCGAAACTTCCCCCATCCCGTCCATTGGGTGATTGGAATGCCCATGGCCATGTCGTGGGGGTTTTTGTTTTTTTTTTGGCCCTGGTCTGCCTTGATGCACGATTTGGAACCCTCCTTCGTTTTTGTGCAGGCTGGAATCTGAGATGATGGTCCCGTCTCTGCCGAAGTGATTTTTTTTATACGTCTCGATTACTGGGACCCTGACACGCGCATTGGTTTTCAGGCGTGGTAGTTTTAACCCCCCTCCCTTTTACCCCAGACCCAGGGTGTGTGCCATCATTTCGCGGAGGGAATTTTAGGTCTATTGTTTTAAAGTCGTCTTCAACACAGGAATTGCCCCAAAAACCCCCACGAATATGTCCCCCAACCCTTCTTGCTTCTCCCCTCTCTCCCATTCCTGGTGATGCGCCTAGGTAAAGCGAACAAGTCTCCGGTTCTTTTTTTCTTTCTGACCGGATATGCGAAAATTTGAGTGTTGTTTTTGGACCTTTCACTGCTGTTGGAGGACTTGGTTGCATCCTATTTTTTTCCCTTCTTTCCTGACAGGTTGCAAAATAAATCGATTTTTTTTGAACCCTGTTCTCCTTGCCTTTTGGGGGTCAGGCTCCCCCCTTTGTCAACGTATTCGTTGATGTTTTTTTTTTTTTCCCTGCCGCAAACAAAAACGTTTGGAGGTAAGGCGGTGCGTGAGAATGTACTCCTCCCCTTTTTCCGCAGGCCGTTTGGTCATTTCTTGCCTTAATTCCGAATTGGCTTCCCCCCACGTGTCGCTTGTTTGAAATCCTGGTCTTTCTCCTGTCAGTCCTTGTCTTACAAATTGTTCTTTGGTGGCCCCCATGCTTTGGTTTTGTTAGTCTAACCCCCCCCCCCACTGGCATTGGTTTGAGAGATTACATTTTCACTGAGTTGGTTCTTTGCTAAATGGTCTTTCGTTCGGTTTTTTTCGTGGACCCCAGGACTTTTTTTTTTTGGTTTTTTCAACCCCGTTTTTATCTTGGGCTTCCCCTCGTTTTTTTATCCCCCCTTTGATCTTTTTAATCCCTTTTCAAACAACGCCACTTGCATTGTCTACTTTCCCCCCCTTTCTTGTTTCTTCCTTAACGTCCCCCCAGTCAGCCTTTCCCCTCCTGGTGAATTTCCTTTTTTTTTTTTTTTTTTCAACCTATTCCTCACATTGTGTTTCACTGCTAAACCCTTTCCGTCTGCTTTTTGACTGGGTACCTCTTTTACCCCCCACGTTTGCAACTCTTTTCCTTTTCCCAATTTTGCTGCTGTAAACTCCTTCCCCCCTTCCCCTGGCTTTTTTGATGGATTTCCTTTCCCGACTTTTTTCCCGCGGGCCAACCTACCCAAAAGAGGGTTCCCTTCTTTTTACCAACCTGGTCGTCTCTCTCTCTTTTTTCTAATCATCATTTGTTTTTTTTTGCCGCCCCCAGATATCTGCGGGTTGTACTCTCAGGAAACTTTGGTTATTTGGAATTCCCAAAGGCTTTTTTTTTTTTTAAGCACCCAGTTATTTAGCGATGGTGTCGATTTTTTCCCCTCCCCTCAATTGACTTTGTGACCCGACCTGAAGCTTTTTCCCCTTTTTGGTCTAACCCCCCCAACGAATATTCCCCAAGCGTCCTTGCAAAGTTTCGTTAGTTGTTCTCCTGCTTCGGATCTTTCACCTTCAATTCGTTTCTTTGGACTTCCGGGTACTTAGCATTTTGGTTTTTTCTGGGACCGGCACCTTTCCCTGATTTTCCCGGTCCCCCCGTCCAAGTTTTGCCCTTTGCTTTGTCTCCGCGGTTCAAGCTTCTGGGAAGGGTTCAACCCCATCCATGGCCGGTTGTTCTGGAACTGGGGCCCTGCTGTCTCTTGACCCCATCGGGCCTGCCTTTGGTTTTGTCCCCCAAATCCAAAGTTTTTGAACTGGTTTTCTTCCGAATGCCAGTGTAGATAGCCCACCTGTTTTTTTTCTTGCCAAACGAAATGTTCGACCTCCCCCCCCCTTGGGCGGGCCTGAGGGCTGAAAACCGCGTCTCCCGAAGTGCAGGCATGCTTCCTTCGTTCTTCCCCCTTCAACTTGCCTCCATTCCCTCGCTGCGTGAAAGAAAACACCTTTCCTTTATGACCTTGTTCTCCGTTGCACTGTCCGTGCGGCTTTTTCCAAAAAAAAAACTTTCCTTTCCCTCCCCTCCTGCATGTGTCCCCCTGGGGAATTTACTGTTGACCCCCCCCAAGGCCCGAGAATCCACAACTCGCATTTTTCTTTTTTTTTCCACCTATGAGCCTTGCCACATTTTTGAATCCCCCCCGCCTTCTTGTTCCCACACACTCAATTTAGACTCTCTTCTTGACTCCATATCGGAGGGGTGTAGTTTTCCTTCTTCTCGCAATCCCCAAGGTATTTCTGACTCACTCTGTTCGGCCCGGCGTTCCCCAGTCTTTTGGGTTCCTGATTTTTGTCTCCTCGAGCGCCCTGAAAGCCCCCACCCATCACTCCAGTCCCCCCCCCCCCCCCCCCCCCCCCCCCCCCCACCACCCCGCCCCCCCCCCCCGCCCCCCCCACCCCCCCCCCCCCCCCCCCCCCCCCCCCCCCCCCCCCCCTCTAGCCAGTGTCTCCTTCCCCTTGAGTTTTTTTAATCGCTGACCCATTATGCGATTTTCGTTTCAACCCTTTTCCTCTGATGACTCTCTCTTCTTGGCCCCTGTGACCTCCAAGATTTTCCCGCCTGCCTACCTTCGTGCATTTCTGTGGCATCATGCACGTTTCCCTTCGACTTGGACCCATGGGTGTTCTGAACCCCCCATGAGATTGGCTTTAGTTTTTCATTCGTCGGTGTGAGGGCTCCTTTTTTTTTTTCTCATCTTTTTCTTTCCTTACACTCGGTCCCCCGTTTGGCATCGTCTTTTACCAAGCGTTTTCCCAGACCCCCTCTTCTCCGGGCTTCAAATTCTGGGAGCTCCCCCCTTTTTTTTCCTTCTGGCAAGCTTTGATCACCACCTCCGATATTCGTTCCCACCACCGTTTACATACCCAGCAAGTTATCGCCATGCCCAAATAGAAATCACCTGTTTTTTCTTCCTTGGGGTGCCCAGTTCATTTTTTCAAACCCTCCCCCCTTGATGATTGATCTCGTTGACCACATCTTTTTTTTTTGGATTGCTTTTTTTTCTTTTCAAGTTAGAGCCCGCGTTCGGCATCGGCCCCCCCCTCTACTTTTCTTGATCATGCAATAGCGTTCGTCGCTTTTTTTTTGAAACCTTTCTCCCATTACTCCAAGAATAATGTTCCATTACGCTCCTTTTCAGAACGCGGTGTTAACTTATAGGTGATGAAACCCGCCGCGCAACTCTATTTTTTTTGTATTACCCTTCCCCCAAGGCACTCATCCCGCCCCCCGATCTGCTGCCCCCCCCACTCTTTCCTCCCCCCCTATCTTCGTGATACATTGGTAGTTACCTTCAATTCAGTTTCCTGTCCCCCCACACCCGCTTCACGTCTTTCTTGGTCTCCTCCTGTGCCTGAACTTGCGCCCCCTGGCCAAAAGACTGCTTTGTAGTTGTGATGACCTCTCAATCTTTTCTCATCCGAAAAGCTCCGCGAAGGAGCCCCCCCTCCCCCCCGTCAAAGGTCTACTCGGTTTTCGAGTTGAGATTTTGCTTTCAACCGTCTTGAAAAAGTTATGCTCCCCCCAAGTCCCCTCCTTTTATTTGGTTCACTTGATTATGTTGGTCCTCGTTGACTGTAAATGAGCTTCCTTCCCTTTTTCGCTTTTGGGTTCAAGAACTCTTCTTTTCTCCCCCTCCCTCCTTTGGGATTTTCTTTTTAACTATTTTCTCCCTTGTGCTCCTCTCCCTCCTTACAACCAATCCAAATTGAGCCTTGTCTGCCCAAAAAACCTTTTTTTTTCCCCATTTAACTATGAGTGATCAGCTATTTCCTTCTATATTTACTCCTCCGTTGTTTGTTTTTGGATCCTTTTCATCATCTATTTCTCCTCATTATTCAACCCCCTTCAGACCCCCCTCTACAAATTTTGATTTTGGCCTTCTGGCCGCTGTTCATCCTCGGAGGAAAGGGTCATCCCTACTGGTTCCCAAAGTTTTTTTGATTGACTCAGAGGTTGCCTTCCTCTGGGTGGCCCCCCCCAACCCTCCTGAAAGTTTCCCGAGCTATCATTTTTCTCCTTGGGCTGCCAACAGAGAAAACCAGGTTTGTTTTTTTCCCAAACAAGTAACTCGGCGGCCGGTGGGGGGAGGCACTGGGGTTTTGGTGGTGGGTAGTTGCCCTTTCCATAGTTTTTTTTACTAACTCTCCCTTCGAAAACCCTCGCTTTGTACTTTTTGCTGGCGGTTTTCATGCGCGGCTTTGGTCTTGTTTTTTTCAACCCTTTCTGACAGATTGTGAAGAAGAGGTTGGTCCCCTTTATTTGGACAACCGCTTTTTGCTTTATTAATGTACCCCCTTCCCTTTTCTGTACCGTTCGACGTTGTCCCCCTAGTTTTTTTTTTGACTCCTTCAGGCGATTCGTTTGAAGGTCCCTAAACCATTCCCTCCCCCTCCCCCGGCGACGGTGAGATACTTCCCTGGCGAGATTCGATTCTCCCCATGTTTTTCCGGGAAAAGTGTCCTTTGAAAGGATACGTTGTTTTTTTTTTTTCCCCCTCCTTGGGTCGTGGGCCCGGGATCCTTTCCCCCTGGAGCCCTTCTCCTCCCCCTGCGCCCCCAGGTCAACCCAATATGCTTGGAATTATTTGATGCCTGATGTTTTCTTTTTCTGTTGTTGTGACCCGGAACCCACTGAACACTCGTCTTTTCCTGAGTTGAAACGATTTCGGCGGGCTTGGTTTTTTCAGTCACAACTTTCCTCTTTCTCCCGGGTCATCCAAACTTCCCCTCAGTCCCCCATGATGTTTTTTGGGCACGAGGGTCCTCTAAGGCTCTTGGTTTTCTGAACTGGACAAGGTCCTCTCCTTCTTTTTTTATAGGTGCTTAATCTCACCTCATAACTTTCCGATTTTCTAACGGTTGTGTTTTGAATTTACGTATTTTTGTCGTGGTTGATACCTGATTCCTATTCACGGCACGGTTTAGGAGTTTTTTCCCTTCCCCGGTATCAACCCTGTCTTTCCCCGCTGTTTTTTTTTTTCCTTTACGGACTCTTTTGTAATCCGGCGCACCAGGCAGAAACGACGTATCTTTCCACAGAGGTCCTTTCTTAGTCCTACACCCTGACGTGCCCCTTCCCCCACATCCTCTCCTTGGGTGGGTTTTTTTTTGGACAGGGTTTTGGCACCAGGCACCTTTCGTTTTTCTTTCGCGCAAAAACCTTAGGACCCCATTGATGTCACGTATTGATTCCCTCACGTCTTTTTTTTCTTACTTATTTTCCCCTTCAGCCGGTGCCCGAGGGGTTGGCGAGATCGATGTCGCATTTCCTGTTTAAACTCCCCCTCCCTCGCTGGGGTCAGCTGGATTCAAAATAATTTCCCCTGCCGTCTGGAAAGTGTTCCGCGGCGGTGTCTTTCAGGCTATTTTCTTCCGTCTGCTCGACAACTGATCCCGCCAACATCCGCTTGTTTTGTCCCCTTTTTTCACCCCCCCTCTGATCTAAACTCCTTGTGTTTCTTGTCCTCCAAGTTTGTCCCTCCCGACACGGCTTTGTTTATGATTAACTGGTACTTTCTGTTTCGAACGGTGAAGTGTGTGTGTGGCAACCCCCCCCCTTACTGCTGGGAGGCCGCTCCGTGTGTGATTTTTTTTCAATGCTCTAGGGTCAGACCTTTTTCGCCCCACTCGATTGATTTTTTTCCCCCCCCAAACGTTCTTTCGTGGGCCGTTTTTTTTTGTTCCCTCCTCTCACTGGGCCCACTGCTGAGAGTGCTTTCCCCCTTGCAGGTTTTTTTTTTTTTACTGCCGCCCCCATGATTCCTTTCCGTTGTGTCGCCCGACCTGCGTCCTCCTCATTCTTCTTCTCCCCCCCCTCCTGATTTCCTATGTTTGTCTTGGCTGGGGAACCCCTTCCCTCCTCAGGACGGGACCCCTTTGCTCCCCCCCTTTCCTTGGTGTCCGGTTCCTCCCTCCCTTTGGCTTTTCCCTTGTTTTCTTTTTGTCGTACAGTTCGGTTTGTTGGAAACCCAAACGTTTTTTTTTTGTTTTGTCGATCTACAACGTTGCCCTTTTTTCGATTTTTGCCCCCCTTTAACCCTTTTTTTCTTTTTTCTTAAATGACTGCCCGGATGTGTTTCATCTTACCCAAATATTTCCCCCCCCCTTCCCCCCCCCGTCAAACTCATGCTGGGATTTTTTTTCCCACTGCTCGTGCTTTGTCTTCCTGACCCCCCCTCTTCTTTCCCCGTTTCCCCCCCCCCGTCCCCTTGGTCGTACACCTTTGTAGGCCGTGTTGGCTCTCATAAAAGAAACCCAACTTCTAATTCCCGGCGCCCTTACACGAACACAATTTTTCCTTTTCATCTCGAACATGCGTGCTCCCCCGTTTACACTTTCCTTTTTTTCCGTTCAGACCTGGGGGTGTCTCTTCTTTTTGTGGTAACAAAAAAAGTTTGCCCCCCCCCCAACTATTGGCCTTTCCCCCACAGTTTTCTGTCTGTTGGCCTTTTTCTAAACCAATCCTGTTATTTGAAACGACTGGGTCTTTTACCTCATTTTTTTACGCCCGGTTTTGACCAAATAAACCAGGCGGTTCCCTTCCCTCTCCAACTTCACTC